>Ga0310696_10011340_pt1 | contig 10170 bp, 4 predicted proteins | sample AusTroGonzalo_MG_4_FD_203885 | JGI IMG/M metagenome (GOLD analysis project Ga0310696, IMG submission 203885) | Bovine rumen microbial communities from tropical cattle in Woodstock, Queensland, Australia - Gonzalo_02 (v2) (version 2) | ecosystem: Host-associated > Mammals > Digestive system >... | reverse complement strand
AACCGGCGCAATGGCTGCAATCTGGTCGCCCAGCTTGTTTGCCACATGGTAACTCATCATGCCACCCATCGAGAATCCCGAAACGTATACGCGTTTCTTGTCGATGCCGTACTTGTTGTTCATCTCGTTAATGATGGCCTTGATAAAATTCAAGTCCTTGTCGCCAGAAATATCCCAGGCTTTGCCTTCGCCATTGGGGAACACCACCACAAAGCGGCCCGTATCAGCGATACTTTCCCACTTGGCGGCGTTTTTCTGGTAAGCGGCATCCTGATTGTAACCATGCATCTGGATGATCAGCGGGCGGTTCTTTTCGATACCCGACGGAGCATACACTAGCATGTTACGGTTTGCACCGTTCACATTCAAGTTATCCGCAATCGCACTACTTGCAAATAGAGCGACGCTTGCTAAGGCAAGCACCACCTTGCCTTTGAAACCAAAACATCTCATCACTCAACTCCTTATTGTTCTTTACTTCGTTACCGTAAAGCGACGAACCATCCCATTCTTCGCTCTAATCAGGTAAACACCCTTTTCAGAAACCATGGCGCGAACCTTGCCCTGGGCTTCGCTTGCGCTTGTGGCAAACACAGTGCCCACAAAGTTACCGTTCAAGCCGTACACGCGATAAACCTGTTCAGCCTGCACATCATAGCGCACCTTCTGTGCAATGCCTGTCTTTCCAGGTTCCGGAGCATCTTTACCCTTCACGAAGGTGAAGTAGTCCACATCGAGCCAGGCGCCAACAACCGTGAAGCGCAGCACATGTTCGCCCGCGGGGAGCGTCACGTTGGCCTTTACCAAGTTGTATTCATCGTAGTTGTCTTCGCCGGAAGTTGCCGCCGGCACTGCGAGAGTTTCGGTAATTTCTTTGCCATCCAGAGAAAGGTTGAAGCTAGAGGTAGAGCCTGCTGCAGCCACTGCCGCAAACATGGTGTAGTCGCCAGCTTCTTCGACTTTCACGGTGTATTCCAGCCAATCGCCTTCGCTGTTGTAGCCCACAACGATTCCGTCACCTTTCTTGTAGAGGTCCACGCCGGTGCCCTTGCGGTAGTCGCTGTCGCCGTGGTTTTCGGAATCGCCATCATAGTAAGAGGAGCCATCTTTACCCTTGCCCGGCACGTCGAAGTTTTCGGCCTGGATTGTACCCGGGATTGCAATGGCGGGGCAGTTTTCGCCAGCGGCGCAGAACGGAGTCTGCGGTACCGGTTCCGAAGCGGCGCCGTCGAGGTAAATTTCATCGTTCACGTCGGTACCGACCTTGAACCAGTCAAAGTCAGCATAACCGCCAGCCTGCTTGGTTGCAAAGTTGAAGAGACCCCAGCGTACACCCACGAACATGTGCAGGTCGTAATTGAGTTTCACATCGTTACCGATCTTTGTCCAAGAGTTACCATCGGTGCTGTAGTAGAAGTATGCAGTACCGCGGTCAATGGGCAAGTCAAAGTCGATTCGCAGATAAACCTTGGAACCCGAAATAGCCTTGCTTGCAGCCTGTGTTTCGCCGTTCTTGTTTCCGGTGTACATCACCACCTTGTAGCTGCCACCATCTTTAGCAAGTGCCACAAAGCCCTTGTCATCTTGCAGGGCAACAAGGCCAGCCATGTCGCCATCCTTCATGCCGGTACCATCCACAAGCGTACGGCCCGAGCTCTTGGGACCAAAAGAACGCTGGGTCAAGGTATTCTTGGCGTTCACCACGCGGCTATCGGTACGGCCAGTCGTGATGCGAAAGAAGCCCGGATTTGCAGTCAAGCTCCAGTTCTTGTTATCGGGGTTATGGTTGAACTGCCATTCGAGAGCAAGTTCGCTAGATTCAAAGTCGTCGCTGGTCACCATGCCGTAGCCCGGCAGCGGAGTTTCGGGCAGGTTGATTGTTGAGGGAGCCTTGCTTCCGCTGGTGGGAACCGGCCAGCCATCCTTCCATTCCATCGGGACCAAGTGCGACATACGGCCCACCGGACCAGAATCGCGGAACAACAGGGCATACCACTTGCCATCAGGAGTATCGAAAATGCCACCCTGAGCCACACCGTTATCGGCCAGGAACACTCTGCCCGAATAACCCGAAAGCAGGCTCTTGGAACGGTAAACGACTTCGGTACGGCAAGAACCGTTCGGCCAAGAAATCGTGAACAGGTAGTACTCGCCGTTCACCTTTTCCATGTGCGAGCCTTCCTGCTGCACAATGTAGCCGCTCTTGCCGGTCGCCTGGTTCACGCTCACGCCACCAAGCTTACCGCTCTTGCCGCCAGCCTTCACGCCGCTGGCGTCATCATTCAACTGCACGTAGCTAATCTGGTCGCCAGAACCGTAGAACACCCAAGCGGTGCCGTCATCATCGAAGAAGAGAGAGGGGTCATGATAGAACGGGAGCTGCACTTCGGACCACGGGCCGTTTTCGACGTCAGCGGTCTTGTAAAGGTGAGTCTTGTTGGTGGTGTAAGACGGAGTCAGCACGTAGAAGTTACCCTTGTGGTAGCGAATGCTCGATGCCCAAGAACCCTTACCGTAGGCGTCCTTGCCGCCGTTCAAGTTCATGTTGTCGTTGTTGGTGAGGGTCTGGTAGGCATAACCCACCGTGCGCCACTGGGCCAAATCGGTGCTCTTGAAAACAGGCACGCCCGGGGCAAAGTGCATGGTGGTCGTCACCATGTAATAAGCATCGTCGACGCGGACAATAGCGGGGTCCGGACTATCGACATACATGATCGGATTGTTGACCGTTGCTGCGTAAACGGCACAAGAACTAACGAGGGCAATGCCCAAACCTTTTAGCCATCCCATAATAATACTCCTTTTGCGGGCGCACCACCGCCCATGCAAATTTCATCATTCTAAAATTACCCTAAAAACGGGTAAAAAGCCCCCAACAAGCCCCAACTTCTTTTGACAATTTGTCAATAGTTGCAAGGCGAATAAAGCGCAAAAAACACCTCAAAAACGAAAAAACACCCCTTATTCAGGGGTGTAAAGCAAAGAGAGAGAGTTTAAGTCCTAACCGTATAAAAATCCAAGCACAACCGCGACCACGGAAAAGAACGCAATCTGCTTGATAATCGTAACTTCATTACTTTTCATACACAATCACCTTCTGCTTGACAGCGCCCTGGTGGCCCTTGGTGCGCACATAGTAAATACCCTGCTTCAGGTCTGCCACAGAACCGGCCTTGACCATGCTGACAGCAGCATCCATACCGGCGGCCTTGAAGCTCGCCACGCGCTTGCCGTGCATGTCGAACAGGTTGAAGCTGCTTTCGGCTTCGGTCATCAAGTTCAACTTGCCTGCAATAGCGGTGTTGTTTTCAACCTTCTTAAACGTAACGTTGTCGATATCGATCCAGTCGTTGGTGATTTCGAGCTTGAGTTCGTGTTCGCCGGCCTTCAAGGTAGCCTTGCCGCCGCTCACTTCGGAGAACGTTGTAAAGCCCTGACCGTCGTTTGCAATTTCGGTACCAATCGCTTCGTCGTCCATGTAGAGTTTAAAGCTACCGGTGCTGTTTTCGCCTGCCACGAGTGCCGAAATTTCGTATTCGCCATCGGCTTCCACCTTCACGGTGTACTTGAGCCATTCGCCCTTCTGGCAGTGGCCAACCACCAAGCCCATGTTCGGCTGGTAAATGTCCACGTCGTTCTTGCGGAACTTATCGCCTTCGTTACCCTTGCTCAAATCGTAGTAACCCTTGTCGGCACCACCCTTGTTGTATTCTTCGACTTCGATTGTGCCAGGAATCTTTGCAGGTTCATCGCCATACGGGCCATATTCCTCAGGCGGTTCGTCAGGTACGGTAGACTGGCTCGGATCAACCAAGTTCACTGCCGGAGCATCCGGGTCAATGGTCTTGTCAATCAACTTGAGCATTTCGGAACAATAGCGACGACCAAGTTCAATCACACCTTCGCGGCCAAAGTGGTAAGGGTCAGCGCCGTTACCCTTCAAGCCCTGAGAAGAGGCCAAGCCGAACTTCTTGAACTTGCTCTTGAGCTGGGCAATGCCGGCGTTCTTAGAGCTGCAGCAGCTACCCTGGCCAGAGTTACCCGTGGGGTCGTTCATCATTTCGCCAGCCACAAAAGGCACTTCGTTTTCGTCCAAGTCAAGAGCATTGATAATGTCCTTGTAGGTCTTGTACACATTGTTCTGCCATTCGGTACCAGCGCCATCGGTTTCACCCTGGTGGAAGATCACACCCTTGATAACACCCACTTCCTTAGCCTTTTTGCCCAGGTCCACAATTCTCTGGTACGGGTTGGAATCGTAGTCCTTAGCCCAGCTCTGAATATAGCTTGCAGCAGAGCTGAAGTAAGCCTGGTACTGGTCCTTGTCGAAAGCCTTGATGCTTACAGCACCGATTGCCACCGGGATAATACCCACAGTCACACCCGGCAAGGAATCCACCATGGCGCGGCCAAAGTAGTCAGCCGGAGAAAGCTTTTCAAACGGGTGGAACATCGGCGGAATTGCAGGGTACCATTCGCCAGTCTTGATAGATTGGGTGGTGCTGCCGCTACGCTGGCTAGCATTCGCGTTATGAGAGGCGATCATCAAGAAATTCTTGGGATTCGTCGCCTGGTCCTCGGCAGGAACAATCGGGCCGTTACCAGCCATGTTCGACTGACCGTAAGCGATATAAATATGGAAATTGGGGTTCGGGGCCGCATTGGCAAGCGTCGCAAGCATCATGAGCCCGCCGACAAGCCACAGGGCCGGGGTCAAAATATCGGAAACTTTTTTAAAGTCCATAACACACTCCTTTGCAATACCCTAAAATTACCCTCAAAAATTGCCGAAATTACGTAAAAAATGGGGAAAATTATGGATAAATAGTCAACAAAAGCAAAGCCCCGGAAACATTCCGAGGCTCATTGTAAATTCCGGTTAACAAACAGGGCTAAAAGGGCCTATTTTGTCACTCGAATCAGGTTCGTATGGCCGCTTGCGGACTTTGCCATGTAGGTGCCACCGCGCTTGACAAGGTTAGCGGCGTTCACGCGGAGTTCGGCAAGGCCGTTTGCGCGGACCATGCCCAAGAATCCACCGTTCATGTCGAAAATACGGAAGTTTTCGGCTTCGGTCGGCATGTTCAGGCGAACATCGGCAATCTTGGTGTCGCAATCGGAGCAATCTTCTTCGAACTTGATAAAGTCAATATCGAAGTATTGCTGCGTCACATCCATGCGCAGAATATGCTTGCCAGCCGGGAGCGTCACCTTCTGTTTCACATCGGTGAAATCATCGTAGCTAGAACCCGTAACCGTGAATTCGCCAATGGACTTGCCGTCGATAGAGAGCGTGAAGGAGCCCGTGCCATCGGTAGCAGCAGAAGCAATGGCGTTGTAATCGCCTGCTTTGGCAACATCGACAGTCCATTCGAGCCAGTCGCCGGTAGTGTTGTAGCCGGCAGCAATTCCGGTAGCCTTCTTGTACAGGTCAACGCCGGTATCCTTACGGTAGTCGGAGTCACCGTGATTTTCGCTATCGTCGCCGTAAGAAGCGTTGCTGGTACCGTCTTCGTTCTTGCCCTTGCCCGGAATATCGAAGTCTTCGACTTCAACCTTGCCCGGAATGGCAATCGGAGAGCCCTTGAACGGAGTCTGCGGTTCAGGTTCCACCGGCGCTACGTTAATGAGCTTGAGCATTTCCTGAGCGTAACGCTGGCCCATGCCGCGGTAGCCTTCGACGGTAAAGTGGAGGCCGTCGCCCTTACTTCCGTAGCCCTTGGAGCTTGCCACGCCAAAGTTGACGATGTACTTGGAAAGATTGTGCACGCGGCTGTTAAAGCCCGCGCAAGAACCGCCATCCACCATTTCGCCGGCGACAAACGGGGTTTCTTCGGCTTTAAGGCCCAGCTGCGCGAGCATGTATTCGTAAGTCTTCTTGACAATCTGTTCCCAATTGCTCATGCCGCCATCAGTTTCGCCTTGGTGGAAAATGATACCCTTGATAACGCCCTTTTCCTGGGCCTTTTTCGCGACTTCGATGATTCGGCCCATGGCGTTACCGTCGTTACCGTAAGCCTTCACGCCGCTCTGGAGCCAATCGGCAGCAGATGCAATATAGGCCTTGTAGTCATCGGGGTCGAACAAGCGGATACTCGTGCCACCCTGCGCCACCGGAATAATACCGATTGTCACATCGGGCAAGGAGTCTGCCATGTGGCGGCCAAACCAGTCTGCCGGAGAAAGGCCCTGGTTGCACTTGAACATCGGAGGCACTGCCGGGTACATCTCGCCCACCGTCGGGCGCCCGAGATTCGAGCAAGACGTGGTGGCGAACATCTTGACGCGCGGATGTTCCTTGCCATCGACATTCTTGTCGAAATTCGTGGCATTGCCTTCCATGTTGGACTGGCCGTAGGCAATGTAAATGTGGAAATTGGGGTCCGGAGCCGCGTTTGCAATCGTTGCGAGCATCAAAAGGCCGCCAACGAGCCACAGGGTCGGGGTTAAAAACTCGGAAACCTTTTTGATATCCATGACACACTCCTTATGCTTAACCTAAAATTATCCTCGAAAACGGCCTTTTTGCCCCCAAAAAACGCACCTTTTATGGATAAATCGTCCACCAATGAAAAACCCCGGAAACATTCCGGGGTTTTCAGCAAGGTTATGAGAGTATTAAGCTTATTTTTTCACCTGGATCAGGTTCGTGCGGCCGCTGGCAGACTTGGCCATGTAGGCGCCACCGCGCTTCACGAGGCTAGCCGCATTTGCCCGGAGTTCAGCCAGGCCATTTGCACGCACCATGCCCAAGTAGCTGCCGTTCATGTCGAACAGGCGGAACTCTTCGGCTTCGGTCGGCATGTTCAGGCGAGCGCCAGCAATCTTCGTGTCGCAATCGGAGCAATCCTTTTCGAACTTGATGTAGTCAATGTCAATCCAGGAACCCGTCACTTCCATACGGAGAATGTGTTCGCCGGCAGGGAGCGTCACCTTGGCGGTTACATCCTTGAATTCGTCGAAGCTGGAACCCGAGAGCGCAAATTCAGCAAGAGACTTGCCATCCAGAGAAAGCGTAAAGCCAGAGGTGGAATTTTCCGTTGCGACAGAAGCTGCCACATTATAGTCGCCGGCTTCCTTCACGTTCACGGACCATTCGAGCCATTCGCCCTGTTCGTTGTAACCCACAACATAGCCGGTAGCCTTCTTGTAGATGTCAACGCCGGTGCCTTCGCGATAGTTGGTTTCGCCGTGGTCATCGGAATCATTTTCGTAGTAAGACTTGTTTTCTTTGCCCGTGCCCGGAATGTCGAAGTTTTCGACTTCAATCTTGCCCGGAATTTCGGCAACCTTGCCACCGAACGGTTCGCGCGGTACTGGTTCAGCCGGAGTGCCCACGCCCACGAGGGTCACAATGCAGTCCTTGAAATTATTTCCACCAGAAGTCATCTTAACTGTCACCGAGCCGTTAACAACTTCAACTTCGCCTTCGTCCTTAGCGTTTTTCGTTTCGCTCGTGGTATAAACGTGGAATGTCTGAACATCGGCGCCCTGCACCTTGACGGTCACTTCCTTATCGTTTTTGTAATCACGGTTCACGAGCACCACAATCACGGAGTCGCCATCGGCGCTCTTGTAAGCAGAAGCGAAGAGGTTCGCTTCGGGCTTGGCCGTTGCACCCACGCGCACAGCACCCGGGCGAATGAATCGAGCAAACTGGCTCATCACATAACCGCGCTTAGAAACCTTGCCGATTTCGTTCTGCGGAATATTAAGCTTGTTGCCAAAGTCCTTTTCCATAATCAGGCCGTAGCAACGACGGATGTACCACCAAGTGTACTGATTGAAGTTACCCACGACCATGGCGCGGTGGATTTCGTAAGCCACGTCCATGGCGTTCACGGTGTCGCGCTTATTCTGGTTCGCCTGGTCACCCGTATTCGTAATCGTGCGCCAGTAGTTACCACTACCCTGACTTTCGGTGTAGTGTTCCGTCATCCAACGTTCCACTTTCTTCTGGTCTGCAAGAGAATACTGGAACCAGCTATCGGCAGTGTTCCTATCGCTCGCATAGAAGTGTGCACCGAGAATATCCCAGTTCTTGAGGGCGTTGGCGTCGTTCAGGACTTTGTCATAAAGATTTTTCTGGTAGGCAAACGATTCCGTCGAAATCACCTTGGCACCGTTCTTGCGCATCTTATCGGCATAGCCCTTGGTGAAGTTGTAGATTTCGTCAGCGGTCCAGCAAGCCCATTCATGGCACCAGTCCGGTTCGTTACTGATGGAAATTGCATACAGGGGAACGCCCTGGTTTTTCATATAGTCGTTAAAGCTATTCAGGTGGTCCACATACTTCTGGTAGTTAGACGAAGAAATATGCTGGTTAGCACCCGCATACGGAGAAGTCCACGGAGTTGCATACAAAATAAAGTCATCGCCTGCGTACTTCTTTGCGTACTTTGCTGCCTGAACTTCCTTGTTAAAATCGTTAGAACTTGCATACACCGGAATTCGGAGCGTATTGAGGCCAATCTGGCCATCTCCCGTACCGAACGCAAGTTTGGCATCGGCTTCAGAAAGGCCGCCGCCACCTTGCCACTGGTTATGCACCATGCCACCGAAACCACGGATAACCTGGTGTTCTTCCGTTACATCGACATTGACCGTCGAGGCCATTGCCGAGCTCCAAAGGCCCGCCACTCCAAAGGCGATACCCACACTCTTAGCAATATTTTGAATACTCATATCACTACTCCTTACAATACTCACTAAAAACTTATAGTCCCCTTCCCCCTAGGAAAGGCACCCCCATTCGGGGGTGTCCTCCTGGTTGGATGTGTTTATGGGAACTTATTTGGTGCTGCGCACCTTCGCAATCATGCCGTTTGCGCGGTTGCGAATCAGGCTGATTCCCTGGGCCTTTTCAGAACCCTTCACGGAACCGCTCTGCCACAACTTGGAAGCTTCGGCCATATTGCGTGCGGTAAAGCTTGCGATCTTCTTGCCGCTCAAGTCGAACACGTCGAAGTGTGCCACCTTGGCAGCATTCAGCTTCACGTTGCCAGTAATGCCAGTCGTTCCTTCCGGAGCATCCTTGCCTGCAACGAAGTTGATGTAGTCAATATCGAACCAATCGCCCGTTACCGTCAAGCGGAGAATATGTTCGCCGGCGGGGAGCTTCACGTTAGCCTTCACGTTGGTAAAGTCATCCCAGCTGGAGCCAGAGACTGCAACATCGGCAATCTTTTCGTCATCGATAGACAGCGAGAATCCGGCAGTGGAATTGTCCGTGGCGACAGAAGCGTACATGGTATAATCCCCAGCTTCCTTCACATTCACGGTGTATTCGAGCCATTCGCCAGACTGGTTGTAGCCCACCACGTAGCCGGTTGCCTTCTTGTAAATGTCGACACCGGTACCTTCGCGGTAGCTTGTGCCACCATTTTCAATGCCATGGTCTTCAGAATCGTTTTCGTAGTAAGACTTGATTTCGCTGCCGCGGCCGACACCCGGTTCATCGAAGTTTTCCACTTCGATCTTGCCCGGAATTTCTGCGACCTTGCCACCGAACGGAGACTGCGGAGTCGGAGGAGTAGAACCACTGCCTTCGAAACCCCAGGCCTTAACAGCCATGGTGGAATCCTGAGCACCCTTGAACACCAAGAACAGCTGCTTGACAATACCCTTCAGGCCTTCCACTTCGCAAGTGGTTTCAGCATAGGAATTCTTGCTGCCGGTGTTCTTGAGGTTACAAGTACCAGCCAGCGTGCCCGTTGCAGAACCCGTGCGGATTTCAATCTTGTTGCCGTCAGTAGCGCTTGCAGCTTCAACCTTGAAAGAGGTTGCGGCAGTACCGAAGTCCACACCGCTCACGCGAAGCCAAGATTCCTTGGTCGAAAGCGGAAGCAACACATGTTCGGCAGCCTTGCCCTGCACAAAGTTAGAGCGGCTACGAATGCCCTTCTGCTTGGAGCTCGTGAGAGCCGGATACCAATCATAGGGGTCAAAGTTTTCAATCTGTTCCGGACCTTCGTTGGTGCAAACCACCTGCTTAATAGTACCGTCGGCGTTGTAGAACATTTCGTCTACAGAAACGCTACGGTGGTAACCTTCGTTCGGGTTTGCGCGACCGTCATCGGCCGGAATAACTTCCAGGCCATTGTGGCCCTTGGCAATACGGCGGTCATGGTACACCACGTAAGAATGGCCCTTGAATTCGGCAATACCATG
>Ga0310696_10011339_pt1 | contig 10170 bp, 6 predicted proteins | sample AusTroGonzalo_MG_4_FD_203885 | JGI IMG/M metagenome (GOLD analysis project Ga0310696, IMG submission 203885) | Bovine rumen microbial communities from tropical cattle in Woodstock, Queensland, Australia - Gonzalo_02 (v2) (version 2) | ecosystem: Host-associated > Mammals > Digestive system >... | reverse complement strand
TTCTTCTGCCTGGCCTCCTTCGGTTTTCTCCAGGGAAAGTAACCGAGTTTCTGCCAGATGACCAGGGCGCGCCTGCGCACTTGGAAGGAATGTCTGTTTTTCATTGCAGAGGCAGGAATGTCGTTTCAGCACTCGAACCGCTCGCCGATGTACCGGCTGCGGGCGATCAGGCAGGCGCCGGTCATGCCGGCGTCCATGCCGAGGGCGGAGCGGACGATGCGGGTGTCCTGCGAGACGAGGTGGATCGCGTGCCGGTTCACGGCCATCCGCATGGGCCCCAGGAGGTAGTCGCCGGTCATCGCCAGTTCGCCGCCCACCACGACAAGCTCGGGGTTGAAGACGTTGATCAGGCCGGCGGTCTTCTCCCCGAGGTGCAGGCCGATCTGTTCCACGGCCTCGATGCACAGGACATCCTCGCGGCGGATGGCGTCCATGATTTCATCCAGCAGCAGGGGCTTGTCCGAGGAAAGGGCGCGGGGGGAGAGGATGGAGGATTCGCCGGCGCGGATGCGCGCGAGAAGGATGCGCTGGAGCGCCTGGCCGGAAATCTCCGTTTCGTTGCAGCCCCGCTTGCCGCATCGGCAGATGACCTGGTTGTCGAAACCGTACACGTGCCCGAACTCCCCGGCATAGCCGGATTTCCCGCCATAGACCAGCGAGTCGATGATGATGCCCATCCCGAGGCCCCAGTTGACATTGATCATCAGCATGCTCCGGCAGCCGGTCCCGGCCCCGCGGAGGAATTCCCCGTAGGTCATCGCCCGGGAGTCGTTGTACAGGGACATGGGGACGCCGGAAATCTCCCGGAGGCGGGCGGCGAGCGCCTGCCCGGGCGTGTGGAACCAGGTATAGCTGTCTCCGGTCACGCTGTCGATGCGTCCGGGAAGGGCGATGCAGATGCCTTTCAGGGGGCGGCCCGTATCGGCGGACTCCGTCACCGCCTGTTTCAGCAGATGGCACATCTTGTCAAAGGAGCCGTACGCATCCATGGAATAATCCTCGTCCAGATGCGTATGGATCAGGTTTCCCCGGAAATCCATGAGGCCCGTCCGGACGTACCGGTCGCTGACGTCCATGCCCAGGAACCACCCGGCCTCGCCGCGGAGGCGGTACAGGTGCGGGCGCCGGCCGCTGGCGGAATCGGTTTTTCCGCAATCTTCCAGGAGCCCTTCCCGGAGCAGGGCGGTGATATACTTGGTAGCGGTCCCGACGCTGATGTCCAGGGCCTCGGCGACGGCTGGAATCGTACAGCCGCCGCTCCGGGAGAGTTGGGACAAAATCTGGTTTCTCAGGGAAGCCATTCGTTCTGTTTTTAGCTGGTTTGCACAAAAATAAACTATCATTGACAAAAAAGCAAGTAATTTAATTCAAAATTGAATAAATCACCCCGTAAATTCTTTTAAAAGTGCACAAAAACCCTTTGTGACCATGAATTCTTTGCATACCTTTGCAGCGAAAAGGAATCCAGACAGACAATCCTTTATTAACCAACCTAATCACTTTATGCGTAAATCACAGAAACTGCTCGCAGCGTTTTCGCTGCTCGGCATCCTGCTCCTGGGCGGAGGCTCCCTCTTTGCCCAGAACCGTTCCTGCCAGGGGACGGTGAAAGACGCGCAGGGCGAGCCCGTCATCGGTGCTTCCGTCCTGATCAAGGATGCGCCCGTCACGACAGGTACGGTGACCGACATGGACGGCCGTTTCGTCCAGCCCAACGCCAAGACCGGCGACGTGCTGGTGATCTCCTCCATCGGCTATGAGACCGTGGAGGTCGCCTGGAACGGGACTCCCCTCAATGTCGTCCTCCAGGATGACTTCAACGTGCTCGACGAAGTCGTCGTCACCGGTTACGGCGGAACCCAGCTCCGCACCAAGGTCACGAACTCCATCGCGAAGGTCGATGAGAAGGCCCTCACCGTGGGTACGTTCACCAATGCGGCTTCCGCCCTCGCCGGCGCCGTTTCCGGTCTCCGGGTCATCCAGACCTCCGGTAACCCGTCGGCCGCCCCGACCATCGTCCTGCGCGGCGGTACCAACCTCGACGGCAGCGGCTCGCCGCTCGTGGTCGTGGACGGCCAGCTCCGCGACGACATGGGCGAGATCAACAACGAAGACATCGAATCCATCGACGTGCTGAAGGATGCCGGCGCGACGGCCCTCTACGGCGCCCGCGCCTCCAACGGCGTGATCCTCATCACCACGAAGAAGGGCAAGGCCGGTTCCTCCGAGATCCGCTTCAAGGCGAAACTCGCCGCGAACTTCAACTACATGCCGTTCGACTACTGCGACGCGGAAGACTACATCTACTGGATGCGCAACGCCTATGCGAATTCGCACTGGGCCTCCACCTCTTCCCTGTACAGCGTCTCTGCCTACGGCACCGGCGCCACGAGCCTTTCCGCCGGCACCATCTGGAACATCCTGAAGAAGACCGGCGACAACGCCTATCTCCTGGAGAAGGGCTGGTCCGAGATGACCGATCCGCTGGACAGCAGCGTCCAGATCCTGTACAGGAACACGAACCCGGAGGAGTACAACATCAACAACCCCTCCTTCACGAAGGACTACACCGCCTCCATGTCGGGCGGCAACGACAAGGGCCGCTACTATGCCTCCATCGGCTACAACGATGCCGACGGTCTCCCGCACAACACCTACTACAAGCGCCTGTCTTTCCTGTTCAACGGCAGCTACAACCTGAACCGCTGGCTCACCTCCAACTCCTCCGCGAGCTTCGTCCGCACGAAGTACCGCGACATGCCGAACGCCTTCTCCGGCGGCGGCACGGGCTATGACTACTACTACTTCGGCCGTATCATGAGTACCCCGCCGACGGTCCGCTTCGAGGACGAGGACGGGAATTTGCTCCTCGGCAACTCCCGCAACGACGGTAACCAGGCCTACCAGCCCGACCGCTTCATCCGCGACAACGAGAACACCAAGCTCACCCTGAGCCAGGGCTTCTCCGCCCGGATCACCCGCGCCCTCACCTTCAACGTGAACGGCACCTGGTACTATGACCAGAACGTGAACGAGGCCTTCAACAAGGACTACCAGACCAACCAGGCCGGCACGGGCTGGAACCGGACCCGCTCCTCCAGCGCTTCCTTCTCCCGCTATTTCAACCAGACCTACAATGCCACGCTCCAGTACAAGGATACCTTCGCCGACATCCACAACCTGGACGTGATGGTCGGCGCCGAGGCGTACGACCGCACCTACAAGGCGTTCAGCGCCTCTGGCAAGGAAGCCGCCACGGACGACTTCCAGGACCTGGCCCTCACCTCCAAGGAGGAGAACAAGCGGGACATCGACTCCTCGCACTCCCAGTACCGCATCAGCTCCTTCTTCGGCCGCCTGAACTATGACCTCGCCGGAAAGTATCTCGCCTCCTTCACCTTCCGCGAGGACGGTTACTCCGCCCTCCTGGACAACCGCTGGGGCTTCTTCCCGGGCGTGTCCGCCGGTTGGATCTTCGGCCAGGAGGACTTCGTCAAGAACGCTTTCCCGGCCCTGTCCTTCGGCAAGCTCCGCGCCTCCTACGGTGTCAACGGTAACGCTTCCGGCATCGGCGCGTACACCCTCCAGGGCGCCTATTCTTCCCAGACCGCCTATGACGGCAGCGTGGGCTTCCTCATTGGAACCCTCCCGAACCCGTCCCTCCGCTGGGAGAAGACCACCACCTTCGAGGTGGGTGCCGACCTGAGTTTCTGGCAGAACCGCCTGAATGCGAACTTCACCTTCTACAACCGCCTCACCGACGACAAGTACGCCGCCCTCAAGCTTCCGCAGACGACCGGCTTCTCCTCCGTGACCAACAACAACGGACAGTTCCGCAACCGCGGTATCGAGCTGGAAGTTTCCGCCAAGATCCTCCAGGGCCGCGACTGGCGCTGGGTGGCCAGCGGCAACATCGCCTACAACAAGAACATCATCGTGAAGCTTCCGGACAACGGCCTGCCCCGCAACCGCCAGGACGGCGTGGAGCTGTACACCGGCAACGGCAACGAGACCGAGTGGTACGGCGGCTACCAGGAAGGCCAGGAGCCCGGCATGGTCTATGGCTATGTCGTGGAGAAGATGGCCCGTTCCGAGGCCGACTTCCCGGCCGGCTACTACGTGACCAGCGGCCACTGGAACGGCAAATACCAGTACGCTCCGGCCGAGTATGACAAGCTCTCGGACACCCAGAAGGCCAATTCCATCCGGCTCCAGGGCGGCGACTTCATCTACAAGGACATCAACGGCGACGGACACATCGACGTCCACGACCAGGCGGTCCTCGGCAACACGATCCCGCACTGGACGGGCGGCTTCAACACCACCGTCTCCTGGAAGGGCCTCTCCCTGTACGCCCGCTTCGACTATGCCCTCGGATACTACATCCAGGACTACAGCCAGAGCCTGGGCATGACCTGGATGCTGGGTTGCATGCAGGGTACCTACAACATGCCCACCCTGGTGAAGGACACCTGGACGCCGGAGAATCCGAACGCCACGTTCCCGCGCTACGTCTGGGCGGACCAGCTGGGCCCGGGCAACTACTACAAGGTGTCTTCCTTCTGGACCTATCGCGGCGACTACCTCGCCGTCCGCGAGATCTCCCTCACCTATTCCCTCCCCAAGTCGATCCTCGAGAAGATCAGCTGCAAGGGTCTGAACTTCTCCGTCACGGGACAGAACCTGGGGTATATCACCGGTGCCAAGTACCTGTCCAGCCCCGAGCGGGGCGGCATGCAGGGCCTGGGCTATGCCCTGCCCCGGACGGTCCTGGTGGGTGTCGACGTGACTTTCTGATGAACCGGATTCAATTATGGACAAGCACATGAAACACATACAGTCTATTCTGGCGGCCCTCCTTTCCGCCATGGCGCTGGTCTCCTGCAACGACTGGCTGAACCTCGGCCCTATCGACTACTACGGCAGCGAGTCGTACTGGAAGACGGAGGCCAACTTCGACTCCTACATCGACGGCATGCACAAGAACATGCGCGACCAGGCCTGGACGCACACGATCGTCTCCGGCGAACTGCGCGGCGGCACCCACATCGACGGGACCAGCTCCGACGGCTCCTCCGTGGACTATGCCGACATCATCATGCAGAACTTCGACCCGGACCACACCGGCCTGAGCAACTTCGGCGGCTACTACGGCCCGATCACCAACGTGAACCTGTTCATCGCCCGCCTGAACGCGACGGACGTGGTCCCGGATGCGAAGAAGGCCACCTACCTGGGCATCGCCCACGGCCTGCGCGCCTTCTACTATTTCGACCTGTACCGCCTCTATGGCGGCGTTCCGCTCCGCCTGACCGCCGACGTGGTGGAAGGCGAGCTGGATCCGCTCAAGCTGTACATGGCCCGCAGCGAACCGGCAGACGTGCTGGCCCAGGTGAAGGACGACATCCAGAAGTCCCTCGACTACTTCGGCAGTTCCAACGGTTTCGCCTACGGAAAGTCCTACTGGTCCAAGGCTGCGACCGAGGCCCTCGCCGGCGAGGTGTACCTGTGGAGCGCCAAGGTGGCGACCGGCAACCAGAGCGCCGGCGGTTCCGCCGACATCGCCAAGGCGAAGACCTACTTCACCAATGTCATGAACAACTACGGCCTGAGCCTGCAGAGCAGCTTCGGGAACATCTTCTCGGTGGGCAACAAGCTCAACAGCGAGGTCATCTTCGCCATCCACTACGGGGAAGGCGAGGCCACGAACTCCCTGGGCAACTACACCTACATGTCCGACGGCCGCGGCCTGACGATGGAGCAGGTGGACGAGAACGGCGTCCGCTTCGGCGACCCGTTCAAGCTGAACACCGCCGGCATCCAGCGCGCCCAGTACATCGACAACATGTTCCTTTCCTACGACCCGAAGGATACCCGCCGCGACGCCACGTTCAAGGCCTCCTACAGCGCGAACGAGTATGCCGCCTCCGGGAAGATCGTCCTGTACGGCACCCATGTGTGCAAGAACATCGGCTACACGAACGATTCCGGCGTGCACCAGTTCATCGGCGACTTCATCTACTACCGCCTCGCCTGGGTGTACCTGAGCCTTGCGGAGATCGCCAACTATGAAGGCAACAACGCCGACGTGGCCCGGTACATCAACCTGGTCCGCCAGCGCGCCTACGCCGACAACTGGAATGCCGCCACCTACGGCTACACGGCCGGAGACTTCACGGCCAACGAACTCGCCATCCTCGCCGAGAAAGACAAGGAGTTCCTGCAGGAAGGCCAGCGCTGGCACGACCTTCGCCGCATGACCCTGACCAAGGACGGCAAGCACCTGGTGTACTGCCCGGAGGCGAATCCGAAGAAGAACGGCCGGCCCATCCTCGAGGAGTCTGCCTCCCACAAACTGCTCTGGCCCATCGACAAGACGGTCATGAACAGCGACAAGGAGCTCAAGCAGACGCCAGGATATTGATTTATTTCTTATCTTTGACGCAAGGGGCGGCCCCGCGCCGCCCCTTGTTTCCTGCATAACCCATATTAACAACACTGAAATGGAAAAGATCATCGGTCTTATCGACGCACCTTTCACCCCGATGAAACCCAATGGGGACATCAACCTGGAGCCCATTCCCGCGTATGCCGCGATGCTGGCGAAGAACGGGCTCAAGGGCGTGTTCATCAACGGCTCCTCCGGTGAGGGGTATATGCTCACCACCGACGAGCGGAAACAGCTGGCGGAGGCCTGGATGGCTGCCGTGCCGGCGGGCTTCAAGGTGATTGTCCATGTGGGCAGCTGCTGCCTGCGGGAATCCGTGGAGCTCGCGAAGCACGCCGCGGCGATCGGCGCCTGGGGCATCGGCGCGATGGCGCCGCCCTTCCCGAAGATCGGCCGCGTGGAGGAACTCGTGAAGTACTGCGAGACCATCGCCGCCGCCGCGCCGGAGCTTCCCTTCTACTTCTACCATATCCCCGCCTTCAACGGCGCGTTCCTGCCCATGCTAGACTTCCTGAAGGCCGTGGACGGGCGCATCCCGAACTTCGCGGGCATCAAGTACACCTTCGAGAGCCTGTACGAGTACAACCAGTGCCGGCTGTACAAGGACGGCAAGTTCGACATGCTGCATGGCCAGGACGAGACCTATCTCCCGTCCCTCGCGCAGGGCGGCGCCCAGGGCGGCATCTGCGGCACGACCAACTACAACGGCCGCGAGCAGGTCGCCATCGGAGAGGCCTGGGCGGCCGGCGACCTGGCGCGCGCCCGCGAGCTGCAGAACTTCTCGCAGGAGGTCATCAACGTGATCTGCCACTTCCGCGGCAACATCGTGGGCGGCAAACGGATCATGAAACTCATCGGCCTGGACCTGGGCCCGAACCGCATCCCCTGGCGCAACATGACCGACGAGGAAGAGGCGGCGATGAAGCGCGAACTGGAGGAGATCCATTTCTTCGAACGCTGCAACCGGTTCTAGGATGATGACGGCGGAACAGATCGACTATTTGCATGCGTGCCGGCGGCGTGTCGGTACGGACATCGTGGCCGACATCCTCCCGTTCTGGCTGGAAAACGGCCTGGACCGGGAGAACGGCGGCATCTTCACCTGCCTGGACCGGGACGGCACCCTGATGGACACCACCAAGTCCGTCTGGTTCCAGGGCCGGTGGGGCTACATCGCCTCCCTTGCGGCCATCCGGCTCGGGTGCGAGGAGTGCCTGGACGCGGCGGCTTCGGCCATCGACTTCATCGAAGCCCATTGCTTCGACAAGGACGGGCACATGTACTTCGCTGTCACGGCCGACGGCAAGCCGGTGCAGAAGCGCCGGTATGTGTTCTCCGAATGCTTCGCGGCCATCGCGATGGCGGAATTCAGCCTCGCGGCCGAGGATCCGGAGTACGCGGAGAAGGCCGTGCACCTGTTCAAGCGGATCCAGTGGATGCTCGCCGAGCCGGGTTTCCTGCCGCCCAAGTTCGACTTCGAGGCCCGGGGCCATTCCATCACGATGATGCTCATCAACGTGGCGAACGTCCTCAAGCAGGTGTCGGACGACCCCTGCCTGGATGCGCAGATCGACAAGAGCATCCACGAACTCAGGACCTATTTCATGAAGCCGGAGTTCGGATCCGTCCTGGAGATGGTGGGGCCCGGGGGCGAGTTCATCGACACCCTCGCGGGACGCGTCATCAACCCGGGCCACTGCATGGAGACGGGCTGGTTCATCCTGGACATCGCGAAGAGCCGCGGCTGGGACCCGGAACTCGTGAAGATGGGCACGACCATCATCGACTGGGCCTGGAAATGGGGCTGGGACGAAGAGTACGGCGGCATGATCAACTTCCGTGACTGCAAGGGCTTCCCGCCGCAGGACTATTCCCAGGATATGAAGTTCTGGTGGCCGCAATGCGAGACCATCCTCGCGGGCCTGTACGCCTACCAGGCGACGGGCGACGACAAGTACCAGGAAATGCACCGGAAGGCCTTCGACTACGCCTACCGCGTCTTCCCGGACGAGCAATACGGCGAATGGTACGGCTACCTCCACCGCGACGGCACCGTCGCCCAGCCCGCGAAGGGGAATTTGTTCAAGGGCCCCTTCCACATCCCCCGCATGATGCTCAAGGCCGCTGCGCTGTATGATGAAATCCTGGGATAGTGTCTTCTTGGCATCCCTGGCCTTGTGCCTGGCTGCCTGCAATACGGAAACGATGAAAGTAACCGAACTGAAACCCATCCCCGATGCGGCGTACGCGAAGGGGGTGTCGGCGCCGTTCTGCGGCGTCGCCGGCGACGTGCTGGTGGTCGCGGGAGGTGCGAACTTCCCGGACAAGAGCCTGCTGGAAGGCGGGGCCAAGCGTGTCTATGCCGATATCTGGGCCAAGGCGCCCGCTTCCCGGAAGTGGGTCCATGCGGGCGTCCTGCCCGATTCCACGGCCTACGGGGCCACCTTTGCGGTGGACGATGCCTTGATTCTGGCGGGCGGCAATGTGTGCGGCACGACTACCGACAAGGTGTATGAACTGCGGCTGCGTTACGGCAAGGCCGTCCTGCGCACGCTTCCGCAGCTTCCCGTGCCCATGGAGCAGTGCGGCTGGACCCGTGACGGGGATCGGCTCTACCTGGTGGGCGGCGTTGGTACGACAGGCGTATATGCTTGTACGATAGGCGACTACGTATGGTCGAAAGTGGCAGACCTGCCCGAGCCCCTCGTCCAGCCCGTCGCCTTTGCCTCGGCAGGAAAGCTTTACGTTTGGGGCGGCTTCAACCCCGAAACGCTGGAGGTGTCCGACCGGGGGCTTTGTCTGGAGATTTCTCCACTCGCTTCGCTCGGTCGAAATGACACCCCCTCTGTCATACCGACCGTAACCGAAAGCGGTGGTGCTTCTGTCATTCTGAGCGGAGCCGAAAGCGGAGTCGAAGAATCTTTTTGGCGCAAGGCCCCGGCGATCCCCGACGGCGGCACCTTCGTCGGCGCGACGGGCGCGACCCTGCCCGACGGCCGCCTGGCCGTCGTCGGCGGGGTGAACCGCGCCATCTTCGCCCGCGCCCTGCACAACACCCCGGAGGACCGCATCCCGTACCTATCCAAGGAGCCGGCTGAGTATCAGTTCCGCCAAGCCGTGTATGCCTTTGATCCGGCTACGGAGACCTGGACCCAGCTGACCTCCGACCCCGCCTGCGCCCTCGCCGGCCCGGGCGTCGCTGTGCGCGCCCTGCCCGGCCACGGGCAGTCCGGCCCCGCCGCGACGCTTTTCGTCGCCGGCGGCGAGCTCAAGCCCGGCGTCCGCAGCCCGAAGATCTTCACCCTCCGCTGGTAGCTTTGTGAAAATGTAATTGCTTGACTGTTAGCTGATTAAATAAAGGTCTATGTCCTGAAAAGGACAAAGGCAAAGACGTAAAGTGTTGAGAGTAAGCGAATTAATAATCACGGCATTAACCCTGCTGGTCGTTATGGCCTGCAGCGCGGAGTCTGGGCCGGCGCTCCTGCCCCTGCCCAAGCAGGTGGAATACACCGGCGGGAGCGTTAAGGTGAGCGCGAAGGTTACGGAGCGGATCGTGGAGGCCATCCCGGAGGCGGCGCTGAACGAAAACGAGGCATACCGGCTGACGGTCAGCAGGGAAGGCATTCTGCTGGAGGCCACGACGGAGCACGGCCTGTGGAACGGACGGCAGACGCTCCGGCAGCTGACAGATTCTCACGTCGGCCTTCGGCCTCCTCAGAATG
>Ga0310696_10011338_pt1 | contig 10170 bp, 8 predicted proteins | sample AusTroGonzalo_MG_4_FD_203885 | JGI IMG/M metagenome (GOLD analysis project Ga0310696, IMG submission 203885) | Bovine rumen microbial communities from tropical cattle in Woodstock, Queensland, Australia - Gonzalo_02 (v2) (version 2) | ecosystem: Host-associated > Mammals > Digestive system >... | reverse complement strand
CGATGAACAGAAAAGTTTTGTTCTGGCCGTTCTTGCGTTCCTTCGGTAGCAAGCGACCAAGGTCGAGCGGGCGGCGATGCTGCTGACGGCGTGTGAGAAAGGGCTCGTGGACGGCGTCGCGGATGTCGCTCCGGCGGGTCAGGCGGCGAAGTCGGTGCTGCAGGTGCGGACGCGCTCCGGCGGTTCGGCTGGCGGGGAGGCGACGGTGGCTTCAGCTGCAAAGGTACATCTTTTATTAATAATAAAACAATATTTATATAGAAATCTTTCAAAAAAAACGTAAACCTTTACATATATCTTACAAATTAGCTATACCAACTGTTTAGCGCGTTCGAGGGCGATGTTGATGTGCGAACAGATGTTGTCTTCGCCAAGCATCGTGTCGAAGCCAGCTTTATGAAGCACGGTCTGCACCTTCTCGTTGACTCCGGAGAGTACCACCTGGATGCCTTCAGCCTGTGACATCAGACAGAGGTTGGTCAGGTTGTGAATACCCGTAGAGTCGACAAAGGGCACTTTTCGCATACGGATGATGCGCACCTTAGGACGCTGATGGCGCAGGGCGCCCATGATTTCCTCGAACTTATTACCAGCACCGAAGAAGTAGGGGCCGTTGATCTCGTAGACCTCGACACCCTCGGGAATCGTCAGGTGCTCAAGGTTGCCCAGCTGGAAATCGCTCTCCTCTTCCTCTGGATTGATCTCGTCGCTGATAACCTTGACATCGGTGGTCTCAGCCATACGACGCATGAAGAGCAGACAGGCACAGATGAGTCCCACCTCGATGGCGATGGTGAGGTCGAAGATGACGGTGAGCAGGAAAGTTACCCAAAGCACAATGACATCGCTCTTGGGATTCTTCAGGATGCTTACAAAGCTGCGCCAGCCACTCATGTTATAGCTCACGATGACGAGCACGCCTGCCAGACAGGCCATGGGGATATACTGTGCCAACGGCATGAGGAACAGGAATATCAACAGCAGCACAGCGGCATGGATAATGCCTGCTACAGGCGTGCGGCCACCATTGTTGATATTGGTCATGGTACGGGCGATGGCACCAGTAGCAGGAATACCGCCAAAAATCGGGGAAGCCAGATTGGCAAAACCTTGTGCAATCAATTCCGTATTAGAACTATGACGGTCGCCAATGACACCATCGGCCACCGTCGCCGACAGCAGCGACTCGATAGCGCCGAGGATGGCGATGGTAAAGGCAGGAGCAACAAGGCCCTTGATAACTTCCCACGTCAGTTCAGGCACCTGAGCACCAGGCAACTGATTGGAGATGCTGAAACGGTCGCCGATGGTCTCGACACTCGTCACACCCATATATTGTTTGAGTAGCAGAACGCCAACAGTCATCACGATGATGGCAATCAAAGAACCAGGCAATTTCCGTAAGAATTGAAAAATTGAAGAATTGAAAAAATGAAGATGGGTCAACTTCGGCCAGAGGGCAATGACTGCCACGGAGCCCACTCCTACCCCGGCACTCCACCAGTCGATGGTAGGAAACGAGCTGATATAGGCAATCCACTTCTCGATAAAGTCGCTGGGAACCGAGGCCATCGTCAGTCCGAAGAGATCCTTAATCTGTGTGGTGAAGATGGTCAACGCAATACCCGAGGTGAAGCCCACAACTATTGGGTACGGGATATACTTGATGATAGTGCCCAGATGAAGCACACCGAACATGATGAGGAATACTCCCGCCAGAAGCGTGGCGATGGTCAGGCCCTCGAAGCCATACTGCTGGATGATGCCATAAATAATAATGATGAACGCACCCGTAGGGCCACCTATCTGAACCTTGGAACCACCGAAGACTGAAACGATCAGTCCGGCTACGATGGCAGTGATGATTCCCTTCTCAGGGGTCACGCCTGAAGCGATACCGAAGGCAATGGCCAACGGCAGGGCCACAATGCCGACAATGATGCCGGCGAGTAAATCTGTTGTCAGCTGCTTTCGGTTGTAATCTTTCAACGTCGAAAACAGCTTTGGTTTAAACTCTAATGTCGTCATTTATACAAAATTATCTTGAAAACGGCTGCAAAAGTAAGAAAAAAGTTAAAAAGCGCAAAAAATATGAACAAGTTATTTAAAAATAACCTAAATTTGTTGCCGAAAATCAATTTCCCCACATAGTGGGGAGCTAATTTGAGAGAGAAAGTTCGCATTATTAACTATTAAAAAGAAAAAATTATGAAGAAAATTATGTTTGCTGTGATGGCAATGTGCGCCATCGGTTTCACCGCATGTGGTAACAAGGCTCAGGCTCCTGCTGACAACACAGAGGCAGTAGAGGAGGCTATGGTTTACAACGCTGAGGAAGAGGCTGCTGCATCTATCAACCAGCTGACTGAGCAGATTGAGGCTCAGGATGCCAGCAAGTTCCAGGAGGTGCTCACTGCTATCCAGGAGAAAATCAAGGATATTATCGGTTCTGACCCCGCTGTGGCTAAGGAGTATGTTACCAAGATTCAGGACTTCCTGAAGGAGAATGCTGAGAAGATCAAGGCTTTCGCTGGTGATAACGAGGCTGTGCAGACCGCTCTGGCTGCTATCACGGCTGCTCCTGCAGAGACTGTTGTTGACGGACTGATGCAGGCCCTCAACGGTGCCAAGGATGCTGCCGGTGAGGCTGTTGAAGCTGCCCAGGATGCTGCCGAAGGTGCTGCCGACGCTGTGAAGGATGCTGCTGAGGATGCCAAGGACGCTGCCAAGGAGAAGGCTGGCGAGGCTGTTGACGCTGCTGCCGACGAGGCAAAGAAAGCGCTTGGAATCTAAACGGTTTAGAGTTTATAGTTTAGAGTTTATAAATGAAAAAACTAGTCTTAGCTATCACAGCCCTCATGGCCAGTTTGGGCATGGAGGCACAAGAAACAATAGAAGTCTCCGTCGCTTTTAATGGGGCGACGGCGACTGTTTCTATACCCAAGTCAGCCGACCAGTATGTCAGCTGCACTAGTGGCGAGTCATCGCACGTCGTGCTGGTACAGTCGGAACTCGTTGGTGCTGACACCTCCGGCGAGATTGTCTATACCCTTTCAGGCACGACCGAGGACGGCGGGTTCACACTGGAAGGCAAATACAAGGCCACCATCGAACTCAACAACCTGACACTGACCAATCCCTCGGGTGCTGCCCTGAACATCCAGGATGGCAAGCGCATCAAGATTGAAGTGAAAAAGGGTACGGAGAACTCATTGGAAGACGGTAAGAACAGCGATACCAATGGCTGTATCCATTGCGAAGGCCACTTAGAGTTCAAGAAAACCGGTAAGCTGAACATCGTCGGCAACAACAAGCATGCCGTCTATAGCAAAGAGTATCTGCAGATTGCAAAGCCCACCATCAACATCACCAAGGCCAAGAAAGACGGTTTCCACTGCAAGCAGTACTTCTGGATGGAGGATGCCTGCAACGTGACGCTCGCTGGTATAGGAGATGATGGAATCCAGGTGGAGTTGGTAGAGGACGAAGCCTACACGGGCACCTTACCCGATCATGAGGATACGGAGCTGGATATCGATGAGAACAGCGGCTATTTCTATCAGGACAATGGTACGCTGACCATCGAAGATTGTGGCGGAAAGCCCATCAAGGCTGACGGAAAGGTAGTTTTCAACGGTGGCACACAGAACTTTGATACGACTGCCGTTTCGGAGAACAATAATCCTTCTACCGGCATCAGTACCCTGCGTAAGAACGTTTCTTCCGGTGAGGCAGCCTACGACCTGAACGGCCGCCAGCTGAAGAACAATCAGAAGGGCGTCATTATCCAGAACGGCAAAAAGATCATTCGCAAATAAAACTACAATTTCTCCCAATAAAAATTCCCGCCACTTTTGGCGGGAATTTTTATTGGGAGAAACTATCTGTTTACCAGATCTGTGCTCTCTTTTTCTTTGGAACGAAGAGTTTGTCGCTCTTCTTGATGCCAAAGGCATCGTACCACTCATTGATATGCGGCAGGGCCGCATTCACACGGGCCTTTGCCGGTGAATGAACATCCACTGTGATCAGATACTCCACATACTCCGGACGGAAATTGCCAGCCCACACACGTGCCCAACTCAGGAAGAAGCGCTGCTCAGGCGTGAAGCCCTCAAGCTTGCCGGCAGGCTTCTGCTTCAGTACATTCTGCAAGGCACGGTAGGCAATGTTCAGACCACCATTGTCGCCGATGTTCTCGCCCAGGGTCTGCTGACCGTTGATCTTCTTGCCGGGAAGCACCTCGATGGTGCTGAAATAATCGGCCAGCACCTTTGTACGAGCGTCGAAGTTAGCCTTGTCAGCATCGGTCCACCAGTTGCGCTGGTTTCCGGTCTTGTCGAACTGCGAACCCTGATCGTCGAAGCCGTGACTCATCTCATGGCCAATCACGCCACCGATGGCACCGTAGTTCACGGCATCGTCGGCATTCGGATCGAAGAACGGCGGCTGCAGGATAGCGGCAGGGAAGCAGATCTCGTTGGTAGTGGGGTTATAATAGGCATTCACGGTCTGCGGCGTCATGTGCCACTCGGTCTTATCCACAGGTTTGTTCACCTTACGGTTCAGAACATCGAGGGTCTTCCACTCAGAGATATTGCCAAGGTTCTCATAGAGCGAGAGGTTCTCATCCACCTTCAGGCCGCTATAGTCCTTCCACTTGTCAGGATAACCTATCTTGATGATAAAGTTCTCGAGTTTATCCTTAGCCTTGGCCTTGGTTTCAGCACCCATCCAAGTGGCCTCATCAATACGCTGTGCGAGGGCCGTCTGCAGGTTGTGTACCAGATCGAGCATGCGCTGCTTGCTCGTAGCGGGGAAATACTTCTCGACATAGAGCTTACCGATGGCTTCACCCATGATACCGCTTACCAGACTGACGGCACGCTTCCAACGGGGACGGTCCTGCTGAGTACCACTCATCACCGAGCTCAGCTTGAAGGCCTCAGCACGGAAAGCATCGCTCAGTTGACTGCTGGCACCGGAAACAACCTTGATTTCTGCGTAGGCCTTCAGATCGTCGAGGGCGGTCTCAGCCAGAATCTTCTCCACTTCATGGATAGCCTCAGGCTGACCCACGTCAACGAGGTCGAATGAGGGGAATCCTGAGATCAGGAAGAGGTTGCCCCAGTCGATGCCAGGATAGTCGAGCACCAGCTGGTTATAGGTCATTTTGTGATAGTTGGCATCAATGTCACGTAGCTCCACACGGCTCTTGCTGGCCTTGGCGATGCGCGTCTCGATGGCCATCACGGCCTCCATCTTCTTCTTGGCCATAGCCTCATCATTGCCCACCATCGTGAAGAGGTTGGTCATATAGGTCTTGTAGGCCTCACGGATACGCACGGTCTGTTCGTCATCGTTCAGGTAATAGTCCTTTGTGCCCAGACCAAGTCCACCCTGCCCTATGCTCACAAGGTTCATCGAGGCATTGCGCATATCAGAGCCTACACCTACACCAAACATCATTGTCTCTTCACCTTTACGGTCGAGCTGTGCCGTCACCAGTTGGTACTCGCGACGGTCCTTGATGGCGGCAATCTTCTCAAGCGTCGGCTTCAGCGGTGTCCAACCCTCGCGGTTCAGACGGACGCTGTCCATCATCAGTTTGTAGAGCGAACCGATCTTCTGACCCAGTGTACCCTGCTCCTGAGGGGTATTGGCATACTGGAGGATCAGCTCTTGAATCTGCTTCTGATTCTCATCATAGAGGTCGGTGAAAGCACCGTTGTTCGTGTGTTCTGCATCGAGGGGATGGGCTTTCATCCATCCACCGGCTGCGTACTCGAAGAAATCATCACCAGGACGCACCGAAGGGTCGAGGTTCTGAGTGAAATTCTGTGCCATGGCTGTTGTTGCCATCATCAGGCAAGCTGCTGTTAAAATTTTCTTCATATTCGTTGATTTTTCAAAACTTATTACTTCAATTTTTCAATTCTTCAATTCTTCAATTTTCCCATTTGACGCTCTTTGGGGCTGCAAAGATACATAAATAATCATAAGAAATACTGAATTTAAGTTTTTTTTAATCACTCGCGTTTGCAATCTCCGTGTTTTTCACTAAATTTGCACCAACAAACTTCTCTATACTAAAACGAAACGTTTATGAAAGATTTAAAAATGTACATCAACGGCCAGTTCTGCGAGAGCTCAAACGGCCAATGGATTGAAGTGTTGAACCCCTCAACAGAGGAAGTAATCTCCCGTCAGCCGGAAGGCACCATCGAGGACGTGAACCGTGCCTTGGATGCAGCCCGTGCCGCCCAGAAGGCCTGGGGCAAGACGCCCGCCATCGAAAGGGCTGGCTATCTGCTGAAGATGGCCGACGGCATCAAGAAGCGCGAAAAGGAGTTTACCGAGATTATCATGCGTGAACAGGGAAAGACCCGCACATGGGCCTCTATCGAGGTAGGCGCCACTATCGCCTATTTCGAGTATATGGCAACGTTCGCCCGCCATATCGAGGGTGAGATCATCCCCAGCGACCGTCCCAACGAGACCATTCTCCTGACCAAGAAGCCCATCGGCGTGGTAGCTGGTATCCTGCCCTGGAACTTCCCGTTCTTCCTCATTGCCCGTAAGGCAGGTGCTGCCCTCATCGCTGGCTGTACCATCGTGATTAAGCCAAGTCAGCTCACCCCCGAGAACTGTACCGAGTTTGCCAAGGTGGTTGCAGAAACAGGTCTGCCCGCAGGTGTCATCAACATCGTCACCGGTAAGGGTTCTGTCATCGGCAACGAGATGGCCGGAAGTCCGAAGATCGACATCGTGAGCGTGACTGGTTCCGTAGGTGCCGGCGAGAGCATCATGGCCGCTGCTTCGAAGAACATCACCAAGGTGAGCCTTGAGCTCGGCGGTAAGGCTCCTGCCATCGTCATGAAGGATGCCGACCTGGAGCGTGCTGCCCAGTGGATCGTCGACAGCCGTATCGGCAACAACGGTCAGATCTGCAACAATGCCGAGCGTGTCTACGTACAGAAGGAGGTGAAGGAAGCCTTTACGAAGATCCTGGTCGACAAGATGTCGAAGGTGAAGGTAGGCGATGTCTGCGCCGACGAAAGCGTCGATATGGGTCCGTTGGTAGAGGCCCGCGCCTTGGAGAGTGTCACCGAGAAGGTGGAGCGCGCCATCAAACAGGGTGCCAAGCTGCTCTGCGGTGGTCATCGCGTTGGCGACAAGGGCTACTTCTATGCCGCTACCGTACTTGACAACTGCCGTCAGGATATGGACATCATCCATGAAGAGACCTTCGGTCCTGTGATTCCGCTCATTGAGTTCTCTGACATCGACGAGGCTATCAAGTATGCCAACGACTGCGAATACGGTCTGGCTTCCAGCATTTTCACAAAGGATCTGAACATCGCCGTAAAAGCCTGCCGCGAACTGGAGTTCGGCGAAACCTACGTCAACCGCGAGCACTTCGAGGCTATTCAGGGCTTCCACGCCGGCGTGAAGAAGTCGGGTATCGGCGGTGCCGACGGTAAGCATGGTGTAGACGAGTATCTCGTCACCCACGTCACCTACCTCGACACTTACGAGGACATGTAATGGGTCACTGATAGTACAAGATTTGACTGATTTTCACTGATTTTTCTGCGGCTAGCCGCATTGGCTGCGCTTGGAAAGGACGCTTGCGTCCAGATCAGTGAAAATCAGTCAAATCTTGCTTGATCAGTGACGGAAACTCTTGATTTTATTCCAGGTTCAGTTCCACGGGGCAGTGGTCGGAGCCGAAGATCTCAGTATGGATCTTCGAATCGGCGAGACGGTCACGCAGACGGTCGGAGATCACAAAATAGTCAATACGCCAGCCTGCATTCTTCTGTCGCGCCTGGAAGCGGTACGACCACCACGAATACGTCACCGTGTCAGGATATTTAAACCTGAAAGAGTCTGTAAATCCTGAAGCCAGCAACTCACTGAACTTAGCGCGCTCCTCGTCAGTAAAGCCGGCATTCATGCGGTTGGTCTTAGGGTTCTTCAGGTCTATCTCCTCATGCGCCACATTTAGGTCGCCACAGAGAATCACTGGTTTCTTCTGATCCAATCCCTTCAGGTAGTTACGGAAGTCATCTTCCCACGTCATTCGGTAATCCAGACGTTTCAAGCCGTCTTGTGAGTTCGGCGTATAGCAACACACCAGGAAGAAGTCGTCCATTTCGAGTGTTATCACACGTCCCTCATGGTCATGCTCGTCGATGCCGATGCCATACGTCACATTCTTCGGCTTCAGACGGGTAAAGATAGCCGTGCCGCTATAACCTTTCTTGTCGGCATAATTCCAATAACTCTCATAGCCCTCGAATACCAAATCCAACTGTCCGGCCTGCATCTTCGTCTCCTGCAGGCAAAAGAAATCGGCATCCAACGCCTTGAAAATCTCACTGAAGCCCTTACCCTCGCAGGCACGCAGGCCATTTACATTCCAACTTACAAATTTCATATCTTAAGCCAATCGTTTTAGCAATTCAATCAATACACACCAGATATCCTCGATAGTACTCAGTTCCACCCGTTCGCTGGTAGAGTGCGGTTCTACGATGCGGGGGCCAATGCTCGCCATCTGTATGCCGGGAAAATGCTCTACAAAGAAACCTGCCTCCAGCACAAAGTGCATGGCTACCATACGAGGTCGCCAGCCCAGCACATCCTGGAAGGTGTCAGAGGTCAGCTGCAGAAATGGCGATTGCTGGTCTTCCTGCCAGGCAGGAGCTGACATCACAACTTCGGAATGGGCACCGCTATCCTTAAACGTCTTGGCAATAGCCTTGCTTAGTGCATCCATATCGTCATCGATGAAACTGCGTGTGTGGGTAGAGACAAAAATGTGTTCCTCTTCCGTCACGACACGCCCGATATTATTCGACGTTTCCACTGTATCAGGCATCGCCCACTTTAATCTCACTACCCCTTGAGGCACCTCACACAAGCAGGTCATCAGTGCCTGGAAAGTTTTTGGTGAAATAACGGTTTCTTGGGGTTCACAGGCTTCGATGAGACACTTCACATCAGGGTCCTGAGGGTATTCATCATGCAACCAATCGCTTGGATGCTTAAAATCAAGAATCAAGGCTTGAGATTCTGCCGATGGACATGCTATCACCATCTCGCCCTTTGAGGCAATCGAAGCATTGGCCTCACCTATATTGATAGTTGCCAAGCTGAAGTCATGTTTCTCCGAAAGAGACAATAAAATAGCAGCAGCTGCCTTAACGGCCGAACAACGTCCTTTATTGATGTCAACACCAGAGTGCCCGCCCAATCCACCATCTATGCGGATGCGGTACCAGCTTCTGTCTTCAGGGGCCGGCATACGCTCCATGGGTATACGATGAAACTGTAGACAGGCACCAGCGGCACCTGTAGTGATAGTGTCATAGTCTTCTGAATCGAGGTTGATCACTTTACGGCCTTTCAGGAAATCCTTGCTCAACTGCGAGGCGCCCGACATACCGTCTTCCTCGTTAGTAGTAGTCATCACCTCCAAAGGCCCATGCACAATCTCCTGGCTCTCCAGCACGGCGAGGGCCATTGACAAGCCGATGCCGTTGTCAGCACCCAGCGACGTGCCGCGGGCTTTCATCCAGCCGTTTTCCACATAGGCTTCAATAGGCGAGTTCAGCGGGTCACTCATGCCCACGCACACCATATCCATGTGGTTCAGCAAAACAATGGGCTCGGCACCCTCATGTCCGGGGGTAGCGGGTTTACTGATTACAATGCAATTCTCTTTGTCGCGCTTATAGGTCAGATGCAAACGCTCTGCAAACTGACAAAGGTAGTCCGCCACACGTTCCTCGTGGTGTGACGGACGGGGAATCTGGTTCAGTTCCTTGAATATCTGGAACACACGTTCTGTTGTAGGTGTCATAAATGTTACATATTATAAAACTGCTGCAAAGATATGAAAAAATTCTTTATCGGCACCTTTTTTCGATAATAAATTTGATTTTTCTTTTGACAATAGTTTGGTAAAAATATAGTTAAATTCATTAACATTCAAGATAAGTCTCAAATGAAAATATTTCTCTTTATATTACATACTATTAACTAATAAAATTTGGCTAACACGCTGATTATTAGTAACTTTACGGAAAAATACCACTCTTTTCGTAATAGCAAAAATGTCAGACATTATTAGCCAAATGGGTAGCCTCGCAGAAGCATTTC
>Ga0310696_10011336_pt1 | contig 10171 bp, 15 predicted proteins | sample AusTroGonzalo_MG_4_FD_203885 | JGI IMG/M metagenome (GOLD analysis project Ga0310696, IMG submission 203885) | Bovine rumen microbial communities from tropical cattle in Woodstock, Queensland, Australia - Gonzalo_02 (v2) (version 2) | ecosystem: Host-associated > Mammals > Digestive system >... | reverse complement strand
ATACCTGACGTTGATGTCAAACTTCAGCTTGCTTATGTCATAGTCCATGTTTTCTTTTCCTTTCTAAGTCTTCATGCATCAGGGTATTTTGCCTTGAGACGCTTGAGCTCTGCCAGCTCTGCCCTCTTCTGCTGAGCTTTCATCCAGCGAGCCTCACGCTTAGCAGCCTTCTCAGCTTCTAGCCTGTCAGCCTCGCGCTTCTCTTCCCACAGCTTCTCAAGGTCTTTGAAGTCACTGTACCCGAACCACGAGACTGGGACAACTGCTTCTTCGACATAAGACTCGCCCCGGCACGTAGTCCAATAGGAGATCTCTGCCAGCTTTCCGCTAGAGTCCAAGCTGACTCCAGTGACGCTGTCGCATCCACATGAGCCAGCATCTAGAATCTCCTGAGCCTTGGCTTCAAGCTTGCCCCATGCCTCGAGCGCAGCTTTCACTTCAGCTGCATTCATAGCTATATTCTCTTTCTTTGCTTTCATCTAGTTGTTTCCTTTAGGATATCCTTAGGACTGTCTCTGTCTATATTATATCAAGTCTAGAAAAGAATGTAAACAGGTTGTTGAACTCCTAGACTTTAACTAAAAAATTGCTTTAGTCTTTCTAGAAGCTGGGCTGGACGCAGTAGCTTCTAGGATGCTCTACATCAGATATAAACTTTATCAACACAGGATATAAACTTTATAAACAAAGTAGTTGATATTGTTGATAGATTGTCTAGAATTCTTTAGAGAGTCTAGAGAACAATAGTCTAAAATCTTTTCTAGAGAGGTTCATCAGCGTCAATGCTTTAAGACAAGTTCTTTTCGGCGAGCTCCTTCGTCTGCTCCCCACTATACCATCGTGTGGAATCCCGGCCAGAAAGTGAGAAATGGCCCCGCACCTGTGGAAAAATTTATATGGTTAGGAGGTTAGGTGCGGGGCCTAGGTGCTATTCTTTTAGGCGATTGTCATTTCCTAGAGCATAGCAACTTTAGAAATTGCTTAGGCGATAGCGTCAGCCAGCTTCTGGCGGAGCTTGCCAAGGGTGTACTTGCCGGAAGCAGCGTACTCAGAGCCGCTCAGCGAGAACAGACGGGTGCCATAGCCAGTCCTGTTGAGATGGGCAACATGGCCACGGGAATGGTCGGCAGCCTTCTTGCAGGTCACACGGCCGAACTCACTTACGGCACTGCGGCCAGGGGTGAGCTTGTTCACGTTGTCCAGGAAGGACTTGAGGGCGTACTGGTTCTTGGTGTTCTTCTTCATTGTTTCTCTCTTTTTCAGGGTGTTTTAGGGCTGTTCTTGTCGAACCAGTCCTGTATCTTGTCTTTGTTCACTCCAAGGTGCCAGCCAGCTACAAGGCCGAGGAAGACACCTGGAAAGTAGTAGATCAAAGCTCCTATCAGGGCAAAGGTAATTGCCCAAGACACCACCTGGGTGGCAGTGTCTTGGTCTATCTTAGGCATGCTCATGCGTTGATTGCCTTCAGGAGGTCAATTGCCTTCTCGTCACCAGCCTCAGCACGGTCCAAGAGAGCGTTGATGCGGGCGAGGGTCTCATTGAGAGAGTAGCGCTTGCGGGCAGGCTTCTGGGCCTTTGCGGCAGCAGCCTTGCGAGCAGCCTCAGCGAGGCGGTTCTTGGCGTCCTCGATGCGGGTGTCGTAGCCGTTCTGGACAAGGTCTCCAAGGCGGCGGGCAAGGCCCACGTTCTCGATGTTGCCAAGGGTGTCAGGCATGCCGTAGAGGCGCTTGACGAGAGCGTAGATGAGGGCGCGCTCCTTGGCCTGGCTGGAAGCAGTCTTGACGACAGTGCCATCAGAAAGGGTGACGTCAACTAGGTCTACCTTGTCAGTAGCGCTGTTGGTCACGACGACCTTGGTGCCGTCAGTGAAGTACACGATGGTAGCCAGGACAGGGTCGATGTCGATGACGACCTTCTTGCCATCAGGTCCCTTGACGTAAGGGTACACGATCTTCTTCTGGCCCTTGACGACGATAGTGCGGGGCTCAGCGGTGAGATCACGCTTGTAGTCAGTGGTCTTCAGGTTGAACTGCACGCGCTTGACGCCAGGGAAGCGCACTGCCTTGCAGTTGCGGAGGGCGGCATCCAGGTCGCTGAACGTGGTGCCATCGTTGAACATGACTCGGATCGTCGAGCCATCTGGGCTGACCTTCACTGCTGACGTCTTGAACATGTCGAGCAGCATCTTGATTGGATCATTCATTTTCTTTTCCTTGTTTGTTGTGTTTTCAGTAGGCTTGAATATGCCATTCTCACCGAAATATGGGGTGAAATCAAATGCCATTGTTGTTATGCTTTCAGTTGGCCGGCTGGCGGGACTTGAGGAAGCAGCTGTGGGTCAGCGTCTTTCCTGCGAGCTTCACCAGTTCGTCCTTCGCTTTGCGGATGTCTGCAATCTGCAGGCCGTCAGATGTGACGTACTCTTCAGTTGCATACTTCGCGTTGTCATTGTAGGCCTGCTTCTTCTCGTTCCAGCCATCGACAATCTTCAGGAACTGGTCCCAGTCGACAGCCTTGCGGATCTTGCCAGAAAGCCAGCGGCTTCCGCGGCCATTTGTAGAGTCTTTGTCGTAGACCACCGCATCGTACTTCGGTAGGCCCTTCCACGTCCAAGGCTTGAGCTTGTTCTCAGGCTTGAGCATCTCATCGGCTTCTGCCTGCAAGTCGACTGCCTTGTCGACACGTCCAAGATAAAGGTATTCAGACTTGTCGCGGGCATGAGGTTCAGTATGGACAAAGTAGGCCAGGGTCAGGAGCAGCTCGTCATTGAGCTTCACTGAAAGGCCCTTCATCAAACTGATTTCGGTAGGATTCTTGTTTGCCATTGTTGTAGGTCCTTTTCTTTAGCATCTAATAGATATTATATCACTCTACTAGATTCTTGTAAACTGTCTTCTAGCAGCTTTTAGCAGTCTTCTGCTTCCTCGTCGCTGTAGGCCGGCACATACTTCACGCCAAACTTGCCGAGCTCTTCCATGAGCCAGTACTGGTAGTCGTTGTCGGACAGCTCTCGCTTTGACTCAAACGGCTCTACGTCACCCTCTTCTAGGTCCTCTAGAAAGCGGTCGACATTCTCAGTTGGCCCGCCGACTGTCACATAAACTTCATCTGGCGTCTCTGTGGGGTAGGTAGCAAGGACCTTGACTCCATAGGCCTGGGCAGCAAGCTTCACTGTCTCAGTAGAGTCTGGGTCGTACCACTTGACTGTTGTAATCTTCTGCATAGTTTCCATGATTATATTATACCACTATGTCTATTAGAAGTAAACTGGAAAAACGTAGGCCGGCGCTCAGCCAAAGAGCGCCGCACCTAGCTCGTCACCATCCTCTAGGAAGCTGAGCTTGTCCTCAAGCTTCTTCATGGCTTTTGCATGCTCTTTCACGAGCTCGTCCTCCATCTTTTTGTAGGCCGCGAGGACCTCTTCGCGAGCTTTGGCCAAGGCCTCGCCCTTCGCACGCTCTAGAGCAGCTTTGTCCTCTTCCAGCTTCTGGTTGATTCGGACAATCTCTTCACGGCGGGCGATCTCCATCTCAGTTGCGACTGCGTCCTTCTCGACGCCGACGATGAGCTCTTTCACCTTCTTAGAGTAGGCCTTCTCAAAGCGCTTGCGGTTGAGGAGCTTCTCGTACACGCAGTATATCTCAGCGACCGTGATTGGGCCAAACTTGTTGACGTACTTAGCAGTCGTCAGGTAGCCATTGCCATCACGCACTTTTGGCACAAACGCGTCAGAGCACTCGTCAGACATGAGCTTGACGACAGTGTCGTTCTTGCGGCTCCACATCTTGTGGATCTGCTTGGCCGTAGGCGCAGGCGTGCCATATTCATGGAGCTTGAACTGGCGGAAGCAGATGGTCTTCAGCACCATGCTCAGCCACTCGCGGACCTTCTTGTCCTCAGGGCGGCACGCATAAGTCGAGCTGCCATAGTAGACAGAGCTCCAAGAGCGGTTGGTGTCAGGCGCAGTGTCGTAGACATTCCAGAGGATCTCGCCGTTTGGCGCCACTTCGACCTTTGCGAGGGTCGCGTTGCGGACCATCTGCGAAGAGCCCCAGTGGTTTCGCAGGAAGAGCTTCACTCGGTAGAGGATCTCTTCTGCTTTAGGCGTGTAGAGGTCCGTGTGGATTGTGCGTTTCAACGTAGGCATTGTCATTTCTCCTTTGATTTGATTTACATGGATATTATAACATAAAAGCTCTAAGAAGTTAACTAATATTCTAGAAAATATGCCTCCTGGATGTTAACCCTATCTGGCGCGCACATGGCGCCAGACATATTATAACAAAACCGGGACGAGAAGTTAACTAAAAAGTACAAGGGACGAACTGTCCCTGGGCACAACGGTCAATATAGATATACACCAGTCCCCGAACGGTGACGCCCAGTACTGCTTCGTCCCTGGCAAGGCGCTCCCTGCATATGCGAAAAAGGCCCTCAGGAAGGAGAAACCTGAGGGCCGGCGTAAACAAATAGCTTTTGGAGTGGTCAGTCAGCTGGGTCGAAGTCGACGATTTCACCGAACTGGATGTTCTTGTGCTCGCCTTTCTTCGTCGAGATCCAGAGGACAGGGACTTCCGGCGCATTTTCCGGCGTCATCTGCTCGCACTCGCAGTCAGTGAACACGACGATGCAGTCGATGTCGCACTCATTCTCCTTGAACCACTTGAGGCCAGGCATGAGACGCGTGCCGCCACCACCATTGATGTCGTACTTCATCTCAGCGAGGTTGAGAGGCTCATACTCGTCGAAGTGCATGTGGCTCGTGACTCGAACGTCGCACTGGATGAGGTCGAGGCTGTAGCCAGTGAACGCGCTCACGATGCCGTTGACTTCGCTCAAGAACTTCTCAGCGACTTGCACGACCGAGCCAGACGTGTCAAGCACGACGCCGACCTTCATTGCGTCGTTGTAGCTCGAAGGCAGGTAAGTCTTCTGAGACACGAAGCGGCGGTTGCACTTGTTCCAGGTGCGCTTCGTGTCGCCACCAGCCTTGGTCACGAACTTGGCGAGGACTTCCTTCCAGTCAAGCTTTGGCTCGAGCAGGTCTTTGACAAGACGCTGCAGATGGCCAGGAAGCTCGCCGCGCTGGGCCATCATCGTAGCTGCCATCACAGCAGACTCACGGATGCGCTCGCAAGCGGACTCAGTCACGTTTGGACGGTAGTCAGGGTCATGGCCGACCTTGCCGAAGCCGTCAGCGACGTCGCTGTCTTCGATGTCACTGTCATCTGCCTCAGGGACAGGGTCGTCTTTGAAGATGTGCTTGTCGAACTGGCCGGCGAGCTCGCCGTTCGGATTGTGGATGGGCTTCTTGGCTTTGGACTTGGACTTGCCACTCTTGGCAGCAGAGCTCTCGGAGCTCTCATCATCGTCATTGCCATTGTCGCCATCGCCACTGTCATCGCCAGCGCCGCTGCCATCGAACGAGCCAGCGCCGGACTTGGCGCTCGAGCTGCTCTTAGCTTGCTGCAGCTGCTGCCTCTGGAGAAGGAGCTCATAGTACTCTTCGGAGCACTTGCCAGTAGGGAAGCCGAACTTGTCAGGAAGCACCGCGTCCTTAGGGACGGAGAGGCCATCAGCACGGAGGATGTCATTCACCTCCATGTCGTTGGCGACGTTGAAGAGCTCAGGGTCACGGCTGCCGCGGCGGATAGGGTGGAGCATGACGTTGTGGTACACCTCATGTGCGAGGATGAAGACCTTGTCGTCATTGGAGAGGCGGGAGAGGAAGTCGATGTCACAGTAGATTGCTGCGCCGTCAGTCGCCATCGTGGTGACTTCGGTGTCGCGCACCGGCACCAGGTCGAGGCCCATCGCGATAGTGCCCACGAACGGGAAGCGGTCAAGCACCGTCTTTCGAGCGTTGGCGAGAATGCCTCGGGCATTGTACTTTAGCTTCTCTACCTGGTCTTCTGTCAGCACCTTCGTGCGGTCTGTGGCAAGCTTTCTCATAGCAGTCTCCTTAGTTTGTTTACAGGGATATTATAACATAGTCCTCTGCAGAAGTTAACTAAAACTTGTGGAGCAGCCAAGACCTCACATAGCATTGAGGTCGAGGCTGTACTTCTCAGTGAGCTTCTTGCCGAACTTCTTGTCAAAGTCCTTGTAGCGAGGCGACTTGCGGATGGCCGTGATTGCGTCAAGACGCGAGACGTGGCTGTTGCCTTGCGCGGCACCCTTGATCATCATCGCAGCGAAGTCGTCGTCCATCTCAAGGACGATGCGGTAGAAGCCATCAAGCAGCTTGGCTTGGTCCTTGTCGTTCTTGCCGTTCCACACGTGGTAGACTGCGGCCGAAGCGTAAGCAGCTCTCTCGTCGCTGCGAGTAGGTATCTTGATCTTCGCCTTCGAGTTGCGCATGACTTCGAGCACGTCGTCGAACTTCGAAGCAGTCTTGTAGAAGGCGAGGAACTCGATGCCGACGTTCTGGCCGACGATGCCGTATATCGCTTTCTGCAGGACGGTCTCATTGTCCTTGAACAAAGGAATGATGTTGGCCGCCCTTTCCCACGAGCGAGGCGAAGGCCAGCCAGCTTCGAGGTTCTGGTGCGTGTCCATCTTGAAGAGGAGCTCAGGACGGAACTTGATGAAGCCAGTCACAGAAGGATGGATGTCGTGCGCAACTGCCCAGAGGTTCCAGTCGTCAGCTTTCGCTTCAAGCTCGTAGTGAGCGAAACGGTTGGCCAGGGCGGAGCTGAGCGGACGAGCCACAGCGCGGTCAATCGTGCGGTTGCCAGCAGCGACGATGTACCAGCCATCAGGCAGCTTGTAGTTCGAGTTGGAGATGCAGCGGTCAAGCACCAATTGGTAGGCCGCCACCTGGACGTCAGCCGGAGCTGCAGTGATTTCGTCGAGGAGCAGGATGCCCTTGGACTTGGCGTTCTGCGGAAGAATGGAAGGGACGTTCCAGATGGTCGTGCCTTTGTCGACAGACGGTAGGCCGGCGACGTCGACGCGCTCCATCTCAGAGAGGCGCATGTCGATGAAGCCAATGCCAAGCTCGTCAGCCACAGCGCGGACGATCGTGGACTTGCCAACGCCAGGAGCGCCACGCACAAGCGTAGGCGGAATGACGTGAGAGAGGGACGGGTTCGCGATGATTGCGGAAGCCGAGGTCTTGATGATGTTCGCGAGCTCTACAGAGCTGACGACGTTGTGCATGTCAAGTGTTGCGGTTGCCATAGTGTTTTCTCCTTAGTTGTTGTTTGTTTACGCAGCTATTATACCAACTCTTTTGGCAGAAGTTAACTAGAACTTTCAGTCTTCATCGCCGGACTTGATGAAGGTGACGGTGCCGCCTTCAGGCAGGTCAATCTTGAGTTCGCCGAGGTGGTCAGACGCAAGGAACGCAGTGACGAGCTGCTCGTCGTAGTCTTCCACGTCCACCATGACGTGGCCCACAAGGTAGTCGGTCCAGCCAAGAGGGCCAGGATAGCAGCTCGTGAGCTCGCTGTCATTCAGGTCGACAAGGACCTCGGACTTCTTCCAGACGCCACCATCGATTCCGTAGACGTCCTGCGCCTTGTCGTCAGGCGCGATTTCGAGGGTCGTGAACTTTGAGTAGTCTTTCATCGTTTTTCTCCTTAGTAGTTGTCGTTTACAGGGATATTATAACATAAATTCATCGACAAGTTAACTAAAACTTAGAGAATTTTACGCGATATGTGCGGTCTTTGGCTTAGGCTGCCACTCCTTCATAGCTTTCAGTTCTCGCGTCTCGGGGTCAAAAAGCTCAAGCTTGAGGATGTCGCAGATGAACGGACGCTCACGAGACCCGGTCCAGCGGCCACCATCAGTCTCAAATCCATATTTGACAGAATCGCACAGATTGGAGCGAGAAATGTCAGTATTGAACGCCCATGCCTCACAGCTCCAAGTCGTGACCTTCTCCCAGTTCATGTCGTCCAGGGTCGGGCACTCGTTCGCAAGGTCGCCACAGAACTGCTTGAGGTAGCGGACCGAGTTGAGGTTCGCGGGCCAGTTGATCGTGATGCGGCAGCAGAGGCGGGTGGACATAGGTTTTCTCCTTGCAGATGGGTTTGTTGTTTACAGGAATATTATATCAAAGTCCTGCGTAATGTTAACTAAAACATGCAGGACTTTGGGCCATTTCTCCTAGTTAACTTTTCCTTCAAATATTTGTTATAATACGCGGGCGCGCGACGCGTGGCGCGTATTATCTAATAGTATCACGCGGGAGGTTTTAGTTAACTTTTCGCCAGGATTTTGTTATAATATGTCCGTAAACAACAACTAAGGAGAAAATCATGGCTAACCTCGAAAAAACGCGTCTGTTCAACGTGCGCTGCGGCGCGAAAGCGAACGTCACTTATTCACAGATTGAAGCTGTCACGGCTGAAGAAGCGATTCGCAAATCGTCACGCCATAAGGACCAGATTGTGTCCCAAGTCGACAGCGAGCCGATTTTCAACGCGTCAATTGGCGTCGAGACTGACGCTAGCGAGCATGACACTGGCAACTCGATTTTTGAAATCAATGTTCGTGGCACTGATGAAGTGCTAGTCGACAAGCTGCGCAACGCGATTGCGCGCGCAATCGGTGGCATGGCACTTGAATTTGAGGGACTGTCTGACGGCAGCGATGATCGCGGCCGTTCGCTCCGCAATTTCATTGATGGGTCCGGCTTGAACGTCGTCGGCCTGTAAGTTCTAGTTAACTTCTCCAGAGGATTTTGATATAATATCTCTGTAAACGAAAAACAACCTAAGGAGAAAACAAATGAACGAAACTAAGCTCACCCGCCGTCCGTCACTTTTCGAATCGATTGCGAACATCGCAGCGATAAACCACTATCGCGCAAAGCACTCATATATGAGTCCGCTCAATGCGACCGACGAAGAGATTCTGCGAAACATTGAGTGCGTCAACAAAGAAGGCCATTTGCCTGGCAAGAGCTGGTCTCACTATGGGTGCCGCACATTTCGTTCGCCGAACAATCATCCGACTGGCTACTGGAATGTTCTCAAATACATCGCGTCGAACAAAGACGGCATCAAGCGCCGCGAGATTTGTGCGCACTTCAATCTGAAGAGCATGTCAATGCAGTTGGACAATCTCGAATATGCGGGCCTCGTGCGTCTCGACCGTAAGTACACTCACAAATTCACAGTGACTGACTTTGGAAAAGCGTACATCTCCGCGGTGATCTGCGAATTCAACAACGCAGATTTTAGTTAACATCTGCGAGAGAGTGTGGTATAATTGCTGCGTAATGACAAACTGAGGAAAACTATGGACGCAAACACGATAAAGAAGTTCCGTGAAGCTCTGCGCAATGGCGAAGTGAAGTTCACGTATGTCAAGAAGAATGGCGAAAAGCGCGTGGCTCGCGGCACAATGAAGAGCGACCTCTTGCCGAAGGTCGAGCCTGGCAAGAAGTTCAAGCTCACTGACATTGAGTCGTCAGAAGGCAAGAAGGTGCCGAAGCGCATGACTCTCTTCATCCCGGACTCAAAGCTCAGCAAGTTCGAGCATGAGTCTGACGCTGTGTCTCGTGCGCTGTGTGAAGCGCTTGGGTTCGAGTTCAATGGCTCATACATCTACTTCGAGGCTGATGAGAAGCCGGCGCGCAAGCTTGCGCCTGAGACAGTGTTCTACTTCGACCTTGACAAGAACGAGTTCAGGTCTTTCAATGAATCGCAGCTCTTTGAAGTCGAGCTGCCAACCAAGTAAAAAGGAGAAAAGAAAATGCTGAAGAAAGTGAGAATGTTTGAAGTTGTGCCTGGCACTGGCATCATGGTGGCAGAGCAGGGAGAGATTCCGCAAGATGACGCTTGCGAGAAGTACCTGGCTTCTGAGCCACGCTTCCGCCATGGTCCAGTCGACCCGACCTTGATATCAGAGCAGGCGCTTCGCAACAAGCTTGCCAAGAACATGGGCTGGCCAGTCGTCAAGTCGCTCTACGACCACAAGAACGAGAAGTACGCGTTCGAAGTCATGATCAACGCTCAGACGACTGAGTGGCGCTTCCTCACCCATGAAGAGGTCTGCAAGACCATGCACTGGAAGAGCTTCAAGTTCGAGAGCGACCACATGAATGTGCGCTTCGTCGACGACCCTTCGTGGCTCGAGCCACTTCCTGCAAAGCCTGCCAAGAAGACGGGCAAGCGTGGCAGGAAAGCTAAAGCTTCGAAGTAAATAGCTACGTTAT
>Ga0310696_10011335_pt1 | contig 10173 bp, 9 predicted proteins | sample AusTroGonzalo_MG_4_FD_203885 | JGI IMG/M metagenome (GOLD analysis project Ga0310696, IMG submission 203885) | Bovine rumen microbial communities from tropical cattle in Woodstock, Queensland, Australia - Gonzalo_02 (v2) (version 2) | ecosystem: Host-associated > Mammals > Digestive system >... | reverse complement strand
TCACGACTTGGGTAATCCGCCTTTTGGCCATTCTGGCGAGAAAGCTATCCAGACATTCTTTACAGAGGGAGCCGGAAAAGAACTAAAATCATCGGTTTCACCGGCATTTTGGGATGACATCACCCACTTCGAGGGTAATGCCAATGCCTTCCGACTATTGACCCATCAGTTCAAGGGCCGTCGTGCTGGTGGCTTCGTAATGACCTACTCTACACTGGCCAGCATTGTCAAGTATCCTTATGCCTCGTCGGTATCGGGTAAGAAAAAGAAGTTCGGCTTCTTCCAAAGCGAGCAACCGTACTATCAGCGTATTGCCGATGAAATGGGCATAATTTGTAAGTCTGAACCTGGCGAACCCCTGCGTTATGCCCGTCATCCGTTGGTGTATTTGGTTGAGGCTGCCGATGACATCTGCTATGAGATTATGGATTTGGAGGATGCCCACAAGCTGAAAATCCTAAGCTATGCCGAGACAGAAGAATTGCTGTTAGGATTCTTCGATGATGATGTCAAGCAGAAGATATTGTGCCGTATTCATGATGAAGAGTTGGAGGACCCTAATGAAAAAGTAGTATATATGCGAGCCTGTGTCATTGGAAAGTTGGAGAACGAGTGTGTCAACGTGTTTGTAGAACATGAAGACGAGATACTGAACGGCACTTTCGAGGGCTCGCTCATTGACCATATTAATCCATTACAGCACGATGCCTATACGCGATGCGCCAAACTGAGTGTTCAGCGCATCTATCGTAGCCGCCCAGTACTTGACGTGGAGCTATCGGGTTATAAAATCATGGCTACGCTGATGGAACAGATGACTGAGGCTGTCATGCACCCTGAGCGTTACTACTCCCAACAACTGATAGACCGTGTGTCAAGTCAGTACGACATTAATGCTGAAGACTTGGAGACCCGCATCATGGCTGTCATCGATTATATTGCTGGCATGACTGACGTCTATGCTCTCGATGTGTACCAGAAAATTAATGGTATTTCATTACCCATCGTATGACCACCACATCGCCTATCCAAGCACTCCAACAACAGCGATTGCTGTTACAGTTAGAGTATAATACCGAAAAAGAGGCTTTCCGTCAGCAGACCGAGCAGATGGGTATAGCACGAAGCGTGAAGCGTGGTGATGCTTGGTGGCCTGTCAAGACGGGTAAAAGCTATTATAACTCGCTGAACCAGTTGGTCATTGAAGTGCATCGCACATCTGACCAGGACATTGAACATAACTTTGAGTTTGGCAGACCAGTGCTGTTTTTTACGATTCCATCGACAGATACCGGTAAATCTGAAATTCGCTATTTTCGCTTTACGGGTACCGTCAGCTATGTTGATGGCGATCGCATGGTTGTGAGTGTTCCTGACGGAGCACCTCTCATAGACTTGCAGGGTGCTGAAAATCCTGGCGTACAATTGTCGTTTGACGAAACGTCATACCGACTGATGATGGACGCACTAGACAGAGCTATCAAAGGCAAAGGACGACTGGGCTATCTTCGCGACTTGTTCTACAGCCGACAAAAGCCAGAGACATTTGTCTTTCCACCTTTACACTTTCCTTATCTCAATGCGACACAAGAAGAGACGGTTAACATGGTGTTGCGTGCCAAAGATGTTGCCATCGTACATGGTCCTCCTGGTACAGGTAAGACCACTACGTTGGTAGAAGCCATTCGCGAGGCGTTGATGCGTGAAAATCAGGTGTTGGTATGCGCACAAAGCAATATGGCTGTCGATTGGATTAGCGAAAAGCTGGTTGACCGTGGTATCAACGTCTTGAGAATCGGGAATCCAACGCGTGTCAACGACAAGATGCTCTCATTCACCTATGAACGTCGCTTTGAGGGCCATCCTGACTATCCGCAACTGTGGGCACTCAGAAAAGCCATCCGTGACCTGCGTAGCCACCGCAAACGTAGTGATGAGAAGTTCCATCAGAAACTGGAAAGTCTGAAGAGCCGCGCTACGGAACTGGAGATCCGTATCAATAGTGAATTATTTGGTGAAGCTCGTGTCATTGCTTCGACACTGGTGGGGTCGGCAAATAAACTTCTGGACGGTCATAAGTTTGGCACCCTGTTTATTGACGAGGCTGCACAAGCCTTGGAGGCAGCCTGCTGGATACCAATGCGTCGTGTTAGTCGTGTCATCTTAGCCGGCGACCACTGTCAGTTACCGCCTACCGTCAAGAGTGTGGCTGCCATGAAGGCCGGCCTTGGCAAGACGCTGATGGAACGGATTGTGGAGATGCACCCTGAAGCTGTTACCTTGCTGAAGATACAGTACCGCATGAACGATGAAATCATGCAGTTTTCAAGCAATTACTTCTACGGTGGACAGGTGGAGAGTGCCCCTGACGTCAGGTTCCGCAGTATACTGGACATGGATATTCCCATGACATGGATAGATACCTCGGAGTTTGAAAAACTCATGAAAAAGTCAGAAGACCCGGAAAAAGCCCAGGTGTCGTTTAAGGAAGAGTTTGTAGGCGAGAGTTTTGGACGTGTTAACAAGGCTGAAGCAGAACTAACGCTGTTGGCGCTACAGAACTACTTCAACAAGATAGGCAAGCAACGCTTGCTGGACGAACGCGTTGATGTGGGCATCATTTCACCTTATCGTGCACAAGTACAGCTTCTACGTAGAATGCTGATGAAATGGGAGTTTTTTAAGCCTTTCCGTCGTCAGATTAGCATCAATACTGTTGATGGATTCCAAGGTCAGGAGCGTGACATCATTGTCATTTCCTTGGTGCGCAGCAATGATGACGGGCAGATAGGCTTCCTCCGTGACCTGCGCCGCATGAACGTGGCTATCACCCGTGCTCGTATGAAACTGATTATTCTGGGCGACCGCGAAACAATGACTCGTCACCCATTTTATCGGCAATTATGGCAGTATATTGAAAATTTAAGGGCTTGATATTCGTTTGTTTCAACATTTTGTTGTACTTTTGCAACACAAAAGACCGTTAACAATGAGCAACATTGACATCAGACGTGTTACCAATCGCAAGGAACTTGAACAATTCGTACAGTTTCACTACGACCTGTACAGGGGCAACGATTGTGCTGTCCCCTTCTTATTTTCAGATGAGATGAATACTCTAAGAAAGGACAAGAATCCTTCCTTCGAGTGTTGTGATGCCGAGTATTTCATGGCTTTTAAAGACGGCAAAATGGTGGGACGTGTGGCTGCCATCATTAACCGCAGGGCCAACGAGCGCTGGGACTGTAAGCAGGTGCGTTTCGGCTGGTTTGACTTCACGGACGACTTAGAGGTGTCGAAAGCCCTGCTGAAGGCTGTCGAGGATTGGGGTCGTGAGCAAGGTATGGTGGAGATTGCCGGTCCATTGGGATTCATCGATACCGATCGTGAAGGTATGCTTGTCGAGGGTTTCGACGAACTCTCCACAATGTATGTCAACTATAACTACCCATACTATCCACACCACATGGAGGAAATGAGTGGTTTCAACAAGGACAACGACTATATTGAGATGAAGGTCAAGGTTCCTGAGGTGGTGCCTGACAAATTCTCGAAAATTACGGAAATGGTACGTAAGCGCTATGGTTTACGTGTCCATAAGTTTAGTCGTCGCGAATTGATTGATGAAGGCTATGGACGTAAGGTCTTTGACCTGCTGAATGCAACCTATAAGGATCGGTATGGTTTCAGCCAATTGTCTGACAAGCAGATTGACAAACTGGTAAACGACTATATCAAGATTGCTGACCTGAACCTTGTAACCGCTATCTTTGATGGCGATAAAATGGTCGGTTTTGGCATCACTTTCCCTTCGTTCTCACGTGCTATGCAGAAAACCCGTGATGGTCGTTTCCTGCCTTTTGGATGGTGGCACATGCTGAAAATCTTGAAATGGCATCGTACCAACATCGTCGACCTGCTGCTTATTGGCGTACTGCCTGAATATCGCAGCAAGGGTGCTAACGCCCTCATCTTTGATGACTTGATTCGCTGGTTCCAACGCTATAACTTCGAATGGGCTGAAACTGGTCCTCAGATGGAAACCAATGATGGTGTGCTGTCTCAATGGCAGTATTTAGAGTCGACCGTCTGTCGTCGCCACCGCTGCTATCGCAAGAAATTGTAATATTTGAGCCATGGTACAATAAAAATATGAAAAAGATATTGTTTGTTTGTCATGGAAATATCTGTCGGAGTCCGATGGCAGAGTTCGTGATGAAAGACTTGGTGGCCAAGGCTGGTCGGGAAGGAGAGTTCTATATTAAGTCGGCTGCGATATCGACAGAGGAGATAGGCAATCCTGTATATCCGCCGGCACGGCGCAAGCTGGCAGAGCATGGGATATCTTGTGCAGGCAAGATGGCACGGCAGATGACACGTAGTGACTATGATCGCTTTGACATGATTATCGGTATGGATAGTTGGAACCTGCGCAATATGCGTCGCATCTGTGACGATGACCCTAAGGGGAAGATTAGCCTGCTGATGGACTTTACGGAACGTCCTGGAGATGTGGCAGACCCTTGGTATACAGGTGACTTTGAGAAAACCTGGCGCGATGTACTGGAGGGTTGTCAGGGTATTCTTGCCAGTTTACTTTAGGGCAAAGCGGCGCTCTATGGTTCCTGTATAAGTCACGATAGAGAGGTTAACCGTGTCAGGAGATTCCTGAGGCAGAAGAATGCTAATGTAGTGACGGTTGGTGAAATATTCTGGGGTATCATCCTGCTCATGTAAGAAACGGTAATAGGCGGTACGGGTATGGTCGGCATTGACAAGTACCGTATCCTGAGCAACACTAATCAGATGGCGACCCATAGTATCTTCAATATAGCCCGATTTGAACAGCAATGCCAGATTGATATACTTCCTACTCTTGGCTAGCCAGGCACTTTCAAAACCTATAGGATTCTGAGTCAAATTCTTAAAGCGCCAGTGTTCCTTGGGTATCATGGTGGGTACGGATGTCATTCCCAATGGTTCTGCCTGGTCACTTTTCACCTTATTATAATATATAATAGCGCGATAGGTGGTGTCAGCTGTTTGCATCCACTGAACCGTAGTAGGGGAGGTCAGCGAATAACTATCTCCATCATCTGTTGTAAATGCTATGGCTTGCTTGCCACTATCAACTGTTACGTCTGCCAAATCAGTCTGCATAAGGGAGTATTTGCCTTGGCCTTTCTCGTAACTGTCAGTTTCGCAAGAGAGGCATAAGGGTAACACAGAAAGTATTATATATAAAACGTTTTTTTTCATTGCGTAGCAAGGTAGTTACGTAAAGGATTGGCATACATGGTCAGCATACGCTCGCGAAGGAAAGCCTCGTCCTTGTTGGGAATCTTAATCTTCGCCAACTGACCAGACAGGTACTTTTCAAAGCGGTCCTTATCCTGTTGGGTATAGTGGCTGGCATACGTCTGAGATCCCTCCAACTCATCGAGTGCAATATAGTTGCAGGGGTAGAGCGTGTAATGATGATGTATCTCGCGGTCGATGCGCTGGCTGACGGCAGGGAAGAATTCGTTGCGGGGCAAGTCCTTCAGTTCGTCAAGCCACGTGTTGATGGGCGTAGCACAATGATACTTTACGCGGCCTTTATAACCAAAGATACCCGTCTTCATATTGTCAAGGTCGTCCTGACGCGATTTCTTAAAGGCAGGGTTGTCACGTTTCTGCTGGAACTCCTGTGCTTTTAGATAGTCGCAAGGGTCGAACTCGTAGCTGATAGTCAGCGGTACTATGTTTAGTTCACGGAGACTGTCAGCTGCTGAGGCATTGTCCACGCTGCTACCCATTGCCAGCATTTTCAAAACAGAATCCTGTGTCCTGTCATCAGAATCCTTGGCACGCCCCTCACGTTGGGCAATCCAGATGTTTTCATGCTTTTGGGTGACGGCATAATGAATATAGCGGCTCATCAGTTGCGAAGAGCGCATCATCTCATGTGCTGTCAGGCCACGACGAACGGTAAAGGCCTTGTTCATGCGCACCAAACGCTTGATCCAAGGATAGATGAGCAGATTGTCGCCAATGCCAATCTCGACTGTTGTGGGATAGCCCGCCTTTACTAACAGAACATCCAGGAAGGCCGAGCCGAGCACGATGTCACGATGGTTGCTAAGGAACGTATAGCGCTGTGTCTTATCGTCAGGCAACTGCGCATCGTCGAAAGAGGTGCCATCGGTGTGCTTATGAATGATATGCCACACTATGGGTTTCATGAAGCGTTTCTGGAAGTCGAGAGGCGTCTTTACCCCTATGAAAGCCAGCTTAAGCAAACCGTTGCGTAAGCCCTTGGGTAACCAGGGAATAAAGCCCTTAAGCATCAGGGAGAATTGGCGATCATTGAGCAGATCGTCAAATGCCTGCTTCATCTCTCCACTTTCATAAGGCCTTATATCATCAAACTCAGTGGGTGTAGCCATTATTCTAAACTTTTAACTAAAACTGATTTTCGACTATATCAGACAACACATCCTTCATATCCAATCCAGCTGCACGTACCTGTTGGGGGATAAAGCTGGTAGGTGTCATGCCTGGTGTGGTGTTCACTTCCAACATGAAGATTTTGCCATCCTTGGAGATGATGTAGTCAATTCGGATAATACCATTACAATGCAGAATATCATAGATGTGACTGGTAATCTCACGAACGCGACGGGTCACATCCTCAGACAAACGGGCAGGCGTGATTTCTTGTACTTGACCATTATACTTGGCATCGTAGTCGAAGAACTCGTTCTGTGTTACTACCTCAGTAGCAGGCAGCACCACTGACTTCTCTCTGGTCTTATAGACACCGATAGAAATTTCCGTACCTTCCAGGAATTGCTCTACCATAATCTCGTCGCTCTCAAGCATGGCCTTACGGATGGCAGGAGCCAACTGATCTTTATTCTTGACTTTCGATACACCGAAAGAGCTGCCGTCAGCAGCAGGTTTTACGAAGCAAGGCATACCGATACGTTGTTCAATCTCGTCATCGCTGACCAACTGCTCGTAACCCTGACGAATCAGCAGAGAGTCGGCAACAGCCACACCATAACCACGAAGATACTGGTTAAGCACAAACTTGTCGAAAGTCATAGCCTCGACCAATACCCCACTAGTAGAATAAGGAATACCAATCAGGTCAAAGTAGCCCTGTAGGATACCATTCTCGCCAGGAGTGCCATGAATGGTGATATAGGCATAATCAAACCATTTTGCTTTGCCATCTTCAACAAACGAGAAATCATTACGATCAATGCGTGCAGTGATACCACCAGGAAGTTCGACATGCCAGTCTTGTCCCTTGATGTCGACAATATACACATTGTAGCGTTCCTTGTCAAAGAAAGAATAAAGTCCCTGTGCAGAGCGCAACGATACGTCGTGCTCAGAAGAGTCGCCACCACAGACGATGGCAATGTTACGTTTTAGTTGTTTCATTATCTTATTATTTTTTTTCGTTATTTCGTTATTTCAATATTTCGGGTATAGTTGCGCCATTTGTCTATGAGCGCTGCCATGTCGTCGGCCAACTCACTGGTGAAGTCCATCTGTTGATGTGTCACGGGGTGCACGAAGCCCAGAGTCTTGGCATGGAGTGCCTGACGCGAACAAAGTTTCAAGCAGTTCTGGATGTAAGCCTTATAGCTGGCTGTACGCTCGCCACGCAGGATTTCCATACCACCATAGCGTTCATCGGCAAATAGCGGATGACCGATATGCTTCATGTGGGCGCGTATCTGATGCGTACGTCCCGTTTCTAACCGGCATTCTACCAGTGTTGTATAGCCATAACGCTCCAGGACACGATAGTGTGTGACAGCGCTTTTGCCAATTTCTGAACCAGGTGGAAACACTGCCATACGCTGACGGTCTTTGGGGTCACGCCCTATGTTGCCCTCTATCCGACCTGTATCTTCCGTGAAGTTGCCCCACACCAGCGCCACATAGCTGCGATGTGTATCGTGATTAAAGAACTGAGCACCTAACTCAGTCTTTGCCTCAGGGGTCTTGGCAACGACCAGTAGTCCGCTGGTGTCTTTGTCAATACGATGTACCAATCCTACACTGGGGTCGTTAGGATCGTAGCTCGGCATATTGCGCAAATGCCAGGCAATGGCGTTAACCAATGTGCCGTGGAAGTTACCAACGCCTGGATGTACTACCAGACCTGCAGGCTTATTGACAACCATTAGTTGGTCGTCCTCATATACCACATCAAGTGGGATGTCCTCTGGTTCTATTGTTGTGTCATAGTGCGGACGGTCGAGCATCAAGGTAATGATATCGCCAGGACGCACCTTATAATTGCTTTTGACAGGTGTGCCGTTGACCTGAATAAAGCCAGCATCAGCAGCTTTCTGGATACGGTTACGCGATGAGTGCTGTACGTGTTCAGACATGTATTTGTCAATACGTACAGGCTCCTGCCCCCGATCAACCTCCATGCGCAGGTGCTCATAAAGTTGTCCGTCAGACTCCGATGCAGTATCTACATCATCTAGTAGGTCGATATCTTCCAGTTCGTCGGTCATCATCCTCTTATTCTGCCTGTTCAGTCACAGGAGACTCTGCTACTTCCTCAAATTCGTCAACATCATCCTCATTCATCATATCGGAAGAGTAGCCGCCATCCACATAGTCAACATCTGCAGACTCATCATATGTACCACTACCTACCATCAATGTCAATGGATATTCGATAGGGATTCGTTCACCATTAGAGATTCTGCGTCCACGACACAAAATGCCATATACCCAGTCCTTTTCACCCGTTACACGCTGGGTAGGCGACAAACGGAACCCCATAGCAGTCAGCTTGGCTTCTGCCTCACGAAGACTGCTATTATCCACAATGTCGGGAATGGCGAATGTGGGTGATGAAGGTGAGTTGACAGTAACATAAATAGTATGTCCCTCCTTGACTTTCTGTCCATTGCCAGGCATCTGAGCCAAAATGCAGTCGGCTGGCAAGGCTTTATTATAGCCGGAATCGCTGACCACAAGATTAAGTCCTTTCTGTTCCAACAACAAAAAAGCCTTTTGATAGCGCATACCCTTCAATTCAGGAACTTCAATGCCTTCGCCATGATGCGTGTAGAGATCAAGTCCATAGCCTACTCCCACGCATAGCAAAAGTACTACGACAAACATTGCCAACAGATTCAGCAGCAGGAAACGGCTGCATATCTTGTTAAAGAATTCTTTCGCGTTCATTAGTTATATGCTTGCATTTATGCAGCAAAGTTACGAATAAGTGAGCAAAAAACCAAATATTTTATTTGGATTTTTACGAACGAAAGTAATTTCGAACATCGCTCCATGGTACAAAGAAATATTGAGACAACAAAAAATTGGGTATATTTCTTAGAAAATACACCCAATTCTTATACGTGACTCATCAAGGGATTACTTTCCGTGATGCTCGTCAGATACAGTCAGCTTCTTGCGGCCCTTGGCGCGACGAGAAGCCAGCACGCGGCGACCGTTCTTGGTGGCCATACGCTCGCGGAAACCATGCTTGTTCACGCGGCGGCGATTGTGCGGTTGAAATGTCCTTTTCATTGCAATGATTCTTTATTTATTAGTACTAATCTTTCGATTTGGGCTGCAAAATTACGCAAATCTTTTGGAATACGCAAGTTTTTCTTAAAAAATTATGAATTATGAATTATGAATTAAGAATTATTTCGTACCTTTGCACCCGGAATTCAATAATTTATCACTTTATAATCCAATATGATTAATTCACAAGACATTAAGAAAGGCACCGCCATTCGTATGGACGGCGCCATTTGGGTTTGCATCGATTTCCAGCATCGCAAGCCAGGTAAGGGTAACACTATTATGATTATCAAGTTGAAGAACGTCAGCGATGGTCGCGTGCTGGAGCGCCGCTTCAACATCGGTGAGAAGCTTGAGGATGTGATTATCGAGCGTCGTCCCTACCAGTATCTCTACGAGGATCAGTCGGGCCGTATCTTCATGAACCAGGAGACCTTCGAGCAGATTCCTATTGACAACGAGCTCGTTATTGGCCATGAGTACATGAAGGAGAGCGATATCGTGGAAGTGGTGAGCGACACCACCGACGGTACCATTCTCTATGCTGAGATGCCCGTGAAGACCGTTTTGCGCGTCACCCACTCTGAGCCCGGTATCAAGGGCGACACCGCCACC
>Ga0310696_10011333_pt1 | contig 10173 bp, 8 predicted proteins | sample AusTroGonzalo_MG_4_FD_203885 | JGI IMG/M metagenome (GOLD analysis project Ga0310696, IMG submission 203885) | Bovine rumen microbial communities from tropical cattle in Woodstock, Queensland, Australia - Gonzalo_02 (v2) (version 2) | ecosystem: Host-associated > Mammals > Digestive system >... | reverse complement strand
TGCAAATAGCTTTTGTCAGATCATAGATAAAATATGTAGAACTAAAATATATAGAAGTATGAAACAGACGATTTTGGTGACTGGTGGTACTGGTTTTATCGGAAGCCATACTACAGTAGAGTTGCAGGAAGCAGGTTATGAGGTGGTCATCATCGACAATCTCTCCAATTCTAATGAGAACGTGATTGACGGTATTGAGAAGATTACTGGTATCCGTCCTGCATTCGAAAAGGTTGATTGTTGCGATTTCAACGCTTTGGAGGGTATCTTCAAGAAGTATCCGAAGATTGAGGGAATCATTCATTTTGCAGCTTCTAAGGCTGTTGGTGAGAGTGTTGAGAAGCCACTGCTTTACTATCGTAATAACCTGTTAAGTCTGATTAATCTGCTTGAACTGATGCCCAAGTATGATGTGAAGGGTATTATCTTCTCCTCAAGTTGCACTGTCTATGGACAGCCAGCTAAGGAAAACCTGCCTGTAACAGAGAATGCTCCAATACAGAAGGCAATGAGTCCCTATGGTAATACGAAGCAGATCAATGAGGAGATCATTCATGACTATGTCCATTCAGGTGCGCCCATCAAGAGTATCATCCTGCGTTATTTCAACCCGATTGGAGCACATCCCACAGCATTGATTGGTGAATTGCCAAACGGTGTGCCCATGAACCTGATTCCGTTTGTGACGCAGACAGCGATGGGTATCCGTAAGCAGCTGAAGATCTTTGGAAATGACTATAATACACCTGATAAGACCTGTATCCGTGACTATATCTATGTAGTGGATCTGGCAAAGGCTCACGTGAAGGCTATGGAGCGTGTACTCGACATTCCTGAGACGGAAGCAGTAGAGATCTTCAACATTGGTACTGGTAAGGGCCTTTCTACCTTAGAGGTTGTTCAGGGCTTTGAGAAAGCTACAGGCGTGAAAGTGAACTGGGAGTTTGCACCACGTCGTGAAGGTGATATCGAACAGGTATGGGGTAATGTTGACAAGGCCAACAAGGTGCTGGGCTGGAAGGCTGAGACACCAACAGAAGAGGTACTGAAGAGTGCCTGGAAGTGGCAGGAGAAACTCCGTAAGGACGGTATCCAATAAAAAAACGGTTCGAAGGAACCGATTTTGTGTTTGTGTTGTGAATGGACTTCGATGTGAATCGAGGTCCATTTCTTTCACGTCACAAAGCGATGCAGGTCTTGAAGGTGCCTTCCTCATTGAAGGCGCTAAGATCAACTGGTGAACGGAACAACCCAAACAAACTACTGCCAGAGCCAGACATCGCTGCATAGACAGCTCCCATATCATAGAGACGATCCTTGATGGCACCAATCTCAGGATGAATGGCAAAGACACTCTTTTCAAAGTCGTTGGTGAGCAGACCACGCCAGGTATCTACAGGCTGTTTCACGATATCGCGACAGTTGTGTGCAGGATGACAAGGCGTGATGAGCGAGAAGGCCTCTTTCGTAGATACAGGAATGGCAGGACGTACGATGGCCAGATGCCAGCCTTTCAGATCTAAGTCGATAGGCTGCATCTTCTCACCAATACCCTCTGCATAAACGGGACGGTTGACGATAAAGAAAGCGCAATCAGCACCTAACCTGGCTGCATAGTCGATCATCTGCTGTTCAGAAAGTCCGAGGTTGAACTGACGGTTCAGCAACGTAATCATAAAACCGCAGTCACTGGAGCCGCCGCCCATGCCTGCCTGTGTGGGAATACCTTTATATAGATGTGTATGGATACGTGGTAGAGTAGGGAAGTCCTGTTTCAGAAGATGATAGGCTTTCACCACCAGATTCTTCTGTTCATCGCCCTCGATATGGAGGTTGGTGACTTTCAGGTCGCAATCGACATCAGAAGGGAACTGCGGATCCATAGGGAATACCTCCAGTGCATCACAGATGGGTACTGGATAGAACACGGTCTCAAGGTTGTGATAACCATCGGGACGTTTCTCTACGACATTAAGTCCGAGATTAATCTTACAGATAGGAGCTGTCAACATATCACTTATTCTTCTTGGTTTTCTTTTGATTGTTTCGCCCGTTACCCTTACTGTGCCAACGTCCATGACGTCGGGTGTTAGAGCGTTTTTTCTCGCGTTTGGTATATTCTGGTCCCTCACCAATTCCTTCAGGCAAAGCAACCTTCTCTACTTCTTTACCTAAGAAATGCTCAATTTGCTGGAAACGGTAAATATCTGTATCGCTGATGAAGGTGATGGCCACACCATCACGATCAGCACGGGCCGTACGACCTATACGATGCACATAGTCTTCTGCATCATGGGGTACATCGTAGTTGATGACGGTACGGATATCATCGATGTCAATACCTCGTGCCACGATATCAGTAGCAACAAGCACATCCGTCTGTCCTGCCTTGAAGCGATACATCACTTCATCACGTTCCTGTTGAGAGAGATCACTATGCATCTGATCGCAATTGATATGCATGGACTTCAGGCTGCGATTGATTTCTTTTACACGTTCTTTCTTACCAGAGAAGATAATCACACGTTTCAAGTCGCCTTGTTTAAAGATGTGATTGATAATCTTCAGTTTCTGAGGATCATAGCAGACGTAGGCACTCTGCTGGATTTTCTCTGCAGGCTTAGATACGGCGATCTTTACCTCTACTGGATCGTGCAGAAGTTGGACTGCCAATTCACGGATCTTCTTTGGCATGGTGGCTGAGAACATGATACGCTGACAACTCTCAGGCAGTTCCTTCACCAGTTTCATGATGTCATCGATAAATCCCATGTCCAGCATACGGTCAGCCTCATCGAGTACAAAGAAAGAACAACGGCTAAGATCGAGATTGCCCACCTTCAGATGACTCAACAGACGACCAGGTGTGGCGATGAGTATATCAGCACCAAGACGCATACCTCGTAACTCCTGATCATAGCGCCCTGCATCGTTTCCACCATAGACGGCTACACTACTTACTCCATCCAGGTAATAACCAAAGCCTTGCATGGCCTGGTCTATCTGTTGGGCAAGTTCTCGTGTGGGTGACATGATAATGCAATTAATGGCATCTTTGGGATAACCACCATCATCGAGCTGGGAGAGGATAGGCAAGAGGTAAGCAGCAGTTTTACCCGTACCCGTCTGAGCTACACCCAATACGTCATAACCATCAAGAATCTCAGGTATGCAACGCTCCTGAATGGGAGTCATGTCCTCAAAATGCATATCATATAGTGCATCAAGGATATTATCGTTCAGATATGTTTCTTCAAATTTCATTAATTTGGTGCTTGTCGATAACAGAAATATGCTATAATAGAATAAAGAATGTTCGGAATCCATGCAGCCAGTACTGGTGGGGTGTCCGCATTGATGGCAAAGGTCGAACTAACCGTTTGCAACAGAATATATGAGAAGGAGAGTGCCAGACCAATACCTAAATAGAGTCCTAATCCTCCTTTTCGCTTACGACTGGAGAGACTCACGCCGATGATGGTTAGGATAAAGGAGGCAAACGAGGTGGCATAGCGTTTATGGTATTCCACTTCATACTGTACCACATTGCCAGAGCCGCGTTCCGTCTGTTTGGAGATATATTGCCTCAACTCAGAAGAGGTGAGTGTCTCCTGCTGTCCCTTGGAGAATACCAAGTCCATAGGTTCCATCTGTATCAAGGTGTCAATCATGGCACCGGTCGTTATCTCCTCACGAAGTCCTTTCAACTTCCTGATCTTATAGTTGTTGGCCTTCCAGTGATAACGGGTATCACTGATAGAGTCATAGCGGATCGTAGAAGCTGTCATATGACTGACCAGTTTCTTATTCTCAAACTTATCCAGCGAGAACCCATAACCTGTTTTCGTACGATTGTCGTAACTCTGGATATAGGCGATGATACCTGGTCCTACCATCAGCTGTACATTCGAAGCAGAGGTCGTGCGTTTGGAGTTTTTATATTTTGCCTCAAAGTCCTGACGGATGACCGTACCGTGGGGAATCACATTGGATATAAGATAGTAATTCACGACGGCGATCAATGCAGCAGAGATCATATAAGGCTTCATCAGCCGCTTAAAGCTCACACCTGCTGCCAACATGGCAATTATCTCACTGTTGCCTGCCAGTTTGGAAGTAAAGAAAATAACAGCAATAAAGACAAACAAGGGTGAGAACAGATTTGTGAAGTAAGGCACAAAGTTCGCATAGTAGTCAAATACAATAGCCTTCAACGGTGCACCATTTGTGGCAAATTTGGAAAGGTTCTCATTCACATCAAAGACAATGGCGATAGAGATAATCAGAACGATCGAATAGATATAGGTTCCGATAAACTTCGCCATGATATAACGGTCGAGACGTGTCAGGAACTGTAAAGGATTGATCTTCATCCATACATTCCCCACACTTCTACGCAACTGACGCCAATATTTGGCGATCAGAACGAGATACCGTTTCACATCTTCTTTATTCATCGTCGTTGTCCTAATTGATCAATGACACTACGTTTCCACTGTACAAAATCACCCGCAATAATATGCTGACGTGCATCCGTAACCAGACGCAGGTAGAATGCCAGGTTATGAATTGAGGCAATCTGCATGGCAAGCAACTCCTGAGCTTTAAAGAGATGATGGAGATATGCTTTTGTATGGACCTGATCGATATAACAGCCATCAGGATCGATGGGTGAGAAATCGTCTTCCCATTTCTTGTTGCGCATATTCATCGTTCCTTCATAGGTGAAGAGCATGGCATTACGCCCATTACGAGTAGGCATCACACAGTCAAACATGTCAACACCACGTTCGATGGCTTCGAGAATATTCTGAGGCGTACCGACTCCCATCAGGTAACGGGGACGATCCTTTGGCAGAATCTCGTTCACCACCTCTATCATCTCATACATCACTTCCGTTGGTTCACCCACAGCTAGACCACCAATGGAAGCACCACCACCATCATTCAGTTTCCCCAGAACGTCCGCCACATGCTTGGCAGCATCTTGGCGCAGGTCTTTATAGGTACATCCCTGAACAATAGGAAACAAAGTCTGGCGATAGCCATAGAGAGGTTCTGTTTCATTAAAACGCTTTACACAGCGCTCTAACCAACGTTGAGTAAGACCCAACGATTTCTTAGCATACTGATAATCGCTCTGTCCAGGAGGACATTCGTCGAGTGCCATCATAATATCAGCACCAATCACACGTTCTGTATCCATCACATTCTCTGGTGTGAAGATATGTCGCGAACCATCAATATGACTTTGGAACTCACAACCCTCTTCACGCAGTTTACGGATACCCGTCAATGAGAATACCTGAAAACCGCCACTATCTGTGAGGATAGGACGATCCCAAGTGTTAAACTGATGCAGTCCACCTGCTTTTCTCAGGATATCGAGACCTGGTCTGAGATACAGATGATAGGTGTTACCCAGGATAATCTGGGCTTTAACCTGATCGCGCAGTTCCGAGAAATGCACACCTTTCACAGTACCAGCCGTTCCGACTGGCATAAATATAGGTGTCTGGATCTGGCCGTGATCAGTGGTGATGATACCAGCACGTGCATCACTGGCAGAATCGGTATGTTGCAGTTCAAACGTCATTTCTTCTCGTCTTTCTTTTCATCTTCCTGAATGGTGAAGTCCAGCGGATTCTTAACAATCTCATCCGTCAAAGCAAAGTTCCATACATCCTGCACATTCTCAACATAATGGAAAGTGACGCCTTTCAGATAGATATCAGGAATTTCGAGAATATCCTTTTCATTCTCACGACACATCACGATATCTGTAATACCAGCACGCTTGGCAGCAAGAATCTTCTCCTTGATTCCACCTACTGGTAAAACCTTTCCACGAAGGGTAATCTCACCCGTCATTGCAGTGTTTTTACGTACCTTACGCTGGGTGAGGGCAGACGCAATAGAGGTGGCTATGGTAATACCTGCAGAAGGACCATCCTTTGGTGTCGCACCTTCTGGCACATGGATATGGATATTCCAATTGTCAAAGATACGATAGTCGATATTCAAAGTCTCTGCATGCGCCTTCACGTATTCGAGGGCAAGAATGGCAGACTCTTTCATCACATCACCAAGGTTTCCTGTCAAAGTAAGTTTGTTTCCCTTACCTTTCGAAAGAGATGTCTCAATAAAAAGAATCTCTCCACCAACACTTGTCCATGCTAATCCTGTCACCACACCAGCATAATCATTCCCCTGATAGATATCACGGTAGAAAGGTGGTTTACCCAACAAATCCTCAATCTCTGCTGGAGTAATCTTCTTAAAATCAGCATTTTCTTCTATCTGACGCTTATAGGCAATCTTACGGAGCGCTTTGTTGATCTGCTTTTCTAACTGACGGACGCCACTCTCACGGGTATAACGTTCGATAATCATTTCAATGGCAGCCTTGTTGAAAGTAGGCTTCAAACCTTTGACATTCTGACCAGTATTATCCAACTCACGAGGAATCAGATGGCGCTTGGCAATCTCAATCTTCTCCTCAGTAATATATCCGCTGACCTCAATAATCTCCATACGATCGAGTAGGGGACGAGGAATCGTACTCAGGTTGTTGGCCGTAGCAATAAACAGTACCTTCGACAAATCATAATCCACATCGAGATAGTTGTCATGGAAAGCATTGTTTTGTTCTGGGTCAAGCACCTCAAGCATAGCTGATGCAGGGTCGCCATTATGGGTCATCTGCGTCACCTTATCTATCTCATCAAGAATAAATACTGGGTTGCTGGAACCTGCTTTCTGGATGGACTTGATGATACGTCCAGGCATGGCGCCAATATAAGTACGACGATGTCCGCGTATCTCAGCTTCATCGTGAAGACCACCCAGTGATACACGCACATACTTACGCTTCATAGCTGCTGCGATAGATTTGCCAAGTGAGGTCTTACCAACACCTGGAGGACCATAAAGACATAGAATTGGACTTTTTAAATCTCCACGAAGGGCGAGTACGGCCATATATTCAAGGATACGTTCTTTTACCTTCTCCATGCCATAGTGATCCTGATCCAGAATCTTCTGAGCACGCTTCAGATCCAGATCGTCTGTAGTATATTCTCCCCAAGGCAGACTGACGAGTGTCTGCAGATAATTCAGCAGCACATTAAACTCAGGGCTCTGAGGATTCAGGTTGTCGAGTTTATCTGCTTCCTTATAAAACGTCTTGCTGATTTCCACAGGCCATTTCTTGCCTTCTGCTTTCTTCATCAATTCATATTTCTCAGGCGAAGATTCGTTACCCATCTCTGCCTGCATATTCTTGATCTGTTGCTGCAGGAAGTAGTTACGCTGCTGCTCATCAATATCCTCACGGGTCTTATTACGGATATCTGCCTTCAAGTTCTGGAGATTGATCTCACGATTGATGATTTTCATCACGTTGAAGAGGCGCTCCTTTACAGACTCCATCTCCAACAGTCTGATTTTCTCTTTCACAGGGAAAGGCATGTTTGAACAGACAAAGTTCAATGCCATGATATCATTGGAGATATTTTTAATGGCGAATGTAGCCTCGTCAGGAATATCCTCACTTACATTAATATAGTCATTGACAAGATTACGAAGGTCTTCCATTGCTGTCTTGAACTCACGATCTCTCTTCTCAGGGTCTAAATCCGTCAATGATTCCACATCACCTTCCAGATAAGGAGATGTCTGTGTAAGTTGTTTAAGCTGAAATCTGCTATGACATTGCACAATAGCAGTGATATTGCCATTGGGCAGCGTCAACAGCTTCATGACCTTGGCAAAAACTCCCGTATTATAGAGATCCTCCTGCAATGGTACATCCACTTCAGGATCACGCTGACAAACAATACCAATAATATCGCCTTTCTTCTCGGCTTTCTGAATCACAATTTTACTGGAATCCCTTCCAATGAGGATAGGGGAGACCACTCCTGGAAACAATACAAGGTTGCGCACAGGCAGGATGGGAACATTATCGGGGGCTTTAACATTTAGGATGTCTTTCAAATCCCCTTCAACGTCTGCTATCATCTGAAATGCTGAATTCTTATTCTTATTACTCATACTTAAATTATTCTCTCTTAAAAAACGGGTGCAAAGTTACTAAAAATATATAAGAATGACGAAAGTAGGATTAAAGAATTAACAAATTATTTGCTTTTTCACTCGAATAATCGATTTTTTATACTACCTTTGTGGCGGATTTATGGCAAACGATTACTTTCAGTTTAAACAGTTTACCGTTCATCAAGAGCACTGTGCGATGAAGGTTGGCACCGATGGCACCTTATTAGGAGCTTGGGCTCAGGTGCCTTCAGCATCAGCACGTATCCTTGATATAGGTACAGGAACAGGACTTATCGCTCTGATGATGGCTCAACGCTTTCCCAAAGCTTCTGTACTTGGCATCGATATCGATCCGGATGCCGTCATGCAGGCAAAAGAAAATGTTGCAGCATCACCATTTGCATCAAGGATAAATATACTAAATGAGAATGTCTTGGATTTTTCTAATACAGAAGGCTTTGATGCCATTGTCAGTAATCCACCATATTTTGTCGACGCTTTGACTTGTCCTGATCATCAGCGGACAATGGCACGACATACTCTTGGTCTTACTTATGAAGGACTTATGAAATCTGCCTTCAGATTATTAAAACCAGAAGGTGTTTTTTCTTTGGTTATTCCGTCTGAAAATCGAACATTATTAGAAACAGAAGCTTATATTGCAGGCTTCTTCTTCTCACGTGTATGTCTGATTAGGACAACACCAAGAAAGCAGCCAAAACGCCAGTTAATAGAGTTGATTAAGCATCCTATCAGTAAAATACATATAGAAGATGGTATTATTGAAGAATCACCAAACGTCAGAAGTACTTGGTATCAAACATTAACACAAGATTTTTACATCAGATGAAAGTAACTATCCTTCAATTAAATAGTGTATGGGGAGATCCTGAAAAGAATATCCAAAAGGCTGAGCAACTGATGATGCAAGCCCCGGATAGCGACTTGTATGTCTTACCTGAGATGTGGAGTACAGGTTTTGCAACAGAGCCCATTGGAATCGCAGAAGACGAATCGAACTGTCAGGCATTATCGTGGATGAAAAGGACGGCTCAAAACTATCAATGTGCTATCTGTGGTAGTATTGCAATTTCTCAAAACAGTTTATTCAAAAATCGCCATTATTTTGTAGATGGAAGGCAGGGTGTTGTTTCATATTATGATAAACACCATTTGTTCCGATATGGCAATGAAGACCGTTTTTACAAACCAGGAGAGGATCATACCATTGTTGAATATATGGGATTCCGCATATTGTTACTTACTTGCTACGATATGAGATTCCCTGTATGGAGTCGTTATTCTGAAGCATTAAAATATGATATGATTATCTGCGTCGCTAATTGGCCAGAATCCAGACAGAATGCTTGGCAGATTCTAACGAGAGCCAGAGCTATTGAGAATCAGGCGTTCGTTATTGCATGTAATCGTGTTGGTGATGATAAGTATTGCCATTATCGTGGACAAAGTGCGATTATTAGTCCGATTGGTAAAACACTTGCCAGTTGTCCAGCCAATGAAGAAACATCCATTTCATTTTTCTTAAATTTGGAATCACTTGTACAACAGCGTGCAAAATTCAAAGTTTTGGAAGATCGCGACCAATGGTAAATTGAGGCTTATAACTATATAAAAGTAACAACCAGTCTATTATTAGCTGAATCAGCATTATGATAAATAAAAGAAATACATATACTCTCCTTCTTCATATTTAGGAAATAAAAAGCCGTCCTCTTTAAATAGAGAACGGCATATGTATATACTTATTCTGTTATTCCTTTTTCAAATATTAGAAAGGAAGATCATCAGCAGATCCTTCATTTGCAGGTTCCTGAGCTGGCGGGAAAGGCGCTGTGGCACCACCAGCTGGTGGGAACGGTGTTGCACCAGGTGCTGGTGTCGGCTGAACCTGACCACGAGTTACATTATATGCTCGGATTTCATTAAACCAACGTCCATTATACTCATGGGCATCAATATCAAACTGTACAGTGATGTCTTCTCCTTGTTGAATATTGAACTGCTTAATACGGTCCTCGCCGAAAATGCGGAAAACGCACTTACGAGGATATTGTCCAGGAACCTCAATCACATACTCCTGCGACATCCAAGGAT
>Ga0310696_10011330_pt1 | contig 10174 bp, 5 predicted proteins | sample AusTroGonzalo_MG_4_FD_203885 | JGI IMG/M metagenome (GOLD analysis project Ga0310696, IMG submission 203885) | Bovine rumen microbial communities from tropical cattle in Woodstock, Queensland, Australia - Gonzalo_02 (v2) (version 2) | ecosystem: Host-associated > Mammals > Digestive system >... | reverse complement strand
AGACGGAACCGATGCGAACATGGCTCAGCATCAGACCCGCAAAGATGACAAGGGCGATGATGAAGATGGAGTGAGCAACGCCCGTCCCGACAAACAAATCGACTATCCAGTTCATACAATTCTCTTGTTTAATGTTTTAATGCGTTACGAACACGTCCGTTCTTCGTTCAACTCCGCCAGCGGCCATGCGTCGCAGAGGGCCTGCATCGAGGGGAAGAGCCACGAGGCGCCCTCGTCTGTCAGCACATGATCAGGAAGAGGACCTGTATTGACAGCAATGGTGGGGATATGGGCGGCGACGGCGGCGCGGACACCCAACGGGGCGTTTTCCACCACAACACATTCGTCGGGCCGCAACTCGCGTCCCAAGACGGCGCTTCCCTTGGCGAGACCCATCAGATAGGGCTCGGGGTCGGGTTTGCCCTTCTTGACGTCGAATCCGGTGACCATGCGGTCGGGCGTGAACATGTCGGGATAATAGCGGTTGAGCTGGGCGAGCAAAGTCGTCGTGCCGCTGCCCGTAACGAGCAGGATCATTACCCCCTCGGCCTGCATCTTGCGGATGAGTTCGAGCGCCCCCGGCATCGGCGCCGGCTCGGGGAATCGGGCGAAGTAGGCCGATTTGACGCGATACATCTCGTCGGCCATCTCGCGGGTAGCGTTGAGTCCCTGCCGTTGGGCAAGAATCTGGATAGTGCCGAAGCCCGTCCGTCCCTCGTGCATGTAAGCCTCTTCCTCACTGAGGTCGAAACCGAAGTCGGCCATTGCCTGATGCCACGCCTTCGCATGATAAGGCATGGAGTTGAACAGAACGCCGTCCATGTCAAAGAGAACCGCCGTAGGCACAACGCACATACGCAGAGTAGTATTCCCTTAAGCCTTCACCTCAATCTTCTCGTACCCGGGCTTGCCGAGCAGGGAGAACATATTCTTCTTATACGCTTCGACGCCGGGCTGGTTGAACGGGTTGACACCGAGGACGTAGCCGCTGATGCCGCAAGCCTTCTCGAAGAAGTAGAGCAGCTGACCGAGGTAACGCTCGTTAAGCTCGGGCATGACGATGCGGACATTGGGCACGCCGCCGTCAACATGAGCCATCTGGGTGCCGAGTTCGGCCATCTTGTTCACCTCATCGACGTGCTTGCCGGCCAGATAGTTCAGGCCGTCGAGGTTCTGCTCGTCGGCGGGAACGACGAGGCTGTGGCGCGTCTTCTCGACAGAGATAACGGTCTCGAAGATGGAGCGCTCGCCTTCCTGGATCCACTGACCCATGCTGTGGAGGTCAGTGCTGAAATCGACGCTGGCGGGGAAGATTCCCTTGTTCTCCTTGCCCTCGCTCTCGCCGTAGAGCTGTTTCCACCATTCGCTGACGTAGTGGAGCTTGGGTTGGAAGTTGACGAGAATCTCAATCTTCTTGCCGGCAGCGTAGAGGGCGTTGCGGGTAGCGGCATACTGGGCCGCGATGTTGTCGGCATAGGCGACGGAGGCGGCAGTGGCCTTCTCCATCTCGACGGCACCGGCCACAAGGGCGCGGATGTCGTAACCGGCGATGGCAATGGGCAGCAGGCCGACAGGAGTGAGCACGCTGAAGCGACCGCCCACATTGTCGGGGATGACATAGGTCTTGTAACCCTCCTGGGTGGCCAAGGTGCGGGCAGCACCGCGCACGGCGTCGGTGATGCAGACGATGACGCGACGGGCGACATCGATGCCGCGCTGCACTTCACACTGCTTCTTCAGCAGACGGAAGGCCAGGGCGGTCTCGGTAGTGGTGCCCGACTTGCTGATGTTGATGATGCCGAAGCGCTTGGTCTTCAGCAGCTCGGTCAGCTCAAAGAGGTAGTCCTCCGAGATATTGTGTCCGGCATAGACGACGGCAGGGCCGCCGTTCTTCTCGAACGCCTGGAAATTACTGTTGAGCGCTTCGATGACGGCGCGGGCGCCGAGGTAGCTACCGCCGATACCGCAGACGACAACCACGTCGCACTCGTCGCGGAACGTACGGGCCGTCTGCTCGATGTCGGCGAGGAACTCTGCCTTGATGCTGCTGGGCAGATGGAGCCAGCCGATGAAGTCATTACCGGCACCGGTACCCTCTTCGAGGGCACGCAGACCAGCTTCAACCTGAGGCCGAAGGGCCTCGATAGCGTTCTGGGAAACAAAGTCCAGAACCTTCTTGTTTGATAAGGTAATCATTTTTATTTACGATTTGACAATTTACTATTTACTTTTTTCGTCATTTCGACTTATTGATTTGAAGACTCGTTGACTTGTAGACTCTTCGACCCTTCCCTATCTCATCGAGTCCGTCAGGAGCTTGATTTCGATAGTGGGCGAGATGCGTTCGTAGAGCATATTGTAGACAGCGTCGAGGATAGGCATGTTGACGTGATGATTACGGTTGATTTCTTTCATGCACTTGGTGCCGTAGTAACCTTCGGCCACCATTTCCATCTCCATCTGGGCAGCCTTGACACTGTAGCCCTTGCCGACCATCGTACCGAAGACGCGGTTGCGGCTGAACTGTGAGTAGCCGGTCACCAGCAGATCGCCCATATAGACGCTCTCACTGATATTACGCGGGCGGGGATTAATATGGTTGATGAAGTTCGTCATCTCGACAGCCGCGTTCGACATGAGCACCGCCTGGAAGTTGTCACCGTATTTCAGACCGTTGCAGATGCCGGCAGCGATAGCATAGACGTTCTTCAACACCGAACTGTACTCAATGCCAATGACGTCGTCACTCACGGTGGTCTTCACATAGGGACGGGCAAGCTTACTGCCGAAGCGGAGGGCCTTCTCCTTGTCGGCGCAGCCGATGGTGAGATACGAGATACGCTGCAGGGCAATCTCCTCGGCGTGACATGGACCGGCAATGACGGCCATGTTCTCATCGGGAACGCTGAAATGATGTTTGAAATAGTCGCTGATGAGAATGTTATCCTCGGGGATGACGCCCTTGATGGCGCTGACCACGAATTTATCTTTCAGTTTGCCGCGCAGCCGCTTGAGCTGGGCCTTGAGGTAGGGCGAAGGGATGGCGAAGACGAGCACGTCCGACGCATCGACCACGTCGTTGATGTTCGACGAGAAGTTGATGCGGTTCGTGTCGAAATCGACACCGGTCAGATAGCTCGGGTTATGGCCCAGCCGTTTGAACTCGGCAATGCGGTCGTCGCGGCGGATGAACCAGTTGATGGAATCCTCGTTGCCCAGCACCATCTTGGCGATAGCCGTTGCCCAGCTGCCGCCGCCCATAATGCCAACTTTACCAGAAGGAAAATCCATTGTAATTATACTTAGTTTATGGGGTTTATTTTGACTTCGTCAAGGTTTATTTCGGCTTTGCCGAGGTTTATTGACTTATTAATTCCTAAACCGCTAAACTTCTAAACCTTTCGCGCAGCGAAAATTAAACCTCCACATAATGGTTATTTATATACTTCCGGTTTCATTTGGGGGAAGAGCATGATTTCGCCGATGGCGAACTTGCCCGTCATGAGCATCGTCAGGCGGTCGATGCCGATACCGATTCCGCTTGTCGGCGGCATACCGTATTGGAGGGCACGCAGGAAGTCATGATCGATAATCATCGCCTCGTCGTCGCCCTTGTCGGCCAGTCGCATCTGCTCACGGAAGCGTTCCTCCTGATCGATGGGATCGTTGAGCTCGCTATAGGCGTTCGCCAGTTCCTTGCCGTTCACCATCAGTTCGAAGCGCTCCGTCAAGCCCGGCTTCGAACGGTGCATCTTCGTCAACGGCGACATCTCCACCGGATAGTCGATGATGAACGTCGGCTGGATGAACGTCCCTTCACAGAACTCGCCGAACAGCTCGTCGATGAGCTTGCCCTTGCCCATCGTCTCGTCAACCTCCATGCCCTTCTGGCGGCAGAAGGCACGGATTTCGTCCTCGGTCTTGCCGTTGCAGTCGAAACCCGTCTTCTCCTTGATGGCATCGAGGATGGGCAGACGGCGGTAGGGAGCCTTGAAGCTGATGACCTTGCCGTCGATCTCGACCTCGGGCTTGCCGTTGACAGCGACACAGATCTCCTCCAACATGCGCTCCGTGAACGACATCATCCAGTTGTAGTCCTTGTAGCTGACGTAGAGTTCCATGCAAGTGAACTCGGGGTTGTGGGTCTTGTCCATACCCTCGTTGCGGAAGTTCTTACCCATCTCATAGACGCCCTCGAAGCCGCCCACGATGAGGCGCTTCAGGTAGAGCTCCGTGGCGATGCGCATGTACATATCCTGGTCGAGTGCATTGAAATGGGTGATGAACGGCCGGGCGGTGGCGCCGCCGGCGATGGTCTGCAGGATGGGCGTCTCCACCTCCGTGTAGCCGGCCTCGTCGAGGATGCGACGCATGGTGCGCACGATGACGGCACGCTTCTCGAAGGTCTCCTTCACGCCCTCGTTCACCACCAGATCGACGTAGCGCTGACGGTAGCGCAGTTCAGGGTCGTCGAACTTATCGTAGGCCACGCCGTCCTTGTACTTGACGATGGGCAGCGGGCGCAGGCTCTTGCTGAGGAACGTCATCTGCTCGGCGTGGACGCTGATTTCGCCCGTCTGGGTGCGGAAGACATATCCCTTGATGCCCACGAAGTCGCCGATGTCCATCAGACGCTTGAACACCGTGTTGTAGAGCGTCTTGTCCTCGTCGGGACAGATGGCGTCGCGCATCACATAGACCTGGATGCGGCCCTTGGAGTCCTGCAGCTCCATGAAGGACGCCTTACCCATCACTCTGCGGCTCATCATACGACCGGCGATGCTCACCTGCCAGCGTTCGCGCTCCAGCTGGGCAGCCTTCTCCTCGTCCGTAGCCCCTTCGGGGAAGACGGGGTCGTTCCATTTCTCCTTTATCTCTGTGCTGAAGGCATCGGTTACAAACTCGGCGGCGGGATAGGGTTCGATGCCTATCCTGCGCAACTCCTCCATACTCTGGCGGCGGATAATTTCTTGTTCACTCAGTTCCATATTGCGTCAACTTTGTTGAATGATTTTTCTGACTTCGTCAAGGTTTCCTCCGGCTTGCCGGAAAAACCGGCGCAAAATTACGGCAAAATCGGCAAAGAATCAAATTTTTTCCCCTCGCGTGTTCCTTTTATCATTACTTTTCTTTAATTTTGCGCCCAAATAACATTTTTTAATTCAAAATTCATCCTAATTCACGCTCGTTTTATGAAAAACAAATCCTTTCCGTTTTCGTTATTAGCTCTGCTAATGATTCTCCTCGCCGGCTGCTGCAAGCAGGCTCCCAAGGTCGAACCCGCCATCCCCGCCGACCCCGCCATCGAGGCTCAGGTCAAGAAGATTGTCTCCGGCCTGACGCTCGAGGAGAAAATCGGTCAGATGTGCCAGCTTACTATTGGTACCATCGAGGACTACCGCGTCCGCGACGAATTCAAAATCAACGACGAAGCCCTCACGAAGATGGTGCGCGACTTCAAGGTCGGCTCGTTCCTCAACACCCCCCGCAACGTCTGTCAGACCCGCAGCACGTGGCACGAGATCATCGACAAGATCCAGACCGTCTCGAACCGTGAGCTCCACATCCCCACCATCTACGGTCTCGACCAGATTCACGGCGGCACCTACAGCGTCGGCGCTACCCTTTTCCCGCAAGGCATCAACATGGGCGCCTCGTTCAACCGTGACCTCGTCCGCGAGGAGGCCGCCATCAGCGCCTACGAGACCCGCGCCTGCGCCGTGCCTTGGAACTTCGCCCCTGTCCTCGACCTTGGCCGCGACCCGCGTTGGAGCCGCCAGTGGGAGAACTTCGGTGAAGACCCCTTCATCAATGCCACAATGGGCGTCGAGGCCATCCGCGGCTTCCAGGGTGACGACCCCAACCACATCGACGGCAACCATGTGGCCGCCTGCCTGAAGCACTACATGGGCTACGGCGTTCCCACCTCCGGCAAGGACCGCACCCCCTCGCATATCACCGACGCTGAGATGCGCGAGAAGTTCTTCGCCCCCTATCTCGCCACCATCCGTGCCGGCGCCCTTTCCGTCATGGTCAACAGCGCCAACAACAACGGCATACCCCTCCACGCCAGCTATAAGTACCTCACCCAATGGCTCAAGGAGGAGCTCAACTGGGACGGGCTCATCGTCACCGACTGGGCCGACATCCAGAACCTCTTCACCCGCGACCATGTCGCCGCCAGCCGCAAGGAAGCCATCAAGATGGCCATCAACGCCGGCATCGACATGAGCATGGACCCCTACAACCCCGACTTCTGCACGCTGCTCAAGGAACTCGTCGATGAAGGCGAGGTGCCCATGAGCCGTATCGACGACGCCGTCAGCCGCTGCATCCGCCTGAAGCTCCGTCTCGGACTCTTCGAGAAACCCATCATCGACGGCGACGTCGATTACTCGCGCTACGGCTGTGCCGAGTTCGCCGCCAAGGCGCTGCAGGCAGCCGAAGAGGGCGAGGTGCTCCTCAAGAACGAGAACAACCTCCTTCCCCTCGCCGCCGGCAAGAAAATCCTCGTCTGCGGACCCAATGCCAACACCATCCGCGGCCTCAACGGCGGCTGGAGCTACACCTGGCAGGGACAGCAGGCCGACGAGCTCGGCGCCCAGTACAACACCATCCTCGAGGCCATGCAGAATGAGTTCGGTGCCGCCAACGTCCTCTACGCCGAGGGCAGCCGCTACCTCCCCGCATCGTGGGATGCCGAGTACGGTGACGACGCCATGCTGGCCGAAGTCACCGCCAAGGCCCGCAAGGCCGACGTCGTGATGGTCTGCGTAGGCGAGAACTCCTACTGCGAGACCCCGGGCAACCTCAACGAGCTCACCCTCCCCGAGTGCCAGCGTAACATCGTCAAGGCCGCCGTGAAGGCCGGCAAGCCCATCGTCCTCGTCCTCAACGAAGGCCGTCCCCGCCTCGTCCGCGACATCGAGCCCCTCTGCGATGCCGTCATCGACATCTTCCTCCCGGGCAACTACGGCGGCGACGCCCTCGCCCGACTCGTCAGCGGCAAGGCCAACTTCAGCGCCAAGATGCCCATCAGCTATCCCCGCTACGAACAGAGCATCACCACCTACGACTACAAGCCCTGCGAGCAGACCGATGTCATGGAGGGAGCCTACAACTACGACGCCGTCGTCAGCCAGCAGTGGGCGTTCGGCTACGGCCTCAGCTACACCACCTACGGCTACGCCAACCTCAAGGCCGACAAGCAGACCTTCGGCCCCGCCGACGTGCTGACCATCTCCGTCGATGTCACCAACACCGGTAGTGTCGCCGGCAAGGAGCCCGTGCTCCTCTTCTCGTCCGACCTCGTCGCCACCAGCACGCCCGACAACCGTCGTCTCCGTGCCTTCGACAAGGTGTCGCTCCAGCCCGGCGAGACCAAGACCGTCACCTTCAGCCTCCCCGCCACCGACCTTGCCTTCGTCGATGAGTGCGGCCGCTGGGTGCTCGAGGCCGGCGAGTTCCGCCTCCAGGCCGGCAACCAGACGCTCACCGTCACCTGCAGCGAGACCAAGCATTTTGATACCCCCAACATCTAACTCCCCGCTGCCCCCACAAAAAAAGAGACGCCCCCCCAGCGTCTCTTTCTCTTTTCTATTTTCTATCTGCCACCTCGGCGATATTGTTATCTCACACAGAAAACACAGAAATCACAGATTCCGTTCTACAGACTAAGGGAACTTCGTAGACTACACTGCTGCGGTGGCGCAGCCCGCCAATGGAATTTCTTTGTCCTTTTCCGTCCAAATGTTAAAATTTAGCACTTTTACACGGAGTGCTTAAGTCCACGACATAGGCATTAGCACTAATACGATTAGAGCTTAAGCCTATGACAAGGGCTTTAGCACTCAGTGTAAAGGTGATTAAGTCAACGGCGATGACATAGCCCACCGAGAGAAGGGGCTTTCTGTGTGAGATTATTCCTTGAAATAGACGCGTTTGACGCGGGTGGAGATGCCGGTGAGGATTTCGTAGGGGATGGTGTCGAGCCACTCGGCCAGCCGGGTGACGGGAAGGTTGGGGCCGAAGATCTCGACGCTGTCGCCCTCGACGCAGTCGGGGATGTCAGTGACGTCGATCATGGCGACGTCCATGCAGATATTGCCGACATAGGGGGCCGGCTGGCCGTGTACGAGACAGTAGCCACGACGGTTGCCGAGGTGGCGGTTGAGGCCGTCGGCATAGCCGATGGGGATGGCGGCGATGCGCGAAGGACGGTCGAGGACGCCCCGCCGGCCGTAGCCCACCGTCTCGGGCGGTGTGACATCGTGAATCTGAAGGATGGTAGTGCGAAGGGTACTGACAGGCATTAAGGGGTCCACGAGTCCACGAGTCCACGAGTCCACGCGCTGTATGCAGTCAGCTTCAACCCCTTGACTTGTAGACCTGTTGACTTGTTGACTCGTCGACCTCTCGACCGGGTCGAGACCATACAGTCCGAGTCCGAGGCGCACCATCTCGTAATGGTGGTCGGGGAAGCGGGTGATGGCGGCGCTGTTGCAGATATGCCGGAGCAGGGTATCGCCATAGACCTCGCGGAGGGCGTCGGCGGCACGGTCGAAACGTTCCATCTGGAGGCGGCTGAAGGCGTCGGCATCGGGATTGGGGGTGTCGCTGCAGGCGAAATGGCTGAAGACACTGCGGGGGATGACAGCGCTCTGGCGGTGGAGACGGGCCAGCAGGGCGGGCATTTCTTCGGGCCGGAAGCCGAGACGGCTCATGCCGGTGTCGATTTTGATGTGAACGGGATAGCCGGTGACACCGCTCAGCTCGCACGAATGAATCATGGCTTCGAGCAGGCCGAAGCTGTAGATTTCGGGTTCGAGGTGATAGTGCGTGATGGTGTCGAGGGCGCTGCGCTCGGGGTTCATGACGAGGATGCCGGTGGTGATGCCTGCTTCGCGCAGCTGACGGCCTTCGTCGGCTACAGCCACAGCGAGGTACTCGACACCGTGGTCCTGAAGTGTCTTGGCAATCTCGTAGAATCCGGCACCATAGGCAAAGGCTTTCACCATGCAGACCATGCGGGTGGTGGGCTGGAGGAAGCTGCGGTAGTAGTTGAGGTTATCGACGAGGGCGCTGAGGCTGACCTCGAGCGTGGTCTCGTGGACGCGCAGGGCGAGGGCATCGGCAATACGGTCGAAACCGAAGCGGCGGGCACCCTTGATGAGGATGTCGGCGTCGTGGATGGAACGGATTTCGTCGGACGCGAGGAAGGCTTCGGTCGTGGGATAGAAGGTTTCAGCGTAAATCTCTGAGTGCTCGTTACGTACACGACTTCTGCTGATGTCGGGTCCGATGCCGATGAGGCGGGTGATGCCCCGGCTCTCAATCAGACGCGTCACCTTTTTATATAAGAGGCGCGGGAGCTGTCCCGTCTGTTCCATGTCGGAGAGGATGAGCAGGCGCTCCCTACCGGCGGTGGCGGGGCGACGGGCCATGAAGTCGAGGGCAATCTCGAGCGAGGCGAGGTCGCTGTTGTAGGAGTCGTTGACGAGGGTGCAGCCGTTCTGCCCTTCCATCACCTGCAGACGCATGGCGACGGGTTCGAGGCGGGCCATCCGCTCGGCAATGACGGCTGGCGAGATCATCCGGTAGAGGCAGACGGCGAGGCAGTGAAGGGAGTTCTCCACACTGGCATCGTCGATAAAGGGAATGGTGTAGCTGCTCTCGTAGCCCAGATAGCGGTACTCGATGGTGGTGGAGGTGTCGTGCTTCGTGACCGACTGGATGTAGAGCGGACGCTCGTTGTCCTTGCGCGACCAGGCCAGCTCGCGTGTGGAGAGCAGGCGGCGGCCTACGCAGTCGCTGATGAGCTCGTCGTCACCGTTGTAGATGAGGATGTCGCAGTCCTTGAAGAGCTCAAGCTTCTCCACACATTTCTCGTGGAGGGAGGTGAAGTTCTCCTGATGGGCGCCGCCAATGTTGGTGAGGATGCCGATGGTGGGATTGATGATGGGCTGCAGGCGGTGCATCTCGCCCGGCTGTGAGATACCGGCCTCGAGGATGGCGACCTCGGTCTGAGGACTGATGAGCCAGGCCGAGAGGGGCACGCCGATCTGTGAGTTGTAGCTGCGGGGCGAGCGGGTGACGATGGAGTCGGGATTGAGGAGCTGGTAGAGCCACTCCTTGACCACGGTCTTACCGTTACTGCCGGTGATGCCGATGACGG
>Ga0310696_10011329_pt1 | contig 10175 bp, 9 predicted proteins | sample AusTroGonzalo_MG_4_FD_203885 | JGI IMG/M metagenome (GOLD analysis project Ga0310696, IMG submission 203885) | Bovine rumen microbial communities from tropical cattle in Woodstock, Queensland, Australia - Gonzalo_02 (v2) (version 2) | ecosystem: Host-associated > Mammals > Digestive system >... | reverse complement strand
CGGCGGACGAGGATCTCAGCGAGCGGGTGGACCTGGGCACCTTCATGGAAGGTTACGTCATGGAAGGCTTTACCGCCTCGAAAACGCCGGAGGAATGCTTCCTGAATATCTTCAACTATTCCAGCCTCCTCAAACCCTTCCGGAACTTCTACCTGTGCCTGAAGGAAGACTGGAAGAACATGGACGAGGCGGTTTACGAGGGGTATCCCGAAACCATGCGGATCCTGGTCGCCTCCTCCCGGGTCGGGGAAGCCGGGTATTACGGCGAGAACGCTGCCGTGGCCTTCCCCACGGAGGAAATGATCCCCGCGCTGGAGAAGGGCAGTCCGGAGCCTTCCGTCTGGTATTTCTCCCCCGTTCATTTTGACGGGGTGCTCCTGGGGTACGTGGTGCTGGAGCGGGAGCTGTGCACCCATCCGGTCATCAATATGATCTACCGCAACTGGCTGCGGTATCTGAACAACGCGCTGGAAATGACCCGGTCCAAGGAGCGGCTGCAGACCCTTTCCGTCCGGGACGCCATGACGGGCGCCTATAACCGGCGGGGCATGTATGAGATGTTCCGCTCCATGGCAGCGCCCGCCCGGGAGGGAGACGCGCTGTTCGTCAGCGTGGTGGATATGGACGGGCTGAAGTATATCAACGATACCTTCGGCCACAGCGAAGGCGACTTCGGGATCCGCACGGTGTGCGACATACTGGCCTCCACAGCGGAAGCCGGCGAGATCTGCGTCCGCAGCGGCGGGGACGAATTCTTCCTGGTGGGCATCGGCCGATACACCCATGAAGACGAAGCGAGAAAGGCCCGGATCTTTACGGAAGCCATCGAACGGGCTTCCGAACAGCTCGGCAAACCCTATGCCATTTCCGCAAGCATCGGCTGCGCCGTGTTTGAGGACTTCCGGAAGATCAGCCTGGACAGCGCCCTGAGCGAGGCGGACGAGCGGATGTACCGCTACAAGGTAAAAAACAGGCGGCACCGGACCGTCTGACCGGGAACGCCTCTTCCTGAACATACAAAAAAGCCCGGATTTCTCCGGGTTTCACTTTCTCAGCATTCCGGGCCTCAGGCGCCCGGAATCTTCTTTCTCCAGCTGGCATAGCGCAGCAGGCAGAAGATGCCGGCCAGCATCCAGGTGACGCCCGCGGTAATCCAGATGGACCAGACACCGGCGGCGGTCACGCTCAGCAGCAGCAGGGGAAGTCCGATCCGGCCGATAATCTCCACGATCCCGTTGATGAAGGAGAAGGCCGCGTCGCCCACGCCGTTAAGCACCCCGCGGGAGACGTAGATGATCCCCAGGAAGACGTAGAAGCAGCTGGTAATCCGCAGCGCCCTGCTGCCCATTTCGATGACTTCTTTTTCCTGCACAAACATGCCCACCAGATTTCCGCCCCACAGCTGCATCACCAGGGTCATGATGCCCGCCAGGGCGGCCATCGCGATCATGCTGTCCCGGAATCCCGCGCGGATCCTTTCCGTTTTCCCGGCGCCCATGTTCTGCCCGGCGTAGGTGGACAGCGCCATCGTCATGGACCCGAAGGGCTGCTGCACCAGCTGCTCCAGCCGGTTGCCCGCGGTATAGGCCGCGATGGCGGTGGGCCCGAAGGTATTGACCACGGACTGCAGCGCCGTGGTGGAAATGGCGATCAGGCTCCACTGCAGCGCCAGGGGCAGGCCCAGCTTTATCGCCTTTTTCATGATGGGTTTGTCCGGCGCCAGGGATTTTTTGTTCAGCCGGAAATAGGGATTGCGCTTAAAAGCCCAGATCAGGGATCCCGCTCCCGCCAGCAGCTGGGCCAGCATCGTCGCCAGCGCCGCGCCGAACACACCCATGCCGAAGGCGCCCACGAACAGCAGGTCCATCCCCACGTTCAGCAGGCAGGAGAAAACCAGGAAATAAAGGGGTGTGCGGGAATCCCCCAGCGCCCGCTCCATGGAGGACGCGTAATTGTAAATCGCGATCAGGGGCACGGAAGCGGAGGTCATCCGCATATAGGTGATGGCGTCCGGCAGGATTTCCTCCGGGGTGCCCATCCAGGTCAGCACCGTGGGCACCATGATGAAGGCCGTCGTCCCGGTCAGCAGGGCAAAGGCCATCATGATATAGGCGGAATTGGAAATGGCCTTGCATACCCGTTCGTTGTCCCCGGCGCCGAAAAACTGCGCCGTCACAATGCCGCATCCGCCGCTGATCCCGTTGAAAATAGAGAAAAACAGGAAGGAAATGGATCCGGTGGCGCCCACGGCCGCCAGGGCGTTGGCCCCCAGCAGCTGGCCCACGATCATGGAGTCCGCCAGATTGTACGCCTGCTGGAACAGGTTCCCGATCAGCAGCGGCAGCGCGAAAACAGAAAGCAGCGCCAGCGGCTTCCCTTCCGTCATGTTCATGGTGGTTCCCCGCGCCGTGCGCCGCCTGCCGCGCAGCAAGGGCATCGTGCGCTTCTCCGGACGAAGAATTCCTGTGAGGCTCATTCCCATACTCCCTTCTTTCCGGAACTGGCAATCATTGTAGGGCGGGCGGGAAAGAAAATGCTTCCCATTTTTTGATGGGCAGGTTATCATATTTTGCAGAGAACGGAATCGGAGTTGAAGCTATATGGATTACAGCCAGTATGAAAACTACGGGTTTGACCGTTACAGCGCCTTCAACCTCTCCACCGGGTATGAGGAGCGGAGCTACCAGGCGCACTGGCATTCCTATGGGGAAATCGTCCTGGTAGGCCCCGGGAAAACGAATATCTACATGGTGGGACAGAACACCTACGAGCTGGAGGAAGGCGACTTCATCCTGGCCTGGCCCATGGAAATGCACGCGATTATCGACGCGGACCGGAAGGAATCCCTGGTCATCCAGTTCAGCAACGCCTTCATCAACACCCTGTTCGACCTGCAGCGGATCATGCATTTTTACAGGAACCTCCACGTGGTGCGCGCCGCGGCGCATCCGGAACTGGCGGCCCGCCTCCGGGCCGCGGCGGAGCGGATGAAGGAAATCTTTCTCGCCGCCGGGCCGGACCGGGAACTCCGCTGCTGCATGCTGCTGATGGAGTTCATGCTGGCGCTGGATGAGCACCGGGAGGAGTTCGCTCCGGAGCTGCGCAGCGGGGAAACCTACAGCTATTCCGACACGGTAATGCGCCGGATGGTCATGGTCACGGACTATATCAAGAACAACCTGACGGCTGACGACCTGTCCCAGGGCGCCATGGCGGAAAAGGCGGGCATCAGCCGGGATTACTTCTCCCGCATCTTCCGGGGCGTCACCGGTACCAACTACAGCCGGTGGCTGAACACGGTCCGCCTGGAGAAAGCCACCGAGCTGCTGGCGGACCGGGAGATGACCCTGACGGAAATCGCCATGCAGTCCGGGTTCCAGAGCATTTCCAGCTTCAACCGGGTTTTCCACGCGGAAAAGGGCATGTCCCCCGGCGAATACCGCGCCCTCCTCATGCCCTCGTAATCAGTTCTGCTTTTTGTATTCGCGAAAGGCCGCTGTCAGCGGCGGAAAGGACGGCTCAGGATGTTCCGGCTGGAAACAGGCAGGCTGATCATTACGGAATTTACGCCGGATATGGCGCAGGCGGTGCATGAAAACTCCCTGGACCCGGATAACCGCCGGTTTCTCCCCGACGAGGTTTTTGAAACACCGGAAGAAGCGGCGGAAACCGTCCGCTTTCTGATTTCCTGCTACGGATCTTCATCGGGCCCCCTGGTGTATCCCGTGCTGCTGAAGGACGGCACTCCCGTAGGCCATGTCCAGGCGGTTCCCATGGAGGACGGTTCCTGGGAGGCCGGCTACCACATCGGCGGCCGCTACACGGGCCGGGGCTACGCCACGGAAGCCTGCGGGTCCTTCTTCCCCGCCGTCATGGAAAAGCTGGGCATCCGGGAAATCGCCGGCATCTGCGCGGCGGAAAACGCCGCCTCCCGCCGGGTTCTGGAGAAATGCGGTTTCTCAAAGGAGTATGAAGGCATCGGCGACTATCAGGGGCAGCGCCGGGCCGTCTGCCGGTATGTTCTCCGGAGCGCCGGATCCCCCCGCGAATGAATTTTTGAAAATATAAAAAGAACAGAAGGAGGAAAAGAGATGAAAACGCTTTATCTTGAATGTGCCATGGGCGCCGCCGGCGATATGCTGACAGCGGCCCTGCTGGAGCTGGTGCCGGACCGGCAGGCCTTCCTGGACCGGATGAACGCCCTGGGCCTGCCCGGCGTGTGCGTGGAAGCGGAGCCTGCCGTCAAGTGCGGCATCACCGGAACCCATATGCGGGTCACCGTGCACGGTGAAGAAGAGGAATCCGAAGACGTCCACGGCGAAGCGGATCATGAGCACCATCATGACCATGACCACGATCACGACCATGAGCATGAGCACAGCCACGAACATGAGCATGAGCACAGCCACGAACATGAGCATGAGCATGACCACGAACATGGCCATGACCACGGCCATGGCCACCATCACCATTCCTCCATGGCGGATATCCATGACATCATCGGCCGCCTGGATCTTCCCGAACAGGTGAAGAAGGACGCCGGGGCGGTGTACGCCCTGATCGCGGACGCCGAAAGCAAGGTGCACGGCCGCCCCGTCAGCGAGATCCACTTCCATGAGGTGGGGTCTCTGGACGCGGTGGCGGACGTGGTGGGCGTATGCCTGCTGATGCATGAAATCGCGCCGGAGCAGGTGGTGGTTTCCCCGGTGCATACCGGTTCCGGCCATGTGCGCTGCGCCCATGGGATCCTGCCGGTTCCCGCGCCGGCCACCGCCCTGATCCTCACCGGCATCCCCTCCTACGGCGGAGAGGTACGGGGAGAACTGTGCACCCCCACCGGAGCGGCCCTGCTGAAACATTTCGCCACCCGGTTCGGCAGCCGTCCGGTGATGTCCGTTCAGGCCATCGGATACGGCATGGGAAAGAAAGATTTTGAACAGGCGAACTGCGTCCGCGCCTTCCTGGGGGACAGCGAAGGGGAAAGGCAGCGGGTCACGAAGCTGGAATGCAACCTGGATGACATGACCGGCGAGGAAATCGGCTTTGCCATGGAAATCCTGCTGAAGGAAGGCGCCAATGACGTCTATACCCAGCCCATCGGCATGAAAAAAAGCCGCCCCGGCATCCTGCTGAGCGTCGTCTGCCTTCCCGCGGACGCGGACCGGCTGGCCGCCCTCGTCATGAAGCACACCACCACCCTGGGCATCCGCCGGCAGGACCTGGACCGCTATATTCTCTCCCGGTCCATCGATACGGTGCATACCGTGTACGGGGACGTGCGGGTGAAACGCGCCTCCGGCATGGGGGTGGAAAAGGCGAAGGCCGAGTATGAGGATCTCGCGGAGATCGCCCGGCAGCAGGGCCTTTCCGTTTTCGAAGTCCGGAAAGAAATAAAGCCCTGACAGCGCTGTCCGGGCTTTACCATCCGCTGCGGGAGATCCGCAGGTATTCCGGGATCTCCATATGCACGGTTTTCATCGCGTCTTCCAGGCCGCGGATGATTTCCTCCCGGGAAAAGTCCGCCTCCGCCAGGAATTCGTCATCCCTGCTGTTCACATAATCATAGAATCCGATAATCAGCGCGGCCTTCTGGCGATCCTCCCAGGCCGTGCTTTCTATGAGCTCAAAAAGCCGGTCCTCCGCCTCGTTGATCTTCCCTTCGTCCACCAGGCGGCGGAGGTAATCGTGGTGCTCCCGCGCCTCTTCAGGCAGCACGGATGTCACCTCGGCGCTGTCCTCCGCCTCCCGGCCGAAAAGCATGCGGGCCAGCATGGCGGCGATGCCGTGAATCAGCCGCATGATATAGTCTTTTTCATAGTAATACAGGACGAACCCTCCCCTTCAGCCCTACTGCACAGGGGTAAACGCGGCTTCCAGCGCCATCCGAAGCTGCGCCATGTCGATTTTCGGAATATTCAGCACCTTCAGCATCTGGTACGCTCCCTGCAGAATTACCAGGAGAATCAGCGCCATCCCCGCCGCGGGAATCAGCATTCCGATGGTCTTGTTTTTCGGCACCCGGGTATAGGAGAAAAGCAGCACCAGCGGCGCCACGAAGATCTGCATGGTCGCGTCGCCCACGCCGATGGAAAGGGGAACCGCGTACTCCGTGGTCGCCCCCATCATCATATTCAGCAGCAGAGCATCCAGGAAGCCGGTCGCGATCAGCACAATCGTCGTAAAGATGGCAAAGTCCCGGCTGTTCCGGTTGGTGCCCAGGAATTCCTGATACTCCCCGTAGGTCCTTCCGCCCCTGCAGAAGCGGAGTTCCCGGATTTTGATGTACGCCGCCAGCACCATGAACACCACAAAGGTCATGGGCGGTTTCACCGTCAGGAAAGGATAGGCCCAGGCCGGCAGCTTCAGCGCGCCGGAGGCGCAGTTCGCCTTTATGATCATGCTGGCGGCCTCATAGGCGATGGGCAGGATCCCGAAGGCCCGGAAAATGTACAGTTTCTTTCCCGTAAAGTACTTCTTCGGCCGGGCGTTGATGAAATACATGAACACCGTGCACAGGAACAGGTCCACAAAGATGTTGAAGGGAATGCACTTTTTGTACTGCACCTTCCGGATCGTTTCCATCACCGTAGGCAGCACTTCCTTGGGATCCGTGCTGATCAGCCCGATGCCCCCGATCGCGTACCGGTAGAACACAAAGATGAAAGCCCCCGCCACGCCCAGCATGGAAAACCCGGTCCGCATCAGCTGCTTTTTGTAGCCTTCGGAATTGTTCAGGATCCGCGCGAAGTTGGCGATCAGCAGCAGCGGCAGGGAAAGCATGCCCACCAGCGACACATACAAGTAGGCATCCATCAGGGTGTTCTTGACGGGCGTCTCAAACCGCACCGCGAAACGTATGATGGTGGCCGCGACGGTCACGGCAATGCACATCCAGCCCAGCATCTGAAAAACCGGGTAGGATAACGGCCCCCTGAAGCGGATGTCGTTGTGGACTCCGCACTCCTGCAGCTTCTTTCGCTTGCCCAATGCGTTTCCCTCTTTCATTTTTGCCCGCGGCGGTCCCGCCGCGCGGGAATTCACTTTATTATACCAGTTGAATCCCGGCTGAAAAAGCTCCCGGTGAATCTTTTTTTGTTTTCTCCGCGCACAGAAAACCGGCTGCCTTATGCGGGCAGCCGGAGCATCGGCACATTCAGCGTCAGACTTCCGCCTGAAGTTTCCTGAACTTCGGAGAAACCTTCGCCACCGCCTCGTAGGACTGTTCCGTGGGCATGTCTTCGATACCGGACTGGATATAGTTGCGCAGCACGCCCACCAGGACGAACGGCCGCACAAACGTGGAATGGACCACACTCCAGAAGAACAGCGCGATAATCACCGCCGCGGCGATCGTCAGCGTGGTGGGGTTCTGCAGGATGTCCCGCAGCCAGGCGCTCTTCGCGGTTGCGCTGCCGTTGGCGAAAGCGTTGGTGATTTCCGCCGCCAGCGACCGGAAGGCGTCCGGGAACTGCAGGCAGATCACGTAGGCGATGCCGAAGAAGGCGCCGCCGATCGCCAGCAGGGAAATCCCGCCGATGCCCGCGACCCGGCCCATGTTTTTTATGAAGGTCTTGCCGTGCTTGAAGAACAGCGCCGCGCCCTGCAGCGTGGCCTTGCCGGATTTCTCGTCCTTCCGGTAGAAGATCCAGCCCAGGCAGCAGTCGCACAGGTAAGCAACCACCACGTTGATCGCGCCGGAAACGGCGGAACCCACGGCGCTGCCCGTGTCTCCCCCGATGGACTCGCCCAGCTTCGTGATGCCGCGGCCCACCTGGCGGAAGATGCCCTTGATCAGGCCCGTGGCCGCGAAATAAATGGCCACCGTCGTAAACCGCTCCCGGACGATCTTTTTGCCTTCGCCGATCACGTCCTCCGGCAGGGTGCCTTCCGTAACGCCCTTCGTCATCATGGCAATCTGCGCGGCCTTGTAGGTAAAGGATACATACCGGAGCATAATAACGATGATGATAATGCCGATCAGCAAGCCGCCGCCCAGGCCGATCAGGCCCTTATCCCACAGCTTTTGCGCGCCGAAGAATCCGCCCACGGCGCAGGCGGCCAGAATCAGGAATGCCAGCGTGTCCCACAGGAAGACCCTCGTGGAAAACTTCAGTGTTTTCTTGTAGACTTCCTTGTTTGTCATAATCTTTTCCCACCCTCTCATACACTTTCCGTTTGTTTTCAACGTATTGTAGCCCTATACCCCGCGATTTGTCAACGAAACCGGGTTTTCCGGCTTTTTTCCGGGCGCATCTTGACGGGAAATCCTTTCCGGAGGATACTTGACCGGACAGGGTACCGGAATTCCCCGGGAATTCCGGAAGGAAAGGAATGAAAAGACATGCGGAAAACCGGAACCGCCGTGCTGGACACCCACCGGCTCATCCTGCGCCCCTTCCGGGCGGAGGACGCGGAGGACATGTTCGCCAACTGGGCTTCCGATCCGGAAGTGACAAAGTTTCTCACCTGGCCGACGCACGCTTCCGTCAGCGTCACCCGCGCCATTCTGGGCAGCTGGATCCCCCGGTACGCGGACGGCGGCTGCTTCAACTGGGCTATGGAACTGAAGGAAACCGGCCGCGTCATCGGCAATATCTCCGTGGTAAAGCTGGATGAGGCAAAGGAGTCCGCGGACATGGGCTACTGCATGAGCCGGGCTTACTGGGGCCGGGGGCTCATGCCCGAGGCGCTGCGCGCGGTCATCGGTTATCTTTTCGGCACCGTGGGCCTGAACCGGATCGCCGCCTGCCACGATGTGAACAATCCCAAGTCCGGCCGGGTGATGGACAAGGCCGGCATGAAACTGGAAGGCGTCCTGCGGGGCGCCGGAAAAAACAACCTGGGCATCTGCGACGAGGCCTGGCACGCTGTTCTCCGCTCTGACTGGGCCCCCGCGGAGCGTCCTGCAGCTCCCGCCGCTCCGGTCCGCATCCGCTTTGCGGCGGAAGGGGACCTGGAGCAGGTGAACCGGCTGCGCCGGCAGGTCAACGAGCTGCACGTAGCCGGCAAGCCCGACGTGTTCCGGCCCGGCTTCCCCCCGGAGCTGCGGGATTACATTTTCCAGCTCTTCGCGGACCCGAACAGGAAAATCGTGGTGGCGGAGCGGGAGGGAGCCGTCCTCGGCTTCGCCGTCCTGAATCATATCGTGCGCCCGGAGAATCCCTTCATGTTCGAGCGGGACTTTCTGGATATCGACGAGTTCGGCGTGGACAGCGCCTGCCGCCGGCAAGGCATCGCCGCCGCCATGATCCGGTTTATCCGGGACTGGGCGAAGGAAAACGGTTTCCGCCGGCTGGAGCTGAACATGTGGGAGTTCAACCGGGGCGCCCTGGCCTTCTATGAGGCCGCGGGGCTGAAAACCTACCGGCGCTATATGGAGGTTTTCCTGGATTCCGAAGGGAAGGAATGAACACAGGCATGATCCGCGTCCTCAGTGAAAACAGCGATTTTCTGGTCTGCCTCAAGCCGGTGGGCGTGGACAGCGAGCACGCCCTCCCCGCCCTGCTTGCCCCGGACCACGGCGGCAGCATCTTTCCGGTCCACCGCCTGGACCGGGGGGTTGGCGGCGTCATGGTTTTCGCGAAGAACCGGGAATCGGCGGCGGAGTTCTCCCGCCTGATCCGGGACGGCCTCCTCCGGAAGGAGTATGTGGCCTGCTGCCACGGCTGCCCGCCCCCGGAAGGAGAAATGCGGGACCTGCTTTTCAAGGATTCCCGCCGAAACAAGGTTTTCGTCGTCAAACGGCAGCGGGCCGGCGTACGGGAGGCCGTCCTGTCCTACCGGGTCCTCGCCTCCGGGGAGGACAAAAGCCTGGTGCGCGTCCGGCTGGAAACCGGAAGGAGCCACCAGATCCGCGTCCAGTTCGCCTCCCGCGGTTTTCCCCTCTTTGGGGACAGAAAATACGGCGCCCGGGACGACTGCCCGGCGCCGATGCTCTTCTCCTGCCTGCTCTCCTTTCCCTTCGGGGGAAAGGAAAGGTCCTTTGAATCCCTGCCGGACTGGGCGGAAAGCAACGCGGAATAAGCTGAAATATCCATGAAAGGAAGAAACGCCATGGAACTTTATCAGGGAAGGCCCGAAAACACGGAAGGAAGGCTTCCCCGTGAAATCAGGACCTACGATTTTCTCGATGGGCTGGGCATCCCCTACTTCCGGACGGACCACGAGCCGGCGGA
>Ga0310696_10011326_pt1 | contig 10176 bp, 9 predicted proteins | sample AusTroGonzalo_MG_4_FD_203885 | JGI IMG/M metagenome (GOLD analysis project Ga0310696, IMG submission 203885) | Bovine rumen microbial communities from tropical cattle in Woodstock, Queensland, Australia - Gonzalo_02 (v2) (version 2) | ecosystem: Host-associated > Mammals > Digestive system >... | reverse complement strand
AGCTTTCGATATACTCGCGCAGGTCGCGGATTTTCTCACGGGTCCAAACCTCTCCCAGAGGAACGTCATGCAGGGCTGTAACGATGCCCTCAACACCGATTTGTCTCAGTTGTGCAAGGGTGATCTTGTCCTTCTTGCCAAACCATCTCCAAGTTTTTTCCATAGTTTTGTTCTTTTTTGTTATTTTGTTATTGTTATCAGAAAGTTCAAAGTTCAATGTTCAAAGTTATTCGTAGCGCATCGAACGTGCCGGGTGAATGTGAGAAATGAGGAAGCTGGGTGCAATAAGCACGAACAGCGATACCAGCAGGGTGACCACGTTGAGCAGTACAATGATAGGGATGTTCAGTTCCATAGGAGCTGTGTCGACATAGTAGCTGGCTGGGTCGAGGTGGATAAAACCCGTCTGCTGTTGCAGGATGATGATTCCTATCCCGATGAGGTCGCCCAAGAGTATGCCCCGTCCGATGATGAAGGCGGCAAACCACAGGAAGGTGTGACGAACCGTCTTGTTGCGCATGCCCAAAGCTTTGAGAATGCCTATCATCTGTGTCCGTTCGAGGATGATGATGAGTAGTCCGCTGACCATCGTGAATCCAGCCACACACATCATGAGCGCGAGAATGATCCATACATTGATGTCGAGCAGTTCAAGCCATGAGAAAATATGTGGATGCGCTTCGCGAATCGTCTGTGATGTGATGATACTGTTATATTTGTCGACCTTGCGGTTGACGTGATGCACGAATTGTATGGCTATGTTATCGAGTTGGTCGAAATCGTCGACCAGCACCTCAGCACCGCTGCATTGGTCTGATTCCCAGCCATTGAGGCGAATGGGGACGTTGTAGTCGGTGAAGCATAGCGACTGGTCAAATTGCGTCATGTTCGTCTCATAGATGCCCTTAATGGTGAATTTGCGTGCGCGGACATCGTCATTGCCAATGAAATAGGCGAAGACGCGCTGTCCGGCCTTCAGTCCCAGCTTGTCGGCCATCATGCGGGAGATGAGCAGGGGATAGGACGACTGCCCCTCTGTGAACTTAGGCATCTCACCCTCTACGATATGCTGTGAAAGGAAAGTGACATCGTAGTCGCTGCCCACACCTTTGAAGACAACACCCAAAAAGTCGTCGTCGGTTTTGAGAATACCATGAATCAGGGAATACCGCTCAACATGCCGTACACCCGGAATCTGTTTGATGGTTCTCATGAGCGAGTCACTGATAGCAATGGGTACAGGCTCAGAGATCTGTTGTGATAGGTAGTTCTCTACCTGAATATGACTGCCGAATCCCACTACCTTGTCGCGAATGGTGTGTTTGAAGCCAAACACCACCGATACCGTGATGATCATGACGGACAGTCCGATAGCCACGCCTATAGTGGCAATACGGATAGCCGGGCGGCTGACCTCGCGGCGCTGGCCTTCGGAACCATTGATGCGACGGGCAATGAAAAGCGGAAGATTCAAAACTGTTTAGTGTTTAGAGTTTAGAGATTAGAGTTTAGAGACATAACTCTTAATCCTCTATACGGCCGGGATAGGCTTCCAATGCTTTGCGAAGTACGAAGAGAGCACGTTCCAGGTCTTTCTTCTTCAGCACATAGGCAATACGCACCTGATTGATTCCGGCACCAGGAGTGGTGTAGAAACCTGCTGCAGGAGCCATCATCACCGTTTCACCTTCATATTCGAAATCGGCCAGACACCAGCGGCAGAACTTCTCAGCATCGTCGACAGGCAGTTTAGCCACGGTATAGAATGCTCCCATAGGAATGGGCGAATAGACACCTGGAATGCGATTCAGTCCGTCAATGAGACACTTACGGCGTTCAACATATTCGTCGTAGACGTCGCGCAGATAGTCTTCAGGGGTTTCCAGTGATGCCTCGGCAACGATTTGTCCGATAAGGGGAGGAGAGAGGCGTGCCTGGCAGAATTTCATGACGGCCTTGCGCACCTCGGCATTCTTAGTGATGAGTGCTCCGATGCGGATACCACACTCCGAATAGCGCTTCGACACGGAGTCGATGAGAATGACGTTCTGTTCGATGCCTTCCAAATGACAGGCGGAAATATATGGAGAACCCGTGTAGATGTATTCGCGGTAAACCTCATCAGAGAAGAGATACAGGTCGTACTTCTTCACCAGGTCACGAATCTGGTTCATCTCGCGGCGGGTATAGAGATAGCCCGTCGGGTTGTTAGGGTTGCAGATCATGATAGCCCTTGTGCGGTCGTTGATGAGCTCTTCGAACTTCTCGACTTTGGGCAGCGAAAAACCTTCGTCGATGGTCGTGGCGATGGTGCGGATCTTAGCACCTGCAGAGATAGCGAAGGCCATGTAGTTGGCATAGGCAGGCTCTGGCACAATAATTTCATCGCCAGGGTTCAGACAGGAGAGGAAGGCAAATAGCACCGCCTCAGAACCGCCACTGGTGATGATGATATCGTCGGCTGTTACATTAATATTATATTTCGCGTAGTAGCTGACGAGTTTCTCGCGATAGCTCAGATAGCCTTGCGATGGTGAATACTCTAAGATGTTACGGTCTATTTGTTTTAAGGCATCGAGTGCCACCTGTGGGGTAGGCAGATCGGGCTGTCCAATGTTCAGGTGATAGACCTTCGTTCCACGTTTTTTTGCTGCGGCAGCTAAGGGAGCGAGTTTCCTGATAGGCGACTCGGGCATCTCCAGTCCGCGTACTGATATTTCCGGCATTGTTCTTAATTTACGTAAATCGACTGCAAAGGTAATCATTTTTAATGAAAAGTGAAGAGTGAAAAGTGGAAAAATTTGCTTTCGCTACAAAATAATATGAAAAATGAATCGTAAATTGTGTTTTATTTTGTACTTTTGCACATCGAAAAGCAATTAAACTATGAACTACGAAGAATTACTGGCAGCAAGAAATGAAGGACAGAAGCATCAGGTGATGCAGCCCATCGGAGGTTTCTATCGAGAACAAATTGATGGTAAGTGGCGTTGTGTCGTTGATATCCGTCCGGAATTAAACCAGAACATCACATTCTCGAAAGCGTTGAAGGCCGAGTGTGAGAAGAATGCGTCGTTGGTGGACAAGCATCAGATACATTTCACAACGGTGAAGAATGACGATGGCGATGTCAAGCGTTTGGAACTGGAGTTGGGTAATTACCAGACCTTCGAACAGTTGTTGATAGACAATCCTGCCATCGTGGCTGAGAAAGGATTCATGGATAGTGTGATGGAGTCGCTGGTGGAGGCTACTACCTATCTGCATAGTCAGCAGATTTGTCACGTGTGCTATTCGCCTAAGACCGTGTTTGTGCGCAAAGGTAATAGTAAAGCCTTGTTGCTTTCGCATGGATCGTTCTATCATGCTATGAGTGATATGAATGAGTTTTATGGCGACGATGCACAATATGTGGCTCCCGAGGTTTTGAACAAAGGTGCCGTTGACGACCGCTGTGACGTGTACGGTATTGGAAAGTTTATGTTGGGGTTGTACGACAAGTCCGATCTGCCTTTGGAATACCGTTCTGCTCTGAAAAAGGCTACCAGTGAGTCGCCTGAAGACCGTTTCGATACTGCTGGGGACTTACTGAAGGCCATCAAGAAACGCCGTTCCAATTTCAAGACGATCATGACGCTGCTGGTGGCGTGTATCATCACGGCGATGTGTGTCGGTATATACTTTGAATACTTCCCCGAGACACAACCTGTAGAATTTGTGAAGCCTGCTCCCCGCCAGCCGACTGACGACCTGATTGACGACGGTTTCGACCCTGCCGAACTGGGTGTAACCAGTGAGGGCGATTCACTGGTGGTCGATGAAGCCGCTCAGCGCGACTATCAGGCAAAGGCTGAAGAAATATTCCGCAAGAAGTATGAGAAGGAAGCCGACCGTATTCTGTCGAAGATATATAATAAGGAGTATATGAGCAACAGCGAGAAGCAATTCTTGTCAGAAAGTGAATCGACCATTGATGAACTGATGAAGTCGCAGAGTGAATTGGGCGCCGAGGCCGGACTCACGCCCGAACGTTCACAGCTGATCGCCACAGAGATTATTGAACGTATCACAAACCAAAAGAAAAAGGAACTGGGTGGTACGAACAGTCGTGGCGTGCAGTTGCCAGGGAAATAGTAAAAAGGTAAAAAAGTAAAAAGGTAAAAAGTAAAAAATATATATGAGAAGTAGAACAGCAATTTGGTTTGAATGCAAGATCGCTTACGAGAAAGTGATGGAGGACGGCTTGCAGAAGAAAGTTAATGAAAATTATGTCGTTGATGCCCTGTCGTTTACTGAGGCCGAGAAACGCATCATGGAAGAGATGTCGTCGTATATCAGTGGCGAGTTTACCATCAAGGACATCAAGATAGCCCCCTATAAGGAGATTTTCTTCTCGGATGAAGAAATGGCTGACCGCTGGTATAAGGCCAAGCTGGAGTTTATTACCATCGACGAGAAGACGGAGAAAGAGAAGCGTTCTGCCGTCAACTATCTGGTGCAGGCTGGAACGCTGAAAGGTGCCGTCGGCAATATCGAGAGTGTCATGGGCACGACGATGATTGACTATGTCATTGCCTCTGTGACGGAGACCAAGTTGATGGATGTCTTCGAATACGGCAAGCAGGAAGTGAATAGCGAGGAGTAAAAGTGAAGAGTGAAGAATGAAGAGTGAAAAATTTGCTACCGCATTATGTATGATGTAAAGGGTAATCTCCTCGAGGTTCTTAGTCACTTGCCGCAGGGTGTCCGTCTTGTGGCTATCAGCAAATATCACCCCAACGAATATATTGAAGCTGCCTATGCAGAGGGACAGCGTACTTTTGGCGAGAGCCACGAGCAGGAGTTGCGCCAGAAAGTGGAGACACTACCCAAGGATATCCGTTGGCATTTCATCGGCCATCTGCAGACCAACAAGGTGAAATACATTGCCCCGTATATCACCATGATAGAGGCTGTCGACTCGTTAAAGCTTTTGAAAGAGATAGACAAGCAAGCAGCTAAGTGTGAGCGGATTATCGATGTGTTGCTAGAGTTGCACATTGCCGAGGAGGAAACAAAATATGGTCTGACTCCAGATGCTTTGCGTGAGATGTTGGCAGGTGGTGAATGGCGCGAGCTAAACCATGTACGCATCTGCGGACTGATGATGATGGCGTCGTATGTGGACGACGAAGAACAGATACGTTCAGAGTTCCGTTTGGCGCGTAGTCTTTTCGATGAAGCGAAAGGGCAGTATTTTGCCGACTGCGACTATTTCTGCGAGCGTTCGTGGGGCATGAGCCACGACTATCGGATAGCCGTTGAGGAGGGGTCCACAATGGTTCGTATAGGAACCACTATTTTTGGTCCTCGCGTCTATTGAAATAATACTGGTCGCGTTTTCTGGTAATGCTACCATAGTTGATAGCATGTACCGGACAATAGTGATAGCAAGCCAGACAACAGGTACATTGTCCGTTATGGAGCCAACGGGGCGGTGTACCTGTTATATTATCAACAGGACACACGCGCTGACACTTGCCACATCGGGTACAAATGTCAATATCGACGGTGAATTTCTTGTCGGTAATCATGTGTTTGTTAAAGTACTGGCCGATGACATAGGAAAACAGTCGGGGTGTTGCTCCTTGGTTGAGTAGCTCGATGCCACGTTCGCGTTCTTTGATGATGTGGGCTATGTCTTCTGTCTGTTGGCGAGCCTGTTCTATCTTTTCGCGTTCACGACTTTCGGTGTCGGTATACATAAAGGGTAGGCAGACATAGCTTTCAGGCATGATGACGGAGAACAGCGTCTCGGCTTTCAAGCCTTTCTTGGACAGCTCTCGGTTAAGAATGTCCATCGTCTTTCCCGTATTGTCGCCGCACGTCGTCACCGCCCACACAAAATTCGTGCCATTCGTATCATTCGTGTTCGTCTTAACATCCGTTTTATCCGTGCAATCCGTGTTCGTCTTCACAAACTGCGCTTTCCGGATGAATTCCCGTACAATCCTCGGTGGTTGCCATCCGTGCGTGGGGAAACAGAATCCCAAGCGTTCGCCGTCCATCAATTCGTAGCGCATCACGCCCTTCTTCATCTCGTCGGGAATGAATAGCAGTTCTTCGTCAGTGGCTTTTGCCAGCTGTTGTGCTATCCAACGGGTATTCCCCGTGCCTGAGAAATAGAATATCATACCTGTATCCTCCTTTTGAATTCTGCGCAAGTAATGGCTGTGGCAATAGCGACATTCAAGCTCTCTGCCGTATGGTCGCCAGTGTGGTAATTAGGGATGAGCAGTCGGTGGGTAATGTGTTTTCTTACAGCTTGTGAAATGCCGTTACCCTCGTTGCCCATGACAATGATACCGTTGGAAGTGAGCTCCTGCTCGTAGATGTTTGTTCCGTCAAGCAGGGTTCCGTAGATGGGACAACTGACTTGACTGAACAACTCCAGCAGGTCACAATATATAATATGTACGTGTGCGATACTCCCCATGGTCGCTTGTACTACTTTCGGATTATATACGTCGGCAGTGTCAGGCGAACAGTAGACGGTGTCAATACCAAACCAGTCGGCAATACGAATGATAGTACCAACGTTGCCCGGGTCCTGGACTCCGTCGAGAGCTAAGGCAAGCGATGTGGGAAGAGGCAGACTGCCTGTCGTTTCCGGTATATGGAAAAGCGCAAGCACTTCTTGTGGGTGTTGTAGGAAACTGATACGCTTCAGCTCCTCTACCGTAATCTGTTGACTGTCTGGCCTCGATGATGTAGAAAAGACAGAGTGGGGTAGAAAGCCTGCCTGTAACAGATCGCCAACCACCTTAGGACCTTCTGCTACAAAGAGTCGTTCGCTCTTGCGGCTTTTCTTCGTCTCTAACGAGCGAATCAGCTTGATTTGGTTCTTGCTAATCATGTTTTTGAACTATTTGGGTGCAAATTTACAAAATTCTCTACACTCTAACCCCATAACTCTATTTTTTTTAGTAATTTTGTAGCCAAAATGAAGAAGTTAGCACTCTTTACGGTCTTGTTGGTCTTGATTTTGACCTCGTGTTCAGAAACGAAATATGTTGCTGAAGGCGATTATCTGTTGGATAAAGTTCAAGTGAAGACCGACCAGCCTATCCGCGGGTTATCCCCTTCGGACATGAAGCTGTATGTGCGCCAGACAGGCAATTCCCGTTGGTTTTCAGCCGTCAAGATACCTCTTTACACCTATTCTCTTTCTGGACGCGACACTTCGCAATGGATCAATCGTGTGTTGCGCTCCATAGGTGAAGCTCCAATGCTCTATGATTCCGTTCAAACTCAGCAGTCCATCAAAAGTCTGCAGGCTCAGATTCAGAACATGGGGTATCTGCGAGCCAGTGTCCATGCGGAAAATACGACCAAAGGGCGTAAGTTGAAAACAACTTATTATGTACATCCAGGTCCTGTCTATTCTATCCGGCGAATCAACTACGACATTCAGGATACGGCCATTGCCCAGCTGCTTCATTTAGACGATCAGCAGAACTGGGGGCTTCGACGGGGAATGGCGTTCAGTATCGAGAATCTCGACAACGAGCGTAAGCGCATCACGCAGCAACTCACCAACCGAGGGTATTACCGTTTCAACAAGGACTTTATTACATACAAAGCAGATTCCGTATCGGGCACCACTGGTATTGACGTCACGTTGGTCCTACACCGTTTCCGCAACAACCAAGTGGCAGACACGGCCCATAGCCGATATACCATCCGTGACGTTCGTTTCCGAAGCGGTAATTCTGACGACTCCGTTATCCATCTGCGTCCCAATGTGTTGCATAACAATACTTTTATTCGTAAGGGAGAGCTCTATTCTGCTGCCGACTTGCAGACGACCTATAATCATTTCGGACGTCTGGGAGCCGTTCGCTATACGAATATCGGTTTCCGTGAAGTACCTGATAGCTCGCTGCTCGATTGTGACATTCAGATTAGCACCAATATGCCCTCGTCCATTTCGTTCCAACCTGAAGGTACCAATACGGCAGGCGATTTCGGTGCTGCAGCCTCTTTGACTTATCAGAATCGCAATCTGTTTCACGGCTCTGAGCTGCTGACGGTAGAACTGCGTGGAGCCTACGAGGCCATCAGGGGGCTTGAAGGTTATTCCAATTCCAATTTCGTCGAATATAGTGTGCAGACTCGCTTGACGTTCCCTCGATTTATTGTTCCCTTCCTAAGCAATTCGTTCCGCAGACGTGTCAATGCCTCTTCCGAAGTGTCGCTGCTCTACGACCTGCAGAACCGGCCTGAATTTCTACGACGTGTATTTTCTGCAAGTTGGCGCTATTTATGGAATGATCCCAAGCGTCGCGACCGTTATCAGATTGACCTCCTTGACCTGAACTTCATCTCGATGCCTTGGATTAGCGATACGTTCAGGAAAGAATATCTGGATGATGCGGCACATCGTAATTCGCTGTTGCTGTATAACTATTCAGATATCTTCCTGATGCGTACAGGCTTCCGTTATTCCTATAACAACGGAAACTTTGCCGTCAAGACCAATATTGAGACGGGTGGTAATCTGCTCAGTTTGATGGCTCATACTTTGGGATTCCATAAAAACGACCAAGGCGAATATACCTTCCTCGATGTGGCCTTTGCCCAATATGTGAAAGGCGATGTGGACTATACACGCAACTTCCAGCTTAACTATAGCAACCAGCTTGTCTTCCACGTAGGATTCGGTATTGCTTATCCTTATGGCAATAGCGATATACTGCCTTTTGAGAAGACCTATTTTTCAGGTGGTGCCAATAGTGTGCGTGGCTGGAGTGTGCGTAGTCTGGGACCAGGAAATTATTGCAACGAGGATGGACAGGTAGATTACCTCTTGAACACGGGTGACATGAAGCTCGACCTTAATTTGGAGTATCGTGCCCATTTGTTCTGGAAGTTTGGCGGGGCACTATTTGTTGATGCCGGTAACATCTGGACGTTGCGCGATTATGAGGACCAGCCGGGAGGACAATTCCGATTGTCTGAGTTCTGGAAACAATTGGCTGTCAGTTATGGTCTCGGTCTTCGCTTGAACTTTGACTATTTTATCCTTCGTTTCGATATGGGTATGAAGGCTGTCAATCCTGCCTATGAGACAGAAAAGCAACATTTCCCGCTGCTGCACCCCAATCTCAGTCGCGACTTTGCTTTTCACTTCGCGGTAGGCCTTCCATTCTAACCTTCCACTTGCCGTCGCGCTTGACGACGGTTACCAGGAATGTTCCTTCTTCCTGTAATTGGGCTGGTGCTCCGATAGCGACAGTTTTTAGAAAATTCTTGACGTTCAATGTGACGATTCGCAATGTGTCATTGGCCACCGTGAAGTTATCGTCAGCCGTAACTGAGGCTTTTCCTTGTATGGTTTGCAAATCTTGTTCCGTAGTATTCGAAGCTGCAAAGCGAAGCCATTTGTCGCTCTCGGTTGTGGCGTAGGTTGCTGCTTCGTGGTAATCACAATTGAAATAGGCTTCAGCCCAGTTTGTAGCAACGTCCAAGGCTGCGCCATCGCCCTCGAAGCCTAAGTTACAACTCGCCATCATGATGGCTGTCAGAAGAAAAAATAGTTGTCGCATAAGTATTAAATAAGTAAAAATTCACTGCAAAAGTACAAAATTCTCTAAACTTCACGTGCAATACTCTAAACTTTTTATTACCTTTGCACGAAATTTTGTACAAGGACATGATGAAATTCATCTCTTTTGGTAGTGGAAGCAGTGGAAATTGCTATTTACTCGCTACTCCAAACGACGCCCTGTTAATAGACCTTGGAGTGGGTCTGAGAGGGTTGAAGAAAGACTTCCGTAACTATGGTTTAAGTCTTTCGATGGTTCATCATGTGCTTATCACTCACGATCATGCTGACCATATCAAGTCGGTGGGCTCGTTCAGTCATGACTACAAAGTTCCCGTCTATGCAACCCGCGAAGTTCATGTAGGAATTAACCGGAACTATTGCATCACTCAAAAAATCTCTTCTGAACTAGCACGTGTTATAGAAAAGGGTAAGACGTATCAGATTGGCGACTTCTCGGTATCGCCTTTCGGTGTGCCTCACGACAGTAGTGACAATGTAGGTTATTTCATAGAGGCTGAAGGGACAAATTTCTGTGTAATGACAGATGTTGGTACCGTGACTGACGAAATGAAAGAGTATATCCGTCG
>Ga0310696_10011324_pt1 | contig 10177 bp, 4 predicted proteins | sample AusTroGonzalo_MG_4_FD_203885 | JGI IMG/M metagenome (GOLD analysis project Ga0310696, IMG submission 203885) | Bovine rumen microbial communities from tropical cattle in Woodstock, Queensland, Australia - Gonzalo_02 (v2) (version 2) | ecosystem: Host-associated > Mammals > Digestive system >... | reverse complement strand
CCGCGTGGAGAAGGCCAGCGGCGGGAGAGTGGGATACGTCTCCGTCGAACACATGAACAAGAAGGAGTACGAGCGGTTCGAGGACAAGGTGTATTCGCTGTGCTGGGGCAAGGATGCGCTGGTCATAGACATAAGAAACAACATGGGAGGCTTCACGGCGGGATGGATGCTGTCCATTCTCAGCGGCTCCGACACGCTGCGGTGCGTAATGCGCAACGGGGCGGCCGGCCACACCTTCTACTACTGGAAGCAGCCGATGTACACGAAGCCGATCGTGCTTGTGGTGGACGAGAAGGTGTTCTCCAACGGCGAGATGCTGGGCCATCTCGTGAAGGAGACGAAACGCGGGAAGATAGTCGGAAGGCGCACGGCGGGGGATGTCATCGACACATTCAACGTATCGCTTCTCGACTATGGCAACATGCGCATCCCCTCCAGGGGATGGTTTCTCCCGGACGGCAGCGACATAGAGAACAACGGGGTCGTGCCGGACATCGAGGTGGACCTCACGCCGGCCGACGAGGAGGCCGGGCGCGATCCGCAGCTTGACGCCGCCGTGAAGGCCGCGCTGGACGCGATCAAGACGACGCCTCCCGTCCTTAAACCGCGCTACACGAGATGACGGCATCGACTTTGAGGGGATGACATGACTCCGGCTGCAATCACAACGCTGGTCTTCTTCGCCGCATTTGCGCTTTTCATCGCCGACGTGTTGCCTCTAGGTCTGGTGGCCATGCTGGTGCCCATGGCCCTCTACTTCGCCGGCATAATCGAAGTCAAGGAGGTCTTCCTCCCTCTTGTGGGCCAGAGCATCATACTCATAGTGGCGATGAGCGTGATCGGTGCGGCGCTGTTCAAGACGGGCATGGCGGAGAGGATCGGGGCGACGCTCTTCAGATTCTGCCCGGGGGAGCGGACGCTCGTGCTCGCCGTGGTCCTCTTCTCCGGCAGCCTCTCCGCATTCGTGTCCAACACCGGCACCGTCGCCATCTTGATTCCGATAATCATGGGCGTGGCCGCAGCGAAGAAGGTGAAGCCCAGTCGGCTTCTGATACCGCTCACGGCCGGTGCGACCGTAGGAGGGAACATTTCTCTGATTGGATCTCCCGGAAACCTCATAGCGAAGGAGACGATTGAGAAGTTCAGCGAGGGGGCGATGAGCGTGACGTTCTTCGGATATGCGAAGATAGGCGTTCCGCTCCTGCTCGTGGCGGCCGTCGTCTATGCCCTCTTCGGAAACAGGCTCATACCGGCGAAAGGGTGTGCCGACGCGGAGAAGTACGCGGCGAAGGAACGGGCGAAGGCGGACTGGAAGGGATGGCTCACGGTCGCCGTCCTCGTCGTCACGATAGGCGCGATGGTTGTCTCCGATTGCGTGAAGGGCCTGCCGCCGATGCACGTGACGGCGTGCGTGGGCGCCGTCGCAGCGGTGCTTTTCCGCGTGTTGACGCAGAAGGAGGCCTTTGCGTCGTTCGACATGCAGGCCGTGTTTCTGCTCGCCTTCATTCCGCCGCTGGGGAACGCCATGATCAAGACCGGCGTGGCGCAGTGCATCTCCAACGCCGCCGTCTCCGTTGCCGGCGGACACGGCCCGATAGTCCTGATGGCCGTTCTCTGGATTACGGTATGGGCGCTCACCCAGGTGATGAGCAACACCGCCACCTGCGCCATGTTCTGCCCAATAGGCTGGAGCATAGCCCAGGCGACCGGCTCCGACCCGAGGGCCGTTGTGATCGCCGTGCTCATCGCCTCGTCCGTGGCCGTTTGCACGCCAATCGCGATCCCCGCCAACTCGATGATCCTCGAGCCTGGAAATCTGCGCTTCAAGGACTTCTTCAAGCCTGGCCTCGCCTTCAGCGCCGTGGCGTTCATCGTGTCGATGGTTCTTCTGCCAATCCTATTCCCCTTCTGAATGGGCGGCAATAGTTCGGTCTCATGTCTAAACGGAAAAACGCAATGAAAAAAACGAGAACATGTCTGATCCTGGCGCTTCATGCGGCTGTTTGCTGCGCAACGGGCGCCGTCGTGGAAGTCCAGCCCGGCCCCGGCGCCATCGAAAAAGCGCAGAAAAGGGTACAGGCCCTCATCAGAAAGGATCCGGCTGGCGCGAGACTCGGCGGCATCGAGGTTGTACTTGCGGATGGCGTCTACCGCATTGACAAGACGATCTTTCTGGGTGAACTGGACAACGGCACCAACGGGCATCCCGTCGTGTGGCGAGCCGCGCACCGCGGCAAGGCGATCATCACCGGGGCGATTGCCGCCGAACCGGTGTCCATCGACTGGAGCGTTCCGCCGGCTTCGCTCATTCCGGCCGAGTCGCGCGCGGAGACCAGGGCGTACCGCATCGGCGGCGACGCCCCAATCCCCGGCTGGCGCAACGGCGGCAGACGCAAGGAACTCACCGAGTCGCCCATTCAGGTGCATCTCGGCGAAAAGAGGTGCCGGGTGGCCACATGGCCCAGGGAGGAGTACGCCCGCACGGGCCAGCCCGTGACGCCGATCAGAGACAGCTACAATGAATGGGGCGAGAACTGGTACGCGAGCTTCGGGGGAGACTTCTACGTTGAGGGAGTCCCTCAGCTTGCGGAGTGGGCGAAGGAGCCCGACCTCTGGGCGTTCGGAATGTGGCGCTTCGAGTGGAGCGCCACCACAAGCCCCGTTCTCAAGATAGACCCGGTGGCCAAGATCATGTGCGTCGACACGAACCAGAATTCTTTCGGATTCCTGCCGAACAGGCCCTACAACGTCTTCAACGCGTTTTCGGAGATCAGAGAGCGCGGCGACTGGGCCGTGGACCGTGGTTCGCGCCTGCTCTACATCCGCCAGAACGGAAACGAGATTCCGGAAGTGTCGCTCTCGAGAGCCCTGTTCGTCGGCTCCAACCGTTCCCACGACATCGTTTTCCAGGATCTCGTATTCGAGCATTCCCGCATGCAGGCGCTGTTGTTCTACCACGCGAGGCGCGTCATCGTGCGTTCGTCTCTCTTCAGGGGCCTGGGCGAGACGGCAGTCACCTTCGGCGGCGACAGCAGAAACTGCATCGTGAACGGATGCGACTTCTACGATCTCGGGAAGGGAGGTGTGGCGCTGGCCGGCGGCGTGCAGAAGACGCTCGAGCCGGCGAGCAACGTGGTTGAGAACTGCCACATCCACCACTTCGGAGTGGTGTCGCCGATCGCGCAGCCGGCGATCATCATGAATGGCGTGGGCAGCCGCGCCGAGCACAACCTGATCCACCACTTTGCTCATCAGGGCATAACGTGGTACGGCAACGACCACTACTGCGGCTACAACATTCTGCATGACGGCGTGATGTACAACAACGATGCGGGAATGCTGTACTCCTGGTCCTTCGACTGGTCCTTCCGCGGGTCGGTGTGCGAGTACAACTGCGTGTTCATGGCGGGCAAGCAGCCGCTGTCAAGCCATGTGCAGTCGATATACATGGACGGATGGTCGTCCGGCGTGACGATACGCGGGAACATCCTGAACCGCGCGTCGCAGGGCATATACATGTCCGGCGGCAACGACAACATCGTAGTGGACAACATCGTGGTCAACTGCCAGCAGGGAATAAATCTGTCCTCCCTCGGCGCCGACTCCTTCGCCAAGGCCGCCGCGCTCCAGGGCGAGAAGAGCCCGTTGTATCAGAAGCTGCTGGCGAAACGCGAGATGTTCGAATCCGAACTCTGGCGCACCCGCCATCCCCGCGTTCTCGAGCTTCTCGCAATGACGAACAAGGTGGACGCCCACAACGCCTACTGGTACAAGTGCACGAACAATGTCATGTGCGCCACGATGGGGCTCAGAGTCGGGAACGCCGAGAAGGTGCTGCCCACGCACTTCATGAAGGACAACATCGAGCTCTCCGGCGACCCTGGATTCGTCGACTACGAGGGCTTCAACTGGGAGCTCCGCGCCGACGCCCCCGCCCGCAGGGTCCTTCCCTCCGGCACGCGGTTCGCGGAGATGGGCCTCTACGACTCGCCCTGGCGCTTCTCCCCCGCCGTGAAGCACGGCGAGGGCATGTCGCGGCCCCGCCCGTTCCGCACCGAGTTCGACCAGGGAGAGGTGACCATCTCGGTCATCAGGAAAAACAGAGGTCGTTGGCACAACCTCACGACGGCCACGCCCGAGTGGCGCGAGTTCGAATGGGTGGAGTCCGTAGAGGAGGATGACGAGTACAAGATCGGTCTAGTGGGGGGACAGGGATACAAGACGATGTACGACGACGTTCGGGTGGAAGGCCACCCCGAGATCAACGGCACGTTCGAGAACGCCGGGGCGGGATGGACATGGGACAAGGCGGAGAAGCCGTCCACAAAGGGCGAGAAGGGAACGCCGCACGGCATCGTCGAAAGCGCCGAAGCCGCTGTCGGGAAGTATGTGGCGATGGCGAACAACAAGAACGGAGTTGTGTCCCGTCCGTTCAAGATGAAGAAGGGCGAAACGCTGCGCGTGAAGTTCAAGGCGAAGGAGTACATCCCGGAATTTGTCCGTCCATACTGGCAGGGCGGAGGTCTCGTCAATCAAAAGGACATGAAATGAATACGCGAAACATGCATCTGCTTGCGGCGTTTCAGCTCGCCGCTTTCGGCGTCTTAGGCGTCACGATTGAAGTCAATCCGGGTCCCGGCGCCATCGAGAAGGCGCAGAGAGAGGTGCGCGCGCTCATCGGCAAGGATCCGGTCGGCGCGCGCCTCGGCGGCATCGAGGTTGTGCTTGCCGACGGCATCTACCGTCTGGAGAGGCCGATATTCCTGGACAAGCGAGACAACGGCACAAATGGTCACCCCGTGGTGTGGCGTGCCGCGCACCGCGGCAAGGCGATCATCTCCGGCGCGGTCCCCGTCGAGAAAGTCGCCATCGACTGGAGCCGCCTGCCCGCCTCGCTAATCCCCGCGGAGTCGCGCGCGGAGGTGAAGGCGTACCGCATCGGCGGCAAGGAGCCCATCCCCGGCTGGCGTGACGGCTGGAAGCAGAAGCAGCTCGATGAGACGCCCATCCAGGTCCATCTGGGAGACAGGCGCTGCCGCGTGGCGACGTGGCCAAGGGAGGAATACGCCCGCACGGGCCAGCCCGTCACGCCGATCAGGGACAGCTACAACCAATGGGGGGAGAACTGGTACGCGAGCTTCGGAGGGGACTTCCGCGTCGAAGGTGTCCCTCAGCTCGCGGAGTGGGCGAAGGAGCCCGACCTCTGGGCGTTCGGGATGTGGCGCTTCGAGTGGAGCGCCACCACGTGCCCCGTCCTGAAGATCGACCCCGTGGCCAGGATCATGTGCGTCGACACGAATCAGAACGCATACGGCTTTCTGCCGAACAGGCCCTACAACGTCTTCAACGCGTTCTCCGAAATCAAGGAGCGCGGCGACTGGGCGGTGGACCGCGGTTCGCGCGTCCTCTACGTCCGCCAGGAAGGGTGCGAGGTCCCCGAGGTTACGCTCACGGAGAATCTCTTCGCGGGATATGGACAATCGCGGGACCTGGTATTCCAGGACCTCGTGTTCCAGCATTCGCGCATGCAGGCGCTGCGTTTCACGGGCGCGCATCGCGTCACGGTTCGTGCGTCGCTTTTCAGGGGCGTGGGAGGGACGGCCGTCTCATTTGGCGGCGACAGCAGAAACTGTGTCGTGAACGGGTGCGACTTCTACGATCTCGGCAAGGGCGGCGTGCTCCTTTCCGGCGGTGTGCAGAAGACGCTTGAGCCGGCGAGCAACGTGGTGGAGAACTGCCACATCCACCACTTCGGCGTGGTGTCGCCAATCGCTCAGTCTGCGGTCAGCATGCGCGGGGTGGGTTGCCGAGTGGAGCACAACCTCATACACCACTTCGCGCACCAGGGCATAACGTGGAGCGGCAACGACCACTACTGCGGCTTCAACGTCCTGCACGACGGCGTGATGTACAACAACGACGCCGGGATGATATACTCCGGCTCCTACGACTGGTCCTTCCGCGGATCGGTGTGCGAGTACAACTGCATATTCATGGGCGGCAAGCAGCCGCTGTCGAGCCATGTGAACGGCATATACATGGACGGCTGGTCGTCCGGGGTGACGGTGCGCGGAAACATAGTGAACCGCGCGTCGCAGGGCATATACACGTCCGGCGGCAACGACAACATCGTCGTGGACAACATCGTCGTCAACTGCCAGCTGGGCATAAACCTCTCCTCTCTCGGCGCCGATTCCTTCGCCAAGGCCGCGGCGCTCCAGGGCGAGAAGAGCTTCCTCTACAAGAAGCTGCTCGCGAAGCGGGAGATGTTTGAATCCGAACTCTGGCGCACTCGCCATCCCCGCGTTCTGGATCTTCTCGCAATGACGAACAAGGTGGACGCCCACAACGCCTACTGGTACAAGTGCACGAACAATGTCATGTGCGCCACGACCGGGCTTAGGGTCGGGAACGCCGAGAAGGTGCTGCCCACGCACTTCATGAAGGACAACATCGAGCTCCCCGGCGATCCCGGGTTTGTCGACTACGAGGGCTTCAACTGGGAGCTCCGCGCCGACGCCCCCGCCCGCAGAGTCCTTCCCTCCGGCACCCGCTTCGCGGAGATGGGCCTCTACGATTCGCCTTGGCGCTTCTCCCCCGCCGTGAAGCACGGCGAGGGCATGTCCCGGCCCCGTCCGTTCCGCACCGAGTTCGACCAGGGCGAGGTGGTGATTTCCATCATAAAGAACAACAAAGGCCATTGGCACAATCTCACTACCGCCACGCCCGAATGGCGCGAGTTCGGATGGGAGGAGACTGTCGAGGCGGACGCCGAGTACAAGGTCGCCCTGATGGGAGGGCAGGGATACAAGACGATGTACGACGATGTCCGGGTCGAGGGCCACCCCGAGATCAACGGCACGTTCGACAACGCCGGAGCGGGGTGGACCTGGAGCAAGGAGGAGAAGCCGTCCACAAAGGGCGAGAAGGGAACGCCCCACGGAGTCGTCGAAAGCGACGAGGCCTTGGTCGGGAAATATGTGGCGATGGCCAACAACAAGAACATCGTCACCTCCATTCCCTTCAAGGTCAAGAAGGGCGAGAAGCTTCGCGTCACCTTCAAGGCGAAGGAGTACATCCCGGAATTTATCCGTCCATACTGGCAGGGCGGCAAGTGACGTCTTGGCCACAGGCGGGTGAAGGCGGCGCCGCGGACTCGCAAATTCGAAGGACATGAGATGAAGACACGGCCCTTGTATCTACTTGCGGCGTTTCAGGTCGTCGCCTTCAGTTCGCCTGCGGCGACAATAGAGGTTTGCCCGGGCCCGGGCGCCATCGAGAAGGCGCAGAGAGAGGTCCGCGCGCTCATCGGCAAGGATCCTGTCGGAGCGCGCCTCGGCGGCATCGAGGTTGTGCTTGCCGACGGCGTCTACCGTCTCTCGAAGACGATCTTCCTTGACGAGCGCGACAATGGCACGAACGACATGCCGGTCGTGTGGCGCGCCGCGCACCGTGGCAAGGTCGTCATCTCCGGCGCCGCGGCGGTGGAGCCGATGGAGATCGACTGGAGCCGCCCGCCCGCCTCGCTCGTCCCAGCCGAGTCGCGCGCGGAGGTGAAGGCGTACCGCATCGGCGGCAAGGAGCCCATCCCCGGCTGGCGCGACGGCATGAGGAACCGGAGTCTCACCGAGAGTCCGATTCAGGTGCATCTGGGCGGACGGCGACTTCGCGTGGCGACATGGCCAAGGGAAGAATTCGCCCGCACTGGACAGCCCGTCACGCCGATCGTCGACAGCATCAATGTATGGGGGTCCAACAGACGCGCCAGTTTCGGAGGAGACTTCCGCGTCGAAGGCGTCCCGCAGCTTGCGAAGTGGGCGAAGGAGCCTGACCTCTGGGCGTTCGGGATGTGGCATTACGAATGGAGCGCCACCACAAGCCCGGTCCTCAAGATAGATCCCGTGGACAAGGTGATGTGCGTCGACACGAACCAGAACGCATACGGTTTTCTGGCGAACAGGCCCTACAACGTGTTCAATGCTTTCTCCGAGATCAAGGTGCGCGGCGACTGGGCCGTGGATCGCGCTGCGCGCGTCCTGTACATACGCCAGGAGGGGGATGAGGTGCCTGAAGTTTCGCTCGTGCCGGATCTGTTCGTCGGCTACGGCCATTCGTGCGACATAGTCTTCCAGGATTTCATCTTCGAGCATCCCCGAAGGTCCGCGTTGCGCTTCACGCGGGCGCGCCGCGTGGTCGTGCGCTCCTCGCTCTTCAGAGGCATTGGCGACACTGCCGTCATATTCGCCGGTGACAGCAGGAACTGCATCGCGAACGGATGCGACTTCCATGACCTCGGCAGGGGGGCCGTGCGGCTCGAAGGCGGCGTCCAGAAGACGCTCGCACCCGCGAGCAACGTGGTGGAGAACTGTCATATCCACCATTTCGGAGTGGTGTCGCCGATCGCGCAGCCGGCGATCAGCATGTCCGGCGTAGGGAACCGTGCGGAGCATAATCTGATTCACCACTTCAGGCATCAGGGCATAACCTTTTTAGGCAACGACCACTACTGCGGCTTCAACGTGCTGCACGACGGCGTGATGTACAACAACGACGCCGGGATGATATACTCCAGTGCATACGACTGGTCGTTTCGTGGCTCGGTGTGCGAATACAACTGCGTGTTCATGGCGGGAAAGCAGCCGCTGTCGAGCCATGTGAACGGAATATACATGGATGGCTGGGCGTCGGGCGTGACGGTGCGCGGAAACATCGTGAACAGAGCGTCGCAGGGCATGTTCATGTCCGGCGGCAACGACAATGTGGTGGTGGAGAACATCGTGGTGAACTGCCCGTGGGCAATCCATCTTGCATCGCTCGGCGCCGACTCCTTCGCCAAGGGCGCTGCGCTCCAGGGCGAGAAGAGCTTCCTGTACAAGGAGCTCTTCAAAAAGCGCGAGATGCTTGAGACCGACCTCTGGCGTGCCCGCTACCCCCGCGTCATCGACCTTCTCAACATGACGAACAGGGTGGACGCCCACAACGCCTACTGGCACAGGTGCACGAACAACGTCATGTGCGCAACGACCGGACTGAAGGTGGACAACGCCGAGAAGGTTCTTCCCACGTACTTCATGAAGGACAACGTCGAAATCGACGGCGATCCCGGATTCGTCGACTACGACGGCTTCGACTGGGAGCTGCGCGCAGATTCCCCGATGCGCAAGATCCTCCCCGTCGGCACGCGCTTCGCGGAGATGGGCCTCTACGACTCTCCATGGCGATTCTCCCCCGCCGTGAAGCACGGCGACGGAATGTCCCGGCCACGCCCGTTCCGCACCGAGTTCGACCAGGGGGATGTGGCGATTTCCGTGGTGATGGGGAGATGGCACTGGCACGAGATAATGCCCGCCACTCCAGAATGGCGCGAGTGCGTATACGAGGAGATTGTGGAAAAGGACTGCGAATGCCGAATCGCCTTGAGTGGCGGGGGCGGGTACAAGACAATGTACGACGACGTCCGCGTGGAGGGCCATCCCGAGATCGACGGGACTTTTGAGAATGGCGACGCGGGGTGGACCTGGAACAAGGTGGAGAAGCCGAGCCTCATGGGAGAGCTTGGGACGCCGCACGGAGTGGTGGAGAGCGATGAGGCGGCGAATGGACGGTTCGTTGCAATGGCGAACAACAGCAACGCCGTGGTTTCGCCTTCATTCAAGCTGAAGAAAGGCGAGAAACTGCGCGTAGTTCTGAAGGCGAAGCAGTATGTGCCGGACTTCATCCGCAAGTTCTGGAAGAGAGCCGAATGATGGCGTCTGCGCCGTCTGAAATTCCTCCTGGGACGGCGGAAATGCGGCCTCAAACTGTCCGAAATAAAAAAAGTGAAAAAAGTTTCATTTACCCCCTTGCGCGGGCTGCGGGGATTTGATAAACTACTCTCTCGTTCGCCGCCCATCAGGGCGCGGACGCCGATCCTTGAAACACGATAGGTGCTCAAATGGCGCGGACCCGGACGGTCTGTCCCCCTCGGGGGGCTCCGGAAGGGACGCGGAACACACGAGATGAGTTTGTGTGGAGCCCGGGGGGCCGAGAGGCCCCCCACAAAATGACAACACAGTAATTCTTTTTCTGAGAGTTTGATTCTGGCTCAGAACGAACGCTGGTAGCGTGGATTAGGCATGCAAGTCGAACGGGATCCGTGACGTAGCAATACTGATCGGTGAGAGTGGCGGAAGGGCGA
>Ga0310696_10011322_pt1 | contig 10178 bp, 16 predicted proteins | sample AusTroGonzalo_MG_4_FD_203885 | JGI IMG/M metagenome (GOLD analysis project Ga0310696, IMG submission 203885) | Bovine rumen microbial communities from tropical cattle in Woodstock, Queensland, Australia - Gonzalo_02 (v2) (version 2) | ecosystem: Host-associated > Mammals > Digestive system >... | reverse complement strand
TGACCTTTCTTCTGCGGTGCTTCTTCCCATCCGCACCAGTTCTTGAGGGCGAAGTTCGTTACGTTCGGTACATATTTCTTCAGCATCGCGCCCATAGCGATTGTGTCAGCGCACATATCGCGCATCTGCTTCGACTCGGTCGGATGCAATCTGAACCATTCGTGTACGTCCGCTCTCGGTTTGTCTATATGATCTGCGAACGTGGATAGGGTCGGCACGATGATGAACCCGTCCGACTCGACTTTCTTCAGAAACTCCTCGAACGAAGTCAGCATCGTCTTTGCCGACATTCCTTTCACGCCGCTGTTAAGATCCTTTGCTGTGATTCCCTGTGCCATTGTCTATATCGCAAGCTGGCTCTGTAGACTCTGATACGAGCCGCCGCTCACGCCTCCCGTGTTCACGCCGCCGCCCATAGCCATCGGGTCAAGCGGCTGTCCGTTCTCGTTCACCGGCATCTGACCCTGTGCCATCATCGCTTTCCGTGCGCTCACGATGTTCATCAGTACGTCCTTCGGAAGTGATGAGTGCTCCGGGTATGCCGTCGCGAATTCCTCGAACGATATCTTGCCGTTGTTGAACATATTCGTCAGTTCCTGCTGTGCCGCCATCTTCGAGAGTGTAGTGTCCTCTGCGATATCGACGCGTACTGACGGCTGGATGTTCTCTATCTCTTCTGCGCTGACGTAGATGCCGTCCATCTCGATGCCGTCAGGATAGTAGACCTTCCACAACTCGAACCACAGGAGTGCGACGTTCTCGATGAAGTCCTGATACATATCCTGCTGCTCGTTCAGAGGAAGCTGCTGCTGATCCCTGATGGTCTGTGCAGCTGTGCCGGATACCCTCGAAAGGTCGATGTTACCAAGCTGTGCATCACTCGCTCCCGCAAGCGTCCTCGTCTGATTGATAAGTTCGTCAGACAGCTGCTTTGCATCGGACGACATCGCCTGAGGTGCAAGGTAGGCTACCATGTTGCCGATAGCCTGCGCGTTGCCGGCGTTCAGCTTGATGGCTGCTCCGACCTTGTCGAGGTCTTCAGGGTTAGCTATCGCTGAGTCGTCGTATGCGAGCCTCGGATATGCCGTCATCTTGACGGACATCGAACGCCTTGCAAGTGTCTTGTTTATCTCAAGCTGGTTCGGTATAAGCTGTTCGACCTCGCTCATGCCACGCGCATTGTTCGGAAGTTCTTCCCATACCATCGGTACGACGGGGTACATCATCAGGCCGACGTCTATGTATTCGCCGCCCTGTGTCTGCTTGATAGGATGAAGCTTCTCGTACATGACCTGCTGTGTGCATCTGGCGACACTTACGATGCCGGTCTCCGTGTCCTTCTCCATGTAGAGCAGGCTCGTGACCTTGCTGTCCACTTCCTGCTTGTTGACGAGCGAGTTCTTCAGGTCTTTGTCTGCCTGAATGAGTGCAATGTCTTCCTTTTTAATACCGGCAAGTCTTGCACGTTCCCTTACGACATCGACAGACAGACGCTCCTCGATGATTATCCAAGGCTGATCCTGAATGTTCGTGATGTTCTCGTCGCCTAAGCGCATCGAAGTCTTGTGGATTATCTGAGGTGGACGGCGTGTGTCGCCACCCTCGCCCCAGTAGAAGTAGTCATCACCCTCGATGGCAGCCATCTTCAGGCCTTTCTTGCCCATGCGCTGCATCTTGCCCTTCTCCCATGAGATGGAGAACAGCCCGTTCAGACGCTCAAGTGCATCGAGGTTCTCGCCGTTAAGGTCGGAGAACAATGCCGTGACCGAAGTGCTCGATACAGATGCCGCCTTATAATTAACTGTAGGCTTTATGATGTTCAGCATTGGCAGGTTCTCCATGCCGCTGCTCTCTTCGACCGCTTTCCATTGGTCGCCGGAATACATCAGCCAGTTCTTTTCGGTCTTGTTGACCATGCCCTTGCCGTCCATGTAGGTGCGGCTCTTGTTGTATCTCTGCCAAATCTCGTAAAAATCTGTAGCCATATGTTATTTCTCCGTCTTATAGACTTTTGCGTTCTCGATGCGCTCAAGCATCACTTCGTCTGCCGTCGGCTCACGCTTCTTCTCAGGCAGCTTCAGGATCTTCCGCTGTGCGTTCACGTTGTAGCCGACAATGAACGATGCGATGCACAGTATCGGCGTTATCACCGCCATTACCAGCACCATCAATGCAAGTGTTTCCATTTACACCACTCTTATCCTTCCGTATCCTTTGTTTCGGTTCTTTCGCCATTGAGGGAACATCTTGTCGAAGCTGGATACCTTCTCCAGTATCGGCGCTGCTCCACGCTGATATATAAGTCTGTTGAGTGCCTGACTCATGCAGTCCACCTGGTCGTCGTGCGCTGCGTTCGGGAAGGACGAGCATTCGTCGATGAAGTCGCCCGTGAACCGTTTGTCCTCAGGGACCCATACGTTTCCGCTCTCTATCGCTCCTAAAACGGCTTGTACACGCGCCATCTTCGAGCCTATCGGCTGTACCGCGATGATGCCGGACATCTCCCTGCGAAGCATCGTGATGATAGCCGAGCCGTTCGCACGGTCTTCTATCAGGGTCGTCTTGCATTCGGGGTACATTCCCCTCAGACGGCGTATCTCCATGATCGTGTCAGGGAAGTTCAGGTGCTTCTTCACAGCATCTATCAGATAAATGTTGTGGTCTGCCTTGCCCCAGACCTGAATCGCTACGAAGTCGCTCTGGTCTTCGTCTTTGAACGATGCATCGACCGACATCACCCAGTTGTTTATCTGAGGCGTTTCAGTACTCTTGTACTTAGCCCACCATTCACGGTGGATGATGTTGCCCTCCATAGCGCTCGGCCTGCCCTGGAACATCGCGTTCCATGCCATCGAACCTTCGGTGGTCACCATCGAGTTCTTGTAGACCTTCAGCCATGCGTTGTCTTTCCCGATCTCAGGACACAGCGCATCGCCGATAGGACGTTTCAATAAATCGCCCTCATCCTCACACTCGCACGGAAAACGCAGCAGCTTGATGTGCTCTTCGTTCTGAAGCAGACGACCGGCTAAGTCGTCCTCGTGCCAGCGTGTCATGATCAGTATCACCTTCGAGTGCGGTGCAAGACGCGTCTTGAACGACATCAGCCATTCCTGATAAAGAAGGTCGCGCCTGCTCTTGCTGAACGCCTCCGCTTTGTTCTTCACAGGGTCGTCGATTATCATCAGATTGCAGCGTTTGCCCGTGACAGCCGTGCCGATGCCTCGTGACATCATGCCGCCGCCGTGATCCGCTATCTCGAACTCGACGTTCCGATTAGAGTCTTTAGCCAGCTGGATGCCGAACAGGTCTTCGCCGAATTCCTGTATCTTCCGTCTGTTAAGACGACCGAAGTTGATCGCGAATTCTTCATTGTAGGAGATCTCTATAACGCGCCGGTCAGGATGCTTGCCAAGATACCACGACGGAAGGGTCTCAGTTATGCTCTGACTCTTCCCGTGCTGCGGAGGGGTCGTTATCACCAGGATCTCGTACGGAAGGTCTGTCTCACGCTCTATGAAGTTCTGTACATACTTGCACAGGAACCGGTGAAACGGTGTCTTCTTCCATACGCCGTGGTGGACGTATTTCACATATTCACAGTAGTCTGTCTGTAATACCCCTCTGTAGGTATCAACTGCACTCGGTTTTCCCATATTTTTTTAATTTTTTTGACCCTTTCCATACTAGCTATACACATTTGGGGAGTAGGCATACTTCTCCCGGTCAAAGCGACCTGAAGATTGGGCTACACCACCTTCAACCAGCCGCCCTCTGTTTCCAGGGCAATAAAAAAACCAACCTCATCGGTTGGCTGTTTTCAGGTGGTTTCCGTTGGGCTTGTACAATCTATCTATATATAGAGAGGAAGAGTCATCGATTGGGGCGGAACGGGCCGGCCTCAGACCCTCCCGCGGCACCGGCAGCACCCCGGCCGCGTTCCTTTTCTTTTCTTCTCAAGGGTCCCGCGCCGCGCGTGTTAGGGTATCATACCCCAGCGCCCCCGGACCAGCGCCCGCGCACCGCGTGCCACCAGGGGCCCGGTCCTTGAGCGACCGCCTCAGCAGCAGCCCGGACCGATCGCAACGTAAACAGGGATAAAGCAGTCATCTAGAAGCCAGGGGTATTTTCATATATATAGTGCATAGCGAAATACACTTTTGTCAAGAGTGACGCGCGCATGTTTTTTTGTGTTCCTTGCTATGATCGCCCGGACCAGCGGCCGCGACGATCACAAACACCAGCGGAACCAGCGCCCAAAACAGGCCCGGCGCGCTAATACTGCAGTATCACCGGCCTATTGTTTGATCGCTCACAGGCCAAAATAAGCCCGTATAGGCCTATATTCAAATAAAGGGTATATGATACCTTGAAATGCAAGATACAAGATTTCTGTGGATAACTTTTTGAAAAAAACGCTGCAACCCTTGCAATTACTGGCCTACAGTGTTTTGATAAAAAAGTGTAAAATGCAGGAAGTACAAAACAATTAGCGCCTTAGAAGTCAAATAAACGCCGCGCAAAAAAGTTATCCACAGGTTTTTTAGCAAGTTATCCACAGGATTTAGCCCTATTTCGGCGCTGTTTTCTACATTATTTATATATACGCGCGCGGCCTGTTCCGGCGATCATCCCGGCCAGCAGCACCAGCGGCACCAGCGGCACCAGCAGCAGCCCGGCCAGCAGCACCAGCAGCACCAGCAGCACCAGCAGCACCAGCGGCAGCGGCAGCAGCAGCAGCCCGGGGCCGATCACGTCCGGCGCTGCATTCATAACCAATCCGTTATATATTCATAACAAAAAAGTGTTGACATGGTACCGGTAGTATGTTATTCTATAATTGCCCCGGGGGGAGAAAACCCCGGGAGCGGGGGCCGGCCTTCGCCGGCGGGACATTGGCAACTGAATAAAAGTGTAAAGGCGTTTAACATCTGTCCGGCGGTTTGTACATCGGCTTGCATTCCCGCTTTGGGCGGCACCTAACACTATAAACTTGTTGACCGAATGTTAACTTTTAACAGATAGCACCGATCACCGGCGCTATTGATTAAGAGTTAACACTAAAACATTACATACTACTGGTAGTATTACACTAGGAAGGAAGGAAAAAGATCATGAAAAAAACAACTAGAACATTCTCAGGTGATCAGATCAAAGAAGTTGTAACGATCATCGAAAACAGGCGCTTAGAAATCAGGAATAACGAACCGGGCGCCCGGGTAAAAGTCATTGACAAGGGCAATCATAAAACCGGCGTTAACATTCCGGTGTTCAACTTGCCACCGGTCGTTACGTGCGGCGGAAACTGCTCAGCATGCATGCACAACTGCTACGCGGTCAAGGACTATACCAACTACCGCGTAAAGGCTGTAGCAACGAATCATTGCCGCAATATGGTAGCACTCCAGCGCGACATCGAACAGGCATTCAGGGACATTGACCGGTTCTTGACTCGCAAAAAGCCGGCATTCTTCCGCATTCATGCGAGCGGCGATTTCGGCCTGATCATTAACGGTGACCCGCTCAGATACGGCCGCATGTGGTATGACCTTGCCGCGAAACATCCGGAAACGTGTTTTCTAGCATTCACGAAGTGTTACGACATTGCAAGGGCTATCCCGTTTAATGAATTGCCAAATTTTGAACTGGTGCTGTCTGAATGGACTAACGTATTAGCCGCACCGGAGGACCTGAAAAACAGATACCGCACGAGCCGCGCGGTAAATGAGATCACCGATGCCCGCGACAGCGAAATGATATGCCCGGGGAATTGCGATACATGCGGCGCTTGCTGGAACTTGTCCAAGATCGGGCATGATGTAGCATTCGAAATTCACTAATAGCACCGGCCCCGGCGGGCCTTAGCTGCCCGCCCCGGGCCCCGGTATAGCTCACGATCACAGTTAAAGACACTCAAGAGTAATACAAGCCGCGCGGGGCGCCGGCTAAAGCGCCCCAGAGGGAGGTCATAAAAATGTTAGCAGCATATACACTCAACCCGGAATGCAAGGGAATCGAGATCACATTTGATAGCAAGCCGGCCGCGGATGTTCGCGCACTTCTCAAGGAGAACGGCTTCAGGTGGCACAAAGTAAAGCATCTCTGGTATGCAAAGGATACCGACGAGCGCCGGACCTTTGCGGAAGCGATCACTAGCGGCAGGACAGCGGCCGCACCGGAAATAGATACTAGCAGCTGGGGCGGGAGCTTTGACGCTTGCGGCGGGTACATGGGCGGCAGCGTCTGGAGGGGCTCCAAGAGTGCGCACAGCATGTACGGGGCTGAATTGAACAGGGCTATCCGCGAAGACCTGAGGGCCCACGGAATCACGGGAGTATCACTCCGCAAAGGCGGCTATAACCACATATCCGTAACGATCACGGCCACGGGTGACGACTTCACCCCGGAGGGAGCCGCGGAGTATAACGACTGGGGCATGCAGATAAACCAGTACGCAATCGAAAAATATGCCGGCAAGTTTTCGCCGGGATTCCTGAAAAAAATCATGGCCGTGAATGATTGCGTGAACTCGTACCGATACGACGACAGCAACGCAATGGTGGACTACTTCAACAGCAACTTCTATTACTCGATCACAGTCAAGAGGGGCAGCCGCTAAAGCGGCGCCCCGGGAGGGAGGTATAGACATGGCAAATATTTTGAGAATTGCGGGACTGATTGGAGAACTGATGAGCAATTGCAACACGATCAAGAGCAAAGACTACTTAATCCGGTGCGCTGTCCGGGACGGGGTTATATCCGATACAGACGGCGAAATCTTGCGGAAAGAATACTGCACCGGCTGGTGTAGTCACATGCCGGAAGAATACAGATATACGGTCAGCTACTTGGGCGCCCTATGGGACGGTGAAGAGCCGGGAACGTATAACGCACGCGGCTTTGATCGCTGGGAAGATGCACACGAATACTTCCAGCAAAACCGGGAATATGTAGACAACATGATCATAGATCACAATGAATGCGGAGTCACCTTTGACGGTGAGGAATGGTACTAGAGGAGGCAAAGACATGATCAACAGACTGAATCAGATCGAGCGGAATATAGCGATCACATTAGCACATAATCCGGAGAAAATCGCCCAGCTGGAGCGGGTGCAGGACATTAGCTGGCACCTGACCGGAGGCGATGGAATACAGATAGAGGCAGAACTGTACGCCGGCGGGATAATCAGATACTTGATCACCGGCACCCGGTCAGGGATGACGGTTACCGCGAAGGAGCCGGAGCACGAGATCATACGCAAGCCAAGAGGCGCCAAGCCTTGGATGACTAAGAGCGACTACAATCGGCACGCCGGTGACATACTGGAGTACGTGAGAGAGATACAATCCCGGGAGCGCAACCGAACTACCGGTGACCGGCTGGACTCGTGGAAGGTCCCGAAGGATGTACGGGACATCATAGATCAGACCCCATACCGGTTGATAGATGAGTACTTCGGCGACTTCGCTACAGATGCAGGACTAGTGGATTATGTCCGGTCTAACTGGGACATTGACCCGGACAAATACACATGGCGGGAGCTAACCGAGTGGAGCTATTAAGGAGGTGCAGACATGAGGACATTACTTGAAGGGCTGTTGCTGGCTGCGCTGGCAATACTGGCCATGAGTGCGGAGAGCATTGCAGACATTTTGCTGGGATAACCCTTAACAAACTGCACCCGGCGCGGTGCGGTTGATTAAAGGCTATCGGAGATCATAAGGAGGTAACAACAATGGCAAGGAGAACTAGAAAACGCTACCCGGGAACGGATGACAGCTTCAGAGATGACATTTATAGGCGTAGCAGATATGACGATGAGGAGCCGGACTTCATAAACGGAGCGCCGAACTGGGACAAGTTCGAGGCATGGGATGTGGATGAGGTGCTGGTATGGCTGAACATAGACTAGGAGGTAACAACATGTAGGAGGTGTGATCATGGCAATCTGTGAAACATGGAAGGGCTACGAGATATCCCGGGAGAAGCCGGGACATAACTTCCCGGTGTATGTGAAGAGCATCCGCAAAGGCAAAGTCACATGGACTACGGACTATACATATGCCGCGCACTACAGCCTGAAGACGGCAACAAAGCACGATAACAATATCAGGAATGGGATTTATACATGGAGGTAGAGGCATGACATTAATGGATTTTTTAACGGTGTGCAATGAGCCGGTCATCGTAGAGAAGTTCGATGAGACCGGGGTCGGAACCAGCTACTACATTACCGGGAAGCAGGAACTTGTCGTCAAGACAGCAGTCGCCCTCTATCAGGGTGACGAGTACGGACTGACCGGATATGAAGAAGTGGAATCCATATGGCACAATGACGGGTTCCTGACGGTAACACTCAAAGATATGGAGGTATAGACATGAGACAGATATTCGGAAGCTTGGAGGCATATGAAATGTGCCGCGGAAAATACACCGATGCAGATGTGATCACGATCGATAACGGTGAATGGTGGATGTCGGACATGTATACATTCTGCAAACATCCGGCGACAGTAATCCGCAGATTCTTCAACAGCGTGGGACATGATCCCCGCCTTGATGGATGGGAAGAATGTCTGCTGGAGTCTGTAGAAAATGGATACTACGAGCAGAATGACTGCAAGATGGCAGACGGCACAAGGAATCCGATCCCGTCATGGGCATTCGGGATAGAGGAACTGTACGCCGGCAAGTGGTACATGTTCCTGAACGTGAGATACAAAGATGATACCGTAACAGACGATGATGTTCCATTCGAGGAGGTATAGACATGAGAAGCAAGGACTTTAAGGCATTCAAATCAATCATTGCAACAGCGGATACAGAGCACTCTGTGTGGTGGGCTGGCTACTACTGGCTAGACCTTACGCAGAGACAATGTCAGGAGGCATGCAAGATCCTGACGAGCAGAGGGTTCAAGAGAACTCGTGATGGCTCGGTGCTGTTGCCGAGCGGGATATCGATCGCGCCATCAGAGGAGGTGTAGCAATGCTGGAATTCATACTGCTGATGATCATACTGGATATCCTGATGAAGATACCGGTAGGCAAGCCGGAACCGGAAGCGCCGGCGGCAAGGAATGACTACGACAATGGAACGGCCGATGCATACATCAAGCATAACTCATGGGAGTTCAAGTCTGTGGATGATGCAATGGACTTCCGGGAACTGCGGAAGACCGGCTGGAGAGGCAACGCCGAAGATTTCTACAAGCTTAAAGAGGAGGTGTAGACATGACATATCAGGAACTGCTGGCAGAGACTGCCGTAAAGAAGCAGAGCGCTATCAAAGAAATCAACAAAGCGCTGAACAGCAAAGCGGGGTTTCTCGTTAAGGCTGAGATTGAAAAGGACCCGGGATCAACGGCATGGATAATGCTGGCAAAGGACTTCTGCGAGGCACTCGCCGAGAACTTCTCTGAGATATATGAGAATGCCGATGAGAGCGAACGCTGGGAGATCTCGAACATCTACATGGCATACGAGGACAGCCGACCTGACCTATACTACTCTCTGCCATACGAGGCACAGCTGTTTGAAGTGTAAGGAGGTGATATGATACAATGATTTTCGGAGGTGAGGCTATGGCTAGGAAGACACACACGAGCACCGAGGTCAAGCGAAGATACAACGAGAAGGTGTACAAGAAGATCACCATGCAGCTGCCCAACGATATCGTTGATCAGTTCAAAGCGAAGTGCGAGGCAATGGATGTTCCGCAGAGGCAGGTGCTGTTGGAGATGATAACAGCATTCATCGAAGAAAACTAATAAGCGGGGTTCATCCCCGCTCTTTAGTTTGGCATTACGATGTTCACAAACCTGGTGACTGCAAGTTTCTTGATCTTGGTCAGTTCTGATATGCTCTTGATACCGCACATTTCTACGATCATGGGGTCATCCATGTGTTCTATTAGCCAGTACTTAAGCACCAGTCTCTCAACCTCCGGCAGGTCATTGAGACCCATGACAACCATGTCCGTATACATGGCATACTCCATCTCTCGGAGCTCCAGTATCTTGAGATACTGCCCCCAGTCTCCCCTGGTAGTGGCGCCGATCGGGTGCTTCATATACGCCTCGGCTACCCTCTTCGCCTCAAGAATAGAGGCTAGCGTCTTTTTGTTCTTGGGGTAGTCTGCTATCAGCTGACACACATCGAATGTCCAGTACCTC
>Ga0310696_10011319_pt1 | contig 10179 bp, 1 predicted proteins | sample AusTroGonzalo_MG_4_FD_203885 | JGI IMG/M metagenome (GOLD analysis project Ga0310696, IMG submission 203885) | Bovine rumen microbial communities from tropical cattle in Woodstock, Queensland, Australia - Gonzalo_02 (v2) (version 2) | ecosystem: Host-associated > Mammals > Digestive system >... | reverse complement strand
AGGAAAAGAGCAATATCTTGTTAAATGCATCTATGATGATAGAAACACTTCTCAATGGGGAAATTGCCTTAAATACTTAAAGGAGTTTAATGAAAAAAATAATTTAACTGCAATAACTCCTGAAAAACTTTATTAGGGTTAATACTTCATATTAATCCTTTAATTTTCTATTTGACTTATTTTGTTTTTAGCCTAACCATTAAATTTGCGGTATAATTTTAAAACAATCTTCTTTTTTTTAACAAAAACCTGTTTTCAAAACAAGTTATTTATTTAATTAAAAATATATTATAAACTAATGAACATTTTAAAATGATTATTATGGTAGAAATTTTTGACGAACTCGGTTATAAAAAACAGACATGCAAAACTTGCGGACAGGAGTTTTACTCACAAGTGGACAGGGACACATGTGGGGATGCTCCATGTGATGAGTATGGATTCATTGCAAACCCTGCAACTGATAAACCATACAATCTATATGAAATCCAGAAAGTTTTTAGAGAATTTTTAGAAAGTGAAGGACACACTCATGTCCACAGATATCCTGTATTGGCCAAAAGGTGGAGGGATGATGTATTTTTGGTTGGAGCATCCATATTCTGTTTCCAACCATGGATTACCTCTGGTCTTGTCAAGCCACCTGCAAATCCTATTGAAATGGCACAGCCTTCAATCAGACTCAACGATGTTGACAATGTGGGAAGGACAGGCAGGCACATGACCTGCTTTACAATGGGGACTCACACAGTTATCAATAAGGAAGATGATTTCATCTATTGGGAAGATGAAACCATCAGGCTCTGTCATGAGTTTTTCAAATCAATAGGAATCAACACAGAAGAAATTACATTCATCAAGTCATGGTGGGCCGGTGGAGGTAATGAAGGACCATGTTATGAAGTCTGCTGCAGAGGTGTGGAACTTGCAACATTGGTATTTATTCAATTTGAAACCTTGGAAGACGGATCCAAAAAAGAAATTCCAATCAAAGTTGTGGATACCGGTTATGGCCTTGAAAGGATTGCCTGGATTTCACAGGGAACTCCAACAGCATATGATGCTTGTTTTGCGCCTGTCGTAGACAAGTTGAAAGATTTGACAGGTGTAGAAATCAATGAGGATATCCAGGGAAGGAATGCTCAAATAGCAGGTATGATGGATATTGAAGATATCGGCGATTTAAAGGAATTGAGAGCTCAAGTTGCAGAAAGCCTAAATCTCACATTGGAAGAATATTTAAAAGCAGCTGAACCAATGGAAGCTATTTATATCATTGCAGACCACACAAGATGTCTGGCCTTCATGCTCGCAGATGGTATCATCCCATCAAACGTTAAAGAGGGATATTTGGCACGTCTGGTTTTAAGAAGGACCATCAGATTCATGAAAGAACTAAACATGAAAGAATCTTTAGCAGACGTCATGGAAATACAACTGGACTTCCTGTCCAAATTCTATCCTGAAATTCGTGATTCAGAAGAGCATATCATGAACATTATTACATTGGAAGAGGAAAGGTATGCCTCCACAGTCAAAAAAGGTAAAAGCATTGTCAGAAGAACAATCAAACGTCTTAAAAAAGAAGGAAAAACTGAAATGCCTCTTGATGTGTTGATTGATTTGTATGATGCTCATGGAATTCCTCCGGAAACAGTTGTCGAAATGGCTGGAGATAATTTCACCGTGAATGTCCCGGATAATTTCTTTACACAAGTTGCGGGAGCACATGAAAAAGATATGACTGGTAAAAAATCCACTTTTGAATTAGATTATCCTGAAACCGAGTTATTGTTCTATAAAGATTTCTACCAAAAAGAATTTGAAGCCGAAGTTTTGGGTCTGGTTGAAAAGGATGGTGACCAATGTTTAATCTTTGATAAAACAACCTTTTATCCTGAAGGAGGAGGTCAACCTTCAGATATAGGTGAAGTTTCCATTGACGGAAATGTCATTAAAATTAAACATGCTGAAAAGATTGACAATGTAGTATTGCATCATGTAGAGGGAGACATACCAAAAGATGTTGTTGGCAAAATTGTCACTGGTGAAATTGACTGGGACAGAAGAATCACCCTTGCGCGCCACCACACAGGAACTCACCTGGTGATTGCAGCTGCAAGAAAAGTATTGGGTCAGCACATATGGCAGGCAGGATCTCAAAACGGCCTTACAAGGGCACGTATTGACCTGTCACACTACAAACGTATTACACAAGAGGAGCTTAATGAAATTGAAAAACTGGCAAATGAATACGTGATGGATAACATTGACCTGGACATTCAGTTCCACACAAGGGATGAAGCACAGGAATTGTATGGATTCGTGCTTTACCAGGGAGGTATCGTTCCGGGCAAAATGATTCGTGTAGTCAAAATCCCTGGAGTCGACGTTCAGGCCTGTGCAGGTACACATGTCATGAGAACAGGTGTAGTTGGACCGATTAAAATCAACAAGACAGAAAGGGTTCAGGATGGTGTTGAAAGGATTGACTTTTCAGCAGGGCTTGCGGCAATAGATTCAATGCAGCATGACGGCGCACTATTGCGTGAAAGCTCAGATATATTCAAAGTCGACAACGACCAGCTTCCGAAAACATGTGACAGATTCTTCACAGAATGGAAAGCACAGAAAAACGAAATTGACCGTTTGAAATCACAGATAGCTAACTTGAAAGTCAACTCTCTTGCTGATGATTATGAGGAGATAAACGGCTTGAAAGTGGTTTGCGAGCAGATGGAAGCAGATTTCAAGGAACTTCAAAAGATAGCAACAGACTTTACAGACACAGGAAAGGCGGATGTTGTTATTTTAGGCAACAATAACGGTAACATTGTCGGAGCAGCTTCTCAAAATGCAATTGACAGCGAAATTAAAATAAATGAAATCATCAAAACTGCAGCAGGCGTACTGGGCGGTGGCGGCGGTGGCCGTCTAACTTTGGCACAGGGTGCAGGTAAAAACACTGAAAAGATGCCTGAAGCTATTCAGACAGCTATAGATTTAATAAAAGGATAATTATTTTATCCTTCCTTTTTTTACTAAACGAGCGAATACTGTCTTGAAGTATTCGATTTTGTATTTTTATTATTTTTTTTTGAGAAAATGTTGTTTTTTAAAATAATTATATATATTTACATTCATAAAAATATATTTCATATTATATTTAATGGGGGTAAAATTTATTAAGAATTATAAAATCATGTTTGTCATTGCCGTTCTGGTATTGATATGTTCAGTATCGTTTGTCAGTGCAAATGAACTAGGCAATGCTACGAATTTGGAAAACGATGGATTAAGTTTGGACGAATCAGATTTTCAGACTGATATTTTAAACACAGTCAATGATGATTCTTCAATAGATGATAATTATACTTCTTCTCAGGAAGATGATTCAAAACTTGGATCTTCCATCATGGAAGAAGTTTTAAACGCAAGTAATGATAATACGTTATTAGATTCAAAAATTGGAACTAGGGAGGAGTTGGCGAAGTTAATTAATGATGCCGAGCCGGGTTCAACTGTAACTTTGGATAGGGATTACAATTACAGTGTACATTCGGGATTTGCTGATCATTCGGTTATTGTTATAAATAAGAATATTGTAATAGATGGTAATGGACATAATATTTATACTTTTATCAGTCCACCTATTTTCACATTAAATAACCCTCCTTCATCTACACCGTTAGAAATAAAAAATATTAATTTTATAGGCTCTGGATTATATGGAATTATTAGATCTACTAGAAATGCGGGTTCTTTTATAATTTCTAATTGTACTTTTACTAAATCTTTTATTGAGCTTGCTGGAGGTGCAATCTATCTAGCCTCACAGAAGTATGAAGCGTATATTATTAATTGTACTTTTACAGGGTGTACTGCTTTTCCTAAAGGTAAGATTGTTAAATTGGAGACTTTCAGTCAAGCAGCTTCTGTTTCATTTAGTCGTGGTGGTGCCATTTATGCTAGCTGTCCACTTACTATTAAATCTTGCCGTTTTGAAAATTGTACTGCAGGAGAAGGTGGTGCAATATGTGCAAATGGGGATCGAGTCAATATAATAGATTCTGTTTTTGTTAATAATTATGTTGGAGGATGGCATAATATCGTGAGTTATCATCATGGGGGTGCCATTGATTTGTCTAGGTGTGATGGTAGTTTAATTAAGGGATGCACATTCATTGACAATCATGCAAATCGTAATGGAGGTGCAATATCAATTTTCACTTGTGTTGATGTTAAAATTGAAGATTCTATTTTCAATTCTAATTACATAGATACTGGTAAGTTCAGAAGAGGTGGTGCAATATATGTGGATGGGGGTGATCTGAAGGAACCGGATTCTCGTATTCAAATAACTAGGTGTTCATTTAATAATAATGGAAATGCGGGTAATGGGCATAACTGTTATTATGGTGGTGCGATATATTTAAATACTGATGTTGAGAGTGCAGCTATTTCATATTGTAATTTTACGGGTAATGCGGCATCAGAACAGGGTGGTGCAATATTTACAAAAGGTTCATTTCCTACTATGGTAGGATGTAACTTTAATAATAATCATGCTAACGATAAAGGTGGAGGAATATATCTTAATTCTAAAAATAATGTTATTGATGGATGTGTTTTTGATTCTAATTCTGCTGATGTTGATGGTGGTGCCATTTATGTTGAAGCGAGATATAATTCAATAAAGAATTCTGTGTTTGTAAACAATAATGCTAAAAATGAAGGTGGGGCTATTTATATCAATGCAAGATATACAACCATTGTTTCATCTAATTTCTTTAGTAACTCTGCTAAATCGGGTTATGATATTTATTGTGACTCCAGTTATTGTAGTCTTTCAGGTTCTATTATTGTAGGAAACAGTCCTAATGAAGCGATTTATTCTTCCAAAGAGTTTTCTGCTCCAAGAAATTGGTGGGGTAATGTAGTCGGCAATATGTCTGTTCAACCTAATGTTATTAAGAAGGTTAATCTTCAAGGTAGTTGGCTTTATCTTAAGGATTGTGTTAATTATTATCACGGAGGTTCTTTCCCTACTGCGGATGTTGAAATAAGCCTGTGGTCTGCAAGGCTTGATTATAAGGTCACTGATTATGTAAAATTTTTAGTCGATATGGCGTTTATCAACACTGTTTCAAATAGTAATGTTATGGTTTGTGATGGGGGCAGTGATTTAATCATTCCGTTGGCTACGGTTAATACTGCAGTTACTCTTTCTAAAGGTAAATGGTCTTATAAAATTAATTTGAAGTATGATGATTCAATTTATAATCGTTCTTTGTCTCATTTAAAGTATGATATTAGTAATGCGGGTTATGTTTTGAACTTAACTTCAGATTATGAGTATATGGATGTTTGTGATAAGAGTTTGGTTGATGGATTTTTTGTTGGTAAAAATGTGGTCATTGATGGTAATGGCCATACTATTGATGGAAAAAATGTTGCTTCATTATTTGTCATGTCTTATAAGGAGTTGACCTTGAAAAATGTCAATTTAGTTAATTTTAAAAATGTTATTAATTCTAAAAGGGATTTTTATATAGAAAATTGTACTTTCATTAATTGTGGTAATGGTTTGGAGGTATTGAATGTTTCAGCGGGTGTAATTTCAATTAAGGATTCCAGATTTTATAATTGTTATTCTGGTTCATCTATATTCCGTTGTGATAGTGAAGGGGACTTTACTTTGTCAATGGTTGGTTGTGAATTTATGGGAAATAATGCCCGTTCTCTTGTAAAAGGTACTCATTCCAAGTCTTTTAGTATTGTTCAAAACATTTTCTTGGATAATGATTTTGTGGAAATGTTTAATTTTACAAAGGGTGTTCCTTCAAGTGCAAGTTATGATTTCAATTGGTTTGGTAATACTATATACGATTTTGATTTCAAACCGAATGTTAATGTTGATTTGGATAATTGGATGGTTTTGGATATTGTAAACGGTGCTGATACTTTTGGGATAAAGTATGTTTGTCTTAAGATGTATAATGCAACTTCCGGGGTGATTGTGAATAGTACCTATTTGGATGTTGGCTTTAATGTTTCTTCTGCAAGTGGTGTTGTTGGATTTGTGGATGTTGTTTCTGGTGTGGGTATGATGAATTATACCTTTGCTTTAAGTGATCTTGTGACTTTAAGTCATTTGTCCAGTAGTTTTCCATTTTATATTGTTAATTATCTGCCGGGGTCTTTTTCAGATTTGCAGTATCAAATCAACAATGCTGGGGCGGATTTGAATTTAACACGTAATTATGAGTATATGCCGGTTTGTGATTCTAAACTTTATTATGTTGTTATTGACAATCCTTTGGTGGTGAATGGTAATGGTTTTACAATTGATGCTAAAGGCATGAAGCGTATTGTTAAAATTGAGGGTAGTGATGTTCAAATTTTAAATGTTACTTTTATTAACAGTTACAGTAGTGTTTATCCGGCACTTCATATTACTGCGAATAATGTTTTTATTAATTCGACATTTGTGAATAATACTAATCTTAATGGTTTTGGTGGTGCAATTTGGATTGAAAATTCCAGGAATGTTGTGATTGATTCGACATTTGTGAATAATACTGCAGGTGATGGTGGTGCAATTTCTTCTATTTCCTCTGATGTTTTAATTAGGGGCGTATTTTTAAACAATTCTGCTAAATCTGGTGGTGCAATTTCTTCTATTTCCTCTGATGTTTCTATCAGTGGTGTATTTTTAAACAATTCTGCTAGATTTGGTGCGGCCATCTATATTTCGAATCCTAAAAGTTTAAACAGGATTTATAAATCATTGTTTGTGTCAAATAGTGGAAATAATGGAGTCATCTATGTTAAGGGTAATAAAAATCCTCATGTTGTGGATGTTTATGATTCAATTTTCCTAGAAAATGACTGTGTTAAGGATATCATTACAAATAACAAGAATCTTGTTTATGCGGATTATAACTGGTTTGGAAATACCAATGAAAATTACACTGTCCGGCCTAATGTCGGGTCTGGTGTTTATTTGAACAGATGGTTGTTTTTAGATGTCACAGCCAATAACACTCTTTTAAGATTGGATGAATCAGCAATCGTTAATGTTAGTTTGAATAAGGTTTATGACAGCAGCAACCGGAAAGTTTATGATTTGGGGACTAATCTGCCTGCCGTCAGTTTTGATGTTGTCTCTGTTAACAATGAGGTGATTTTGGACAGGCTTGAATTGGTTGACGGTGAAGGCAACACGTCTTATGTGCCTGTTAATGAGGGTATGGGAAGTGTTGCTTTCAAATATTATTCAGTTAACAGTAATGTCACATTCAATGTTGTTAATGCTCCTAAAGATTCATTTTCAAAACTGCAGGAAATTATTGATAATGCCAATAAAGGCGATACATTAGTCTTAAATAATTCTTATAAGTATTATCCTTACTTTGATAGTGATCTTAAGAATGGTATCGTGATTAATAAAAGTTTGATGCTTAATGGTAATGGTCATGTGATTGACGGTGCAAATCAGGCCCGTTTATTTAATCTTACTACCAATTCCATTGAATTGTATAATTTCATTTTGGTTAATGGTTATGCGGAAAAAGGCAGTGTTATATATTCCAATGCTGCAGGCGATAAGCTGTTAAGTTCAATTGTTTTAAATTCAACAGGTTCTGTAATTTATTGTCCGTTCTGGTTTGCTGCGAATGAAAACTGGTTTGGAAATACAATTGATGATTATGATGTCGCCCCTGTTGTTGAAGGCGACCAGATTGAATTAAATAAATGGTTGTTTTTAACAGTTGATGTGTCCAAATTCGACTTGTTTGTTGGTGATAAGGCAATCATTACTCTTAACTTGACCAATATGTATGATGCAACTAAAGGAACTAATTCTACATTCACCGGCATAATTCCAGTCACTTTTGACTTGTCCTGTGTTGGTGGAGACATCAATGTTTCTGAGGCCACACTGCTTGATGGTGTTGCCGAATTAGAGTTTATCGGCGATGGTATTGGACCTGGCTATCTGGAAGCGTCCTTTTATAATGTCAATGAAGAGTTTTACTTTAATGTAAGTTGTGATGATGATTCATTCACTGCTCTTCAGAAATTAATCGATAATGCTAATGGCAAAGTTGTTTTGCAGCATGACTACAGATATTATGATTATGATGAGAAACTTAAGGGTGGAATTTTAATTAAAAAATCACACATTGAGATTGATGGTGACGGGCATGTCATCGATGCTTTAAATAAAGCCGGTGTGTTTAATATTACTGGAGAATATGTTGTCGTATATGATGTGTCTATCGTCAATTCCAATAATACTGTTTCAGTTGATGGGGGATATGCTGCTGTCGATAATGTTTCATTTATCAATAACACAAATGTAATCTCTGTTGTTGATGGTAGTATGGAAATTTTGGGTTGTTATTTCCTCAATAATTCCAATGTTGTTGATTTGAAATCTGCTTATGATGTTTTCATTTCAGATTCCGCATTTATAAATAATACAGATATTATTTACGCAGTTTATAGTACTTTGACAGTTAAGAATACTAGTTTCAAAGGTGATGTCGATTCTTATTGTGTTAGTTTGATTGATTCCAATGCTGAGATTCACTCCTCCAAATTTAATGAAGTTAATTTAATCAATCCGATTTTCGTATCAATAGATTCTGAATTATATTTATCCAAAAATACATTAAGCAAATCTCAATACATTGATAATGAGGGAACTGTAACTTCAAAAACCAGAATTGTTATTCCTGGTGAGAAGTATTATGATTTGTTAATCTATGATGATTTGACTTTAAATGCCACAATCTATGACGACAATGACAATATTATTAAGGTCAATGATTTGGAATTTAATATTAATCCAACAATTGATTATAATGAAAGTTCACAGGGTACTGTTTGGATTTTGGATGTTTATTGTTATCCTTGTGGTGAACATGAAGTTAATGCTTCTGTAATTGATTCACTTTCTGATTATAGTTCTGATAGTGTCTTGTTAGATGTTTCTAAGTTTTCATCCAGTGTTGATATTGTTTCATTGGATAACATTACATGTGGTGAAGTTTTAAACGTTAAAGTGGAGTGTATTAACTTTACAGGTGCAGTTATTGAAATTAGTGATGATTCCGGTGAGGTTATTTTCAGACAAACAGGTGATATGACCGAGTTTAATGTCGAATCATTGGATGCTGGAGTATACACATTAACATATACTAATGTAGGAAATGAGGAATATGAATCCAGTTCTGTTATTGCAACATTTGAAGTATATAAAATTGGATCTGATGTTGTTATTTTGGATAAGCTCAGTTCTATCTATGCTTTTAATGATTATAGGATAAACTTTACTGTATCCAATAGGACTAATGTCACTGCAAAAATCGTTGATTTAAAAACTGGAGAAGTTATTGTAAACATGAGCGTTCATGGTGATTGTCTTTATGTTAATTTGCTTGCAGGTTTCTATAATCTTACTGTAACCAATGTGGGTGATAATAATCATGAAACTTCTTCCGATTCAATGGTATTTGATGTGTTGAAAGTTAAATCATCAGTTAAAGTTGATGATGTGGTCGATTATTTCTTTGATGATGTTTTAATAACATATGAGGTTGTTAATGCATCAGACGTCCATGTGGTTATTCGCGATTTGGCTACTGGTGATGTTAAATTTAATTTCACTTCATTGAATACTACAATCTCCGATTTGTATTTTGACAGTGGTCGTTATAACATTACACTTTCTGTTGAAGAATCTGAGAGTACCAGTTACAGTAGTGATTCTAAAGTGTTTAATGTTTTAAAAGTTGGTTCTTCAATTGTTGTTGAGGGTTTGGATGATTATGTTTATGGTGATGATGTAGAGGTTGATGTTGTTGTTGATAATCGTACAACTGTTGTTGTTGAAATTAGGGATAAAACCGGTAAAATAGTTTTCAATGAAATCATTGAAGGGGATTACCTGCCAATGCCTGATTTGTCTGCCGGTGAATACATTTTATTTGCAAGCAATTTAAAAACTGATAACGTTGCTGGATGCAATTATACAAAAGCATTCACCATATCTAAGGCAAATTCAATAATTGATATTATATATTTCAATGATACTGTTCCATGGGGTTATTATTTCGATGTGGAATTCGATGGCGACAATCTTACAAATGTTTACGTTATTGTTCGTGA
>Ga0310696_10011318_pt1 | contig 10179 bp, 9 predicted proteins | sample AusTroGonzalo_MG_4_FD_203885 | JGI IMG/M metagenome (GOLD analysis project Ga0310696, IMG submission 203885) | Bovine rumen microbial communities from tropical cattle in Woodstock, Queensland, Australia - Gonzalo_02 (v2) (version 2) | ecosystem: Host-associated > Mammals > Digestive system >... | reverse complement strand
GCAGGACTGTGCTGGATTCCTGAAATTGCCCACCTTATCCGTCAACACAATGACGCCAATGTGCTGGTGATGCCCGGACGGTTCATTGACAAGGAGATGGCTCGCAAGATTATGGACGAGTACTTCATTACTGAGTTCGAGGGCGGCCGCCATCAGAAGCGTATAGACAAGATTCCTGTATAGACAGAATTAAATGTTTTTGTCGCGCGTTCCTTATTATATATAAGCGAAAAGGGGGGTAAATGAGAAGAAAAAACATAATTTTCTAAAAAAACTCCGAGAAAATTTCCATATCTCACTGAAAAACAGTATCTTTGCACTCCCAAATCGAAAATAGCAACGATAATAGACAAAAAACAATTAAGATTTTAGAGAAATGACAAAGGCTGACATCATCAACAAAATCGCCGACGAGACGGGTATTGCCAAGAAAGACGTGGCTGCTACCGTGGAGGCTTTTATGGAAGAAATCAGAGTTAGTTTGGCTTCCAACAAGGAAAATGTCTATCTGCGCGGCTTCGGCAGTTTCATCGTAAAGCACCGCGCCCAGAAGACGGCCCGCAACATATCGAAGAACACGACGCTGGTTATCGACGCACACGACTTCCCCGCTTTCAAGCCCGCTAAGAGCTTTATCGGAAAGATGAAGTAAGAATAGGAACATTAAATACACATATTAAACATTAAACATTATGCCAAACGGAAAGAAGAAGAAGGGCCACAAGATGGCTACTCACAAGCGCAAGAAGAGACTGCGCAAGAATCGTCATAAGAGCAAGTAAGGCTCACCTGACGTAAGAGAAATGAAGGGAGTGTGGTTGCGGATTAGCGCGCTACACCCCTTTTTGTAAGAACAAACAACCCAAGTATCAATTACCCGAGAGAATGACAAGTGAAGTAATCATTGATGTTGAACCGAAACAAATCTCCATTGCGCTGCTTGAAGACAAGGAACTGGTGGAATACCAGAACGAGCGCCGTGAAGCTTCGTTTTCGGTGGGTAACATCTACGTTGCTAAGGTCCGCAAGCTGATGCCCGGACTGAACGCCTGCTTCGTCGACGTAGGGTACGAGAAGGACGCTTTCCTTCACTATCTTGACTTGGGCCTTCAATTCAGCTCTTATGAAAAGTACCTGAAACAGGTACAGAGCGACAGAAAGAAACTTTACCCCATCCAAAAGGCCGTCAGACAACACGACTTACCCAAAGATGGTTCCGTACAGACAACATTGCAGGTAGGACAAGAGGTTCTGGTACAGGTGGTCAAGGAACCTATTTCAACCAAAGGTCCGCGACTAACATGCGAACTGAGTTTCGCAGGCCGTTACATCGTACTGATACCTTTCGGGGATAAAGTGAACGTATCTTCTAAAATCAAGAAAAGCGAGGAACGCAGCCGACTGAAACAGCTCATCCAGAGCATCAAGCCCAAGAACTTCGGTGTCATCGTCCGTACGGTGGCTGAAGGCAAGCGTGCCGCCGAACTGGACCAGGAGATGAAGATCCTGCTGAAACGGTGGGAGGAAGCCATCACCAAGGTTCAGAAGACGCAGCAGCGCCCGCAGTTGGTCTTCGAAGAGGAGAGCCGTGCCGTAGCCTTGCTTCGCGACTTGTTCAATCCTACTTACGACGGCATCCACATCAACGACGAGACCATCTTCAACCAAGTGAAGGACTACGTCGGCCTGATAGCCCCCGAGAAGCAGGACATCGTGAAGCAGTACACGGGCCAAGTGCCCATCTTCGACAACTTCGGAGTGACTAAGCAGTTGAAGTCTGGGTTCGGAAAGACGGTGAACTACAAACATGGTGCTTATCTCATCATCGAGCATACAGAGGCCATGCATGTGGTGGACGTCAACAGCGGTACTCGCGTGAAAAAGGAAAACGGTCAGGAGGCCAATGCGCTGGAAACCAATCTGGGAGCCGCCGACGAGTTGGCACGTCAGTTGAGACTACGAGACATGGGAGGAATCATCGTGGTCGACTTCGTTGACATGAATCTCGCCGAGGACCGCCAGCTGCTTTACGAGCGCATGTGCAAGAATATGCAGAAAGACCGTGCCCGCCACAACATCCTGCCCCTCAGCAAGTTCGGGCTGATGCAGATTACGCGTCAGCGTGTGCGTCCGGCGATGGATGTCAACGTAGAAGAAGACTGTCCCACCTGTTTCGGAACTGGAAAGATCAAGTCATCGATTCTTTTCACCGACCAATTGGAGAGCAAGATTGACCGCCTTGTCAACAAGATAGGCATCCGCAAGTTCTACTTGCACGTACACCCCTACGTAGCAGCCTTCATCAATCAGGGAGTAATCTCAATGAAGCGCCGCTGGCAGATGAAGTACGGCTTAGGAGTACACATCATCCCCTCTCAGAAACTGGCATTCCTGCAATACGAATTCTACGATGCGAAACGTCAGTTCATCGATATGAAAGAGGAGATTGAGACAAAAAAATAAGGGAACAACAAAATTGTTCCCTTTTTTCTTGCCTATGTCAGAAGTTTTTTGTTTCTTTGCAGTGTCAAGGGTAAATGACATCAGTTATGGTCGCATTGAAACTGTCTTTCTGGATTTGCCTGGCTATTGTCTTCTATACCTATATCGGGTATGGACTGCTGCTATATCTGCTTGTATGGTTGAAGCGGCTATTCGGACATCACCAGGAGGAGCCTACCCTTCCTCCCGATGACCAGCTGCCTGAAGTGACGCTCATGATCTGTGCCTACAATGAGGAGGATATCATTCAGGAGAAGATGGAGAACATCCGTCAGATAGACTATCCGCGGGAGAAATTTTGCATCATGTGGGTGACTGACGGCAGTAGCGACAACTCCAACGAGCTGCTGCGACAATACCCGGAAGTGACACTTGTCTATTCTCCAGAACGACGTGGAAAGGCTGCTGCCATGCAGCACGGATTGCGTGAGAACAAGGCTGGTTATGTAGTATTTACCGATGCGAATACTATGCTGAATACCAATGCTATACGCGAGATAGTTCGACAGTTTATTAAACCGAACGTCAGCTGCGTCTCAGGCGAGAAACGGGTAGCAGCCCGTACAGATGGTCAGGTAGCTGCAGAGGGCGAAGGCCTCTATTGGAAATACGAGAGTACGCTGAAACGATGGGACAGCGAACTCTACTCGGCTATGGGTGCCGCAGGCGAGTTGTTTGCCGTCCGTATGGCAGATTATCGCGAGGCTCCCAGCAACGCCCTGCTTGATGACTTCATGATGTCAATGCTTATCGTCAAAGACGGTCACCGCATTGCCTACACCTCAGAGGCCTACGCTATGGAGTATGGCTCTGCCGACATGCACGAAGAGTCGAAGCGCAAACGCCGCATTGCCGCTGGAGGATTGCAAAGCATCTGGTGGCTGCGCTCGCTGATGAACCCTTTCAAGTATCCTACCATCAGCTTCCTGTTTGTCAGCCATCGTGTACTGCGCTGGTCAATCACGCCGTTTGCCCTGCTTGCCCTCATACCACTCAACATTGCCCTTGTAGCCTTGAACTCTGGGGCGGTCTATACCGTCATTCTTTTGCTTCAGGCACTCTTCTACACCGCCACGCTCATCGGTTGGTGGCAGGCCCATACAGGACGGAAAAGCAAGCTGTTCTACGTGCCATACTACTTTATGTTCATGAACGGAAACGTATTCCGTGGAATAAGCTATCTGCGCACCCACCGCTTTAGCGGTACATGGGAAAAAGCCCGTCGAGGGTAAAAAAAACATAAAATTCTTTTGTAATTGGAAAATAAGTTGTATCTTTGCAATCTGTTATAGTAATTCAGCTCATAAATGGATTTAAACGAAAAAGAAGTATTGATGCAGAAGTTCACTGAGGCCAACAGGAAACTGCTCCAGGCCAACGAACAACTGAACGCAGCCAATGCTAAACTGAAGGAATACGAAGAGAAAGCAGCGAAAGCCGAGAAGGCTAGTCGCATGAAGTCTCTTTTCCTTGCCAATATGAGCCATGAAATACGAACCCCACTGAATGCCATCGAAGGTTTCTCACGTGTCATTGCCGAGACGGAATCATCTGAGGAGCGCATGAAATACCTCGAGATTATCGAGAGCAACAACAATCGCCTGACCAGTCTTATCAATGAGATCCTTGATCTCTCACGTGTTGAATCAGGCGAGATTGCCATCAAGAAGTCACCCGTCAACCTCGAGATTCTCTGCGACAGCATCAAGCAGCTGTTCAAGTTCCGTTGCCCAGAGACCGTCCAACTTGACTGGGAGCGTCCAAACCTGCCTATTACGATGACAACCGACGAGAACCGTCTGACGCAGGTGTTCTCCAACCTCATCAGCAACGCCTTGAAACATACGCCCAAGGGAAGCATCACCTACGGATATAATGTCATTGAGGATGGTCAGAAGATAGCATTCTACGTCAAGGATACAGGTTCGGGTATTGACCCTGAGTTCATTGACCACATATTTGACACCTATGCCTCCAAGGATGCCGAGCAGCAGAAAGGCTATGGTCTCGGACTGGCATTGTGTCGCATCATCATTGAGAAGATGGGCGGCCACATAGGTGTTAAATCCGAGGTTGGCAAAGGTTCAACGTTTACTTTCACGTTGCCTTTCCACGGCAATATCGGCGGTATGAGCACCAGCAACCGCACCTCTACTTCTACGAATGTGAGGACTCTGCGCGTCAGCAACCGTGCCGACGAAAGCAACCTCAAGACCATACTTGTGGCTGAGGACGAAGAGAGCAACTTCGAACTGGTGCGCATCGTATTACAGAAGCGCTACCGCCTGATACGTGCCCATAACGGTATTGAAGCCGTCACCCTCAACGAGGATGAGCATCCTGACCTCATCCTGATGGATATTCGTATGCCCGACATGAACGGACTCGATGCGACACGAATCATCAAGGAAGTAAATCACGATACCCCTGTCATCGCCCTCAGCGCCTACGCTTTCGAAGAGAACATCCGCGAAGCCAAGGCTGCCGGCTGCGATGAATTCATGGCCAAGCCTTTCAAGGTGGAAGATCTCATTGAAATCTGCGCCAGATATGTCAAGGAATAAATACACACGTTTAGCCTATGGGAAAACTTGCCGTCTATAAGTACTGTTCCTTCCTGTTCCTTATTGCCACTTTCATCGTGGCGGGTTTCACCTTTTTCGGACTTTTCGGCGGTCATGTGCCACCCGCAGGCAATACGGCCAAGGCCATGTTGGTCTACATACTGCCGCTACTCATCGCTGCCGACGCCGTGCTGCTGCTCTACTGGCTCCTGCGCCGCCGTTGGCACTGGGCAGCCATTCCGTTTGTCACCATTCTCTGCTGCATACCCTACATCGGCACTATCTACCAGTTTGGTTCCATCGATGAGGCAGCCGACAAGAAGACAGGCCTCAAGATAGCCACCTACAACGTAGCCCGCTTCAATCGTGAGACATCGGGCTTCATCGCTCAGGACATATTGGCACAGATGCGCAAGCAGAAAGTTGATATCTTCTGTATTCAGGAGTATGTCAACCAAAGCGGTGACAAGACACACTCCAACAACTATAAGGAGTACTTCCCCTATATGGTCATGGGCAAGAGCGATATGGTGATCTACAGCCGTTATCCCATCACCGCCTCCAAGACCATCGAATTCGAGCGTACGAACAACAGCGCCATGTGGGCCGACATCGAAGTCAACGGCCAGCTATTGCGTGTGGTTAATGTACACCTTGAGACTACAGGTTTCAACTCCACCATACATAGTGCAGCCAAGCAAATGAACCGAGGCATCAACATTGAGAACAACCGTCTGCTGAAGGCCATCTACGGCAATTACACGATGGGTATGATGGTACGTTCCGGACAGGCTATCACGCTTCGTAACGAGCTACGCCTGAATGATGACCCCGATCGGGCTCTCATCATCTGCGGCGACTTCAACGACGTCCCCTACTCCTTTGTCTACAACACCATGCTGGGCGACCTCGTAGACGGCTTCAAGGAGTGTGGCAGCGGCTGGATGTACACCTATCGCGGCAGCAAGAGCGTACGCATCGACTACATCTTCCACGACAAGTCGCTGAAGGGTCTCACCTACTACCGCCAAGACCTCAGCTACTCTGACCACTACCCCGTCTTTATGAAGCTGGAGTACTGATATCAGACAATCTTGAATCTCACGCGGAACGTCCGTTCCATCTCATCCCAGTTAGTGCCTAACATTTCGAAGCGCCCTATCTGGCCCGTTGAGCGTACATGCTTTCCGATGCACGGGCACACATCGTAGTCGCCAATGCGGCACAGCCGGATGGTGTCCTCGGCATCATCAGGCAGCCGTTCCGTGGAAATGTCGTCAGGCAGCTCGTCGCGGCTGACAAATTCAAACGTCACAGGCAGGTCCTCGGCTATCAGCTCGTTCATGCGCCGCTCTATCTCCTTCTCCTCCTGCCTCGACGGCTTATGGTCCACGTGGAAGCTCATCTTGCTCTTCTTGCGCTCCACATGGGCATTGAACGAACGCTCACAGCCGAACATCCGCTTCATCGTCTGGTTCAGCAGGTGTTCAGCCGTATGGGCTGGCGGGAACGACACTTCGCGCTCTTCCAATGTAAAGTCTGTCTGTGAACTCATCTCTATAAAAATGTTTTTGGTTTTCAGTCGGCAAAGATACGCAAAAATTCTCAAAAATCGCTTTTAAGTCAAGCTTTTTTCGTAACTTTGCAGCCAAATTATCGAAAGTAAGAAAAAACATGGCAGAAACGACAAACAGCATACTGCAGAAACTAGACGGCCTGGAGGCCCGCTTCGAGGAGATTTCAACCCTGATTACCGACCCCGATGTGATTGCCGACCAGAACCGCTTCGTGAAACTAACGAAGGAGTACAAGGACCTGGGTGACATCATGGATGCCCGCAAACGCTACATTGCCTGTCTGAACGGCATCCGCGAGGCCAAGGATATCCTGGCCAACGAAGACGACCCAGAGATGAAGGAGATGGCCCGCGAGGAGCTGGCTGCCAACGAAGAGCTTCAACCGAAGTTAGAAGAGGAAATCAAGATTGCCCTGATACCCAAAGACCCCGAGGATGCCAAGAACGTGCAGATGGAGATACGTGCCGGAACGGGTGGCGACGAAGCTTGCCTCTTTGCCGGCGACCTCTTCAAGATGTACAAAAGCTACTGCGACTCCAAGGGGTGGCAACTCTCTATCACAAGTGTCAGCGAGGGTGCCGTCGGCGGCTACAAGGAGATTGACTTTGCCGTATCGGGGGCAGATGTCTATGGTACGCTGAAGTATGAGTCGGGCGTTCACCGTGTACAGCGCGTGCCTGCCACAGAGACGCAGGGCCGTATGCACACCTCGGCGGCTACGGTAGCCGTATTGCCTGAGGCCGACAAGTTCGAGGTTCACGTCAACGAGGGCGAAATCAAGTGGGACACCTTCCGAAGCTCTGGCGCTGGTGGCCAGAACGTGAACAAGGTGGAGTCTGGTGTCCGTCTGCGCTATATGTGGAAGAACCCCAATACAGGCGAGACCGAGGAAATACTTATTGAGTGTACCGAGACCCGCGACCAGCCTAAAAATAAGGAACGCGCGCTCTCGCGCCTATATACCTTTATATATGATAAGGAGCATCAGAAGTACATGGACGATATTGCCTCGCGCCGCAAGAGCCTTGTCTCGACGGGTGACCGCTCGGCCAAGATTCGCACCTACAACTTCCCGCAAGGCCGCGTGACCGACCATCGCATCGGCTTCACCACCCACGACCTGCAGGGCTTCCTCGGTGGTGATATCCAGCCCATGATTGATGCCCTGACCGTAGCCGAGAATGCCGAACGAATGAAAGAATCAGAACTGTAAAAAGAAGAAATAACACTATGACACGTCAAGAACTGATACAACAGATCCGTGAGAAGCAGTCGTTTCTCTGCGTAGGCCTCGATACCGACCTGAAGAAGATTCCCCAGCATTTGCTGACGGACGAAGACCCCATCTTCGCTTTCAACCGCGCCATCATCGACGCTACGGCACCCTACTGCGTCTCGTACAAGCCCAACCTCGCTTTCTATGAGGCCTTCGGCGTAAAGGGACTCATGGCCTTCGAGAAAACCATCAAGTACCTGAAGCAGCACTACCCCAACCACTTCATCATTGCCGATGCCAAACGTGGCGACATCGGCAACACCAGCGCCATGTATGCCCGTACCTTCTTCGAGGAGTACGACGTCGACTCGCTGACCGTTGCCCCCTATATGGGCGAAGATAGCGTCACACCTTTCCTCGGCTACGAAGGCAAGTGGGTCATCCTGTTGGCACTCACTTCCAACAAGGGCAGCCACGACTTCCAACTCACGGAGTCGCCCGACGGTGAACGGCTGTTCGAAAAAGTGCTGCGCCGCTCTCAGCAATGGGCTACCGACGAGCAGATGATGTATGTCGTTGGTGCTACCCAGGGACAGATGTTCGAGGACATCCGCCGCATAGCCCCCACCCATTTCCTGCTCGTGCCTGGCGTTGGCGCTCAGGGCGGTTCGCTGCAGGAAGTCTGCAAGTACGGCATGATTCGCGACTGCGGCCTGCTCGTCAATTCCAGTCGCGGCATCATCTATGCCTCTCAGGGTGAGGACTTTGCCGATGTGGCAGCCCAGAAAGCCCGTGAGTTGCAAGAGCAGATGGCCGTTGAACTGAAGTCTCGATTATAAAGGGTCGACAGCTGCAAATCGCGGCATAAAACTATTTTCTTGTAAAAAGTTCCCCAAAAATTTGCTTATTACAAGAAAAAGCCGTACCTTTGCATCCGATTTTGAAAAAATCGTCTGCGAAATCAGGCTTCGCCTCAGCAAAAAGCAAGCTTTCTGCATTCGGCTCGCACTGATTTTGTCACCCTCTGGAGAGATGGTAGAGTGGTCGATTACAGCAGTCTTGAAAACTGCCGCACTGAGAGGTGCCGGGGGTTCGAATCCCTCTCTCTCCGCCAACGATGCTGAAAATCAGCAAGTTAGAAAGTTACCCCCAAAATTACCCCCAAAAATGGTGATTTTGGGGGTTAATTTTGCCCCTTCCTTTATACATCGGCATTTCACTAGGGTTTCGTATCATAGAATATCATTTTTGAAAGAGTGATCTGATGTTTGTTACTGCTGTAAACAGCCTGTTTATGGGCATAAAGAAGCCCACCAACTGACCTCGAACTGTTATCATCTACCATAAGCGGCTGGCTGTCGAGCGTGGCGGGTTCTCTATGTATGTTGGCTTGTATGGCCTATCTTCCGAACAAATCAGGCTCTACGGCCTTCCAAGACTTCTTGTTTTCCATTGGTTCCAGCGACCAGCCAAACTCCTGCAGGTTCTTCTGAAGTGCATAGCGGATGATGCTGTTACGGCGGTATGAATCGGTGCCGTTCTTGAACTTTGGTTGCTTCTCCTTGTCCTGTACCACCTGCATCACTTGAACGTAACTATCATAGTTACGACCTGCTTTTAGGCGTATCAGGCGCATGTAGTGCTTCACTTCGTCCTCATGCAAATAATGGCTGAGCAAGGTTTCCAAAGCTTGCTCCTGAATGTCCTGTGATGCCGTGTACCACGGGCTTTGGCGCAATCGCTCATATATCGTCAGACGCTCCTTCGGCTCAGCAATCACCTCGTATGGCGACAGTGCTTCATCGCCTTTCTGCCAGGGTTTTCCGTTGTCTGCCTTGGGATAGTCTTTGGTGTAGATGTAGATGATGATGGATGACACCTTTCCACCTCTACCCTTGCGAGGCCCTTCCTGGAAGTCAAACCAGAGATTCGATTGCTGGCAAGTATATAGCTCATATAGCTCAGCCTGAGCCACTTCTAAGATATTGATTCTGATGCCTTTGTAGTTTGTGTACGAAGCTGGTGTAATGACCTTATTCGTTCTTGGATCACGTATCTCGTCGAGGTTGAATATCTGCCTGGAAATACTCCATTCCTATAGGCAGTACACGCTTCTTGTAGATGACACCCGACTCCTTCTCTCCCTTCTCTGTATAGCGAAAATCACCGCAGAACTGGCTGCACAGCTCGTACATCTTCTGTGTGTACTTCGAACGCAGCAGCATAGCTGTGCCGAGGTCGAAGGTGGTGAACGACTTCGATATATCTATCAGATACGGCATAATCTCAGGCGATACGCGCACGTCATACAGCCCCGTCT
>Ga0310696_10011317_pt1 | contig 10182 bp, 8 predicted proteins | sample AusTroGonzalo_MG_4_FD_203885 | JGI IMG/M metagenome (GOLD analysis project Ga0310696, IMG submission 203885) | Bovine rumen microbial communities from tropical cattle in Woodstock, Queensland, Australia - Gonzalo_02 (v2) (version 2) | ecosystem: Host-associated > Mammals > Digestive system >... | reverse complement strand
GACAGCCCGCACCCAGCAGCAGGATCAGAACGTATCGTTCATCAGAGAGAAGATCCGGGAGATCCTGGCCAGGATGGACATGTTCAACGACCTTCGGCTGGACCCGGGCTGCACCGATGACGAGCTGGATTCCAGGATGGACGACCTCTATGACTACGTGGTGGACATCAAGGAGAACCTGATCAAGGACGGGCTGCACATCCTCGGAGACATCCCGCAAGGGAAGAGGATGGAGGAGGACATCTACACCCTGGTCAGGGTGGCCAACGGGGAGATACCGTCGCTCCGCGCAGCCATAGCGGATTCGATGGGATACGACATCCTCGACCTGCAGAACAACGCCTCCAAGAGGGACGACCGCTCCGGGAAGCTCAAAGGGCAGATACTGGAGGAGGTGGAGACGTCCATGGAATCCCTGATATCCGATATGGCGGGAGCGGGCTTCGACAGGACGCTCTGCCTCGCCATGGCCGAGCGGTTCGGCGACCATCCGGACATAATGAGGACGGTCGCCTTCGTATGCGACGAGCTCCATCCGAACCTCCTCAAGATGGGAAAGGAGGTGGACAGCGTGATGCTGGCGCTCAGCGGGTCCTTCGTAGAGCCCGGACCTTCGGGCTGCCCCAGCAGGGGAAGGGCCCAGATACTCCCTACAGGGAGGAACTTCTATTCCATCGACCCCGACGCCGTCCCGTGGCATTCCAGCTGGGAGATCGGCAAGAGGATGGCCGACCAGATGCTGGAGCGCTTCGTGGACGAGCACGGGGCCTATCCGAGGAACATCGGCATAGTCATGTGGGCCACCGACACTATGAAGACGGGAGGTGACGACACCGCATACGTCCTGTGGCTAATGGGGATCCGCCCGGTCTGGACCGGATATGCCGGGAGGGTGAAGGACCTGGAGGTCATCCCGGTGTCGGAGCTGGGAAGGCCCAGGATAGACGTCACTCTCAGGATCAGCGGACTGTTCAGGGACACCTTCCCCAACCTCGTCAGGATGATCGACCGCGCCGTTCGCATGGTGGCCGAACTCGATGAGTCCGAGGAGGAGAACTTCATCCTCGCGAATCTGCGCAGGGACATCGTGATCTCCATCGAGGAGGGCATGCCTGAGGACCAGGCCAGGGAGGATGCGATGATCCGCATATTCGGCGACGCCCCGGGATCGTACGGCTCCGGGACGAACATACTGGTCAGGACCTCCGACTGGAAGGAGAGGAGCGAGATCGGGGACATCTACCGCAGCTACGGGGAATACGCCTACGGGCTGGGGCGGTACGGCGAGCGCAAGCCCGACGCCTTCAGGCACAAGCTGATGAACATGGATGTCACGGTCAAGAACAGCGTGAGCAGGGAATACGACATGTTCGACAACGACGATGTCTACACCGACCTCGGCGGATTCAACGCCGCCGTCGAATCGGTGCGCGGGGAGAAGCCCATGTCGATCATCGGATTCTCCGCTGACACTACGAACATCAGGACCAAGACCATCGCGGAGGAGGGCCGTTACATATTCCGCAGCAAGATCAACAACCCCAAGTGGGTGGAGGGTCTGAAGCCCCACGGGTTCAAGGGCGCCCAGGAGATATCCAAGATGACCGAGTACGTCTTCGGATGGGATGCCACTTCGGACATCATCGAAGGCTGGGAGTACAAGTCCATAGCGGACAATTTCCTGTTCAACAAGGACAATGCGGAATGGTTCAGGGATGCGAACCCCTACGCCATGATGGAGGTCGTCGCAAGGCTGCTCGAGGCCGTCTACCGCGGGATGTGGGATGCCGGCGACGAGATGGAGCAGAAGCTGCAGGAGCTCTACGAGGACCTGGAGGGAGAGCTGGAGGGTCTGAATGACAGACAATGACCTTGGCATCCATGTGCGCGGAGCGATGTCCATATTATCTTCGAACGCATCAGTGGTCAGGGCAGGTGACCGATTTGGAGAACATCATCGAGGTAAGGGACCTTGTGGTCAAGTTCGGCGATTTCAAGGCCGTCGACGGGATGTCCTTCGATGTGAAGGAAGGCGAGATCTTCGGTTTCCTCGGTCCCAACGGTGCCGGCAAGACCACCTCCATCCGTGCCATCACCACCCTTCAGCAGTTCGAGTCAGGATCCGTCCGCGTGGGCGGTTACGACATCAGGACGGATTACCTCGAGGCGAGGAAGCTCATCGGGATCTCCCAGCAGAACATCTCGCTCGACAAGGACCTGACCATACGTCAGAACCTCAAGCATCATGCCATCATGCACAAGCTACCGTGGAAGGATCTCGACAGGATAGTGAACGAGACCGCCCACATCCTGGAGCTCGACGAGTTCATGGACCACAAGGTCATGTCCCTGTCCGGCGGGTGGAAGAGGAAGGCCTCCATCATCTGCGCCATAATCCACGAGCCCAAGATCCTGCTCCTCGACGAGCCCACGGCCGGGCTGGACACACGCTCGCGCTATATGCTGTGGGACCTGGTCAGGATGCTGAACTCGAGGGGCACCACCATCTTCCTGACGACGCACTACATCGACGAGGCCGAGTCCCTGTGCAACCGCGTCGCCATCATCGACAGCGGGAAGCTTGTGACCCTCGGCACCGTCGACGAGCTGAAGGGCAAGGTCGGGAAGGTCACCGTGGAGACGTCCCACGACGATGGGAAGAGGCGCGTGGAATACTTCCCCGACATCGATTCGGCCAAGGAGTTCTCCCATACGCTGGGGGACAAGATGTACAACATAAGGGCCACGACCCTGGAGGACGTCTTCCTGGAGATAACCAACGACAAGGGGGTGAAGAGCCCATGACATTGCTAGGCGAGGCCTATCGCGTGGCCTGGGGGGACCTGGAGTACATGAAAGGGAACATGATCGAGGTGACGCTCTCCTCGCTTGTGGGCCCATTGCTCTATCTCCTCGCATTCGGATTCGGGGTGGGAGGCGCTATGGAGGATCCCGGGGCGTATGTGAAGTACATCATACCCGGGATAATATCGATGACCACCCTGTCGGCAACGTTCAGCACGGTGTCGATGAAGCTCCTCGTCCAGAGGCTGTTCTACATGAGCTTCGACGAGCTGCTGCTGTGTCCGCTCCATATCTCGTCCATAATCATCGGGAAGACGTTGCAGGGGATACTGAGGGCCCTGCTGAGCTGCACCATCCTGCTCGTGGTGGGATACCTGCTGTCGCCGACCCTGGTCATCAGTCCCTGGCTGTTCGTCATCATAATCTTCGCCAGTCTCATGTTCTCCCTCCTCGGGCTGCTGGCGGGGATGCTGACCAACAAGACGCAGACGCTCACGCTGTTCTCCAGCGTGATCATCGTCCCCATGACGTTCCTGTGCGGTACGCTGTTCGATTCCAACACCCTGCCGGAGATAGCCGCGGACATCATCTACTGCATGCCGCTGACCCATGTCAGCTACCTCATGAGAGGCATTATGCTGCCAGAATACTCGGTCGGCCTGGATTCGATTTTAATAATCGCGGCGTACATCCTGGGCCTGTTCGCAATATGCTACTACATGATAAAGGCGAACAAATGCTGAGGATGATTGCATGGCGGAAGACCATTCGACTATGGGAGTTAACAAGGACGAGAGGAAGCTGGCCCTGGTGATCGTGGACCTGCAGAAGAAGTTCATCCTGGGCGCGGGCGACGCCACCTTGGATTCGGCCAAGGCGCACATGCAGTCCATGAACAGGGTCATAGACATGTTCAGAGCGGCCGGGAGACCGGTGATATGGATACTCTACGAGGGCCCGACGCACATGGAGGGCATCACCATGGACCTGTACGCCTTGCTGGACGGCTTCAAGATGGAGGAGTCGGACCATGTGGTCATCAAGTACCATATGAACTCCTTCAACAACACGAACCTCTCGGATATGATCCATGCGTTGGACTGCGACTCCGCACTGCTGATGGGCATGTTCGCCCAGCATTGCGTGATGTCCACCTATTGGGGGGCCTACGACAAGGGCGTGTCCCCCTATATGATGAAGGACTGCCTGATAAGCAACGAGGAGAAGTACTGCGATCTTATCTACGGTCTCTGCAAGACCTACGACTTCGACGAGCTGGAATCCAATCTGAAGGCCAACGCCAAGAAGTGACCTGGGGCTCACTCCTTATCTTTGTCCCTGCTGCAGTCATTGATGGTGATGCTCTCGAACTTCTGCTTGGGCTTGGGGCGCTCCGAGGGGGTCTCCGTCTGCTCATTGTCGACGTGGACGTTCCTCATCCTGTCCTTGGCGCCGACCACCACGACGTTGCGGACTGTGGTGTCGCGGGTGTCCTCGAACCTGTCCACCACAGACCTGGCCTCAGGCGACAGCGGTGCGGCGGCGATCAGGGCCTCGAAGAAATGAAGGAACTCGAGGCATCCGGTGATGAAGTGCCTCTGCACCTCATCATCCGAGATCATCTGGAGCACGGTGTTGTTGAGGTCGATAAGCTTCTCCTTGGCATCCTCCGTCCTCTTATCGAACTTATCCTCCGTGCCCTTCTTGTCCTCGTTCAGGATCTTCTCGATCATCTCCCTGTTCTCCAGAATGAATCTCCTGAACTCCTCGGTAGTCTCGTCCGCCATGAGCTTTCAATCTACTTGGTCGTATATACATCCCACTGGTCGCTCTTACCGAATCGCCGTAACGTCGGTTGTTTTATCCTCAAAAAGTAATACCAGCCGATGACTGGTAAGATGGCTGGCGTGTTCTCTTTCGTGAGGTTCTTCCGCAAGAAGGATTGGGCGCTCACGTTCGTAGTCCTCCTGCTCATAGTGCAGCAGGTCTGGTTCGATCTGGAGATCCCCAGCTACATGGCCGCGATAACGGATGTCATCACCTCCCACGGCACCACCGACGAAGTGCTGGACAAATCTCTCGCGATGGTCGGATGCGCGGTGGCGAGTTTGGTGGTAGGCCTGCTCGCCAGTATCATAGTCGGATGGATATCGTCGTCGGTGGCGAAGGCCATACGCGAAGCGGAGTTCACCCACGTCCAGAAGTTCTCTTTCTCGGAGGTCGACAGGATATCGTCCTATAGCCTGATAACCCGCTCGACGAACGATGTGAAGCAGGTCCAGGATTTCGTGGGGACGGCCCTGGAGTCGATGATGAGGGCCCCTATAATATCGGTCTGGGCCGTCATCAGGATCAGCACGGCCAACATGACCTGGACAACGGCCACGCTGATATGCGTCGTGGCGATGGTCCTTCTCATATTGACGGTCCTCCGCCTGTCCTCGCCTCTGTTCAAGAGGGTCCAGGCGCTCAACGATAGTCTGAACGGGGTCACCAACGAGATGCTCACCGGACAGAGGGTCATCAGGGCCTACAACGCCCAGGACCTGGAGCGGGAGAAGTTCGATGCGGCCAACCAGGCGCTCATCACCAACAACATCAAGGCCAATCACATAATGGCCTTGAATGTCCCGTTCAACGGGCTCATAAGGAACTCCCTGGCCATGGCGATATACTGGCTGGGAGCATTCATCATAGCCGGCACGGCGTCTGAGGCCGACCGCCTGACGCTGTTCAGCGACATGATCGTGTTCGCGACCTATTCGACCATGGTCCTCAACGGCTTCCGCACCCTGGTGCAGATATTCAATGTGTTCCCGAGGGCGAAAGTCTCCCTGAACCGCATATTCGAGGTCCTGGAGATGGAGCCCAGTGTGGTCAGCGGGCAGGAAAAAGAGGGCGATTGTTCCGGATCCGTGTCCTTCAGGGACGTCCGCTTCAGATATATGGGGTCCCCGACGGACACCCTTCATGGGATATCCTTCGATGTCGATCCCGGGGAGACGGTCGCGATAATCGGGGCCACCGGCTGCGGCAAGAGCACGCTGATGCACTTGGTCCCCAGATTCTACGATACGGTGTCCGGCACCGTCATGGTCGACGGCGTGGATGTCAGGGAGTACGACCTGGATTCCCTCCGCGGCAAGATCGGCTACGTCTCCCAGAGGGCCACGATCCTGTCGGGGTCGGTCAGGGACAACGTCAATTACGGCGCCAGCTCGAAGGACCGCACCGACGATGACGTCTGGAAGGCCCTGGAGGTCGCCTGCATAAAGGACTTCGTGGACCGGGAGGGAGGATTGGGGATCAACCTCTCGGAGGAGGGGAGGAACCTCTCCGGAGGACAGAAGCAGAGGATCTCCATAGCCCGTGCGGTCTGCAAGCGCCCGGAGATATACGTCTTCGACGACTGCTTCTCCGCCATAGATTTCCGTACCGATCTGGAGGTCAGGAGGAAACTCAAGGAGGAGACCCGGGAGTCGACCGTTCTGCTGGTCACGCAGAGGATCGGCACGGCCCGCGGCGCGGACCGTATCATCGTCATGGACGAGGGCCGGATCGTCGGTCAGGGGACCCACAGCGAACTTCTGGACAGCTGTTCCATCTATGCGGAGATCGCCGATTCTCAAAGGACGGGGGATGATATCGATGGCTAACCGCACACCCCTCATCTCAGGATACGCCAGCAACAACGTGCACAAGGAGGGTCCGAAGTCCGTGAAGGGTGCTTGGAGATTCATCTTCCAGTATCTCAAGAACCATAAGTGGCTGTTCATGCTGGCCATGGCATTGGTCTGTGTAGAATCCCTGCTCACCGCTATGGCCCCGGATTACATCAGCGATATGGCGGACCTCATAGCGGACGGCCTCTACACCGGGGAGATAGACCTGGAGGCGGTCAGCTATCTGGGCGTGATCGTGTTCCTGCTGTACCTGTTCGGGACGCTGGCGATGTTCCTCCGCAACTATTGGATGGCCGATATAGCCCAATACGTGGCAAGGGACATGAGAAGGGACCTTCAGGCCAAGATGGACCGCCTTCCCCTGAGGTTCTACGATACCTGCCGCAAGGGGGACGTGATGAGCCGGTTCACCAACGATGCGGACATGGTCGGGATGGCCCTGAACAGGAGCTTGGCGGTGTTCACCCACGGGATAGTGCTGTTCTTCATCTGCATAGCCCTCATGATGCTGACCAACGTAACGCTGGCCTTCGTCTCCATGGCGGCCGCGTTCTTCGGCATGGGGATATCCGCGATAGTCGTTCGCAGGACTCAGAAGTACTATCGCCATCAGCAGAAGAACATCGGCAGGATGTACGGGCTGATATCGGAGATGTATTCCGCCCACGATGTGGTCCTCGCCTATTCTGCTTCGGAGTTGAACAAGGAGAAGTTCGACGAGATCAACGAATCCCTGAGGGCCAGCGGCTTCCGCTCGGAGATAACAATGGGGCTGCTGCCGGCGATAATGAGCTTCGTCAGCAATCTGGGCTATGTCGCGGTCTGCATCATAGGTTCGGTGATGGTCATAGAGGGTCAGATCACCATAGGGGTGGTCGTGGCCTTCATCCTGTATGTGAAGATGTTCATGGGCCCCTTGGATATGATAGCGAACTCCCTCGGCAACATCCAGGCCGCAGGGGCAGGCGCCGAGAGGATCAACGAGTTCCTGTCCGAGGAGGAGATGGAGCCGGACATCTCCGACGAGAGGATCTCGGAAGTGAAGGGCAGGGTGGAGTTCGAGGACATCCATTTCGGATATACCCCAGAGGCGGAGACGATCAAGGGCTTCTCGGCCGTCATAGAGCCGGGCCAGAAGGTGGCCATCGTCGGCTCCACCGGGGCGGGGAAGACCACCACGGTCAATCTCCTGATGAGGTTCTACGAGATATGGAGCGGGGATATCCGGATAGACGGCATATCCATCAGGGACATGAGCCGCGACAACCTCCGTTCGCTGTTCTGCATGGTGCTCCAGGATGCCTGGCTGTTCGAGGGCACCATAAGGGACAACATAGCATACTGCTCCGATGCCACCGACGAGGATGTGAGGGAAGCCTGCGAGGAGGTCGGATTGGATATGTTCATAGATTCGCTGCCTGACGGGCTGGATACGAGGATAGGGTCCAAGAGCACGCTCTCTGAAGGGCAGAAGCAACAGATATGCATAGCCCGCGCCCTGGTCACCAGGGCCCCGATGCTCATCCTTGATGAGGCGACCAGTTCCGTGGATACCCGCACCGAGGTAGTCATCCAGAGGGCCATAGACTCCATGATGGGCGGGAGGACCTCGTTCGTCATAGCCCATCGGTTGTCAACGATCCGTGATGCGGATGTGATCCTGGTCATGAAGGATGGCAACATCGTGGAGAAAGGGACCCATGAGGGCCTTTTGAAGAATAATGGCGTCTATGCCGACCTGTATCATTCCCAGTTCGAGCAGGGCGAATGAGGTCATCCGCCTGTGAATGTGGCGATGATCGATATGGATATCGACAGGAGGAACAGCATGAATCCGGAGACCCATTTGTTGACTCCGAGGTATGGGCCGAGATAGTAGCCCACCAGGAACAGCACGAACGATGAGATGTACGATGCCATGGCGAGTGCCTCCATGAAATCGGGCATGACGAGTATCGGGATCACGACCGGTATCAAGGTGATCGCGGTGAATATGAACATCCCCAGGCTGGTCTTGGCTATTTCCTTCTTGTCGGAGTGGAGCTGCTCCTCGGACTTAGTCTCCATCGTGGTTATCCTTTCGCAGATGTCCCTCAGGTCATCCTCCTTGAGGACGCCGGCCGGGGAGCCGGAGAGCTCATCGAGCAAGAATTCGATCTCCTTGTCATGCGACAAGTCCGATTTGCCTGAGATGACACGATGGTAGATCCTCTGGTTGCAGGAGCTCAGGTAGTAGTAGACTATACCGTCGATGGCTCCCCAGCTGAAATTCATTCCAACCACCACGACGATGAATTCCAGGGAGGAGCTATAGCTCAGGATACCGAATCTGGTGGCATAGATGAAGATGAGGGACATTATGAAACCGTAGAGTATCTCCTGCAGGGCAGTGCTGATGCCTGTGATCTGCACCAGTTTCAGGAAATGCTCCTCAGTGTCCTCTCTGCGCCTCATCGCGACCACCTCGTTCCAGGTGGGGCCTTCTCACCTGTACATCGAATCGTTATCGTGAGAGACCTTCTCCGCGATCTGTTTGAGATCGCCGTCGTGCTGGTCGACGGTGTTCACCAGAAGCGATACGAAGCTCATAAGGAATTCCGGGGACGGCTTGGCCTCCAGGAAGGGGAACCCGTATTCGAATGTGATCATTCCGTCCTCGGGGTCCAGATAGAAAGCGCCGAAGATGAGCTTCTTGTTGATGCAGTTGAGGTTCCATGCGACGGTATTGAAGTTGCCTGGCTCCGCGCGCAGGTCCAGGAGACAAATGAAATGCATGGCCATGTCGTCCACGAGGATGTTGACGGCTATCGGGAGGTCATCACCCATGAATTTGGTCATGAACAGGTTCTTTTCTGGGTCGAAACTGTACTTGAACTCGTTGGCCTCCAGAGCATCTTTCATAGCCTTGATCACATCCTCCTTGGGCGTGATCACGGGTTTCTTCTTTAATCCCAACATCGACATCCTCTCTCCAACAGTTTGTTACTGTCAATAGTGGAACTCACATTATCGATAAAAACATCACTAGACTTCCGGCTATCCGTCCTCGAGGCCGAAAAACCATCTGGCATAAGGCTGGCGGCATTATCGGCCATCGTTCCGATCCTTGTCGTGCGGGTATCGGCCGGAGTCCGTATTCCGTCCCGTAGCATCCATCATGTGACATCTGTCGTTCCTTTTTCACCCATTCATTTCGAAATGCCAGCTGATAGGAAAAATGTCATTGAATCACTCTCTCCCGTCGAGTGTCCGGGGGCAGAGCCCCCGATACCAGTATCTGAGTTGGTTGAATCTTAACGAACTTTCGAATTCTTTCAATCAATCCTCAACGGGAAATAACCGCATTTCTCTGGAGGCTGATTCAAAACTATCATATAGTTGAGGCGCTAATGTGTTAATCCCAAGTAACGCAAACAATCCTATCGCAGGTTTTGTCGCCCGTTGCGTAAAGCGCATCGGAGACTTGGAGTGGGGGCATATGTCCCCGGCACGTCATCATCATCGGATTCTCCAGGTATTCGCCTGGTCACGCATTGAGACTGCAAATAGATCATCATCCATCATAGTAACGTTAGCTCAGCTCAGAGTACCCACGACAAAGTGGGAGGTCACGGGTAACCAGTCCCGTACGTTACCAGTCTCGTTCGGCCCGATCCCCGGAACATCGCCACCTCGCTGCCAGTGCAGCAGTGGA
>Ga0310696_10011314_pt1 | contig 10183 bp, 7 predicted proteins | sample AusTroGonzalo_MG_4_FD_203885 | JGI IMG/M metagenome (GOLD analysis project Ga0310696, IMG submission 203885) | Bovine rumen microbial communities from tropical cattle in Woodstock, Queensland, Australia - Gonzalo_02 (v2) (version 2) | ecosystem: Host-associated > Mammals > Digestive system >... | reverse complement strand
TTGGCCGGGATCTCCTCGCAGTACAATTCCTTTCCGCGGTATGTGAAAAATTCCTGTTTCATCGCTTCCTTATTTCTCGAATGCTCCTTCCAGATAGGGGGCCTGCAGTTTCGCCAACTCGGCGCAGCCGATCCTGCCAAGTTCCAAAAACTCCCGCAGCACGTCCTGGGGGAAAGGCTTCCCCTCGGCGGTCCCCTGTATTTCCACCAGCTCGCCCTCGCCGGTCATGACCAAGTTGCAGTCCACCTCGGCCCGGGAGTCCTCGGAATAGTCCAGGTCCAGCAGGCTCCGGCCGTCCACGCGGCCCACGGACACGGCCGTGATGGTACGTTTCAAGGGCGATCTTTTTATGATCTTTTTCTTCTTCAGGTCCTTTATGAGCAGGGCCAGGGCCACGAAGCCTCCCGTCACGGAAGCCGTCCTGGTCCCGCCGTCAGCCTGCAGCACCGTGCAGTCGATCCAGATGGTCCTTTCGCCCAAAGCCTCCAGGTCCACCGCCGCCCTGAGCGAGCGGCCCACCAGGCGCTGGATCTCGTGGGTCCGACCGCCTATTTTGCCCTGGGAAACTTCGCTGGCTTTCCTTTCGCCGCCGGCGAAGGGCAGAAGCTCGTATTCCGACGTGAGCCAGCCGTGGCGCTCCACGCCGGGAGCCATGAGCCAGCGGGGCAGCTTCTCCTCGCAGGTGGCGACGCAGAGGACTTTCGTGTCCCCCATCTCCATGAGGACGCTGCCGGGAACGCGGTTCAGGTAGGGCGCCGTTATTTTGGCCTCTCTGATGGCGTCCGCGGGGCGCTTGCCGGCGCGCTCGATGACGATCTCCAGATCTTTCAGGCTTTTTATTTCCATTATCCTTTCACCACGATGTTCAGAAGTTTGCCGGGGACGAAGATCTCTTTCACGATCTCTTTTCCCTCTAGCCATTTCGCCGCGATCTCGTTTTCCTTGGCGGCCTGGAGGGCTTTCTCCTTGTCCACGTCGGCCGGCACCTGGATCTTGGCCCTAACTTTGCCGTTTATTTGCACCACCAGCTCGATGGTGGCGTCCACGGTCTTGGCGGGGTCGTAGGCCGGCCAGGCCTGCTTGCAGCAGAGGCCCTTGCCGCCTATTTTTTCCCAAAGTTCCTCGGCGATGTGGGGGGCGAAGGGCGAGAGGCACAGCACGAGGCTTTCCGCGTCTTCCTGGGAAAGCCCGCCCTGGGAGTCGTTCACGAAGATCATCATGGCGCTGATGGCCGTGTTGAAGCGGAAGGCCTGGATGTCCTCGCCGACCTTCTTGATCATCTTGTGTCTTCTGACCTCGGTCTCGGGATCCTGGGGGACCCTGTCGCCAAGGACGAGCCTCCAGGCTCTCTGCAGGAAGCGGGAGACGCCCTCGATGCCCTTGGTGTTCCAGGGCTTCATCTGGTCCAGGGGGCCCATGAACATTTCATACAGCCTCAGGGAGTCGGCGCCCACTTTCGCGATGACGTCGTCGGGGTTGATGACGTTGCCGCGGGACTTGCTCATCTTCTCGCCGTCCTCGCCCAGGATCATGCCCTGGTTCAGAAGCTTCATGAAAGGTTCCTTGGTCGTTACCACGCCCAGGTCGTAGAGGACCTTGTGCCAGAAGCGGGCGTAGAGCAGGTGCAGCACCGCGTGCTCGGTTCCGCCGACGTACAGCGAAACGGGCAGCCAGTATTTTTCCTTTTCGGGATCGATGAGCTTCTCGCTGTTCTTGGGATCGCAGTAGCGCAGGTAGTACCAGCTGGAGCCCGCCCACTGGGGCATGGTGTTGGTCTCGCGGCGCGCCGTCTTCCCGCACTTCGGGCAGGGGGTGTAGAGCCAGTCCTCGATGCCGGCCAGAGGCGATTCGCCGGTGCCGGAGGGTTCGTATTTCTTGACGTCGGGCAGCCTCAGAGGCAGGTCCTTCTCGTCCAGCGGCACGATGCCGCAGTCCGGGCAGTGCACGACGGGGATGGGCTCGCCCCAGTAGCGCTGGCGGGAGAAGACCCAGTCACGCAGACGATAGTTGACAGCCTTCTCGCCTTTGCCCTGGGCGGTCAGCCATTCCGTCATCTTGGCTTTGGATTCCTTGACGTGCAGGCCGTTCAAAAATTCTGAGTTGATGAGCTCACCGTCGCCTTCCCAGGCCGCTTCCTCGATGGAGCCGCCCGCGATGACCTGGATGATGGGCAGGCCGAACTTCTTGGCGAAGTCGTAGTCGCGCTGGTCATGCGCCGGCACGGCCATGATGGCGCCGGTGCCGTAGGTGATGAGAACGTAGTCGGAGATCCAGATGGGCACCTTCTTGCCGTTCACGGGATTGATAGCGTAGGCGCCGGTGAAGACGCCGGTCTTGGTCTTGGCCAGGTCGGTGCGGTCCAGGTCGGATTTCTTGGCGGCCTCTTCCTTGTAAGCCTCGACTTCCGCCTTCTGCTCGGCGGTGGTGATCTTCCCCACCAGAGGATGCTCCGGGGCCAGCACCATGTAGGTGCAGCCGAACAAAGTGTCCGGGCGGGTGGTGTAGACTCTGATCTTTTCGCCGCTCTCGGTCGTGAAATCCACATAGGCTCCCTCGGACTTTCCGATCCAGTTTCTCTGCATCATCTTTACCGGTTCCGGCCAGTCCACCAGATCCAGGTCTTCCAAAAGTCTTTCCGCGTAGGCCGTGATCTTGAGGTTCCACTGCTTCATGGGCATCTTGACCACCGGGAAGCCGCCCACCTCGGACTTGCCGTTCACGACTTCCTCGTTGGCCAGCACGGCCTTCAGTTCGGGGCACCAGTTGACGGCTTTCTCCGCCTCGTAGGCCAGACCCATTTTGTAAAGCTGCAGGAAGATCCACTGGGTCCACTTGTAGTAATTGGGGTCGGTGGTGTCGATCTCGCGGTCCCAGTCGTAGGAGAAGCCCAGGGCCTTGATCTGCTCGCGGAAGCGGTGGATGTTCTTGTCCGTGCACTGCCTGGGGTGCGTGCCGGTCTTGATGGCGTAGTTCTCCGCCGGCAGTCCGAAAGCGTCCCAGCCCATGGGGTGCAGCACGTTGAAGCCCTGCATGCGTTTGAAGCGGCTGTATATGTCGGTGGCGGTGTAGCCCTCGGGGTGGCCGACGTGAAGGCCGGCGCCGGAGGGGTACGGGAACATGTCGAGGACGTAGACCGGCTCTCTCGTCTTGTCGCAGTCAACGGCCGCGAAAGCCTTTTCCTCTTCCCATTTTTTCTGCCACTTCGGCTCTATCTGAGCCGGTTCGTAATTCGGGATCTCTTTCATTTCTCTCTCTCTGTTTTGAATCGCGCCGACCATTCGGCGCGCAGTTCCTTGTATGTGTCGAAATCGGGCGCTTCCGCGATCCTGCGGGCCGCGCTCTCGCATTCCTCGAAGGTGAAGCCGGCCATGGCGCGCTTCATGATGGACTGGGCCTCCGCGGGCATGCTGAGCTCGTTGACGCCCAGGCCCAGGTAGAGCAGCCCGGTCTCGGGCTTGCCCGCCGCCGCGCCGCAGCAGCAGACGTCTATCTTGCGCTCCTGGCTCCTGGCCGCCTTCACGGTCATGGCTATAAGCCTTAAGACCGCCGGGTGCAGCGCGTCGTAAAGTTTCGCCACCTTGGCGTTGCCGCGGTCCGCGGCCAGGGTGTACTGCACCAGGTCGTTGGAGCCGATGGAGAAGAAGTCCACGTGCCTGGCGAAATGATCCGCCATCATGGCCGCCGCGGGTATCTCCACCATCATGCCGCAGGGGATGTATTCCTTGACCTTTTCGCCTCTGGCCAAAAGCTCGGCCTTGGCTTCCAAGAAGAGCGACTTGGCGTGGCGGAATTCCTCCACCGTGGCCACCATGGGGAACATGATCCTCACGTCGCCCAGATTGGCCGCCCTGATCATGGCCCGCAGCTGCGTCCGGAAAAAGTCCGGGCGGTCCAGGCAGATCCTGATGGCGCGCCAGCCCAGGAAGGGATTGCTCTCCCGGCTCTTTCCCAGAGCCGCGGCGAACTTGTCGCCGCCCAGGTCCAGCGTCCTTATGACCACGGGCTTGCCTTCCGCGGAGGTCACCGCCTTGGCGTAATTCTGATATTGCTCCTCCTCGTCCGGCAGCTCCCGCCGCCCCATGAAGAGGAATTCCGTGCGGTAAAGGCCCACGCCCTCCGCGCCGTATTCCATGACTCTCTTGACTTCTTCCGGAATGGCGATGTTGCCCAGGAGCGTGACGTCGCGGCCGTCCTTGGTCCGCGCTTTCACGCCGCGCAGGGCCTTCAGCTCCGAGCGTTCCCGGCGCTGCTCAGCCATGATCTCGCCGTAGACCATCTGGGTCTCCGGGGAAGGATTGATGATTATCTCGCCCTTGGTCCCGTCCACCACCAGAAGATCGCCGTCCTCCACGTGGGTCAGAAGATTGGCCACGCCCAAAACCGCGGGCATGTCCATGGCCTGGGCCAGCAGCGCGGTGTGCGACGTGGCGCCTCCGCCTTCCGTGACCAGGCCGCCGAAGCCGGCCTTCTCAAGGTTGGCGGTCTCGGAGGGCGCCAGTTCCCTGGTGACCAGGATGCCGCCCTTTTTCACGACCTCCGCGGGCCCGCCGCCCAGATTGTTGAGGATCCTGGCGGTGATGTCCCGGACGTCCGCGGCCTGGCGTTCCGCCACCGGCGTGCCTATTTTGTCGAAGACGGCCAGGCAGCGGTTCATGACGTTGTTCAGGGCCGCTTCCGCGCTGACGCCCTTGGCGATCTTTTTGTTGATGGGGCCCAAAACTTCCGGATCGTCCAGGAAAAGCGACTGGGCCTCGAAGATGGCCGATTCTTTCAGCTTGCCTTCCCGCTTCAGGCGCTCCCGGAGCTCCACCAGCTGGCGGCGGCTTTCGGCCACCGCTTCCAAAAAGCGTTTCTCCTCCTCTTGGGGGTCGTTCAAAGCGGGGGCGTTCTCCGCTTTCTCGTAACTCTGGGCGTGCACGCTCACCATGGCGCGCCCCATGGCCGCGCCGGCGGAAACGCCGAGCCCTTTCATACGAATTTCGCTGCCCTCAGGCATAAAGGATCCAAAATGGTTAAAAAGCCCCTCCCGCGCCGCGCTCCTGCGCGCAGGCACGGAAAAAGTCTTAAGATTTATTAAATAAAGGGATTATACTAAAAGAGGGGTAAAAAAGCAAGTCCATAGGCGGCCGTCCTAAAAAACGGGGCGCAAGGGAAGATCCGGCCTTTTTGCTATACTTTTTTCAGTTTTCAAACTTTTCATTTTCAGCCGACCGCTTTTATGCCCTATCCCATCGAACCGCCCGCCAGACTTCTCCCCGTGCTGAAAGCCATGCACGAGGGCAAATACTACGATCCCGGAGACCCCGATCTCATGCGGATCCAGACCCTGTGCCTGGAAAGAGTTTACGCCTACAACCAGACGAGGCCGACGGAGCCTGAAAAAAGGGAGGCGCTGCTGCGCGAGCTTCTGGGCGGCATGGGCGAAAAGTGCTACCTCGAGCCTCCCGTCCACGCCAACTGGGGCTGCCACACCTTCCTGGGCCGGAACGTCTACGCCAACTTCAACCTGACGCTGACCGACGACACTTACATCACCATCGAGGACGACGTGATGATCGGCCCCAACGTGACCATCGTGACCGCCGCCCACCCCATCGACCCCGAGGGCCGCGCAAAAGGCCTCCAATGCAACAAGCCGGTGCGCATTTGCAAAAACGTCTGGCTGGGAGCGGGCGTCATAGTCCTCCCCGGCGTCACCATCGGCGAGAACACCACCATCGGCGCCGGCTCCGTGGTCACCAAAGACATCCCCGCCAACGTGGTGGCCCTGGGGACCCCCTGCCGCGTCGTTAGGGCCTTCACGGAAAAAGACAAGGACTGGCGCGGCAACACCGTCACGGGCTTATGAATTTCGAAGTTTTAGACATCGGGCTCCAGGATTACGAAAAAGCCCGCGCCCTCCAGCTTGATCTGGTCGCCAAAAGGCTCCGGGAAGAGATCCCTAACACCCTCGTGCTGACCCAGCATCCCAAGGTCTTCACCATCGGCCGCACCGGCAGCGCCGCCAACATCCTGGTTCCCAGATCCAAGCTGGAAGCCGAGAACATCCAGGTCATCAACGTGGAGCGCGGCGGCGACATCACCTACCACGGCCCCGGCCAGCTGGTGGCCTACCCCATCTTCCTTCTGCCCAAGGGCCACCGCGACCTCAAGTCCTTCCTGCGTCTATTGGAGCAAAGCGTCATCCGCGCCGCCGCCAGATTCGGCGCCAAGACCTGCTCCATAGAGGGCCTCACCGGCGTTTGGGAAAGCCCCACGGGGGAAACTTACCTGCCCTCCTGGCACGGGGAGCGGAAGCTCACCTCCATGGGCCTGGCCTTCAAGCGCTGGGTCAGCTACCACGGCCTGGCCCTGAACGTGGAGGCGGACCTCACGCCCTTTTCCTACATGAACCTCTGCGGCCTTGTTGGCAAACGCCCCGTCAATTTGAAAGACCTCGCGGACCGGCCCTTCACCTTCGGGGAAGTGCAGGCCGCCCTGGTGGAAGAAATAAGCGAACTCACCGCCCCCTGGGAGGAGGAGGAGATATGACAGAAAAAGAAAAACGTCCCGTCAGCAACGCCGAGAAAAAAGCCCAGGCCTTCCTGAGGCTGAACGCCATCGTGGCGGCCCTGAGAGCCCCGGACGGCTGCCCCTGGGACCGGGAGCAGACTTCCTACTCCCTGGCCCCCGCTTTCCTGGAGGAGGCCCACGAGCTCATAGACGCCCTGGAAGCCGGCGACCCCAAGGAAATAAGGGAAGAGGACGGCGACATCCTACTCCACGGCGTCATGCAGGCCTATCTCTTCGAGGAGCAGGGCCTCTTCGACGTGGCGGACGTTTTGAACGACATCAGCGACAAGCTGGTCCGCCGCCACCCCCACGTCTTCGGCACCCTTCACGTCAAGGATTCCGAAGAGGTCATGAAAAACTGGGAAGCCATCAAAAAAGAAGAAAAATCCGCCGAAAGGAAATCCGTTCTGGACGGCCTCTCCAACACGCTTCCCGCCCTGGCCGCCGCCGCCGAGATCCAGCGCAAAGCCGCCAAGCAGAACTTCGACTGGACCGAGATAGAACCGGTCTTCGACAAATGCGAGGAAGAGTTCAGGGAACTCAGGGAAGCCCGATCAGAGAACGACAAGAACCACATCGAGGAAGAATTCGGCGACCTTCTTTTCGCCCTGGTCAACCTCTCCCGCTTCATGGACGTGAACGCCGAGCAAGCCCTAAGAAGAGCCAACCGCAAATTCATCGCCCGCTTCAAAAAGATGGAGGAGCTTCTCCAAAAGGACGGCCTCGTCATGCGCGACCAGGACCTCGCCACCCTCGACTCCTACTGGGAAAAAGTGAAATCCCTGGAAAAGGAATGATCGCTTCTTGTTTCTTTTTCACCGATCTTTAAATTTCTTGTTCCAATATCGATTTCGAAGGTCCCACTCGCCCTTTTTCGGCATGAATTGTAGGCTCATCGGGTCCAATGGATCAAAAGGATCGAATAATAGCCTGAGTTCTGTTTCCACCGCGTCCAGGGTCGGGTCTTTTTCTTTTTCAAGTTCTTCGTCGCGCATTGATCTTTTGAAATTAGCGTTCAAATTGAAATTAGCGTTCAAATCAAGGGGGCTGCTAAAATTGATGCCCTCCTCTTCGTCTTCGTCCTCTGCCTCCCCCTCGATTTCTCTCTTTTCTTCTCGTTTTTTCCTTGCCATTATGCGTTTTCGCGCAAGTTCCGAACGTCCTGTGATCCTAATAAACGAACTGTCGTTGGGGCGCAGTTGTTTCAATGCCTCCTCAAAATCCTGCTCCGCGGTTATTTCTTCAAGCCTCTTCAAAACATCGTCCGAAGGTTTGGGACATTCCATGAGCTTTGCTCGGACTTCCTTTCTCAATTCTCTGTAGTCTTTTGTCCACAACCGTTCCCAAAGATACTGGTTGCCTTCCGCCAGTTTTTCCGGATCTTTCTCCAACCAAAAATTGAAAATTTTTTTCACCAGGGCCTTCTCATCAAGATCCCATTCCTGTAATCGGAAAAACACCACATATCTTTGCAGATTCTCCGGTTCAAGCAGCAATTTTTCTTCGGGATAATGCTTTTGCAAAAACTTTTTGCATTCTTCCTCTTTCCCGTCTTTTGCCAGAACTTCGCAATATATTTCCACCGGCTCGAAAAACCCGGGATGTTTTTCCACTGAAGCAAGAAGGTCTTCCATAAAATCACTCATATATCCGAACCAGTTCGCTTCTGTGCGATACTCCAACCAGAAGCCGGACCAAGCGGAAGGATATTCTTCCCCGGACGCCGCCTCGCTTGCGTATTTGCTTTCCATATCCCGCCACGCCTTTGTTTTTCGCTCTTTAAAATTTAGTGGCTTGACTTTGGGAGCGAACAGATCCATAACAAACAGAGCGTTCATAAGGACTTTGTCTTTCTTTTGCTTCTCGGATTCCAATTCAACGTCAGCCAATTGTTTGTAAAAATCTGCTTCCGTATAAGGGGCCTCTTCTTTGAGATATTTTAAAAAGTTGTCTTTGAAAGACAAAAGCTTTAGCCCGCCCTCGATCTTTTCCTTCGATCTATCGTAAAGATAAAGACGTCTTTTTGCCGACGCCACAAAATTCGTGTCCGCCAAAAACCTGCAGGCGCCTTTTAGGTCTTCAAAAAGCAGCCATATGTCCACGGCCGTTTCGGGATCTTTCGCACGGAACGCTTTTTCCCATAGCGAGATGATGGTGAGATCGTACGTGGCAAACCCCAGTAACTCGCTGGTCCCCTTGAGCATCACTTTTGTAAGATCGGGAAGATCCTTTTCTTCCAGCAAAGACTTCCGAATCTTTTCTATCGTTTTGTTCTTGTCTAATCTACGGATGTAGGGATAGTGAAGGCTGAAAACTTGTTCGTAAAGCGTTTGCTTCTCCGCGGGGTCTTTTTCTTCAGCGATCTCGCTTAGAAGAAAATCAGCCGCTTTCCGGGGCGATTCCAAAAAATAGACGAACTGCGACTCGACGCATTTTTCCTTTGCTTTCCTTTCTTCCTTGGGAAAAGTCTTTTCAAAATCCGCCAGAAGTTTTTCTGTTCTTTCCAACTCATTGGTCAGGTCTTCCCTTGAGAAACGAAATGCCTCCCCGTCCGTGTGCGAATTGGCCCATTCGATCTTTATTTCCGCGAGCCTCTTCATCCAAACGTCCGTGTCCTTGGTAAATCTTTCCGCTTCCGCCTCCGCGAAGGCGAAGACCGCGGCGAAAACAAGCGCGAAAAGCAGGACGACGGGCTTGAGGGAGTTTTTCATAACGGGCTCCATATTTTATCTAGTTGGTTTATTTTAGCATACTTTTGTCTTTCCGTTGTTGTGATTTTACGCCTCTGATTTGCTATAATCTTTTTACTAGGAGTTTATTTATGTCTGAAAAGAAAAATGAGAAACTGTGGGGCGGCCGTTTTCAGGACGCCGCCGACCCTTTGATGGAAGCTTTCACCCAGTCCGTTTCCTACGACCAGCTGCTGGCGCATTTCGATATCCAGGGCTCCAAGGCCCACGCCGCCATGCTTAAGGCCCAGAAGCTTTTGACGGAGGAGGAATGGCAGGCCATCGACAAGGGCCTCGACGAGATCGCCGAAGAGATCGACAAGGGAACCTTCGTCTTCGATCCCAAGAAAGAAGACGTGCACATGAACATAGAGTCCGCCCTGAAGGAAAAGATCGGGACGCCGGCGGGCAAACTGCACACGGGAAGAAGCCGCAACGACCAGATCGCCCTGGACGAGAGGCTCTACCTGTGCTATTCCGTTTCCTGCGCCCAGGTCTACATCAGGAACCTGCAGAGCGCCCTGGTGGCGCTGGCGGACAAGAACCAGGACGTTATCATCCCTGGCTTCACGCACCTGCAGTACGCCATGCCGGTCCTGGCTTCACATCATCTGCTGGCTTACGTGGAGATGCTGGACAGGGACTACGGCCGCTTCAGCGACCAGTTCGGAAGGATACTTAGAAGCATGCCTTTGGGCGCCGGCGCGCTGGCGGGCAGCGGGCTGCCGCTGGACAGGGAGCTGGTGGCGGACAAGCTGAGCTTCCATTCCGTGGCGCACAACAGCCTTGACGCCGTGGGCGACAGGGACTGCCTGCTGGAATTCCTGGGCGCCTGCGCCGTCTGCGCCATGCACCTTTCCAGAATGGCCGAGGACCTGATCCTCTGGATGTCTCAGCCTTTC
>Ga0310696_10011312_pt1 | contig 10184 bp, 8 predicted proteins | sample AusTroGonzalo_MG_4_FD_203885 | JGI IMG/M metagenome (GOLD analysis project Ga0310696, IMG submission 203885) | Bovine rumen microbial communities from tropical cattle in Woodstock, Queensland, Australia - Gonzalo_02 (v2) (version 2) | ecosystem: Host-associated > Mammals > Digestive system >... | reverse complement strand
AAAATGTAATTAAAAATGATAGAAAATGGGGAACAAACGTTCCCCATTTTTGTTAAATTGCAACAGGTGAATTAGTATAGTTTGAGGATTTAATGAACATCAAGAAAAATTTAATCATAAATTATCCTTCAGATTTCAGCGGTCAAGGCACCATCAGAAACCATTGGCCGTTTCAGGCGGTGAATACAATCTACGGGCATAATTACGATCTCTATTCTCTTTGGTTTGATAGATTCAATTTCAATCCACAAGACCTTCAACGAGCAAGAGTCATTTATTTCCAAAGGACCATGAGTCCTGCTCAGTTGAATGAAGTCAGGGAATACAAGAAACTTCAAAACCAATTCGGGTATAAAATGGTTTGGGATATGGACGACCTTATATGGGGTCATAACGAGTTGCAAGGTGGGAATATACAAGACGGCATACCCTCATACAACTGCTCGTGGAGCAGAATAACAGATGATATGAAAAAGGCGTCGGTGGAAATAATGAAACAAATGGATTTATTGTGTTTTTCCACCCAATGGCTGTGCGACTATTCAAAAAATGTTTTGAAGGTGGATGTTCCTACTGCAGTTGTCCCAAACACGGTCCCTATGGGATATTGGGGTCAGGCCAAACGACAAAAAATAGACAAAAAGATAGAAAAACCCATTGTGGTATACACGGGTTCACCGACTCATTATGACGTGTCTCGAAAACTCCCAGGAGACTGGTCCCCGGCGTGGATAGAATGGATTAACAAACAGATAGAAGATGACAAGATTGAATTTCACTTTTTCGGTTCAGCCAAACTACCTTGGTTCATCAAAGACAAGCACCATAGAGTCAAGGTTTATGGTTGGGTGCCTATCTTCAACTTGCACAATGAGATACTTAATACTCACGCCCATATTTGCATAAATCCGTTGGCGATAAACAATTTCAACAGGGCCAAGTCGGATTTGAAGCTAGTGGAATGTGCTGCAGGAAAAATTGCATGTGTCGGCACGGTATTCAGCGATAATACGACTTCGCCATACGATAATATACACGAAAGTTGCAAACTTATGGAAAATTGCACCGAAAAAGACATAGAAAATTGTATCGAAAATATCACACAGCCTGATGTTTGGAATGTTATTATTGACCATCAAGACATCTTCTTGGAAGATGAAGGAAGATATACAGAGTCTCCAAAGAACATTAACAGGTTTCTTACCACCATACTCAAAGGTGCTTGATGTTTAAGAACATTGTTTATTTGCCAAACTCTAACAAGATTCACTTGTGGGAAGTCAACGACGGCAAGACCACTCATATCATTGAAGATTATGAAAACGTAGTCTATACCCCCGACCGACTGGGTTCATACAAAGACATTTATGGAACCCCGCACAAGCCCTTGGTTTTGGATAGAAGGAGAATCAAGGACCTCAAGGAAAAGGGTATGGTGTTCGCGGAGTCCGACTTGGATGAACGGACAAAATATCTTCAAAAGAGATACGCCGGACAGAAACTAGACTGCTTCAAAAAGGATTTCAATGTTGCGTATATGGACATTGAAACGGAAACGGACGGAACGTTCCCGAAGGCTGAGCATGCTAGGTTCCCCATCAACTTGATAACGGTGAAGTTGTCAAAGACGGGGAAAGTTTATACATTCGGGACGCAAAAATATACCGGTGAACACCCCGAACTTTTTGACTACTACGATTATTGCACGAGCGAAAAGCTGATGCTGATAAATTTCGTGTCGTGGTTTCGCAAATCAAAAGTTGATATTTTGACCGGTTGGAACGTAAAGGCGTTCGACCTTGTATATATCATCAACAGAATCATAAGGGTGTTTGGCCAAGAGGACGGAACCGCATTGTGTTCCAAGTTGTCTCCGGTGAACAAAATCGTTGAACGCAAGGGTGTCAACGACTTTGGTATTTCGACCAAATACTGGGAAGTTCAAGGTCTGACCGTTCTAGACTATCTAGAAATTTTCAAGGACCCCAAGTTCGTCCCGAAAACGCAGGAGTCATATTCTCTCCAATATATTGGCAAGAAGTTCGTCCACGAAGGCAAGATTGAATACGAAGGGACGATTCAAGACCTATATAAGAACGATTGGAATCTGTTTGTAGAGTATAACATTCAGGACGTGAATCTAGTAGAGAAGATTGACAATGAAATGGGTTTCATAGAACTCATAATGACCATTGCGTCTGAAAGTTTTATCCCGATCGACAGAGTATTTTCGGCCATTGCCATCATTGAAGGGTATATGCTGAAGTATATGCACACCAAGAATATGGTAATGCCTGATAGAAAAAGGGGTAGAACCGACTGGTGGGTTCGCGGTGGATATTATAAATGCGGAGACGAAATACAGAACTCGTCGGACGGTAAAACCCCTCCGGCGGAAGGCTATCTCAAAGGTGGTATCTGTGTTGCCAACGCAGGATTCTATAAAGACGTAATGAGTTTCGACGTGGAATCCATGTATCCGCATATCATTATGGGATATAACATTTCACCCGAGACGAAGGTTGCATTGCCGAAGAGCTCTGAAAAACCCAATCTGATTAAGTCGGACCTGAACGAAGTATATTACAGAAAAGACATAGTTGGTGTTTTGCCGACAATCGTCAAGGAAGTTTTCGCCGAACGAAAGAAGTTCAAACAGAAGATGTTTGAATATGAAAAGGGAACCGAGAAGTATAACAAATACAACAGACTTCAAGGGACTCGAAAGATTATCATCAACGCCATGTATGGTGTATGCGGACTGGAGTATTTCCACTTCTATGACATAGATAATGCCCGTGCAGTTACACGCGGTGCTAGACAGCTAATCAGATATTTGTCGGCCGAAGCCGTTTCGTTCATAAAGGGCGAAAGATTTGCCAAAGAATGTGCCGAGGCTTTCGGTAAAGAACCGAAGCTGATGAGTGTCAATCCGCTCACACTGATTGACACCGACTCTTCATATCTAACGTTTGAAGAGGTCAAGAAGTATTACGCTCCTGATATGGATATTATGGAATTTTCCTTCAAGATTCAGGACATAATGGAGCGGTATTTCCTCGAAAAGTTGGAAGAGAGATACGACAGCCGAGGTATCAAAAACAACATCAACTTCAAGAGAGAAGGTATCATCACCAAACAGATGGTGCTTTCAAAAAAGCACTACATAGTGGAGCTGTTGCAAAAGGAAAAGACGGTCTATCACGAACCTACATTGGACTTCACCGGTGTTGAAATCAAGAAGAGCGATACGCCCAAGTTCTGCAGGAACGAATTGACCGATATTGTCAAGAACATCTTTGACGACGTGAATAAGGACGAAAACATCAAACTGATTAAAGACATCAAGAAGAGGTTTATGTTGGAACCGGTGGACAACATTGCGTCCGTTGGCTCGGTCCAAGAATACACGAAGTATGTATGCGACGGATTGAACTTCGCCAAATCCACGCCAATGAGAAACAAGGCTTCTATCGCATATAACTATATTATCAAGGATAAAAAGATTCCTATGGTTCCCATTGGAGACGGGTCAAAGGTCAAGACCATATATGTCAATCCCGAAAACAAATACGGGGTCAACTGCATTGCGTGGGTCGGGAATTGGCCGAAGGAATTTGACGATATTTTCCAAGTGGATAGAAACAAGCAGTTTGAAAAAACGGTATTGAGTGCGGTGCAAAGACTGCACGAAGTTTTGGGTTGGTGCGACAAAAACGGAATCCAACTCAATAAGTCGAAACTCAGTGGTATGTTTAGATAAAGAGGTGAATTGAATGGCTAAAAATTTGTCGGATAGTTTTTTGAAGTGCAAGGAACTGGCGGACTTTGTTTATTCCCCCGAGGAGAAAAAGGACGATTACATCAGCACGAACGTAATTTCGCTTAATCTACTGTTTTCGGGTAGACCTTTTGGGGGGATCCAAAAGGGAGCCATATCCATGATGAGTGCTGGTTCGTCCCAAGGCAAGTCTTTTGTCGGTCTTTCCATTCTCAAGGAAGCACAGAAGAGAGGAATGGAATGTTATGTGTTTGACGCAGAAAAGTCTTTTGACTACAACTGGGCCAAGGGGCTGGGTATTAACGTGGACCCGAAGGTGTTGCCTGTAATCGGAACATCGGAGATTTCCAAAATCAAGCAAGCCATTTCAATGATAGAGGATGGCAAAAACACGGCCGAAAGAGCAAATGTTTTCGTTCTTTTGGACTCGTGGGGAACTCTTGTTTCACAGGTCATGATTGACAAAGCCGCGGACGGTTCCACTACAAGAGATATGACTCTAGGCTTTTGGAAGAACGAACTGGCGAACATCATGAAAGAATCGGGGTTCACGTATTTTGTGATTAACCATGTTTACGATTCCATTGGTGGGTTCGGCGACCCCTTGCAAATCCCCGGCGGCCGCAGACTCTATTTCAACTCCGAAAACGTTGTATTGACCCTTTCAAAGGCCAAAGATAAAACGACTTCGGGTGAAATTACCGGTGCCATAATGACTGCCATGACCCATAAGGGCAGAAAGGCTCTTGAAAAGTCGAAGCTGAAGTATAGAATCAAGCATGAAGGCGGATTGGACTTTTTCTACGGACTGCTTGACGATGCTTTGGAGTTTGGTGTGGTTGTCAAACCGAAGAACGGTGCTTATGCCCGTCCTTGTGTGCCCAATGACGTGAATTGGAAGGAGAACGAAATCTACTGCCCCGAGTTTTGGGTTCCCATTTTCAAGAACACCGATTTTGAGAACAAGCTGATAGAGAAATATACATATTCGGCCGATATTAACATTGGTTCAACTTCTTTGGACGATCTGATGAGTTCGGATTATTCAGGTGCGAAGCCCAAAAAGACCGTCAAGAAGGATAAGATAGACGAAATGTTGGACGAGGACGAATAGAAAATTCTCGGAAAATTCTGTGAAAATTCTTTGACTTTTGTTTGCATATAATCTATTATATGAAAAACAAGGATTTTTATGTCAGAATCAGTAGAAACAGAAAAGCCTCAATACGATGTAGTTGACTTGGAGAAGTATATTCTAAAACTTCTCCTCGTGGACGAGGACGCTAGAGATAAGCTAGCGTCCTTTGTTAGTCCAGCATACTTTGATGAAAGTAAACCGATGATGGACCTCGTGCGAATTTTCCAATCGCACAGGGAAAAATATAATGCCTATCCTTCGCCTTCCGAAATGTTGCAGGAAGCCGAAGATGAAGAGACGTTTAATCTAATCAAGGAAGTAGTTGCACTAGACGACTCAAAGTTCAACAGAGATTTTCTTGACGATATAGCAGCAGAATTTTTCCGTTCCAAAATGCTGTCCACTCATATCTTTGATATGGTGGAACGGTTGAAAACGGAAAAGGACACGGCTAAGTTAAACGATTTCCCGGATAAAATTCGTGAAGCGTTGTCTTTCAGTTTCGATGTCAAAGTTGGTATGGACATTCGAAACGATATGGAGAGGTTTTATGACTTTCTCCATTTGAACGACAAGGTTGTCAAGACCGGTATTGACGAATTGGATAAGAGAATCAAGGGTGGGATTCACGAAAAGACCTTGAATCTTTTTGTGGCCGGATGTGTGAACGAGCATACAAAGGTTTTCATTAGACAGAATGGCCGAGAACGGCTTGTGGAAATAATGGAAGTCAAACCCATGCTCGCCGCTGGAGATTTTGTGGAAGTCAGTTCTGTTGAAGGATTTTCTCCTGTTACCGCTTATGTTGAAAAAGTGAACAAGAGAATGTTCCTTGTGGAGACAGAAACAAAGAGGTGCGTTGTTTGCAGTAACGACCATCTGTTCCAAACTCCTGGTGGTTTTGCGAAAGCGGAAGATTTAGATTTTGGTAACATATTGGTCACCGAAAGCGGCATAGAACGTGTGGTGAAATCCATAGACCTTAAATACAATGGATTGGCTGTTGACTTGTCGGTCGACAACGAAACACATACATACTACACTGCGGGATTTTCGAGCCATAACACGAACGTAGGTAAAACGGCAATCAAATGTTCTTTAGCCGTGAACGCACTTTTGCAAAACAAGAAAGTTCTATACGTTACTCTCGAAATGAGCGAAGAGAAGATTATGGAACGAATTGTCTCCAACATCATTGACGTTGGTATGGACGATTTGTGGAAGTTGTCAAAGACCGAACTTGGCAAGAAGATGTATTCTTGTTTGAAGAACGTTTCGTCATCATTGGTTGTCAAGGAGTTCCCGACAAAGGGGGCGAACGCCAATCACATACGTTCTTTGCTCAAGGAATTGAAGATAAAGAGAAACTTTGTCCCGGACATTATATTCATAGACTACTTGGGTATCATGAATACTTGTTCTAGAATGGACGGCGGAAATACAAACTCGTTCTTGCAAAGAGTGACCGAAGAAGTCAGAGGTCTCGCTGTGGAATCGGGAATCCCGATTGTCTCCAGCTCGCAGATTAACCGAGAAGGCATGAAGTCAAGCGACTTTGATATGACAGACGTTGCAGACTCCATTGGTCAAACATTTACGGCTGACATTATCATAGGTGTTCAGCAAACAGAGGAAATGTTGAACTCCAACTTGTTCTCATTCAAGATTATGAAGAACAGATATGGTGGCCGATTGAGCAGAATTTCGGTTGGTATTGACTACGATCACATGCGTCTTATAAATATGAAGCAGGACTCGCAAAACGACGAAGTTTCTGATGAGATGGTGGATTCTGCGTCGGACGATATGAACAGGCTTCGTGTTCAGGATAAGTTGAACGCGAGAAGCAAGATAATTCAATTTGATTGAGGGACCGATTATGGCAAATATGGATTCCGATTTTGAGGACGAGTGCATTCATGTTATGATGAAGGAACGGTTCTTCAATGGCATATCCGAAATGGGTATAGACCTTAAAGAAGTTCCGCTTGAGAAAAAGAACTCGGGTTCTAACTTCATAAAGTTCAACTACTTTGTGGAAAAATTCATGGACAAGGAAAATGTTGGCGTTTTCCAAATGGCGGTTTTTCTCTTTGAGGATTTTTTCGATTCTTATAGAGATGTCATGAAATGTTTTGACGACGACCATAGGCAAATGCTTGAGGATGAAGCCAGAGTCAAAACGAATAGAGGTGTGAGCTCTTCCGCGCTGAAGGATATTTTGGTATGACGTTTAATACTCCCGTGGACATTTTCAGATTTATCAAAGAGATAGAGATGAAAATGCTTGGCCACGGAAAATTGACTGAAAGCAGTTTGTGCAGATTTTGGAACGGTTCGCCCGAGCATGTGAGAAACAAAATGGTCGGGATGTGGAATCTTCTCAATTCGCATGTTGTCAGTGAAGATTGTTTGAAGTCGTATATCTATGACCTCTTCATAGAAAACATATTCAAAAATCGTGGAAAAATAATTGCGAATTTAAACGAAAACACCATTCAAAAATACGACAGAAAAGTTTTCAAAAATCAGCGACAACGCGACAAGAATTTTATTAGATTGTTTTTGTCAAAGCAGAAGATGGCAGAGAATGACTTGTTTAAGGTTGGCGAATCAGGTCTATCTCCTGCCACGATGTTATTGGAGAAGGGATATATATCTCCGTTTGTATTGTCCGACAATATGGACAAGATGACTTATCCCGAGAAGTCCAATGACATTCAAAAGAAGATAACAAAACTGGCCACAATAATCAGAGAGGTGAACTAGATGGCTATCAGAAAGAACTTCAACTGGAGTGAAACCATTAACAAGATCAAGGCTATGGAGGGGACGAGTCCTTCGTATAACAAGGATGACGAAAATCTCTATAAGCCGAAGTTGGACGCCGAAGGGAATGGTGGTGCAATCATTCGTTTTCTTCCTCCGCACCCCGAAGAAGATATGCCGTTTGTCAAGAAGATGACGCACTTTTTCCAAGGTGTCGGTGGGTATTTCGTCGCCGAATGTCCGAAAGCCATTGGGTTGGATTGCCCTGTGTGCAAACACAATTACAAGATGTGGGGCATTGACAAGGATTTGGCTCGTCAGCGCAAGGCCAAGACTTCGTATTATGCGAACATTTTGGTTGTGAAGGACCCCGCTTCGCCGGAAAACGAAGGCAAAGTATTCAAGTTCAAGTATGGCGTCAAAATGCAAGAAAAGATTATGGAGAAGTTGTCTCCTGAAAAGGGTTCCATTGACGAACCGGTCCTTGTGTTTGACTATGAAAAGGGAGCCAACTTCAAGCTGAAGGTCAAGACCCAGCGTATGTTCCTCAACGGTAGAGAAGTTTCTGTTCCCAACTACGACTCATCTTCGTTTATGGAACCTTCGCCCATTGCTCTCAATGGCAAGCCTTTGACCGACGCCGAACTTGAAGAGCTGGATAAGAAGTTGTATCGTCTCAATGAAATCGTCGATAAGAGCAAGTTCAAGAGTTTCGAGGAAATTTCTGAAATGTTCTTCAAGAAAACCGGCGAGCGAATCCCGCTTACCTCCGATGACCCCGAGTGGTATGCTGGTTCAAAGAAGGTGAATGACACTGATATTAAGAGTATCAAGGAAGCCCCTGCCGACTTCAGCAAGTTGAGTGACGATGACTATTCATTCGGTTCAAAGAACGATGAAGATTCCAACGTCCACACAACCACTACTGAAGATGAGGACGATGACGATGAGTTCTTCCGCAAGCTTCGTGAACAAAACTAGGAAAGGTCTGGTAGAGAACAATCCGCTATTGTGGACATATTTGCAAACCGCGGCGACATCCATAGAGGGTGCCGCCTTTCACGGTGATAATAAAATAAATTTCAAATGTCCTATTTGCGGAGACGGGCATACGGGACGAAAGAAACGTGGTTGGATTGTATGGGACAAAAAGATTGACCTCATATATTACAAGTGTTTCAATTCGTCGTGTCCTGCCGCGGACGATCATGCTTGGCATGGATCAAAGTTTCTCAAAGAGCAAAGCCCGATTCTATACAAGCAGTATATATGCGACCTTTTGGGAAAAGACGACGGCCTGAATTTATCAAAACTTGTCGCAAAGAAGCCGAAGAAAAAGATAGAGTCAACGGACAATGAAAAATTGGACGTGAGATTTTTCGTGCCTATTATGAAAGGCACGGGTGAGTTGTTCGACCTCGCGAAAAACATGTGCGAGAAGAGAATGATAGACCCGAAGATATGGCACAAGTTCTTTGTCGCTACTGGCGGTAAATACAAGAATAGAATGGTCATTCCATATTTTGACGACAAGGGCGAAATCTACTATTACCAAGCTAGAACTCTTGTGGGACAGGAACCGAAGTATCTCAATCGCAAATCGTCCAAGGCGGATTCTCTATACAACATATACAACATAGACAAAACCAAACCTGTTATGGTATTGGAAGGTCCGATAGATTCCATGTTCGTAAAGAACTCGGTGGCAGTCATGGGCATATCAAAGGATTTGCCCAAGCTGAAAAATTTGGACCTCTATTGGATTTATGATAACGACGAAACGGGAAAGTCCGCGGCCATTGAAGGTCTTATGTCGGGACGAAAAGTTTTTCTTTGGGAAAAATTCTTGAAGGCCGCGAACATAAAGGGCAAGGTTAAGGACATAAACGACCTCTATATAAATATGAATAGAAGTAGTGCGTTTACATTTGCCGAGTTCAAGGACTTTTTCAGCGACAATAGATTGGATAAGATTTGGTTGATTTGAAGGTGGTTTATGATTAACATTTTGACTAGGTTCCACGAGGGCCGCGAGTATTCCATTAAGCAACTTTGCATGACCCTACAAGGTCAAAAATACAGACACATAATTTCGGTGGAGAATGAAAAGGACGAGTGTTTCATCAAACACTTGATTCCCGATGCTGTGATTGTAAAGGTTCAAAAAACAGGACCCTATTCTTTCAACGCCTATATAAATGAAATGGCCAATCTTGCCGACGGGCCCGTTTGGGTTTTAGATAGCGACGATTTGGCGGAGCCGAACGCAATAGAAACGATAGAACAGAACTACGTTCCAGGAAAACTGAACGTGTTTCGCATTTTCTACGGCGTTGGGTGCTTACCTAGAATGTTTCATGTGCCAACGCAATACGAAGGTATGCAAATTTCATCACAATGTTTGGTGTGGGACCCGAAGTCGGCAAAATTTCCTGAGTGGAGCGGAAAACATTATGATGCCGATAATAGATTCAAGAACGATTGTATTCATGCGGG
>Ga0310696_10011310_pt1 | contig 10185 bp, 10 predicted proteins | sample AusTroGonzalo_MG_4_FD_203885 | JGI IMG/M metagenome (GOLD analysis project Ga0310696, IMG submission 203885) | Bovine rumen microbial communities from tropical cattle in Woodstock, Queensland, Australia - Gonzalo_02 (v2) (version 2) | ecosystem: Host-associated > Mammals > Digestive system >... | reverse complement strand
TAAGACAGTGGAGGTGGGAGCACAAAAAATACCCGCGCATACGCGCAAGGTACAGTAAAAAGTACCTTGTTTTTACTGTACCTTGAAATATGTACCTGAGCTCAAAAAGTTATCAGGCTTAAAACAAACGGATTTTTCCGACAGAGAAGTCCCGTTTTCCGCTGGCACTCGGAGTCCCGCCGCACTCGGAGTCCCGCCGCACTCGGAGTCCCGCCGCACTCGGAGTCCCGCCGCACTCGGAGTTCCGCCGCACTCGGAGTTCCGCCGCACTCGGAGTTCCGCCGCACTCGGAGTTCCGCCGCACTCGGAGTTCCCGCCGCACTCGGAGTTCCGCCGCACCCGGAGTCCCGCGGCACTCGGAGTGGATTTACTTTTCGAGCTTGATCCCGGCGAGTCCGGCGATCCATTCTAGGTAGGCTTTCTTCTCCGGGAGCCCGGGGAGGATGCCGAGGATCTTTTTCCCGTCCGATCCGAGCAAGACCGTGCAGGGATAGACCTGCGGCACGTTCAACGCCTTGCGGAGCGAGCTGTTCGATTCGAGCTGTGCTTCGGGCGCGTCGGCGTCGACGAAATGCCGGATGTAGAGCCCGACGACCGCCGGGCGGATGGACGCCGTGAACTCTTTGGAGCGGATGATCGAGCTCTCCATTTTCTTGCTAGCCGAACTCCAGTCGGGGCCGGTGAAGAGGATGAGGATCGGCTTGTTGTCCTTCGCCGCTTCGGCGCGGGCGTCCTTCAGGCGGAGATGCCAGTCGCCGCCGAGCGCGGAGTCGGGGAGGATCCAGCCGGAATCGTCGGTTTTCTTCGCCGTTTCGGCTGCCGGCAGGACGGAGATGCCGCCCAGGAGAAACAGCATGCAGGCGGTGAGGGCGAGGACGGGACGGATCGCGGCGAATTTCATGATGCCTCCCGGGGTCATTCGGAGATCGCGAGCGTGCAGGGGCCGTTCTTGCAGCCGCCGCTGCAGCCGAGGACCTCGATGAAGTTCGCGCGGGACCGGCCGAAGAGGAAGAGGTGCAGCAGCTTCAGCGTCTGGGCGTTGATGCCGTCGATGAACTTCTCCTGGAGCTCGAGCATGGGTTCCGATTCGAGCGCGGCGGCCACCATCGCGCCGGTCGCGGCGCAGGTCCGGGAGAAATCGCGGTCGGAGTCGTCGGGGTCCTGCGGGATGTAGTCCTGCGGCTCGAGCGCGGAGCCGCCGAGGGCGATCAGGATCGCGCCGAGTTCCTCGAACGTGATGACGCGGTCGACGCCGGGGCAGGAGAGCGATTCGTAGCGCTTGGCGATGCAGGGGCCGATGAAGACGTTTACGGCGTCGGGGTATTTCTCGCGCGCCTGCTGGCCTGCGATGGCCATGGCGCTTGGGACAGACGACAGATACTGGCGCATGGCCGGGAGATGACGGCGCACGAGCTCGACGAATGCCGGGCAGCTGGCGTCCGCGACGAGTTTGCCGCCGAGTTTCATCTTGCGGATGAATTCCTGGGAGGCCAGGCTGGCGGCGGTTTCCGCCGACTGCGCGACTTCGATGACATCGGTGAATCCGACCGCGCGAAGCGATTGCAGGAGCTTGTCGCGACCGCCCGGAAACTGGACATAGGCGGAAGGCGCTACGAGCGCGACGCATTGCCGTCCTTCGGACAGGGTTTTCATGACCGGCAGGAGTTCGGAGCGCTGCATGATCGCGCCGTAGGGGCACGCGCGGAAGCATTTGCCGCAGAACGTGCATTTGCGGAAGTCGATCTCGGCGTAGCCCTCGGCATTCTTGCGGATGGCCCCGACCGGGCACGCCGCTTCGCACGGGATCGGGAAGCGCTTGATGGCGTTGTACAGGCAGACGTCGATGAGGCATTTGCCGCACTGTTCGCAGGTGTCCTGGTTGATGAATGCCTTGCCGCGCATGATGTTGATGGCGTTGTTCGGGCAGACGTGGATGCAGGTCTGTGCGAAGCAGTTGCGGCAGAGATTCTGAACGACTTCGATCTTCGCGTCGGGGCAGCAGGCGCATGCCGTGCGGGCCACGGTGAGCGGCCGTTCGGGGCGTTCGGAATCGGCCGAGATCGCGTCGAGGTATTCGTGCGGGAACCGGCTGTCGTCCTGCTCGTCCTGCGCCTCCTGTCCCAGCAGAGCCAGGATACGGCGGCGGATGACCTCGCGGTCGTGCTCGATGCAGCAGTGAAGCGGTTTCGAGCCCGCCGGTTTGACGTAGTACGGCAGCTTGTCGATGATCTCCGCGAGGGTGCCTTTGCGGAATTCGCAGGCCACCCGGATCATGAGTTCGCGCCGCTGGCGGTCGGGACTGCTTACGTAATCCGTGCTCATGCTTCCTGGTCCTCCATGATTTCGGAGATCGCCGCGCAGACAGACTCGAGCGTGGCGTTCTGGATGAGTTGGCCGTTGATCCGCGCGAACGGAGCGTGCGCGAGGTCGAGACAGCCGCAGTCGACGGGGCAGGGGGACACCATGAGCTCGATCTTCGGGAGCCATTTTTCGGGCAGATGGGCGCCGATGTTCAGGATGCGGGCGTTCCCCAGCATGTAGCAGGTCATGCCGCAGAAGATCTCCACCTCGATTTTGCCGTCGTCGTTCATGTGCCGAAATCCTTTTCCCCGGCGTTCCATGCGTCTGCCGGATGCGGGGGCTGTGCGTGTGAATAAGGTCCTAACGCAAAAATTACATGCCTTTTCCGGTTTTTCAAATCGAAATCAGTAAAATGTCGGAAAAAAAGCGAAAAAAGGTGAAGAAAAATCGACCCGGCCCCGGAAATGTTATCGGATAACAGCGGATTGACCAAAAAATACATGATGGGGCTTTCCTTTCCTCCGTTGCTCCGTCACTCCGCGAACGGGTCGTAGATCGAATCGTCCGGCGCGAGGTAGCCGACCCGGTCCTCCCAGCCCGATTTGTCCGGCGGACGCGGCGTGAATTTGTTCCACGCCGTGGCATGTCCGTCCACGAACGCCGTCGGGCAGGAACCCGAGTGACGGAAGTCGGCGTAGCCGCCTCGCCCCGAGGTGGGATTGTAGAGAAATGCCGTCGGCGAGGGGCGGCCGTCACTTCCGGAGAGGAAGCACGCGGAATCCGCGAGCATCACGATGCGTGACGGGAACTTCACGTCGAGCGTGCGGCAGGGCCGGTAGTTCGGCGGCTGCGATTTCACATCCGGGAACGACAGCAGGTAATTCAGGCCGTACCCGGCGAATCGCGCCGTCCAGGAGAGGTTGGTGTACAGCGCGGTCTTTGCCGAGGGACACTCGAAGACGCGACCCTTCGCCGCGCTGGAATCCGGCACGATCCGGGACAGGATGCCCGGGCCGCGGTGGTTGGACGAGGAATCCCACTGGTCGAACGACGCGTCCCAGGCGGGGCAGAAATAGGTGTCGCAGGCGTCGGCGTAGTAGAGGTGCATCAGAGAGACTTCGTGCAGATTGCCCACGCAGGATGCCAGACGGGCGCGGTCACGCGACGAGGACACGGCGGGGATCAGCAGACCGGCCAGGATCGCGATGATCGCGATGACGATCAGGAGTTCAATGAGGGTAAACGGCTTCGTCCGCGCGGTAACGGCGCGAAACCCGCCGCCCTTTGCTGCTGGACGGACGACTCGGTTCATGGTTCCTCTTTGCGTGACGGGCACAAATGCCGGAGACCGGCTCGGAAGTGTTCAAGGACGCGGGGACCCGGCTTGCGGCGGGGAGCCGCTCACGGTTGCTCGACAGTTCGTGATTTGCACACGATTCACCCGGGAGTCCTTGCGGATTGCGGGATTTACCATACACCCGGAGTGCGGAAAATGCAAGCGCGGAAGAGGCGTTTTCCGGGGTAGAAAAGGGGGTGCTCTGGGGTGGAGCAGGGGCTCTTACGCGGTCTTTTCCCTGCGGATGAGGATGTTCGCGGCGTCGTCGCGGTGAATGGAGATGCTGGTCTCCAGGATCCGGATGCGGAGGAGTCCGCCGAACGGCGCATGGGCCTCCATCTGCAGCAGAGTGCCGGGGACGATCCCGACGTCGGCGAATTTCTTCCTGCCGCGGAGACCGGGCCTCATCGCGACCACGGTGCCGGACTGGCCGACGGGGAGCTCCGCCAGGGAACATTCGGCGGGATCGAGAGTGAGGGTGGCGTGACAATGTGCCGCGGGTGCGGCGGCGAAACATTCGCTCATGGTGATAAAGATCCTTGTTTGACCGTCCGGTGAAAGTGAGGGAGGACGGTGGGCAGTGTTTTGTAAGATGCTATATAATATACACCCGAAATCGTTTTTTTCAAGCGCGCGTGCGCCCTCCCGGGGCGGAAAACACGGAAAACAGCGAAAAACGGCTTTGTATTTCGGCGGAACGATGGTATATTAAACCTTTCATCTCTTGAGGGAAAACGACGAAATGAACCAGAAACCGGTCCTGAAACAGGCTTTCATCAGCTCCCTGCCCGTGCTGATGGGCTATACCGCCATGGGGTTCGCCGCGGGCGTCCTGCTGGCGGCGAAAAGCGGCGTCAAACTGCCTGCCCTGTGGGCATTTCTGACGAGCGCGACCAGCATCTCCGGCGCCCTCCAGTTCATGCTCGTGGACTGGATCCGCACGACGCGCCCGATGCTGGACGTGGCGCTGCTGACCGTGTGCCTGAACATCCGCTACTCCATGTACGGCCTGTCGCTCATCGAACGTTTCCGCGGGATCCATCCGCTCAAAAAACTGTACCTGATCTGGTCCCTGACCGACGAGACCTACGCGCTCGAAGTCGAAAACAAAGTCCCGCCCGGGGGCGACTCCATCCTATACTGCCTGACCCTCGCCGGGCTGAACCACTGCTACTGGATCATGGGCGTCGTGGCCGGCGCGCTCGCCGGAGCCGCTCTGCCGTTCCCGGACAAGGGCATCGACTTCGCCATGACCGCGCTCTTTTTGGTCATCCTGACCGACCAGTGCAGGGAACGCAAAAACCGCATTTATGCGGCGGTCGGGCTCGCAGCGTCGGTCGTCTGCGCCCTGATCTTCGGCGCGCAGAAAATGCTGATCCCGTCGATGATCCTGATGCTCTCCGCCCTGATCGTCTGCCGGAAGAGCCTCGAACGCATCGCCGGGACACCGCCTGAGCCCGAAGACGAGGTGAAGCCATGACCGGGACCTCGACCGAATACCTGCTGCTCCTGGCCGCCGTGACCGCGGGCGTTACGCTGCTCCTGCGTGCCCTGCCGTTCCTGCTTTTCGGTACCGGCAAGCGTCCCCCGGCCCTGATCCTGAGCATCGGAAACGTGCTGTCGCCAGCAGCCATCGCCATGCTTGTCGTGTACTGCTTCGCCTGCTACGTTCGCGACCGTGCCCCACTCGACCACATGCTCGGCCTTGCGGAGATCGCCGCGTCAGTCACGGTCATCTGCCTCCAGCTGTGGAAACGCAATCCGCTGCTGTCGATCCTCGCCGGCACCGCCGTCTACATGATCCTGGTCCAAACCGTTGTGCCATGAGCGTGTTGTGCCGCTTTTGAGCATGATTCCGGTTCAGACCGTCATGCCGTGAGCGGGTTGTGCCGCTTTTGAGCATGATTCCGGTTCAGACCATTATGCCGTGAGCGGGTTGTGCCGCTTTTGAGCATGATTCCGGTTCAGACCGTCATGCCGTAATCCTTTCTTTTCAGCTCAATCTCACTTTAGTTCAAGGTCAAAACCTCAAGGTACAGTAAAAACAAGGTACTTTTTACTGTACCTTGCGCGTATATGCGCGAGAGGTGCTATTTCGCGTAAGATGTTAGCTCCTTTTACATGATCCTGGTCCAGACCGTTGCCGTGAGCGGGTTTGTGCCGCTTTTGAGCATGATTCCGGTTCAGACCGTCATGCCGTGAGCGGGTTGTGCCGCTTTTGAGCATGATTCCGGTTCAGACCTCATGCCGTGAGTGAATTGTGCCGCTTTTGAGCATGATTCCAGTTCAGACCGTCATGCCGTAATCCTTTCTTTTCAGCTCAGGCTCACTTTAGTTCAAGCTCAAAACCTCAAGGTACAGTAAAAACGAGGTACTTTTTACTGTACCTTGCGTGTATATGCGCGGGAGGTGCTATTTCGCGTAAGATGTTAGCTCCTTTTACATGATCCTGGCCCAGACCGTTGCTGTGAGTGGATTGTTCCATCGCAGAGAAGCGAGGTTCCGGTTCAGACCGCTGTAGTGTAATCGATCTTTTCAGCTCAATCTCACTTTAGTTCAAGGTCAAAATCTCAAGGTACAGTAAAAACAAGGTACTTTTTACTGTACCTTGCGTGTATATGCGCGAGAAGACTTTTTTCTTCGCAGTCATGTTCCGAGGCAATGCTTGGAGATGGGATGCCTGAGACCTTTTGCTTCAAGTTCATGGCCGCGGGTCAAGGCCTAGGACTGTGGATATAATCTGATCTCTGATCAAAACCTCAAGGTACAGTAAAAACAAGGTACTTTTTACTGTACCTTGCGTGTATATGCGCGAGAGGAGTTTTTGCTGGGGTTACACTTGCTATGCGATATGCGCGAGCGATGTATTTCCTGAGGGTTACGCTTGCTGTGCGGTAGTGTGCGAGGTTTTTTCTGAGGGGGTTACGCTCCCGATGCGTGAATGCGCATAAGGAGCGTGTTTCCTTGTGTTACTGGGGGGCGGATAAGCGCGCGGCGCGTTTTTAGGACAGGGCTTGCGGCGGTTCAGAAGCTCTTGAACGCCTTCAGGAGTTCGTCCCGCTTGGGGTTGTCCTCGTAGTCGACCATGATGAACGAGCCGTGCGAGACCGCCGGAAACTTGAAGCCGTAGATGTAGATGTAGTCGTGCTTGTCGACGTACTCGATCTTCGCACGCGCTTTCTTGTACTTCGTGTTGAACTTGTAGAATGCGACCTGCCGGTTTGCCACCTTCAGCGCGAACCCGTCCGATGCGTGGATCGTTTCAAAGTCCATGACACCGTCGTACGTTCCCCCGGTTTGCTGCATCATGTAGCGGCAGAGTTCCAGGGCCGTGCGGTCGTTGTTTTCGACCGTGGTCTTGCATCCGGCGCAGAAGACGACTGCGACGGCGGCGAAAACGGTGCAAAGAAATCTGAACATGGCATGCCTTTCACGTGGGTACAAAAGTTAGCGCTGGCAAGATAATGTAAGTCGTTTTTCCGCAAAGTCAAGCCGATGAAGCGAAATAATGGCAAAAACGCGCCTCACGCGGGCGGTCACAGCGAACGCAGCACGGCGACCACGCGCCCGATCGTGTCGGGTTCCGGCGTGTGCGATGAATTCACGGTGCGGCAGAGCAGCTTGCTGCCAGGTCTGTCGAGAACCATCATGCCGGGGTGGAGTATGCCTGGACGGGTCCAGACGACCAGCACGTCTCCGGGCACGACTCCGGGCGGCTGCACGCCGAAGACGCCTGAACGGATCGCGAAAAGGTCGCGCGCGGCCGCTTCGTCGGGGATCAGGCCGGGATCGACGCCGCAGCTGGAATCCGGCGAGTCCGGGAAACAGCTGAGTTTTGCATACAGCGGCACGAAAACGGTTGTCGCTGCCTTTTTACCGCATTTCATCCCGACAAACCGGATGCTTCTGCGGGCGCCCTTTCTGCGCTCGATGGCGTGCTTGCGTTCCAGGGCGGCGATGTGTGCGGCCGCGGTCGTGACGCGGATTGAGAAGTGTTCCGCGATTTCATACAGCGTCGGCGAAATGTCGTTCCGGCTGATGAAGTCGCGCACGAACGATACGATTTCGAACTGTTTTCTTGTAATGTTTTTCATGATGCGGGGGGGATGGGGTTGTGCGTGGAAGGCGGAGTCCGGGGGCGGTTCCGTCCGGTTTTTGTAAGGGTGTCGAAAATTTCATCGGACATAGATACAATACAACAAATCTTGAAACTTTTCAAGAGCAAGAATGAAATATTCTTGAAATTACTTTCAATTTCTGCGGACAAATGTACGGCTGTCCCTGCGTGGCACGCTCCGTTTTCCGCCTTGACATTTCCCCGAAGCATGGTATCTTAATTGGATAAACATCATTTCAAAACGTTTCGACGAAAAGGATTTCATCATGAGCTCACTCGACCTCAAAGGCAAGGCGGTCGTCTTTCTCGGCGACGGCATGGCCGATCTCCCCATTCCCGAACTCGACGGCAAAACGCCGCTGGAGGCTGTCCCGACCCCGACGATGGACAAGATCGCCGCGAACGGTGCCTCCGGGACGTTCCTCACGCTCCCCGAGGGCTACCCGACCTCGTCCGACGTCGCGAACATGTCCGTGCTGGGCTACGCTCCGTCGCTGTATTACCCCGGGCGCGGTCCCATCGAGGCCGTGAGCCAGGGCATCCCGCTCGCGGCCGACGACGTGGCGTGGCGCTGCAACCTGATCACCGTTGAGGACGGCGTGCTGAAGGATTATTCCGCCGGACACATCACGAAGGAACATTCCCGGATCCTCATGGAGGCGCTCCAGGAGAAATTCGGCTCGGACAAGCTGACGTTCTACCCCGGTGTGAGCTACCGCAACCTGCTGATCCTCCACGGCCCCGAATTCTCGCCGAAGGTCGGCTATTACAAGCCCGATTCTTCGCAGGACATCCCGGTCTCCGAGCTGCCCTGGACCGCGCTTGACGACTCGAAGGAGGCCGCTTACACGGTCGAATTCCTGAACAAGCTCTACGCCGAGGCCGGTAGATTCCTCGCCGAACACCCGCTCGTGAAGTCGGGCGAGGCGAAGGGCAACGCCATTTGGCCGTGGAGTCCCGGGCGCACCCCGTCCTTCCCGAAGTTCTCCGAGCGTTACGGCGGCAAATCCGGTGCGGTCATCACGGCCGTCGACGTAATCTCCGGCATCGCCAAATGCGCCGGGATGGACGTGATCCCGGTCGAGGGCGCCACCGGCTATATCGACACGAACTACGAGGGCAAGGCCGCCGCCGCGATCCGTGCCATCGAGGACCACGATTTCGTCTACGTTCACCTGGAGGCCATCGACGAGACCGGCCACGAGGGTCGGCTCGACCTGAAAATGCAGGCCATCCGCGACTTCGAAAACCGCATCGTCAAACCGGTCGTCGAGGCGCTCCAGCCCCGTGGATGCACGTTCGCGGTCCTCCCCGATCATCCCGTGCCGCTCTCCATGCGCCAGCACACGCGGACTCCCGTCCCGGTCTGCATCTGGGGCCCGCACATTCAACCCGACGCCGTGACCGAGTATTCGGAGAAGGCCGCCCCGAACGGCTCCCTCGGATTCATGACCGGCGACGCCTTCATCCGCATGGTGCTCGGCCTCTGATCGCGCCCGAGGGCGTTTGCATAAAAATACCTCCGGCCGATGGGGAAGCCGGAGGCGAGAGTTCCGAGCCCGGGAGATTCGTGAGACCGGGCTCGGCGTTTTATACCATTCACTCGCTGAAGAGCCAGGTGGAGAGGTAGCGCTCGCCGGTGTCGGGCAGGAGCGCCACGATGCGTTTGCCGGCGAATTCGGGACGTTTCGCGAGCTCGAGCGCGGCATAGAGCGCTGCGCCGGAACTGATTCCGACGAGCAGGCCTTCCTGCGCCGCGGCCGCACGCGCAGTCTTGCCCGCGTTCTCGGCCGAAACTCCGATCACCTCTGTGATGAGGCCGGTATTCAGCACTTTCGGCACGAATCCGGCGCCGATGCCCTGGATCTTGTGCGGTCCGGGCGCTCCGCCCGCGAGGACCGGGCTCGTGTCGGGCTCAACCGCGAAGATCTTCACGTCGGGGTTCTGTTCGCGCAGATATTCGCCCACGCCGGTCAGCGTGCCGCCGGTGCCCACGCCCGCCACGAACGCGTCGACTTTGCCGTCGGCGTCCGCCCAGATTTCCGGGCCCGTGTGCGCCTTGTGGTACGCGGGGTTCGCGGGGTTCTCGAATTGCTGCGGGATGAACGACCCCGGATGTGCGTCGCGGAGTTCGAGCGCCTTCGCGATCGCGCCCTTCATGCCCTTCGCGCCCTCGGTCAGCACGATTTCCGCGCCGTACGCCTGCGCGAGCTTGCGGCGTTCGATGCTCATGGTCTCCGGCATGGTCAGGATCAGGTGGTAGCCCTTCACGGCGGCCACGAACGCGAGTCCGATGCCGGTGTTGCCGCTGGTGGGCTCGATGATGAGCGCGCCGGGCTTCAGCTGTCCGGCCTGCTCGGCGGCTTCGATCATGGCGAACGCGATGCGATCCTTCACGGAGCTGCCGGGGTTGAACGACTCGACCTTCACG
>Ga0310696_10011309_pt1 | contig 10186 bp, 7 predicted proteins | sample AusTroGonzalo_MG_4_FD_203885 | JGI IMG/M metagenome (GOLD analysis project Ga0310696, IMG submission 203885) | Bovine rumen microbial communities from tropical cattle in Woodstock, Queensland, Australia - Gonzalo_02 (v2) (version 2) | ecosystem: Host-associated > Mammals > Digestive system >... | reverse complement strand
ATATCCATCGAAAGTTCAAAGTCATTCAGGCAAGCCTCCAGCACCTCGCGGCTGAAGCGCGGATAGAACGGCTCGTTAACCTTCACATACTGCTCGAGCGTCATAGCTGGCAGGTCGAACTCCTCAGGCACGATGAAAATCTCCTGCAGCGTCTCCGGCTGTCGCTTGCATGTTTCGACACTATCGAAACTTACAGAACCTTTCTTCGCCCGCAGCAGGCCGGCAATCAGATAAAGCAGCGTTGACTTGCCCGTTCCGTTCTTACCCAACAGACCGTAGATGTTGTTTTCCTCCAGCCTCAGGCTGAAATCGTCGAATACCAGGTTCTTCTGACCTGCGTACTTGAAACTGATGTTGTTTACTTCAATCATAATTCTTGTTATTTTTATTGGTTTTATACTTCTGTTTTAGTGTACTACTTTGCTATTACACTGCAAAAGTAGTACAAATATCCTTTCCCTCCAAACTTTTGGGCAAAAAAAAATAAGGCGTTAATGCTTTTTAACATTTACACCTTATTATATATACTAAAACAAGACAGGAAGACAGGGAGTTCAAGACGTATGTTTGTCAGTTTCAAAATCTCCGAATCGGTGTGTAATGAGGAAAACAAGTATTGTCTTGGACTCCTTGTCTCCCTGTCTCCTTGTTTACTTGAACTCAGAAGTTCACTCCAATATTGGTGAAGAAGCTCCCAGTATGTGCCGTGTTGAAGTCGTCATGGCTCACGTTGGCCAGTCCGATGTCATATCCCAGCTCCGCATAGAGGTGGTCGAACTGCAGGCCGCAACCGATGCGCAGGCCACCGTCGAACCGCTTAAAGGCATCGTCAGAGAACGAGCTGTAGGTCTGCCGTCGATCCTGCTCCTTAATCTTGCCACCGACACCCGCCGCACAATAGACACCCGCAAAGGGCTGGATGCTCGTCAGACGGTCGAAGTTGTGCTGATACTTCATCAGGAACGGCACTTCCAGGTAGTTCATGTTGAAGGTCGTGGAACCGTTCTTGCCACCCTTCTCCACATACGACAGCCCCGACTCCAGGTATAACGGCGTGGCTGGAGCCACCTGAATGCCCGCCACAAAGCCCACGTTCAGCCCCGTCTTCGGCGTACCGCCGTCCAAATAGTGGTCATCGGCATTGACATTCGAGACACCGAAACCCACGCGCAGCCCAAAGTAGCCGTCGAGTCCGGCACGATGGCGATAGCTATCTTCAAGATAGCCCCTGCGTACAGGAGTCACCGTAACTGGGCGGACGCTGCGCCCCCTCACATATTGTGCCATTGAAGGCACGGCCGTCAGCACGGCCAGCATCGAAATCATCACTATTCTTTTCATCGTCGTACATTTTTATTGGTTAGACGACGCAAAGATACCGCTTTCTCAGCCTCCCACCAACGTACCATCCCTACAACTCAAGGCTATTTTCCCTAAACTTCGGGGGAGAATCCCTATCCACCCCAATACGGTATCCCCTTGAATGTGCCTTATTTCACCAGATATTTCTTTCCCTTTTGAATATACAAGCCCTTTGAGGGTTGGGTGCTAAGGCGTCGTCCCTGGAGGTCATACATAGGAGCGGCTTCAGATTCTTCATCCTCCACTGTCACAACACCTTTGACAGATACGGCGCCATTCCTCTTCACAAGTCTTATAAGCACCATCGTTCCTTGTTGCTTTATTCGTTGGTCAACCCATGGTTTAGCTTCTGGAGAGGGAGCACACTCCTTGACATTATATAATATAGAAAACGAAGTGCCGTCCTGGAGACAGTAAGGATACATATAGTAAGGCTGCCCATCAACATCCGTAAAGGCATACACATGCAACATGTTGCCATTAAGCCTTGAGATAAACACTACAGCGACCAATTCATAATAGCGATATCCTTCCGTATAGCTCATGTAGAAATCGGAATACGCTCTTTCCAGCGTCACGTCACAATTCTCTATCAACTCCATGAAGTCTGTTTCCGTAGGATACACCCAGTCACTTCCCACGTAAGGAGCAACGTCTATGGGGCCCTCAAACCCGCCGCTCATCCTGAACGGAGCATCCGCGCCAAGATTCATGTCGGCCCATTGTGTGCCAGAAGGCAGGCCAAGGTCTACTTGACTGATCATTGGATAGGTGACTCCATCCAACTGATAGACACTCTCCGGCATGGTATCATCAGGAACTATCACTTCAAAACTTCCATACAGGTTCGAACCATCGTTTGTTTTCACATAAATGGTAGTCGTTCCGGGCGAAAGGGCTATCACAAACTCACCCTCAATCATCACAATCTCCGGATCATAGCCATAAATGCTCACTGACTTGTCATCAGCATTGTCAGGAAGTAGCCTAATTGGGAACTGTGCCTTATGTCCCTTCTTGATGGTAATTCGATTAAAGAAAATACGCAACTCCTCGCAAAGCTGCTTGGGACGCTTGGAGTAGTAGGTCTTGAAAGTGGTCTTGCCAATAGTCAGAGTCGTATCCGTAAGTACATAGATGTTGACATAGTCATGCAAGATTCCGTTCGCATTGTAGAAGAGTATCCTGTCGTTCTTCCTGTCATGAACATAGGTGCAGGAACTGATATAAGTGTTGGTACCATCTTCAAAAAACTCGATGTATTCCTCCTTCGTGGAGTACCATTTCTTGCCCGTCAGTGATGGTTCTTGGTTATCACTGACCATTGTTACAGCCTGCACGTTTGTACCAAACACAAGCATGGCTATCAGTATGAAAAAAGACCTAAGGAGTGATGCCTGTTTCATAAGCTATTGTTTTTAGTTACGATATTGTTCTCGCAAACCTGTTGCAAAGTTAATAATTTATTTAGATATTTCATCATTTTTCTTCTCTTTTTTTTGAACACAAACCAGAATGCATACTTCCGCGATTACCTGGAAATGAATTTCCTCTTTCCCTGAATGTAGATTCCTCTCTTCACGGAGTTCTTGTCTACTCGCTGTCCATAAAGATTATAAATCTGGCGGTCGTTGTCCATGACAATAGTCGGAACCTTGTCAGCGTCAACGAAGACGTACTTGTCAAGATACTCCATGTGACGCTTTATCCAGTCGGTGATATAGTCCAGTTCCGCCTGGAAGTCTATGACCCGACCGCCAACGTCGCTATCCCCCGACCATCGTTGCTCTTCTCTTTTCGCGGCACCGCTGTTCTGCAACAGCTGTCCGTATGAACTGTAGCGGTCGATGAGATTGGAGGTAGAAAGATAGGTCTTACGCAGATTATAATAGCGGCTGACAACCTTGCCGTTAAAGTCGTCAGCATTCAGTTTGACCAGCCTGACATAGAGATTCAGGTCCATCTGCATCGGATAGTCTGGTTGTGAAGAACCAAGAATAAACTGTTCTACCCACTGCTGACCCACAGAGCTGTCTAAATCCCACACGGCCAGCGTCAGTTTCTTGTCCAACGTCTGGTCATAGACGGCCCAGAACAGGTTCTTCGCCATATTGTCGAAGGCATTCAACACATAGAGTAATATGTAATAGTCAATCAGCACAGGCATGTCAAAATACTCATGAACATGATTGACAAACTCCTCGTCACTGCTGTTGGCCACAAAGTCTATGGCATTATAGAGCGTACTATAGTCCAATAAGTCGAGATCCGACAAGTCGGGGTACTTGGCCTCGACATTATCCCAGAGCTCACTTTTATTGTCGTAAGGAGAAACACGCCACATCGTGGAGACACCCCACCCTTTTGCCTTCCAAAGTGCGCCAAAGACCTCACCGCTCCTACTGTTGCATTTCATTAGCCTCATCTGTTTCCTATCCATATTTTCCGTCAGGCTGTAGATGCCCTCATATTCATCATTCAGATAGACCTCCACCACCTGTCCCCTAACGCCCGAGCGTGCCAATGGTTCTTGATGATGGTAATAAGGCTTTGCCGCGAAGTCGTTCCACAGCTCAGTGGCAATACGGTTTCTGAGTCGGAACACATCGGCCTGTCCGGCGTCCAAAATCCAGTCCTCGTCTTCACGCATACCAAACAGGCTGACGTTTTTCGACAGTTTTATCCTGTAATTCCGCTTATGCTTGTCATCTAAGTTAGTCGACCCTCCGCGCCACTTTACTTCAGCGTCATACCTGGCCATACTACCGTTATCGAAAATATACAATTCAGCATGCTGATAGTCGTACCCAAACTGTCCTTCCAGCTTGATAACGGGTATCTGGCCCCAAGCTCCAACGGAAAAGACAAGAACAAAAAGTACTGAGAAGAATCGCATACTTTACAAACAATGGGTGTATATAATTACAAGTGCAAAATTAATCGTTTTCCTTCACATTACCAAAAAAAACGGTAACTTTTTACACAAAAGGGATGCGGTTCTTTTTGTGTACTTTTTGTGAAATAGGTCGGTGTCATCGTCATCGAGGTCTTTGTACTCAACCAATCAAAATTTTGATTCGTTGACTTTCACCCAATCCGGTTCCGCTTTGGGTCTTTGTACTCAACCAATCGAAATTTCGATTCGTTGACTTTCACCCAAGCCGATTCTTTGCAAGCAAAACGTCCCTTCGGGCCGAGCGCCTGGGTACTTGGCGTTACAGCGTTACAGTTGTTACAGTTCCAAAATCAATTGTAGAAAGTCAAAAATTAACTCTATATTTATTTAAATATAGAAGTATTTTTAGGGTATGGAAATGCCTTTCGAGAACTGTAACAACTGTAACAAGTGTAACAGATGGTGGCAACCTGTACAATTATTCGGTACACAAGAGTGGTTCTTTATATGTATCGGCTTTGCTGCGCATTGTTTTCTGAAAATAAATCAAAAATAATTGCGAAAGTATTCGTAGACCGCAACGGAAATGTTGTACCTTTGCAACGTGAAATTGGTCGAGGCGCAGACTGAGGCAACGCGAGCTTTGCTCCGAGTAAAGGGAGTGGTTACTCCGAGCGAATGAAAAAATTGAAATTATATGAATTTGTTCCTGCTTTTGTGGAGATACAGAATATTGTGCATGAAAAAGGTGGAAATGCTCAACACATCTCCACCCTATTACATAAATCGAAGTGCGATTAGCACTGAGCGAGCTTTCCGTCAGAACCGAGGACGTTGACAATCTTGTGGATGTACATCTTCTTCATGTTCTCACGAGCGGGCTTCAGATACTGACGAGGATCGAAATCTCCAGGATGCTCAGCGAGGTGCTTGCGGATAGCAGCGGTCATGGCCAGACGAGAGTCGGAGTCGATGTTAATCTTGCAGACGGCGCTCTTAGAAGCCTTGCGGAGCTGCTCCTCGGGAATACCGATAGCGGCGTCGAGCTTGCCACCGAACTGGTTGATGGTGTTGACCTCGTCCATGGGCACTGAAGAAGAGCCGTGGAGCACGATGGGGAAGCCGGGGAGCTTCTTCTCGATCTCGGCGAGGATGTCGAATGCCAAGGGGGGCGGAACGAGCACACCGTTGACGAGCGTGCACTGCTCGGGAGTGAACTTGTGGGCACCGTGAGAGGTACCGATAGAGATAGCCAGCGAGTCGCAACCGGTGCGGGTAGCGAAGTCGATAACCTCCTCGGGCTTGGTGTAGTGAGACTCAGCAGCGCTGACCTCATCCTCAACACCGGCGAGCACGCCGAGCTCAGCCTCGACGGTCACGTCGAACTGGTGAGCATACTCAACAACCTTCTTAGCCAGGGCAACGTTCTCCTCGTAGGGGAGGTGAGAACCATCGATCATCACTGAAGAGAAGCCCATGTCGATGCAGTCCTTGCAGAGCTCGAAGGTGTCACCGTGGTCGAGGTGCAGCACGATCTCAGGATGCTCACAGCCGAGCTCCTTGGCATAAGCCACAGCACCCTCAGCCATGTAGCGGAGAATGGTAGCGTTGGCGTAGTTACGGGCACCCTTTGACACCTGCATGATGACGGGCGACTTTGTCTCAACGGCAGCCATGACGATGGCCTGCATCTGCTCCATTGTGTTGAAGTTGAAAGCGGGGATAGCATAGCCACCGGCTACTGCTCTCTTGAACATCTCGCGGGTATTGACGAGACCTAAATCCTTGTAGTTTACCATAATAATTGATGATTTAACAATTTACTATTTACAATTTGAAAATTTTCGAGCGCAAAGGTACGAAAAAAAGTGTAGAGTGAAGAGTGAAAAGCGAAGAATTTACCGCCGCGCTGTCGTTTTTTTATATTTATTTGCAGTGGCGGCAGACTTAATGTCTGATTTTGCAAAACTCACATGTCACTTTTACTCGTGTCTTATGGCCTCGATGGGATCCATGTTGGCAGCTTTCTGGGCAGGAATGTAGCCGAAGAGCACGCCGATGCACACGCAGACGAGGAACGACACATAGACCGACCAGGCGGGGACACTGCTGGGCATCCCCATCATAGGTACGAGGAAGGTGCCTACACTACCGCCCACAAGGATGCCTATCAGTCCGCCCGTGACGCTTATTAGCACCGCCTCTATCAGGAACTGTAGCGAGATGACAGGCCCCGTGGCTCCGACAGCCATGCGCAGACCGATTTCCTTGGTACGCTCGGTGACGGAGACGAGCATGATGTTCATGATGCCGATGCCAGCCACCAAGAGCGAGAAGGCAGCAGCGACGACGAGGATGACGGTGACGGTGTCCATGGTCGACGACATGGTTTCCATCATCTCGGCCTGCGAACGAATGGTGAAGTCGTCGACGGCCTCTTCCTTCAGCTTATGGTTGTCGCGCAGGATCTGCGTCAGCTCCTCGATGGCAGCGTCAGAGAGTTCCTCGGTGACGGCCGAGCAGACGATGCTGGAGAACCACGTCTGGGCGGCGATGCGCTTCATGACGGTGGTGTAGGGCGAGATGAGGACGTTGTCCTGGTCCATGCCCCACGAGTTGTAGCCCTTCGATTTCAGTACGCCGATGACACGCAGGGGGATGGACTTGAAGCGGATGGTCTTGCCAACGGGGTCGGCACCGCCGAAGAGTTCCTTGACGATGGTGGCTCCGACGACCACGACCTTGGCGGCCTTCTTGACGTCCTCCTCGGTGAAGCACTCACCCTCCTCCACTGGCCACTGCTTGATGTCGAGATAGTCTATCGACTCGCCGTACATCGACGTGTTGGTGTTGTTGTTACCATAGATGGCCTGACCGCTGGCAGTCACCTCGGGCGACACCTTGGTCACGAACTTCTTCTCGCGCACGATGCGCTCGTAGTCAGCCATCTTCAGCGTCTGCATGGCCGACGGGTCCTGACGCACGCCGCCTCGCATGTCGGCACCCGGCCGGATGGTCAGCAGGTTGGTACCCATGGTCGACAGCTCCTGACGGATGCTCTCCTTCGAGCCTTGTCCGATGGACATCATGATGATGACGGCAGCCACACCGATGATGATACCCAGCATCGAGAGGAACGACCGCATCTTGTTGTTGGCCACGGCCTTCAGGCTTACTTTAAATAGGTTTAATATATTCATTTCCTAGTCGTCTTGTGGTATCGGCAGCGCAGCCAGAGCCTCGGCCGCCGACTTGATGTTCGTATTAACGGTATCCTCACGTATCTTGCCGTCGCGCAGGTTGATGTTGCGGCTGGCATACTCGGCAATCTCAGGGTTGTGGGTCACGAAGATGATGGTGTGGCCCTTCTTGTACAGCTCCTGGAACAGTACCAGCATCTCGAAGCTGGTGCGGGTGTCGAGGTTACCGGTAGCCTCGTCGGCCAACAGCACGGCAGGGTCGTTGACCAGTGCACGGGCAATGGCCACGCGCTGCATCTGACCACCCGACATCTCGTTCGACTTGTGGTACAGTCGGTCGCCCAATCCCACGGCCTGCAGGGCCTTGATGGCCTTCTCCTTGCGCTGGGCAGCGTTGTACTCGGAATTGTACATCAGCGGCAGTTCTACGTTCTCGACGGCAGTAGTCTTCGCCAGCAGGTTGTAGTTCTGGAAGACGAAGCCAATCTTACGGTTGCGCAGATGTGCACGCTGGGACTTCGACATGGTGCGTACGGAGATGCCGTCGAGGTAGTACTCGCCACTGGTGGGGGTGTCGAGACAGCCGAGCTGGTTCAGCAGCGTCGACTTTCCCGAGCCCGACGTTCCTTGGATGGTGACGAACTCGCCCTCGTAGATCTTGAACGACACACCACGCAGGGCCTTCACCGTCTCGGAGCCGACCTGGAAGTAGCGCTTCACGTTCTGCAGTTCTATAACTACTTTCTTATCGTCCATTTTACCTTTTAACTTTTTCTACCTTCTCGGTTGCTGGTTGTTGTTTCCACCACCCTGCTGATTCCTGTTGCCTCTCGGGCGGGGCATGAAGGGGTTCTGGGCCTGCTGTCCCTGCGGCATTTCGGCACCACCAATGATGGTGAAGTCGACCAGCACCTCGGTGCCAGCGCTGATGCCGCTTGTAATCTCGGTCAACATGCCGTTGGTGGTACCCGTCTCCACCTTGTGGGCCTTGAAGGTGTTACCTTCGAGCGTCCACAGCTTGTGCGGAGCCTCCACGTCGTCGATGGTCTGACCCTCCTTGAGCAGAGCCTCGTTGGGCATGAAACGCAGGGCCTTGGCAGGAGCCACGAGCACACCGTTCTTCTCAAGCGTATAGATGGTGACGTTGGCTGTCAAGCCGGGCTTCAGCTTCAGGTCGTTGTTGGGAGCCGAGATGACCACCTCGTAGGTGACCACGTTGCTTTCGGTAGTGGCCTGCTGGCGCACCTGCGTCACTGAACCCTCGAACTGGTCCTCGGGGAAGGCGTCGACGGTAAAGGTCACGCGCTGACCCTCCCTGACGCCGCCGATGTCAGCCTCGTCGATGTCGGCAATGACGCGCATGTCCGTCAGGTCCTGAGCAATGGTGAACAGCTCAGGGGTGTTGAACGAGGCAGCCACCGTCTGGCCTTCCTCCACGGCCTTCGACAGCACCACACCGTCGATAGGACTGGTGATGGTGGCATAACCGAGGTTGGTCTGGGCACGCTGCACACTCTCGCGGGCAGTGTTCACCTGCTCCTTGGCCTGGTTATACTGCAACAACGCATTCTCGTACTCGTTGGCCGAAACCAGCCCCTTGTCGTAGAGCGTCTTATACCTATTATAATTGGCCTGCTGATAGTTCAGCGAGCTCTGTGCCGACGACAAGTTGGCACGCTGAGCCGTCAGCTCGCTGATGAGGTTGGTCTTGTCGAGTTCGGCAATGACCTGTCCTTTCTTCACCACCGAGTTGTAGTCCACATAGAGCTTCGACACGATACCCGACACCTGGGTACCTACCGTCACCGAGGTCACAGGCTCGATGGTACCCGTAGCGGTGATGGTGGTCTGGATGTTGCCCTGATCCACTTTGGCGGTCTCAAACTCTACTTTCTCCTCCTTCTTGCCGCCCGACAGCAGGAGATAAGCGACGATTGCCAAAGCTACAACGCCCAGAGCAATCCAAAGTTTTTTATTCTTCATATTATCTTTGTTGTTTTTGTTTTCTTATGGGGCCCATGGGGCTAATAGGATTTGTAAGGCTCATAGGGCCAATAGGGCTATAGGACTGGCCCACAAGGCCGATAAGTCCTATAGGCCATATTTGATTGTTCCCTGGTAGAACTTCAGCATCTGCAGGTTCAATATTGTCATGTACTTCGACTGCAGACAGTTCTGCTCGGCCTGCAACAGCTTGTCCTTGCCGTTCATCAGCTCGATGATGTTCGTCAACCCTAACTGGAACTGTTCCTGAAGCAGGCTGTAGCTCTGCCTTTCGCTCTCGACGGTGGCCAGCGCAGCTCGGAATTTCTGCTGGTTGGTAGTGGCGTCGAGCCAGTAGTTCTCTATCGTCTGGTACAGCTGCTTATGCTGGTCTTGCAGGGCCAGCAGGTTGTTCTCACGCTGGATGCGGGCCTTGTTGACGTTGGTCTTCGTCTGTCGCTGGTCAAAGATGGGCACGCTGACATTGACTCCCGCTCCCGAGTTGAAGTTGAACTTCATTTGGTTGCCCCATCCGTTGTTGGCCAACGAGTTGGTGCTGCTGCCCGCACTGGCCGACAGGCTGACCGTCGGCATACGTCCAGCCTTGGCAATGTCAATGCTCACGTCGCTGCTCTTGACCGCCATCTCAGCACTTTGTATCTCAGGACGGATGGCCAGTGCCTGCTCATAAACGCTGGTCACGGCCGGCACGGCCTCGAGCGCCAAGTTATCGGTGGTGACAGGG
>Ga0310696_10011308_pt1 | contig 10186 bp, 8 predicted proteins | sample AusTroGonzalo_MG_4_FD_203885 | JGI IMG/M metagenome (GOLD analysis project Ga0310696, IMG submission 203885) | Bovine rumen microbial communities from tropical cattle in Woodstock, Queensland, Australia - Gonzalo_02 (v2) (version 2) | ecosystem: Host-associated > Mammals > Digestive system >... | reverse complement strand
TGGGCGGAATCGGACTTGTCGTCTGCGTGGCAGTCGCGTATGTCGCGTCGTTCGTCCTCAACGAGAAGGGCAAGGACCTCGCAGGGCTCACGCTGAAGACTCTGAAAAAACAGTAAAGACAGGGGACGGATGAACGGGAAGTGTGCATGCTGGCTGCTTGCCGGCGCCGCCGTTGCCGCGACAGCTTTCGCAGCGCCGAAGGCCGCCAAGGTCCAGAAGGCGGCAGGAGGAAAGGCGGCGAACGCGGCGAACGTCTCGGCCGAGTTCCAGGCCGGGGGCGTCCGCAAGATGACGGCCGCGGCGTTCGCGCCCGAGCGCACGACCCCTGTGCAGCGGGGCGAGTTCCAGGTGGACCTCGTCGTGATCGCGTTTCCGGACTGCTTCGCGCCGGACTCTGCGGAGGCCGTGCGCAAGTCGCTCGAGTCGCTCGGCGGTTCGGCGACGATTGCGGACTACTACAAGGACTATTCGCAGGGGATCACGTGGCCCGTCCTTGCGGCGTATCCCTCCGTCTACGTAGCGCCCCAGCCGTTTGGCTACTACTGCCGGTGGGACCTGATGAAGAACATGGTCGGGTACCAGGGAGACGGTTCGGGTCGCGCGCGCAAGCTGCGCGAGGACGCTCTCAAGTACGTGCAGTCCAAGGGCGGGCTCAAGAAGAAGGGCGCGTACACTTGCTACGTGTACTGTACCACGGTGAACAACGACCCGGACGTACTTGAGGGCCTCCTCCGTCCGCACTATCCGCCCAAGCCATCGCCGGACGACATCCAGCGCGGCAATGTGGACAGGCTGACCCTCTACGCGCCGAAGGTCTGCTGGGCCGACCCGCTCTGGCCCAATTCGATCCCGCAGGTGTCCTATCCCGCCAACGGGCGTACGCTTGTGCACGAGCTGGGGCACGTCCTTGGCGCGCCAGACTTCTACCATGCCTCTGAAGAGCACGACGGACTGGACGGCTCGCCCTGCCTGCCGTGGGACTACGGCCCGACGGGTCCTGCCTATTGCAGGTACATACACCACGCGTTCGTCCCGGCCGGCGCGTATCCGAAGGTCGAGTCGGCGGGCGAATACACGCTTGCGCCGCGGTCGGCGAGGTACCCCATGGCAAACGGCGCTGGAGACCTGCCGCCGCTGGGGCTTTTCGTGCCGTCGTCCCATCCCAACTACGTCTTCTACGTCGAATACTGCCACGGCGAACGACCTCCGGTCGGCAATCCGTCCGCGGAGGGACTTCTCGTCCACGTCGTGAACGTCACCATGACGTCGCCGATGCTGGGTCCGCCGGACCTCTGCTACACGTACCGGAGGGGCGATCCGGACCACAAGGCGCTCGGAGAGGGGCTGGCCTTTCTTTTGCCCGGGGACTCGTTCGACGACAAGAGCGACCCGGCCGCGGTCCTCCCCAACTTCATGCCTGCCGGGATCGCGATATCGGAGATAAGGACCGACGCCGCCGCCGGGACGTGCACGTTCAAGCTGGATCTCCCCGAAGTCAAGGCCACGAAGCAGGAGCTGGACTTCTCGCTCCTTCCGCAAACGGAGGTGCTTTCGCTCGACGCGGCGATGCCCACGTCGTTCCGGGCCAGGCTGAACGTGAAGTACCGGGGCGAGCCGCTCCTGACCGAGTATGGCTTCTGCTACGGAACGGCCAAGGACCCGACTGAGAAGACCGGCAAGCTGTTCCCGCTCTACCACCGCGACCGCTACGAGGCCCGCATAATCGACCTAAAGCCGGGTACCATGTACTATGTCCGCGCATACGCGCGGAACGCAAACGGGATTCGCTACAGCGGCAACCAGAAGGGGATCACGCTTCCCAAGGACGGGCCCGGGCGCGGGGATCCGACGCTCTTTTCCGAGTCCGACAGGCTCCTCTCGAACTGGTACGTCCAGCAGTGGTACTTCGGCCTCAGGGACGAGGTCTTCAATTCCGCGAACCCGCTTTTCGCGCTGATGGCGATAGGAAACTACTATCGCGTGCTTCCCGGCTCGGCGACGGGCAAGGGAGACTTCGACATGGCCCGCGTCCATTCCCATCCCGCCGACTCCAGGCCAAAGTTCAGGCTTGCCGAAGTGGACAGGCTCAAGGCCGAGATGGAGGCGCTCGTCAAGGCGTCCGGGCTCGGGCTTGCGGACTTCGCCGACGCGGCCGCGCAGCCGGGCGAAGGCAAGGGCGGAAGGAAGCCGCCCCCTAAGCCGCCCCGGCGCGCCGGCAAGTCGAATGCCGGCCCCTCCTTCGGCGACAACGCCGCGTGGGTCTCGAAGTGCGCGGCGGCGCTCAAGGTCAAGTCGCCGGAGAAGGCGTTTTTCTCGTGCAAGACCGAGAAAGAACTGCTCGCGAAAAAGGACGAGATCAGGAAGTGGATCCTCGCGTCCCAGCCCGTCATGGTGGTGCGGCAGAACCGGCCGCTTACGGACGATATGTCGCAGCGCTGGCCGCTGGACGTCGCGATAATAGACGGACTGGGTCCGGACGACGAGACGTTCCACGTCGTGTTCCCCGGCGGGTGCGACCGCGGGCAGAGCCACGTAAAGGACGGGCTGATGCCGCTCGGCTCGCTTCTCGAGCGCACTTCCGACGCCATGCTCCTGTTCTACCGGCCGGGTGTCGCCGCCGCTGCAAGAAGGTAGCCGTACGGGAGCGCAGGACTGCCTGACTGGAGGTGATGGAATGGGGACGGTGCTGGTAACAGGGGGGACGAAGCGCCTCGGCAAGGCGATTGCCGACGGGCTTGAGCGCGGCGGATGGCGCGTGGCGCGGAGTTCGCACCGCGCGGACGCGGGCGCGGACATCGTCGCTGACCTTTCGCGCGCAGGTGGCGCCGAGCGGCTCTTCAAGGCGGCCACGGACCTCTTTGGCGCGCCGCCGGACGCGATCGTCAACAACGCGGCGCTTTTCACCGGCGGCGACCGCGAGCTGGAGATGGTGAACCTCGTATCCCCGCTGAGGCTTGCCGAGCTTCTTGCGGAAAGCCGCGAAGGCGGGGCGGTCGTGAACATACTCGACTGCCGCGTCCTCCGCGGCGGTTTTGCCGCGGATGACGCGTACGGGCGGTCCAAGCTCGCGCTCCTGCGCAGCACGGCGCGTCCCTCTTCGCGCATTCGCGTGAACGGCGTCGCTCCGGGTCCGGTCCTCGCGCCGGAGGGCGTCCACGAGAAGGCGGGAATCTGTCCGCTCGGGCGCCCCACCCCGGAGGCCGTGGCGGATGCGGTCGCCTACCTCCTCTCGGCTCCTTTCACGTCCGGCTGCGTCATACCCGTCGACGGCGGCCAGTCGTGCCGGCCGCAGCTGGACCGTCACGCGCGGGATGTGGTATAATGGCGTGAATTGAAATGGCAAAGAAGATAGTCATCCTCGGCGCGACGGGGTCGATCGGCATGAACGCGATCGACGTCGTCCGCACCCATCCCGGAGATTTCGAGGCCGTGGCCCTTGCTGTGCGGGGCTCCCGCGCGCAATGCGAGGCCCTCGCGCGCGAGCTCGGCGCGAAGGCGTACTGCGGCGAAGACGCCGCGGTGCGCGCGGTGGAGGAGAACGACGCCGACGTGTGCCTGGTCGCGACCGTCGGGATGTCCGGCCTGAAGCCGACTATGGCGGCGATAGAGAAGGGTATGGACGTCGCGCTCGCGACGAAGGAAGTCATGGTCATGGCGGGCGAGCTTGTGACGCGCCGCGCCAGGGAAAAGGGCGTGAGGCTCCTTCCCGTGGACAGCGAGCATTCGGCGATCTTCCAGTGCATGCAGGGTTCCCCGCGCGAGTCGGTCTCGGGCCTCGTCCTCACCGCGAGCGGAGGTCCGTTCCTCGACACTCCCGCCGACCTATCGTCCGTCACGCCCGCGCAGGCGCTCAACCATCCGCGCTGGAAGATGGGCCCGAAGGTCACGGTCGACAGCTCCACGATGATGAACAAGGGCTTCGAGATCCTCGAGGCTCGCTGGCTGTTCGACATCCCGGTCGAGAAGATCGACGTCGTCGTGCATCCTGAGTCGATCGTCCACTCTCTCGTCACCTTCTCTGACGGCGCGACCCTGGCGCAGCTTTCCCCGCCGGACATGCGCGTCGCGATCCAGTACGCGCTCACGTGGCCGGGCCGCCTTGCGTCCGAGCGCGTCGCGCTGGACCTCGCGGCGATCGGCTCTCTCACTTTCCGCAGGCCGGACCCCGTGCGATTCCCGTGCCTTCGCCTCGTGAAGGAGGCGTGCGAGCGCGGAGGATGCGCCACGGCCGTCCTCGCCGCGGCGGACGAATGGGCGGTCGACGCCTTTCTGAAGGGCCGGATCAAGTACACCGGCATCGCCGGCGCCGTCGCCGACTGCCTGGAGCACGCGCCGGAAATCCCCTGCGACTCCCTTGACGCAGTCTGGACCGCGTGCGACTGGGTGTCGAGGCGCCTGTCCCCCTGAGATCCGGCGTCGCGCGCGGTTCGTTTGTGGTAAAATATGCGCCATGTGCAATTCCTACGCGATCTGGCTTGAGTGGCCCGAGAGGTGTTTCCGGGCGGACGACGCGGACATGCGGCTTTTCAGGTCGCTGGTCCCGGAGGGGAGCCGCGTCGTCCGGGCGCGGAGCGAGTCCGCCTTCCTCAAGGCGCTTCCGGGCGCGACGCACGCCGTCACGTGGCACTTCGAGCGGGAGTGGTACGCGCGCGCGCCGAAGCTGAGGGTCCTTGCGACGCCGGCGGCGGGGCGAGAGCTAGTCGCGTGGCGCGACGCGCCTAAAGGCGTGAAGGTCCATTTCGGCGCCTTCCACGGTCCGATCATCTCCGAGACGGTCCTCGGCTTTCTTCTCGCGTGGACGCGCGGGTTCTTCTGGAAGGGCCCGCTGTGGCCGCGGTCGGAGCTTTCCGTGCACTGCGGCGACCTGGAGGGGACTACCGCGGTGATCGCCGGGTTTGGGCGCATCGGGCGGGCGATTGCGGAGAGGCTCGAGCCGTTCGGGGTCGAGTGCTTCGGCCTTACGCGCCACGGTGTCTTCACGTTGGCGGACGTAAGGTCCGGCCGGGCGCGCCAGGCCTCCGTCCGGCGTTCCCTCGCCCCGGCTCCGGACCTCCCGGCCGCGCTCCTCCGCCGCGCGGACTGGTTCATAATGGCGCTGCCGTCGGACACGGGGACGGACGACTTCCTCGACGCGCGGCTCATCCGGCGGCTTCCGAAGAGGTGCGTCGTCGTAAACGTGGGGCGCGGAAACTCCGTGGACGAGGACGCGCTACTCGCTGCGCTGGCGGGGGGGAGGCTCGCGGGCGCATATCTCGACGTCTTCAAGCGGGAGCCGACGGCAATCAACCCGGGGGCCGGTCCGCGCGGCGGGGGGCTTGCGGCGGCGAGGCGCGTCCCGTGGAACCTCGTGCGCATGCCCCACTCGTGCGCCTTTTCGTCCCGCTACATGAAAGAGTGTTTCATGGAACTGGCAAGGGAGGGTCTTCTCAAGTGAAGGGAGAGTTCAAGGTTTCGAGCGTCGAGGAGACGTGGGCCCTCGCGAAGGAGTTCGCGAAGGAGCTGAAGGCCGGGGACGTGGTGTGCCTCGAGGGCGACCTGGGCGCCGGCAAGACGACGTTCACGCAGGGGCTTGCGGCTGCGCTGGGCGTGAAGGGGCGCGTGACCTCGCCCACGTTCTGCATCGTCCAGGAGCACGCGCGGGCGGACGACGGGGGGGCGCAAGGTGCGGACGCGCGTCCTAAGATGCTCGTCCACATGGACCTCTACAGGCTGAACGGCGAGGACGACGTGGTGGCCATCGGCTGGGAGGACTACCTGGCGCGAGGCGCGGTGCTTGCGGTCGAGTGGCCCGAGCGGGCCGGATGCCTCGTCCCGCCCGGCGCGAGGCATGTCCGCTTCCTCCATTTGGGTGAAGAAACTCGCATAGTCGCTATTGACGCCGCGCAAGGAGTTTTAGTATAATGACTTCGACCATGGGAAAACTATGTCTGATAGCATTGGTCTTGGGTTGCATGCTTGCATGCGGTTGCGAGACGATTAAGAACGTTTTCGTGCCCGGCGACGGGGATTCGCCGGAATCGTCGAATCCGTCCGATGCTGTTGCCGTGTACAACGACGGGATTCCTCGCGTCAAGCCCGGCGTCCTCATGACCGTCCAGGTCGGCGTGATTTCGCAGAAGCCCACGGTCATGCAGGTACAGGTCGACCAGAGGGGCGAGATCACGTTGCAGTACCTCCTCGAGGAACCCGTCTACTGCGACGGGCTTACGCTCGAGGCTCTTAAGCAGAAGCTTGTGAAGGCCTACCAGCGCTACATAAAGCAGCCCGTCGTTTCCGTCGCCTTCATGCCTGTCGACGGCAACAACGGGGTAAGCCCGTATGGAACTGTCACAGTGCTTGGCGAAGTCGCCATGCCGGGTCCGGTGAACATGCCGGCCACGATGGACCTCACGGTTACCAAGGTATTGAAGCTGGCCGGCGGGTTGAGGCCGTTTGCCGACAAGGGGAAGATACTTGTCACGAGCTGCGACAAGGACGGCAACAAAAACCGCACAATCGTCAATCTGCAGGAGATCGGGAAGAACGGCGACATAAGCAAGGACATATCGCTTCGTGCCGGAGACGTCGTATGGGTCCCGGAATCCTGGTACTGATGCGCGGCGGGGGGTCCGCTAGCATCAAAGGTAATGAATATAACGAAAGGAATAAAAATGAACAAGATGCTGATGATGGGAGTGGCCGTTGTAGCCGCTTTTGCGGCAATCAAGGCTGAGGCCTTGTCTCTGGCTGACGCCAGCGGCAAGATTGGTGACGCGGTGAACGATCCCGCAGCACTCACTCAGACCGTGAGCGAGCTCTCCCCTGCGGATCAGGTCGCGTACCTGGCCAAGGTCAACGAGGCCATCGGCAAGATGCCGGGTTCGCCCGACGAGAAGGCCGCCAAGTATCTTGACGCCAACAAGGCAGCCGTGAAGGGCGCGTCGGCGGAGAACAAGAAGGCGATGCTCGCCGAGGTGTTCGCCACCGTTCCTCCCGAGGCGCTCACGCTCATCAACGAGGATTTCGCCGAGAGCCTGGTCAACCGCGCGGCCGACCCGTCCAAGACCTACACCGACGAGAAGTACACCGAAATCGCCAAGGACCTCCTTTCCGCCGTGCAGGACCGCACCAAGACGGTCGACAACGCCGGCGTCAGGAACACTTTTGCGATCCTGATGCTCATCCGCGCCTCGAACGGGACGCCCGCCGACCTTCGCAACGTGCTCGTCGAGCAGCTTGATCCCGCGACGCGCGAGGTTGCCAGGAACGACTGGATTCCCCCGGCCCTGGGCGAGGGCCAGGAGAAGACCTACGAGCCCATGCTCGGCGCCAGCGATGCCGGCGTGCAGCCCAACCGCGTCGACGTCATCGCGCTTTCCACCCCGCAGACGGGCCTCGCCCTCCTCGCGGACCTTGCCGGGACCAGCGACGGCACCGACTTCACCGCGGCGGCGATCGGCGCCGACGCCAGCATAATTCCTGATCCGATGAGCGGCGGCGCCGAGCTCAACCGCGTGCCGCGCACGTCCGATCCGTCGGCGAAGTGGTTCGGCGGCTACAAGCGCGGCGAGCCTGCCGGCTATCCCTCTCAGTACATCGACTAGCGCAAACGGCGGAACAACAATCCGGAAGATTTCAACATGAACACCAAGAGCATGATTTTCATTTCAGCGGTCGCCGTCGCCTCGGCTGCTTCCGCGGACATGATGGACCGTCCCCAGGGCTTCAAGATCGGCGAGCGCATGACGCTTCGCCCCTACGTGGCGCTCTCGTACACCTACGACTCCAACGTCGACTCGACGAAGCACTCCAAGGCGGGGTCCCAGTGGCTCGTCAGGCCTGGAGCCACCTTCGACTACGTTGACGAGAACTGGAGCCTCGTCGGTTCCGCGTACTACGAGTACCACGCCTACCAGCGCTACAGCCGCCAGCTCAACCAGTCCAGCTTCGGCGAGACGCTCAACTTCAACTGGGCTAACGCGAAGGCCGACGAGAAGGGCTGGAGGGTCAAGTTCACCGAGACGTTCCGCCAGATCGCTCAGGACGACGACATGTCCAACTCCGGCGGCCGCGGCGTCGGGCGCGACCGCAAGGAGTTCAAGGCTGACGGCATCGTCGAGCGCCGCCTGAACGCCTACTGGCGCGCGGCCGCGATCGGCGACTACTACCTGCTTGACTACGACAACAACGTCGAGAAGTACGCGAACCTCTACGGCTGGAAGCGCGCAGTCGCCGGCGGCGAGGTCGGGTATGCGCCGACCAAGTGGACGGATCTCATCCTCCACGCCAACTACCAGTGGTACTGGCAGGACAACGGCGGCACCCGTTACGGCCGTTCGATCCGCAGCAACTCCAAGGGCTGGTCGGTGCTCACCGGTATCGGCTCGCACGCGACGGAGAAGATCACCTACCGCGTGCTCGGCGGCTGGAGCCACTTCGAGTACGCCGAGGGCGCCAAGGACTGCGACGGATTCACGTACCAGGTGTCCGGCAACTGGAAGGTCGACCACACGCTTAGCCTCATGCTCTTGGGCTCGAGCTACTACCAGCCCTCCGAGCACGAGTACGGCAGCGCGATCAAGGTCCACTCCCTCAGCCTGGGCCTTGGCAAGAGCTTCGTCCGCGGGAAGGTCAACGGCACGATTGACCTCGCCTACCGCAACGAGCGCCACGAGTACACGATGTACGGCGACAACGACTACGACCAGAACATCTACACGGCCCGTCTCGGCGTCAACTACGTGCTGAACCGCTTCCTGTCGGTGTTCGGCCGCGTCGAGTACCAGACCTGCGACACGAGCGGCGAGTCGGTCGGCGGACACTACTACGACTACGATCGTTTCCGCGGCACGGTCGGCGTGCGCATGACCTACTGACGTGCAGAAGCTCGTTTCAAGATACGGAACGGCGGCGCACCTGGCCTTGTTGGCGGTGGCGCCGCTCTTCCTATACCCGTTTTGCGCGTCCGAATGGACCGCTACGGTCCTTGTCTGGCTGTCTTCCCTGGCGGCGCTCTGGGTTTTCGTCGAGCCGTCTAGGCGCAACAACGAGATGCTCCACGACGCAAGGACGCGCGTGATGTCGGGCGTGGTCAGGGATCCCCTGTTCTGGATCCTGCTTGTCGTCGTGCTGTTGGCCGCGGTCCGCTGGGTTAACGGCGGAATAGGCCTCGCGTACGACGCCGAGAAGTCCGTCTGGTACATGCGCACCGCAGGCGCCGGCTTTCTTCCTGGCTGTGTGGACGGGCACGGAAAGCTCCAGTTCGCGGCGGCGCTCGCGTTCCTGGTTGTCGTGACCGGCTGCCGGCATGCGCTGGGGAAGACCGCCCGCATGTCCTTCCTGTTTACCGCGTCGTCACTTGCCGGGCTGGCGGCTATCGTCGCGGCGGTGGCCTTCCAGCTCGGCCACGCTGGAGCGGCAAAGGCGGCGGCGTGCGCGGTGACGGACCCGTCCTATTACGGCACGGCCTTTGGGCTGCACCTCCTTGGCGGGGTTGCCGCGCTTGTGGGCGCGTTCGAGTGCCGATGGAACAAGTACATGATCCTGTTCGCGCTTGCGATCGGCGGGAACGCCGCCGGGCTCTACTTCTTTTCGCCCAGCTACGTTTCCGCTGTGTTTCTTGCCGCGGCGCTCGTGCTTCTCCTGGCGTCTTGCGTCTACGCTGCAATTGTGCTCGGCGTAGCCGTCCCCATGAAGTGCCTCGCCACGGTCGTCATCGCGTCGCTGATCCCGGTCCTTTGCGCGATGGGCCTCGCTACCGACGAGTTCAACGCGATGCGACTTTCGCCGTTCGCGGGCGACGGGTCGTTCTTCCCCGCCGGGTTCGCGGAGATGAGGGAGACGCTTTGCGGCATCGCCGCGAAGGTGTGGAGGGAGCGCCCGTGGCTGGGCTCCGGGCTCGGATCCTTCCCGATCGACATCCGCTTCGTCGCAACGGAGGCGGACTGGTCCGTCCTGAAGCCGTCGCAGACTGCGGTGCTGCACGGGTGGTGGCATCTCGTGGCCGAGCGCGGAATCGTCGGCGCGATGTCGTTCGCCCTTGTCGCGGGGACCATGCTCTTTACATTTGCGCGCAGGTTTGCGGGCTCGTTCGGCCGGACGTCCTTTCTTCCCGGTTGCATTCTCGGGCCGGTGGCCGCGGCAGTGCTGGCAACGGTGGCATTTGCAGACGTTTCGTTCCTCCGTCCCGAAGTCCTTGTTGCGGCGG
>Ga0310696_10011306_pt1 | contig 10187 bp, 6 predicted proteins | sample AusTroGonzalo_MG_4_FD_203885 | JGI IMG/M metagenome (GOLD analysis project Ga0310696, IMG submission 203885) | Bovine rumen microbial communities from tropical cattle in Woodstock, Queensland, Australia - Gonzalo_02 (v2) (version 2) | ecosystem: Host-associated > Mammals > Digestive system >... | reverse complement strand
CTCCTGCGGAACGGGGTATTCCCGCGTGTCGTTGTCCAGTTCCTGTTTCACCAGATCTTCGCAGAACACGCCGCCCAGTTCCTCCGCCGTCATGGGCTTGCCGGTTCCCGGGTTCAGCAGCGGCGCGGGCTTGTTCTTCATGTCCGCCCGCAGGTTGTACCAATACTGCGGCATCTCGTTCTCGTTCAGGTAGATTTTGTAGGGAATTTCTTTGTTTGCCATTTTTGTCTCGGCTCCTTTCTTTTGTCGGGACAGAAAAAACCTGTCCCAGTTGTTTTTGCTGGGACAGGTCTGAATGCAAACCTGCGGTGCCACCCGGCTTGACGCTCTCGCGCCCACTCTCTGCGTACTGATCAATACGCGGACCTTTGATCACGGAGGGTCTTCTCCGTCTCGCATACTTGCCTCCGAAAGGCTTTCTGCTCGCCCTCAGAAGTCCATTCCCTCTTCGCTCCCTGTCGCCTTTCCACCGCCGGCGGCTCTCTGTGAAGGATTCCCGAAAAGGTACTCACTCTTCTTCAACGGTTTACCGGATCATAACATATGGTTCCGGGAATTGCAATACTTTTGCCGCAAAACAATTGTTTTTCCCGTGTTTTCCCAATCGTTTCCAGTCGTATGCCGTAACACCCGCCTGTGGGATCTCACAGGCGGGTCTCCTCTGTGCCGTTCCCGCGGCGCCTCACAGGTTGATCTCCGCCGTTTCGTCCGGCGCGTCCGCCAGCAGCGGCCGCACTTTCTCCACAAATCTCGTAACCTGTTCCGGGCACCGGCCGATGTAACGCTTCGGATCCAGCACCTCTTCCATCTCTTCCCGCGTAAGGCCGAACTGCTCTTCCGCCGCCAGCCGCGCCAACAGGTCGCAGGGCCGTCCTTCCTTCATCTCCGCCGTTGCTTCCATGGAGCAGCGCCGGATGATCTCGTGCAGTTCCTGCCGGTTGCCGCCCCGCTTCACCGCTTCCATCAGCAGGTTTTCCGTGGCCAGGAAGGGCAGGTAGTCCCGGATCGTCCGATCCACGATCTTTTCGTTCACGTGCAGCCCGTCCGTCACATTCTGCGTCAGCCGCAGAATCGCGTCCGCGCAAAGGAAGCCTTCCGGAATAGAAATTCTCCGGTTCGCCGAATCGTCCAGCGTCCGCTCCAGCCATTGCACCGAGGCCGTCATCGGCGCGTTCAGCGCGTCCGCCATCAGGTACCGGCTCAGCGAGCAGATCCGTTCGCACCGCATGGGATTCCGCTTGTAGGCCATCGCTGAGGAACCGATCTGGTTCTTTTCAAAGGGCTCCTCCACCTGCCGGTCGTGCTGCAGCAGGCGAATGTCGTTGGCCATCCGGCAGGCGCTTTGGGCAATGCTGCTCAGCGCGTTCAGAATCCGACTGTCCGTCTTCCGGGGATAGGTCTGCCCGCACACGTCGAAGCACTCCTCAAAGCCGAAGGTGGCCGCCAGCGCCCGGTTCATTTCGTCAATTTTCCGGCCGTCGCCTTCAAAAAGATCCATGAAGCTGGCTTCTGTGCCCGTGGTGCCCCGGCAGCCCAGGAAGCGGATGTTCTCAATCGCAAAGTCAATTTCACGCAGGTCTGTCAGAAAGTCCTGCATCCACAGCGTGGCCCGCTTGCCGATCGTCACGGGCTGTGCCGGCTGATAGTGGGTGTAGCCCAGCGTCGGCGTGTCCTTGGTTTTCTCCGCAAAGTCCGCCAGGTGCTTCAGCACGCTCAGCAGTTCGCCCCGCAGGTATTTCAGCGCGTCCCGATAGATAATCAGGTCCGCGTTGTCCGTCACATAGCAGCTCGTCGCGCCCAGATGAATGATGCCCGCCGCGCCCGGTGCCGCCTTGCCGAAGGCGTGAACGTGGGCCATCACGTCGTGGCGCACTTCCTTCTCCCGCTGCCGAACGCATTCATAGTCGATGTCCGTGATGTGCGCTTCCAGTTCCGCCACCTGTGCTTCCGTAATCGGCAGCCCCAGCCGGCTTTCCTCCCGCGCCAGCGCAACCCACAGCTTCCGCCACGTGGAATACCGGGTGTCGGAAGAAAACAGATGCAGCATGTATTCCGAAGCATAGCGGGAAGCCAAAGGCGATTCATAGCGGTCCGTAGCCATATTTCCCTCCAGTTTATCTGTAAATGATGCTTTCTCTTTCGGGTCCGACAGAAACATACGCAATCGGACAGCCGATGGCCTTTTCGATCATCAGCACATAGTCCTGCGCGGCCTTCGGCAGATCTTCCCACTTCCGCACGCCGGAAATGTCCGTCTGCCATCCCGGAACTTTTTCAATCACCGCTTCCGCCCGGTCCAGATCCGTCGGGAAGGGGAATTCATCCGTCTCCTCCCCGTCCAGCCGGTACCGCACGCAAACCGGAATCTCCGCCATGTCGCTCAGCACGTCCATCTTCGTCAGGGCGATCTTCGTGGCGCCCTGCACCTCCACGCCGTAGCGGGTGGCCACCAGGTCCACCGGCCCGACCCGCCGGGGCCGTCCGGTCTTCGCGCCGTATTCCTTCCCGGCTTCCCGGAGTTTTTCCGCTTCCTCGCCGAACATTTCGCAAACGAAGGGCCCTTCGCCTACGCACGTGGAATAGGCCTTCACCACGCCGATCACGTCCGTCGTCTTCAGCGAAGGCAGTCCGCACCCGATCGGCGCGTAAGCCGCCAGCGTGTTCGAGGAAGTTGTATAGGGCACAATGCCGTAGTCCAGATCCCGCAGGGAGCCCAGCTGTGCTTCCAGCAGCATGCTCTTTCCGGCCTTCTGCGCGTCTTTCAGAATCTTGCCTGTGTCACAAACAAAAGGCAGAATCTGCAGGCAGTAATCCGCAATCCACTGCTCCAGCTTTTCCATCGTATAGGGCTCGCTGTGATAAACGCCCGTCAGTGTCAGGTTCTTCCATTCCAGCAGCGATGCCAGATGTGCGCGGAACTGGTTCAGGTTCCGCAGTTCGCCGGCCAGCACCGTCTTCTTCTGATATTTGTCGGAATAGAAAGGCGCGATGCCCTGCTTCGTGGATCCGTACTGCCGGTCTGCCAGGCGCTGTTCCTCCAAAGCGTCCAGGTCCCTGTGCCAGGGCAGCAGCAGCGATGCGCGGTCGGAAATCTTCAGGTTTTCCGGCGTCAGGGAAATGCCCTTGGCCCGAACCTCCTGAATTTCCTTCCAAAGATTTTCAGGGTCCAGCGCCACGCCGTTGCCCAGGATGTTCACAACGCCGTCGTGAAAAATGCCGGAAGGCAGCAGGTGCAGTGCGAAGCTCCCCCGGTCATTGATCACCGTGTGGCCGGCGTTTCCGCCGCCCTGGAAACGGATCACATAGTTGAACTGCTCCGTCAGCAGGTCCACAATCCGGCCTTTTCCTTCGTCGCCCCAGTTGATTCCCACAATCGCGCAGGTATTCATGTCATTCCCTCCAAAATTTTCTCATCCGCCGATGTGTTTTTCAAGGCGGCCCATAATCTCCTGATAGGCGTCTTCAACTCCGCCCAGATCCCGGCGGAAACGGTCCTTGTCCAGCTTCTCCCCGGTCTTGCTGTCCCACAGGCGGCAGGTGTCCGGGCTGATCTCGTCCGCCAGCACGATCGTACCGTCCGAAAGGCGGCCGAACTCCAGCTTGAAGTCCACCAGCGTAACGCCGCAGGAAAGCCAGAATTCCTTCAGTGCCTCGTTCACCATGAACGAATACTTCTTGATGGTCTCAATTTCTTCCTTCGTGGCCAGTTTCAGTGCCAGCGCATGATATTCGTTCAGCAGCGGATCGCCCAGTGCGTCGTTCTTGTAGGAGAATTCAATCGTCGGCGCGTCGAAAACAATGCCTTCTTCCACGCCGTAATGCTTGGCAAAGGAACCCGCGGAAATATTGCGGATAATCACTTCCAGCGGAACGATGCTGACCTTCTTGACCAGCGTCTCCCGCTCGCTCAGTTCTTCAATAAAATGTGTGGGAACGCCCTTGCTCTCCAGCATCCGCATCAGCGCGTTGCTCATCCGGTTGTTGATCACGCCCTTGCCCCGGATCGTGCCTTTTTTCAGGCCGTTGAATGCCGTCGCGTCGTCCTTGTAGTCAACGATCAGCTTTTCCGGATCATCCGTTGCGAATACTTTCTTGGCTTTTCCCTCGTACAGCTGTTCACCCTTGGTCATGGATAACTCCTCCCCCCTGTTTCTGGCTTCCGAACCATATCTATTCGACGTCCCGGGAGAATTTCCTTGTCTCATGTTTGTTTTTTCGGTCCGACCCCGTTCCCGTGTTGATTCCCGGGTGCCGCGAAAAAAGCAGGCCCCGAAAGAGGCCTGCGTCAAACTCCGTTCCGATATTTACTTTCGCAGCGCTGCCCCGATGAACCCAAGGAACAGCGGATGCGGCCGGTTCGGCCGGCTCTTGAATTCCGGATGGAACTGAACCCCGACGAAGAAGTCCTCTCCCGGAATCTCAACCGTCTCAATCAGCCGCCCGTCCGGCGACTGTCCGGAAAGGCATAGCCCGGCCTTCTCCAGCGGCTCCCGGTATTCATTCGCAAATTCGTACCGGTGCCGGTGCCGCTCGCTGATCTCGCTCTTCCCGTAGCACCGGGCAATCACCGTGCCCTCCCGCAGCACGCACGGATATTTCCCAAGCCGCAGCGTCCCGCCCTTGTCAATCTCGTCGTTCTGCCCCGGCATGAAGTGAATCACCTGATGCGGGCTGTCTTCGTCAAACTCGTGGCTGTTGGCCCCGGCCAGTCCCGCCGCGTTCCGCGCAAACTCGATCACCGCGATCTGCATCCCAAGGCAGATGCCGAAGTAGGGCACGTGGTGCTCCCGCGCGTATTTCGCCGCCAGCACCATGCCCTCAATCCCGCGCCCGCCGAAGCCGCCGGGCACGATGATCCCCTGCACCGCGGAAAGCACGCGCTCCGCGTTCTCCGCCGTCAGCGTTTCGCTGTCAATCCATGTAATCTCAACCTTCGCGTCCTGAGCATATCCGGCGTGCCGCAGCGCCTCCGCCACGGATAGGTAAGCGTCGTGCAGCTGCACGTATTTCCCAACCAGCCCGATCTTCACCGTGTGGTTCTGGTGCTTCACCCGTTCCACCATTTCGCGCCATTCGGCAAGGTCCGGTTCCGGCGTCTGCAGCCCCAGCTCCCGGCAGATAATGGACGAAAGCTTTGCCTCCTCCAGCATCAGCGGTGCCTCGTAAAGAATCGGCAGCGTCAGATTTTCAATCACGCAGTCATCCTTCACGTTGCAGAAGTGCGCGATCTTCGAGAAGATTGATTCGTCCGTAATCTTCTCGTCCACCCGAAGCACAATGATGTTCGGCGTAATGCCCATGCCCTGCATTTCTTTCACGCTGTGCTGTGTCGGCTTCGATTTGTGCTCCCCGCTGGCCTTTAAATAAGGCACCAGGCAAACGTGCACGTAAAGCGCGTTTTCCTTCCCGACTTCCAGCCCCACCTGCCGGATCGCCTCAATGAAGGGCTGGCTCTCAATGTCGCCGATGGTGCCGCCGATCTCGGTGATCACCACGTCCGCGTCCGTCTTCTCGCCAACCCGGTAGATGAAGCGCTTGATCTCGTCCGTCACGTGCGGAATGATCTGCACCGTGGATCCCAGGTATCCCCCCTGCCGTTCCCGCTGCAACACGTTGGAAAACACTTTTCCCGTCGTCAGGTTGGAGTATTTGTTCAGGTCCTCGTCGATGAACCGCTCATAGTGCCCAAGGTCCAGGTCCGTCTCCGCCCCGTCCTCGGTCACATAAACCTCCCCGTGCTGGTAGGGGCTCATCGTCCCGGGATCCACGTTGATGTAGGGATCCAACTTCTGCGCCGCAACCTTCAGCCCCCGGGCCTTCAGCAGCCGGCCCACGGATGCGGCGGTGATCCCTTTCCCAAGGCCGGAAACGACGCCCCCGGTCACAAAGATGAATTTCGGCATGTTCTCTTCCTCCTCAGCTCAATGGTCAAATCCCCAGTACCAGCGAACGAATCCGGTCCGCCGCGATTTTCGTGTCCTCTGCGCTGCCGAAGCTCGACAGCCGGAAGAATCCTTCCCCGCTCGCGCCGAAGCCCTCGCCCGGCGTCCCCACGACCTGCACCTCGTTCAGCAGCAGGTCGAAGAAATCCCAGCTCTTCATGCCATTCGGGCACGCCATCCAGACATACGGCGCGTTCTTTCCGCCCCAGTAGCGAACGCCGGCCCCGTCCAGTGCCTCCATGATCACCCGGGCGTTCTGCTTGTAGAACTGAATGTTCTCCTGAATCTGCCGCAGTCCCTCGTCGGTGAAAACGGCGATCCCGCCCTTTTGCAGAATGTAGGAAATCCCGTTCGTTTTCGTCGTCCGGTTCCGCACCCACATGGCGTTCAGGTTCATTCCTTCCCGCTCCAGCGCCTTCGGAATCACCGTGTAGCCAAGCCGGGTGCCGGTGAATCCCGCCGTCTTGCTGAAGGAGCAGATCTCAATGGCGCAGCTCTCCGCGCCCTTTGTCTCAAAGATGCTGTGGGGCAGTTCCCCCTCCACAAAGGCTTCATACGCCGCGTCGAACAGGATCACCGCGCCCCGTTCGTTCGCCCAGTCCACCCATGTCTGCAGTTGCTCCAGGCTGTATACCGCGCCCGTGGGGTTGTTCGGCGAGCACAGATAGATCAGGTCCGCCGCTGTGTCCGCGCCCGGCAGGGGCAGGAAATCGTTCTCCGGCCCGGCGTTCAGGAAATTTACTTTCCGTCCGGCGATGATGCTGGCGTCCACATAGGCCGGATAGGCCGGCTGCGTCACCAGCGCAGCGGAGCTCGTGTCAAAAAGGTCCAGGATGTCCCCCAGTTCGTCGCTGGCCCCGCTGGAAACAAAGATCTCCTCTGCGTCCAGCCGGATCCCCCGCCGCGCGTAATATCCGGCAACCGCCTGCCGGAATTCCGGCAGCCCGCATTCCGGCGTATAGCCGTGGAAGGTCCCGGCCTTCGCCTGATCCTCCACCGCCTCGTGCATCGCCCGGATTGCGCAGTCGCAAAGCGGCCGTGAAACATCCCCGATGCCAAGCCGGTAAATCGGCTTGTCCGGATGCGCTGCCCGGTAAGCCTCCACCTTTTTTGAAATCCCGAAGAAAAGATAGGAATCCTTCAAATCCCGGTAATGTAAATTCGGTTGCAAACTCATTGTCTTTCAGCTCCCGTCTCTGAACCCTTATTCCACCGTCACGCTCTTCGCCAGGTTCCGCGGCTTGTCCACGTCCAGGCCCCGGTTCACGCTCGTGTAATATCCCAGCAGCTGCAGCGGCACCACCGCCAGCGAAGCCATGAAGTGTTCGTCGCTCTTGGGAATATAAACCGTGAAGTTCACCGAATCCTCCACCGAGAAGTTCCCGTTCGTGGTAATCCCCAGCAGGTACGCCCCGCGGCTCTTGCATTCCATCATGTTGGAAACCGTTTTCTCATAAAGAGCCTTCTGCGTCAGCACGCCGATCACCAGCGTGTTGTTCTCAATCAGGCTGATGGTCCCGTGCTTCAGCTCGCCCGCAGCATAGGCTTCCGAATGGATATAGCTGATTTCCTTCATTTTCAGGCTGCCCTCCAGGCTGATGGCATAGTCCAGCCCCCGGCCGATGAAGAAAATGTCGTGCGTGTTGGCCATCTTCGAGCTGAACCACTGCAGCCGTTCCTTCTCCTCCAGGATCCGCGTAATTTTATCGGGAATCAGCGCCAGCTCCGCCAGCAGTCTTTCCGCTTCCTCCCCGCTGATCACTTCCCGCACCAGTGCCAGGTAAATCGCAAGCACGTCCGCGGCGATCAGCTGTGCGCTGTAGGCCTTCGTGGTCGCCACGGCGATCTCCGGCCCCGCCAGCGTGTAGAGCACGTGGTCCGCTTCCCGGGCGATCGTGGATCCGATCACGTTCACAATCGCCAGCGTCACAGCCCCCCGCTCCTTCGCAACCCGCAAAGCCGCCAGGCTGTCCGCCGTCTCCCCGGACTGTGAGATCACGATCACCAGGGTTTTGTCGTTCACCGGGATACTCCGGTACCGGAATTCCGAGGCCAGCTCCACCCGCACCGGGATCCCGGCCAGGTCCTCAATCACGTACTGGGCAGCCATCCCCACGTGCCACGCCGAACCGCAGGCAACAATGTCAATCTGCCCGATGTCTTTGATAAATTCCTCCGTCAGTCCCGTGGCCGAAAGGTCGATCTTCCCGTCCTTCACGATGCTGTTCAGCGTGTCCCGGACGGCGGCAGGCTGCTCGTGGATCTCCTTGAGCATGAAGTGCTCAAACCCGCCCTTTTCCGCCGCCTCCGCGTCCCAGGTGATCTCCGTCTTCTCCATGGCAACCTCGTCGCCGTTCAGGTCATAGAAGACCACCTTCCCCGGCGAAACCCTTGCCACCTGCAGGTTGTCGATGTAATACACCTGCCGCGTGTATTTCAGGATCGCCGGCACGTCCGAGGCCAGGTACGATTCGCCGTCCGCTTCCCCGATAATCAGCGGCGAATCCTTCCGTGCGGCAAAGATCTCGTCCGGAAAGTCCTTGAACATCAGCGCCAGGGCATAACTGCCGCGGATCCGCACCATCGTTCTCGTAATGGCGTCCACCGGGCCGATCTTGTATTTCTTGTAGTAGTAATCCACCAGCTTCACGGCCACCTCCGTGTCCGTATCGCTGTAGAAAACATACCCGTGCCGCAGCAGCTTTTCCTTCAGCTCCGTATAGTTCTCAATGATCCCGTTGTGCACGCCCACCACGTCGCTTTCCACCGCGCCGCTGCCGCTGCCGCTGCAGTTGCCGCTCACGTGCGGGTGCGCGTTCACGACGCTGGGATCCCCGTGGGTCGCCCACCGGGTGTGCCCGATACCGCAACAGCCCTCAAGCGCACGGCCCTGGTCCGTCTTGTCCGCCAGGTGGTACAGTTTCCCCGTGGCCTTCACCACTTCGGCCAGGGCCGTTCCGTTCCGAACCGCGAGCCCCGCGGAGTCATAACCCCGGTATTCCAGGCGTGAAAGGCTGTCCAGCAGGATCGGCGCCGCCTGGCGCCGGCCGATGTATCCGACAATTCCGCACATTTTTCAAGTCCTCCGTCTCAAATAAAAGCAGGGAAATGATCCGTACAGCCGGATTTCATCTCCCTGTACTTGTGGATTTTATCACTCACGCTCCTTTTTGTCAATACATTATAATACATTAATACAACTTGGGAACAGACGGAACCGGACGTCCCGAAGGACGCCCGGTCCGAAGATCCTTGCCGATTGCTTATTCGTCCGACTGCAGCGCGTCGTAGCCTTCCTCGCCGGTCCGGACGCGGACAACGTTCTCCACGTCCGTCACGAAGATCTTGCCGTCGCCGATATGACCCGTATGCAGCACGCTCCGCGCCGTGTCGATCACCTCGCGCACAGGCACCTTGCTCACAACGATGTCCACCTGCACCTTCGGCAGCAGCGTGGTCTCCACCGGTGTGCCGCGGTAGTATTCTGGCTTGCCCTTCTGCGCGCCGTAGCCCATCACGTTGGTCACCGTCATACCCGTAATGCCGATCTTGTTCATCGCCGTCTTCAGGCTTTCCAGGCTGGCCGGCCGGCAGATAATCTGAACCCGCGTGTAAACCGGTTCGTCCGGCGCCTTCTCCTTCGGCTTCCTGGCCGGAGCCTCTCCGACAGCCGCGGCCGCCGGAACGGGAGCCGTCTGCGGGAACGCTTCTCCGCCGACGCTCTCTTCCGGCAGCATCGCGATCCCCGCGTATGCGGTGGGCAGGCCGTGCTCGCTGCGGTCCAGACCCATGATCTCGTCTTCCGCGTCCGCCCGCAGGCCGATGGTCTTTTTGATGGCGAAGAACACCACCGCAATGATCACCGCAGTCCACGCGATGGTGGCCAGCACGCCGATGCACTGCACGCCGAAGAATTTGAATCCCCCGCCATAGAACACGCCTTTCATCGTGCTTTGTCCGGTGGCAAACAGCCCGGTCAGAATCGTGCCCAGCGCGCCGCACACGCCGTGAACGGAAATCGCGCCCACCGGGTCGTCAATCTTCACAACCTTGTCGAAGAAGCCCACCGCCAGCACCACCGCAATGCCGCACACCAGGCCGATCACCGCCGCCCCGAAGGGGTTCACCGCGTCGCAGCCCGCCGTAATGCCGACCAGGCCGGCCAGCGCCGCGTTGAAGGTCATGGACACGTCCGGCTTGCCGTAGCGCATCCAGGTGTAGATCATGCAAACCAGCGTCGCCAGC
>Ga0310696_10011303_pt1 | contig 10188 bp, 6 predicted proteins | sample AusTroGonzalo_MG_4_FD_203885 | JGI IMG/M metagenome (GOLD analysis project Ga0310696, IMG submission 203885) | Bovine rumen microbial communities from tropical cattle in Woodstock, Queensland, Australia - Gonzalo_02 (v2) (version 2) | ecosystem: Host-associated > Mammals > Digestive system >... | reverse complement strand
TGATGAAACAGTAAATGTATTGCCACCATAAGTTCGAACTGACGAACCAGAATCATAGTATTTTGGCGAATTATTATTTGAACCTTTGTCAAACGAAACGGAAAAATTAGAACCATTTACAGTTGAAATTACTTGTTGATTACTATACCCCTGTTCACTAAAAACAATAGTCTCAGAGTCATCATCAACAGGAATACCACCAGATGATGAAACTGTAATCGAACATGTTCTTGTTAAACTTCCATAGGTAGCAGTGATAGTTGCAGTACCGGTACTTCCCGCGGTAATGGTAACACTATTACCTGAGTTTGTGCTTAAAGAAGCAACGCTAGAATTAGAGGTTGTCCATCCTACACTTCCAGAACCACCTGATGCTGTAGCGGTTAATACTAAAGTATCACCTGTTTCTAGAGAAGCACTACTTTGAGACAAAGTTAATGTTTCTCCACTTAAGCCACAAATTGACCTTGTTGTACTATTTGTAGTTCCCCAAATCTTACATGCATATTCTGGATGATCAATAAATGGGTTTCTATTCCCTTGCAATCCAGACCTGCTATAAATTACCTTATTTCTATTTTGTTCGATTCGTAAAGCTAGTGCGGCATTCGAACTTGTATCAGGTGCATAGGTCAAATTCCACTGCAAAAGATCTGATAGTTTTCCCATTGTATTCGATGTACTTTGGCTATTTTGATCAACAATATTTAGACTAGTATTTGCAATTGCACAGTAAAAGATGATTCTAGCCGCGACTCCACGATAATACTCGTTTAAACCAGTTCCGCCTGGATCATAGTTACTTGAGCCTGAACCATAATACTTATTACCTCTTGATGAGTTAATACTTACAGAAGCTGGTCTAGTCATGTGCATATCACCGTCAACACTTCCGCCACCAAGAGAATTTGGCCAAACGTGTTCTCTATTCCATGTTGCCTGGTTATCCCATTCATCCGCAATTAAAGCATTGTCGTAGAACCCAAACATTTTCCCAGAAACATTTGCTGAGCCCGTCCAGTCTTGTTCGGTGTATTTACCAAGTGTTTTTAAGGCATCATAACCCATCGTCTGAGTACGCTTACTATCATTTAAGTTGTGTAACGCTGTTTTTAATGCACTCCCTTCAAGATCACTAGTAATCGGCTGATAATAATTGCCGTAATTGTCATCAATAACAGAAGCGCTATTTGAAGTCCATGTAGCATATAAGGTGATATTGCCAGAAATACCAGTTATTGTTTCACCAATTGAGTATTTACTTCCACTAGAACTACCCAAAGCCCATTTGTTAAATGTATATCCACTATAAGTGAATGAACACGATGGGGTTGTGTAGGAAGTACCAGATGTAGTTGCGTCAGACATTGTGCCAGTTCCGCCGTTTGCATTAAATGAAACAGTGTAGTTTGTGACCGGAGTTGGCGTTGTCCCAGAATCTGCATAATATTCAATTTTTGTTAGCCAAACTACACCATTTGTTCCGCTGGTATTGTTTATAGAGATTTCTATCTTATAGTAGCCATTTGCAATTGGACTAGAAATATTTATAGATGTAGTGCCTGCTTGAGGTGTAAAAGCAATTTCTGTTGCATTAGCAAATGAAGAGCTGCTACTAACATATAACTTTGCTGATGTAACATAACTCACCTGACTGAAAGATAAGTCTATTTGGGTAATCTTTTTATCAATAGATGTGGTATTAGTTATTAATCCGGTGCTTGTTTTATTCTTAGGCCCAAATTTTACATAATCCCAAGAATTAGCATTATTATTTCCATTATTAACAGTTGCTGTTACCCCATCATCAGTTACAGTGAATGAACTAGTGTATGATGAAACACTACCCATTGTAGAAGAAGTAAAATTCACTGTTTTGTAGACACTAGTTGTGCCACTTACAACTTCAACATAGACAAGTTTTGAAATTTCTTCATAATCTGAACTTGTTATTTGAATAACAGCTTCTCCTGTACTAACGGGAGTGATAACACCGCTTGAATTTACTGTGCAAACACTCTCATCTGAAGATTCGTATGTAACTGTCTGAATGGCGCCCTGAGGCAAAACTGATGGTTGTAATGTATAGGAACTTCCCATTTGAACGGAAACGTTATCTTCACTAACAGAAATCTCTTCTACAGGAACATAGTTTAAAAATGCACCAACATTAATAGCTCCTGCACCACCTTGCCAATTAACAGATGTCGCTGTTTCTTTTAAAGCTTTTTCAATTTGATCAGGTTTGGCATAAGGATATTTAGATTTATAAAGAGCAATTGCTCCAGTGACTAAAGGCGCAGAAAAACTAGTTCCGTAATTAACTGTATAATCGGAAGTGCCCGTTTTTGTTGGAGTAAAAACATAACCAGGAGCACAAATATCAATCCAAGAACCATAATTTGAATATCCGGCTTTATTTAATTTATTTGCTTCAGTTAGACCAGTAGATGCAACAGCAATTACATGATCATTTGCAGCAGGATATGAAGGAGTGCTTGTGTTATAGTTCCCAGCTGCAGCAACAACAGTAATACCAGCCTCATAACAAGCATTAATTTTGCTTTCACAATAAGAAGAGGACATTATACCTGTCGATGTTTGAGTTGTTGATAAATTACCAAAATCTTCTGTCCAAGTACTCGAAAAACTTGAACTATATCCTTGAATGGACATATTCACAACATCAACATCATTATCAATACAATATTGTAAGGCGTCCAAAACAGCAGAGTTACTAAATGCGCCGCTATCGTTTGAACATTTTAAAATCACAAGCTCTACATTTGGCGCAATGCCAACACTGCCAACATTATTAATTGATGCCGCAATCATGGCGGCGGATGTAGTTCCGTGTCCATGTCCGTCATTTACATTGCTTAAACCAGTAGTATTACTATAAATATTCTTGCAAGAAACGAAATTAGTATTAGCAAATTCTTCGTGTGAGTAATAACATCCTGTATCAATAACCGCAACTTTAACAGATTCACCACGGTATGAATTCCACGTACTAGCAACATTCATTCTTCCAAACGGCGTATCTTTGCCTGCAAAGCTATAAGAAGTACTATTTGGGTCATTTTGGTTATAATAGTTAACCGTTCCTTTGTACTTTGGTTCTTGTGTTGGGTCGTTAGAATAAGTGTGAGCTGCTGTTATTCCTGCAAGTTCAAAATGAAGTTGATCTTCAGGTATTTCATCGGCATTTGCAACTTTCTTATCAAACTTACCTGAAAAAGTAATCCCTGATGCGACAAGGGCGGCAAATGTCAATAAACTGCCAAGCATTTTAGCCTTTTTCATAAATTACTTTTTCTTAAATAGGTTGTAAATCTAATTTTATAATCGCCATCTTGAATTGGAGTGCCCTCATCAACACATTTGAAATTTGGGTCCTCATCAAGATTTGGGAAAAACACTGTGGCTCCACCATCAGCGTCTACTTTTGTTAACAAAACTTTATCTACATACGGAAGAGTTTGACGATAAATCGAGGCTCCTCCGATAATAAAAACATCTGAAATTTCCCCATTTTTCCTGAGAATTTCAATAAATTCTTCAAAATTATGAACATTCTCGCAACCTTCATAATTGTGTGTCGGATCTTGGCTTAAAACGACATTAACTCTGTTCTTCAAAGGCTTTGATCCAGGGAAGGAAAGTAATGTGTTCTCGCCCATAAAGACCATGTGTCCTCTTGTGGTTTCTCTAAAAAACTTCATATCTAAAGGTAAATGGAATAAAAGATCATTGTTTTTACCAATGCCATATTTCTTATCTACGCTTAAGATTGAAATAATCATATTAAATTGCCACCGGTATTTTTTCTTCTAAAGGTTCAAATTCGTAATCTATTAACTTAAAGTCTTCAACTTTGAAATCGTAGAAATTTTTAATTTCTGGATTAACCCAAAGTTTTGGAGCTTTATGTTGAGGTTTAGCGATAACTTTTTTAACAAGTGGGACATGTCTATCATAAATATGAGCATCCGCGATAACGTGAACTAATGTGCCTGGTTTAAGGCCTGATACTTGGGCAAACATTATTAACAATAATGAGTATTGAAGTACGTTCCAGTTATTCGCTGTTAACATATCGTTACTTCTTTGGTTCAAGATTCCGTTAAGTGTGTCTCCTGTGACATTAAATGTCATCGAGTAAGCACATGGATATAAGTTCATTTCATGAAGATCTTGGAAATTGTAGATGTTTGTAATGATTCTTCTGGATTGAGGATTATGTTTTAAGTCATAAAGGACTCTATCAACTTGATCAAAGTCACCTTCTTTGTAGTGGTGCTTGACCGCGAGTTGATAACCATATGCTTTACCAATTGATCCAGTCTCATCAGCCCATGAATCCCAAATATGGGATTTGAGATCATGAATATTGTTTGATTTCTTTTGCCAAATCCAAAGAAGTTCGTCTAAACAGGATTTAAATGCTGTTCTTCTAATAGTGAGAATTGGTAACTCTTCCTGAAGATTGTATCGATTGACGATACAAAACTTTTTAATTGTATGAGCAGGAGTTCCATCTTCCCAATGAGGGCGAACAGGTAAATCTTCATCAGAAAAACCTGTTTCTAGGATTTCTTTCATATTTTGAACGAATATTTCATCTGCTCTGGACATAACTCTACCTCGTGATAGTGAGAATATTTTACCATGTATAATTATCGTTGTTAATTAAATTAACGAGACAATTATTTTAGATAAAAGAAAAACTCCCATGGATCGGGAGTAATTCTATTTTAGTTTGGTTATTTTTTATTCAAATAAGAAGAATTTGTCGTTCAAAAGTAATCCAACAATATCAACCCAGCCCCAGAACGGAACAACTGCACCAAGGACCAAACCGACAATGTTTGTGGTTGAACTATTTCTGATAACAGCGGAAACTCTGCAAAGAACTTCCATAACCCATCCAACAAAAGGAATAACTAAAAGGATTATTCTAACGAGAAGGGATTGTTTTTCAAACCATTTATCAAATGTCATTTTTGTATCTCCTTTACAACAAGATTTTAGCACTTTTTACACAAAGTGAATAAAATTATTCAAATTTTTATTTTTCTTTCACAAATAACTCGATTTTGTAATCGTCTTTAATCACATGTTTGAATCTGAAAGTAAGTGTTTTTGAGTCCCTTGCAAATTTAGCGTCAAGGAACGGAGTTGCTTTTCTATTGTGATCATGACGTTTGAATTTAATTGGCTGACCATTAATAAGGACTTTATCAATAGTCTCGTTGTCTCTAATATGAGCTTTAAAATATACATCACGGGCTTTTAGTTCATCTTCAAGAAGTTTTGGGTTTCCTTTAAATTCAACAATGTATCGGTTGTCTTTAAAATATGTTCTATATTCGTTTTTGCGATATTCACCAATGTGATAGGCGGTTGATATTCCGTCATCTTCATAGAAGAAGTCTTTAATATCTTCTTTCTTGCTTGTGTAATAATCGTAAATTACTGTTTTAAAAGATAAGGAAGATGTATTACCTAGCTTTTTATATAAAGGAATAAGCGAGCCAGCTTTCACAAAGACTGGTGTTTCATCAATTTTGTATTTTTCTTTGACGTATCGTTTACCTTGATAGACATTTCTGTGGAAAATATTGAACCATTCACCCTCAGGTAAATACACTTTCGTCTTCGCAGTAGGTTTTGAAAGTTTGTAGATAATTAAATCGCATTCTCTTAAACGTCTACTTTGAACTGACTCAAGTGATAGTTTGTATACCTTATTCTTTCTAATTTTCTCTAAAACTGAGAAGGTTTGTGAGTGATCTTTAAAGTCATCGAAAATGACCTTATTTGCTAAAAATACGCGGGATTTTACGGCATTTTTGATGGCTAACTGATATTCGCTCTTTAGTTTTAAATCACCTTTATATCTGAATGAGAAAAGTTTGACATCAGGGTGTTTTGCTTTAACTGAAGCATAGAATTTATTGACGTCAGTGAACGATTTAACAACACGAGAGTATGATTTAGGACCTTTAAAGTTCGGATTTGGATAAATCGTTAGTCTAAGTTTGTTGACGAAATGTTTTTCTTTAAGTGAATGCGGTTTTCCGGCACCAGAAACAGGGGAAACTAAAATTGAATTCCCTAACATGAACGATGCTTCCTCTTTATAGCAACGTTTATCGCTTGGATTATATAAGTAAAGAGGAGAGCAAACGCCTAGACCATTTTCCATGTTCTTAAAGCTCGCTGTATAGAACTGATTTAGTAATGCATAACGCATATTGATATATGCTTTGCATATACGGAGGGCATCTTGACCGTACGCCCAAGGCTCTCTAGACTTCTTTTCACTAGAAGCACATTGTGGTCTTAAAACAGGTGAAAATGCACCAAATTCAAACCAACGAATGAATTGATTCTTTGTTGGAGCTCCAGTATAGCCGCCAATATCGCTTGAATAATGGGCGACCATATTATTTGCGAGCTTATTCATCTTCACAATTTCATAACGTAAAGATTGTTCGTTTGCTTTTGTATGAGCACCATATTGAAGTGGGTATGAATGACTTCTTGAATCTGGACTTCCGCCAATCATTACTAGGCCTCTTTCGTAAACTTCTGGATCAAGAGTAAATCCAAGGTTAAATTGCTTAGAAATATCAAAATAGGCGTAATTTTCCAGGGATTTTGGTGAAATAGAGCGGTCAACAGTTCTAAGTTTTCCTTTTGAATTATCTGTGTACCACCATCCATCTAGGCCAAGAGAATAAAGCTTAATTAAGTTGGAATTTCTATGAGCAATTTCATCTGTATCTAATACTGTGCTTGTTTCGGAGAATGGCAAAGGCTGATTGTTCATTAAAACTTGGATGCCGCGTTTATGGGCGAACCTGAAGAAGTCCTCAATATTAGGGAAAAGCTTCTCGTTAACGGTGTATTCAGGTTGCTCTGGGTCTTCCCATTCTTTATCAATAACAAATGTGTCTAAAGGAATACCGTTTGCTTCATACTTTTGAATCATTTCGATAGCGCTCTTTTTGGAATGTTTAAAATCTCTTGATGCAAATAAGCCAAAATTACGTAATCTTGGGAGTTTATTCTTTCCTGTTAAGGAAATAAATTGTCTTCTAAGCTTAAGATAATCTTTTTCACAAACTAAAAGATATAAGTCTTTAACATCTTTCTCTAAAACAAACCCTTCGTTATCTTTAACATATCCTGATTCAGGAATTAAAAGTCTTGGAGAATCCATTAATGGAAAAATCTCAGGAGTCTTGTTTGGAAGAGGAAGTTCTCCTGAATTCTTTATTTCGTGATATCTATAGACAGTAACGCCATCTTTAGTAACTACTAAAGTATTTAGTGGGTCAGACTCATTAAAGCTGAATTCATAGCCTTTAAATAAGAATTTGCCACCACTTACATCAAAATCATCATAAGAAACTTCTTTATGCGCGACAAAAAGTGACTCTTGAGTAGTGAAATGATCGCTAGGTGAATATTCAAAACGAATAACATCGTTTTTTAAGGTGTATATCTTGAAATGCTTAAATAATTTTTCCATGCTTAAATTATACGTTGCAAAAGTAGATATGTCATTAAAATTATATTTTATTTATATATCTAAAGACTCAACTAATATTTAATTACTTACTTAAACTAATTTTAACAGGGTGAAGTGGATTATCCTTGATCACTTCTTTTACGTTATCTACTTTTAATTCGCAATCGATTGGATTTTTGATAGAGCCAATCTCTCCAATTATGTTTCCTTTAATTGTGGAATTTTCAAACGCGAGATCGCAGTTTGGCATCTTACAATCAATGAAAACTAAATTCTTTGAATAACAGAATGGCTGATGAGACTCGATAACACAATTTTTAAATGTCATATTCTCGCTATACCAACCAATATATTCACCTTTAATTGTGGAATTCTCCACCACCACGTTTTTACAATGCCAGAAAGCATCTTTTGTGTCTAAATTTGAATTGGTGATTTTTAAATTATTTATGTATTGAAACGAGTATTTGCCAGTGAATTGAATTTTATTAACCTGAACATCATTTGAGCCAAAAAATGCGTAAAATCCCGCTAATTTTGAGTTATTAACACAAATTTTATTACACTTCCAAAAAGGTTCTTCACTTTCAAAAACTGAGTTTATGATTTTTACGTTTTCGCATTCTCTAAATACCTTTACAGACTTTGAATTTACGCCCTCAATTTCAATGCCTTTGCAGTACCAAAATGGAGCTCTAGCGGTGTTAGAGAAACTGGTGTTTTTGACTTTTCCGTTTACAACGTGCCAGAAAGCATATCTTAAATCAAAAGAAGAATTTTCAACTTCTATATTCCTTGATTCTTTCAAAGGCGACTCTCCATCAGCAGGTCCTGAAAAAGTACAGCCCAAAACTTTTCCGTCTGTTAGGTTATATAAAGAACGTTCTTCTTCAAACGTTTGTTTTTCAATTATTTTCATTTAAAAACTTATTTTAGTGCTTTCTTTCTTTTTAAGACTAGTAATAAGCCTACTGTGCTTATTGATGCTAATGCAATGACAACAATATAAACAACCAAATTCTTATCTTTGGTATATGGTTGAATTCCAAAATAGGCTTCACTTGAATAAATAGTTTTGTTTGGAGATTCCGCTCTATTAATGAAGTCTTCATGATCATATTGTTTATATAAAACAATGTAGTCATAACGAGCCATTGCTTGTGCTATTAAAGAGCCGCTTTTATCTGCAACAGTCTTCCAAACATCACCTTGATAATTTCTGTCTAAATGATAAACATATTCTTCTTTTAAGGCGTTCCATTGACCAGAAGTTGTTGAATCACTATTTCCGGTGCCAGAACATTGAACTGTATTTAAAAAATATCTACCATAATACTCTACGCGATCCGATCTTGAAATTGAGGAAGTAAGTTCGCCATGTCCCCAATCATCAATTTGAATTAAGTTCAGATTATGATTTTCATTTGTAAAATGAAGTTCTTGAGATTCATTCCAAACGGTTCCGTTTCCAGGTTCATAAGCATCAGAAGCGTATCTTATAGCTTTTACACTGTTCCAAATTGTTGGAGACCCATATTGTTTAGGAACAATTCCTTCATATAAATGATCATTAGTTTGACCATTTACTTTCCATAAAAATGAATTGAAATAAGAATCTCCTATATTGTTCGCTTGAGACCATCCATCACTGTTTCTTGAAGAAGGATGTGAGAAATATAATGCAAATTTTGCATCGTCCTTGTCCCAATCGGTAAAATTACTTAAATCAAGATAAATATGTTCCTCTGATTGGATTCCATAATATGGATTGTACGAAGTACCTACTGTATATTTGCCATCCTGTGTTCCACTTGCGTAAACGACATTGGCAGCATATAAGAACTGCGAAAAAGGTATATTAACGCTTTGTTTCTTTACTCCGCTCCAACCATCAACGTAAGGGTTTTTATCTTTATAATAACTACAAACAATGAAATGAGACCAAGTTTTTGCGTTTCCGTTTTGATAAGGGACCATGACTCTTGCAAGTGATCCGTATGATACATAATCATATCTTTCACTCCATGCATTGTCAGATTCAGAGTTATAACAGTATAAAGCTACACCACAATCATCTGAATGAAATCCAGAGGCATAAAAGACGGTTCCACTACTCCCGTTATTTGGATAAGTATCAGTTTGAGCAGCTTCAACAGGCTTTGTTTCTTGGCCGTGTGAAACAAATGCAAAAGCACCACCAATAAGCGGCAATAAAAGCAAATATTTAAGTAATTTTTTCATAATGTTAACCTTTTAATATATTAAACGAAAACAATTATATAAGCAAAATAAAAACGCCTTGTTCGAAATAAGACGTTTATAAAAGCATAAAAAAAGTGGCCGACATCTTAGCCACATAACCGTTGTGTGCGGCAGGGACAAGTCCCTGCTACATACCCAAGTTAAGTTCCTTTAGGCTGGTGGTGCTTCTTGTTAGCAATGCGTTTACGAATTGATTTGCGCATCGATGGCCAGCTTTCTCTAGTTATTAGCTTCGAGACTGTTTCCCTCTTCGTCGTGTCCGGTGCTGGTTCTTAGACTGCCAAACTTTAACGCAGTGACCAGTGAATGCAAGCATTCAGTGAGAGACGTACCGATGATATTAAGTTTCCCTAATACCCTTTGCTAGTGCGACCATTAACCAA
>Ga0310696_10011302_pt1 | contig 10188 bp, 5 predicted proteins | sample AusTroGonzalo_MG_4_FD_203885 | JGI IMG/M metagenome (GOLD analysis project Ga0310696, IMG submission 203885) | Bovine rumen microbial communities from tropical cattle in Woodstock, Queensland, Australia - Gonzalo_02 (v2) (version 2) | ecosystem: Host-associated > Mammals > Digestive system >... | reverse complement strand
AGGAAAAAGTCTCCGTCCGTTTTCGGATGCCCAGAAAATATTTTTGAGACAATGTTTATAGGGACCTGCTACGTTTTCGGGATAAGTTACCCCGAAAAAATCGGGGTAAGCGTAAAATTTGCTGCCCCTCTTGCGGAGGGGGACGGAAAAGAGTATAATACTTTGTTCCGTCCGCAAAAGAGGAAAGTAATGAACGTTGAACTTCTCAAGAAAGCCCATGAACGCGTCCCGTCGGTGCCGGTTCTAGTGAACCTCATATCGAAGCGGGAAAAGCAGCTCATCGCCGGCGACAAGCCGCTCGTGCGCCCGCTCAACTCGGACGAAGACAAGGTCGACACCGCACTTCGCGAGGTCGCCGAGGGCAAGCTCATATCCGAGATTGACTTCGACGCAATCGCCCGCGCCGAAGACGCCAAGACGAAGTGGCACAAACACGCCACGCTGAAGTCCATATTCGCGGATTGATCCGCGTTTGCGGCCGGGTAAGGTCTGCGGTGGCCGACAAGAAGAAAAAGAGCGCGCCTCCCGGCGATTTCGCCGTGAACAGGAAAGCATGGCACGACTACACCATCCTGGACAGGATCGAGTGCGGAATTGAGCTCGCTGGAACGGAGGTGAAGGTCGTCCGACATGGAGAGGCCTCCCTCGCCGGAGCGTACGGAGCCGTTCTGGGCGGGCAGCTCTACGTCGAGGGGATGCACATACCCGTCTATACGTTCGGCAACAGGTTCAACCACGTTCCGGTAAGCAGAAGGCGCCTGCTCGTTCATAAAAAGCAGATCGAGGAACTTCGTCTCAAGAGCGAAGCGAAGGGACTCACTCTAATCCCGTTGCGCCTGTATCTCAAGAAGGGCTTCGTGAAGCTCGAGCTTGGAGTGTGCAGGGGCAAGGCTCTCCATGACAAGCGGGACGCGCTGAAGAAGAAGGCGCAGAAACGCGACATGGAGCGGGGGGACGTGTGAATCGCGAATTGAGAGTCGGGAACCGTCAGAAGAAAAGCGCGTGCAGACGACATGATGCTAATAAGAAATGGGTTGGTTGTTGACGGGACTGGTCGGCCGGCGTATCCTGCCGACGTCCTCATTGACGGCGACCGCATCGCCGACATATTGCCCGAAGGCTCTCAATTCTCAATTCTCAATTCTCAATTCTCAATTCTCGACGCCTTCGGTTGCCTCGTGACGCCCGGTTTCATCGACTCCCACAGCCACAGCGACACGTATCTGCTGATAGAGCCGGACGCGCCGTCGAAGCTTACGCAGGGCGTCACAACTGAAATCAACGGGCAGTGCGGCGGCAGCGCCGTTCCGCGCTACGGCGCCGCCCGTCTCTCCTCGGACTGGGCCTCGATGACGTATCCTGGCGGCACCGGCCCCGGGCCGACGTGGAGGAGCCTCGCCGAGTACCGCGACCTCTTCGGCCAGGTGCGCCCTGCCATAAACACCGTGCAGTTCATAGGGCACAACACGCTCCGCAGCTCCGTGATTGGCTACGACGCCGTGCGAGCCGTTCCGGAGACTCTGCGCGCGATGGAGAATCTGCTTGCCCGCGAACTGGACGACGGCGGCTGGGGCCTGACGACCGGTCTCATCTACCAGCCTGGCAAGTATTCAGATTCCTCAGAAGTCATCGCGCTCGCCAGAGTCGCCGCGTCGCACGGTGGATTCTACGCCACGCACATGCGCTCGGAGGGCGACCGCATACTTGAAGCCATCGACGAGGTGCTGGCGCTTGTGGACGCCACCGGGATACGCGCCGAGATATCGCACTTGAAGACGAGCGGACGCTCCAATTGGGGGAAGATCGGCGCCGTGTTGGACAAGATTCAGGGCGCGGTCGACTCGGGGCGACTCCTCGGCAGTGACAGGTATCCGTACTGCGCCGCCGGGACTGACCTCGACGTGGTCTTCCCCGACTGGGCGGGCGAGGGCGGCTGCCCGACGGAATGCGAGAGGCTGGCGGATCCGGCGGCGCGCGCACGTGTCGTGGCGGAGCTCGACGCTTCGGGGCGCGACTGGGCGTCCGTCATGATCGGCGGCACGTGGAGCGAGGAGACGAGGAAGTTCTCAGGGAGGACCGTCGCCGGGATATTGGCGGAGGAAGGGCGGTTCCACTCGCCCGGAGAGTTCGTCTGCTGGATTCTGGAGAAGGACGCCTGCCGCACTGGAGCCTTCTTCTTCGGGATGAGCGAAGACAACATGCAGCTCATCTGCGAGAGGCCGTGGGTAGTGCCGGGGAGCGACGCGTCGCTGCGCGCTCCTTGGGGTCAGCTTGGCCGTGACCATCCCCATCCGCGCGCCTACGGCACGATGCCGCGATTCTATCGTCTTCTCACGGGGCGGATTGACGGCCATGCCAGAATCGCCACGCGGGAGGAGGCCGTGGCTCGCATGACGTCCGTCCCGGCCCGCCGATTCGGGATCAAGGGGCGCGGCGTTCTGGAGAAGGGGGCTTTCGCGGACGTGGCGGTTTGGCGCGAAGACGCCTTCCGCGACACGGCGGCATACGATGCGCCGCACTCTTTCTGCGAGGGGATGGAGGCCGTTTTCGTGAACGGCGTCCTGTCCTGCCAATCCGGCAGGCTCCTGCACGCCGGCGCCGGAAGATTTCTCGAGCGTTGAAGTGCTATTGCGCTCGTGGCATTGAATATGATATCATTTCAGCGCCGCCGCAGGCGGCCTTGGAAAGGAGCAAAAAGACATGAAAGGCAAAATCATCACGGCCGTGGCAGCGGCGAGCATGGCAGTTTCGGCCTCTGCCGCCGAACCGGGGTTCGTCGATCTCTTCGACGGACACACCCTTCGCGGATGGAAGCTGAACGGCGGATCCGCCGAGTATCGCGTCGAGGACGGCACAATCGCCGGCGTGGGCGTTCCCGGCACTCCCGGCAACACGTTCCTCTGCACCGAGAAGGAGTACGAGAACTTCATCTTCAAGGCCGAGTTCAAATGCGAGTCCGGCAATTCCGGCATCCAGTTCCGGTCGTCTACCGTGCCGCAGCCGACGTTCAAGAACGGCACGCGCGTCTTCGGCTACCAGAGCGAGATAACTCCCGGCGGCGGCTGCTGCGGGCGCGTGTACGATGAAGGTCGCCGTGGGCACAGGAAGGGGATAATCTGGCTCGACAACACTCCGAAGGAGCGCGAGCAGGAGATGCTCGGGAAGTTCAAGAAGGGCGGCTGGAACTCCGTGGAGATACAGTGCGTCGGGCCGAGCATCAAGACGTTCATCAACGGGGTGAAGGTCACGGACATCCTCGACGACTGCCAGCAGAAGGGCTTCTTCGGACTACAGATTCACGCGCAGGCAAAGACGAACAAGGACGGCACGCCATCCGTCCCCGGGCGCGCCTGGTGGCGCGGCATCCAGATCAAGGAGCTTCCCCCGTGCCCTGCATGGAAGAAGTTCTTCGTGCGCGGGGCCGACGGCAAGATGAAGGTCGACGGCGCCAGGTATGTGATTCCGCAGGACTGGTCGTTTGTCGAGGACAAGGACGGCGCCTACCTTCGCGGCGTGCACGACAAGAAGGAGAAGAAGGACGGCCTTGTGATCTCTCTCGACGACTATGCCAACTTCATGGCGCGCGTGACGTACAAGCTCAACGGCGGCAATTCGGCTCTCTACTTCCGCGCGGCCGAGGAGGACGTCCCGTGGGTGCTCAAGGGCTTTCAGAACGAGATTGCCGGGAACAACAAGGACTCGGCCCTCTGGCACACGAGAGGAAAGACGTCAAAGGGCCGCGGCTGGGTGGCGTCGAACGACGAGCTCGTCGAGAAGGTCCGCAACGCCACCGGCGGCTGGAACACAGTCTCCACCATCGCCGTGGGCGACCGCATCGTGAACCGCATCAACGGCTTCGAGACGTTCGACATTGTAGACCCGATCTGCGAGAAGACGGGCAAGCTGGGGCTTCAGCTCCACGGCGGCGCCGACAACGAGATGCGCTTCAAGGACTGGGAGGCGATGCCGATCGAGGACTGGATGCTCCCCTATATCCAGCGTTGAATCCGCTCCTCCACTCATCCACTCTCAACTTGAAATCAAACTATCCAAAGGAAGGTAAAGACAATGTCAAAGATATGCATATTCGCGGGCCAGGGCGCGCAGGTTCCCGGCATGGGCAAGGACTTCGCCGAGGCGGACGCCGAGGTGATGGCCCTCTTCGACAAGGCGAACGCCGTTCTGGGATTCGACTTGAAGAAGATCTGCTTCGAGGGCCCGGCGGAGGAGCTCACGAAGTCGAACGTCTGCCAGCCTGCGATCTTCGTCACGAGCTATGCGGCGTACGTCACGCTTCAGAAGAGGCGCCAGACCGAGTTCGCGGCCGCGGCGGGGCTTTCGCTCGGCGAGTGGAGCGCCTTGTGCGCGGCGGGAGTCCTCGACTTCGACTCCACCTTGAAGGTGCTTGAGGCCCGCGGCAGATTCATGCAAGAGGCTTGCGAGGCGGAGCCGAGCGGCATGATCGCGATAGTCGGCGCGTCGCCGGACCAGCTTTCGGCCCTCTGCGGGAAGACTGGTTGCACGGTGGCGAACATCAACTCGGCGGCGCAGCAGGTTCTTTCCGGCTCCAAGGACCAGATCGCCGCGGCTGCGGCGGAGGCCAAGGAACTTGGCATCAAGCGCGCAATACCGCTCGCGACGGCGGGCGCGTTCCATTCGAAGTTCATGCAGCCGGCCCGCGAGAAGCTGGCGAAGGTTCTCGACGAGGTGGAGTTCGCGGCGCCGAAGTTCCCGGTGCTCTCCAACGTGACGGGCAAGCCGCATTCGTCGGACCCGGGCGAGATCAAGGCGCTCATGCTGGAGCAGGTGACGGGCACTACGAACTGGGCGGCCGACGTTGAGGCCGCGAAGGCGCTCGGCGGCGACGTGTTCGTGGAATTCGGTCCGGGCAAGGTGCTGTCCGGCCTCGTGAAGAAGATCGACGCCGCTCTCGTCACGTGCAACGTGGGCGATCTGGCTTCGCTTGAGGCCACTCTCCAGAGTCTGGCCTGACCGGCGGCGGGGGAGTGTTCGCTTCATGATAAAGTGAAGTGCATGGGCAAGTGAAGCGCATGAACGTCGCTCCGCGCTCCTGCGCTTCGTTCATACATTTCACAGGCTCCAAGGGGGTATACACTTCATGAGTTCCGAGAGTGGAGTACGGTGAATTACGCCCCGAAGAAATCGGGCTTGTTGTGCGACGGAACGAATTGTGGTAAAATGATTTCAGCCAAGCCCTGACAAGGAGAACTGAAAAATGGTAAAACTAGTAAAAACCGCAGGATTAGTAGGGGGGGGGGGTAAGTTATCCGCCCATGTCGGAGGTGGTGCAATGAAGCGCGGCCTCGGTGGGAGGGCCGCGCTTGTCGCGGCAGTAATGGCGTTGCTCGCCTCCGCGACGGCCTTCGGCGGCGAGGGCAAGTGGAATTACTCCGCAAGCGGCGGCGATTCGTGGCAAAACGCGGCGGACTGGAATGATGCCGCGAACTGGCTGAGCGGCGGTTTGATCGCTCCTAACGCTTCGGACGCCATAGCATCGTTCACGAACGATTGCAACGGAACGCGATATGTCCGCCTGCCGGAAAGCGGCGTCACGCTTGATGCGCTCGCATTGAAGAATTCAGGGTCGTCCTACGTCAATTTAACGGGCGGCAAGCTGACGACTCATTCGATCAACACATCGGGCAACAACAACTTTAATTTCTTCTGCGACATTGACTTCGCCCTTGATTCGTCGCACAAGGCAGGGCAGGCTGGCTACAGTTGCCAGAACTTCGCGGGACGCGTATCCATGCCGCAGACGGGGGCGCCGACGGCCGACGCTAGCACCCACAACTGGACGTGCGGCTCAAGCGGCTCAATGCCGCGCCACCGTCTCGACTGGGGTGCGACGAGCGAGGACTGGAGCGAGAACATCGTGAACCCATGCCCTACGAACGGTATGCAGTCCGGCTCCGGCGGCGGAAAATACATCTACGCTCCGCGCGGGACGGACGAGCCGATTACACTCACCGGCTGCACGCTCGTCAATGGTTCAAAGCTCGTGACGCTTGCCTCCGGCGCTAAAGCCCGCACCACTCTGCCTGTGGGCACGCGCGTCACCGATTCGAGAAATGTTCTTCCGGCAGACACATACCTCCGCTACATTTACTCCGACACCTTGATCGAGCTTACCAAGCCATACGAAGGGGCGGACACAACCGACGGTACTCTCACGTTTGCGGCCTATACCCCGCATGTGTATCAGGACATGCTTTGGTTCGACTGCTGGGCGGGCGGACCACAGAAGCTCTTGATCGGCAAGTACAGGGAGAAGGACGTGTTCCGCCTGACGCTTCACACGCTTCGCTCACAGAATGGCTCCACGTCACTCGCGTGTTCGTTGCGCCTTGGTGTGCCTGCGACCGGCATGATCCCGGCCACGCTCGTCTTGAAGAACACGGACTACATGAACTCGAAGTTTGAGTTTTCGTGCGGTCATGTCGAGTTCCACCCCGATGGCTCGAAGGGTCTGAACTCCAAATGCCGCACGACGTTCTACACTTCCTCGTCCACTGCGCGGATTACGTGCGTGGAAGGGGGCGACGCCACGATCGGCTGCCTCACGAACTGGATCGGATCCCTCACGAAGGACGGTCCGGCGACGCTGACGCTGGGCGTGTGCGAGATTGCGAACAACAAGCTTGTGGTCAACGAAGGCAAGGTTGTCTGGACGAACACCGTGCCGGAGGACGTGGTGTCCGACAACCAGCGGCTGACGACGCTCGAGATGGCTGGCGGCGCCACGCTTTCGCTTGCGCAGGGATGTTCGCTTGCCGTGACGTCCGGCACGTTCGCGGACGGCGCGACGCTGGAGCTCGCAGAGGGCGCGGCGCTTACGCTCGACGAGGTCACTGCCGCCGGCTCGTTTGTCGTTCGCGGTCCTGGGCGTGTCCTGTTCACCAGGGCGTCGGCGGTGCCGAGCGGGATTTTGCTGCAGAACGGTGCAGTGCTTTCGGTGGTCGGCTCGGAGGGAGGACTCGTCGTCGGGCGTCCGACGCCTGCGATCGTCGGCACGCCAGCGTTCTGGGTAGACGCCTTGGACGACACTTCCCTCGTCTATGAGGAGGAGAACGGCGTCAAGTACGTTACGCGCTGGAACGACTGCCGCGGATCCTCTGCGGAGGGTTGGAACTTCGCGACGAATCTCTCTGCGCGGCCCGTGTTGATGATCGAGACGAACATGACGGCGTCGGGTGATTCTAAAAGCCCGATAATCAAGACTGCGCCTTGCGTGCGCATTCCCACGACGGCCGACGCGGCGAACTGCGCGGCGCTCGTGTGGGGTACGCCCATCGACGGGATCAAGTCGGTGTTCCTCGTGATGTCGGTCCAGAACGGTGGCGGCTGCATCCTTGGCAGCACAAAGCCATTTGCCGCAGGCAATGTCGATTTCGCGCGTGGCGGCGTGACCAGCGCGGAGCTGTTTGCGAATGATTTCGCTTCGCCGAATGTGAAAGAGGCCCCGATGGCCATCAACGGCACTCCGGTGACGAGGACATTCAAGTTTTCTTCTTCCACGAATCCGCGTCCGTTCCTTTTTGAGGTACATCCGCTTGCCGAGGGTGGCAGTGCCGATGCGTTTGGCCAGCAGGGTGCGCGCTGGGATCTGAGCGGCGGGCAGAGGATTTTCGAGTGCGTCATCTACACGAACGAGCTTACCGTTGCCGAGAGGGCGCAGGTGGCGGAGGCGCTGATGCAGAAGTGGTTCGACACGGGCTACAATCCGCCATCTGCCGTTGCCTCCGGAGGGGAGATGGAGGCGCTTGATGCATCGAACGTGTTAAACCTTGAGGTTGTTTCCGGTTCGACTGCGGCGAAGGCTCTTTCAGGCAGTGGAACGTTCGTGAAGACGGGTACGGGCGAACTTCACCTTGGGGATGTTTCCGGCGTGGGAACGCTCGTCGTCTCTGGCGGTGTCTTGTCCGTCAACTCCGTGCAGATTCCTGCGTTGGGTGATCTGCCGACGGAAGGACTCTATTTCCACCTTGATGCAAATGACCTCTCCACGAGCGAGACGAAAGAGATTGACGGCAAGGGGCTCTGCGTGAAGAAGTGGGGGAGCGTGAGAAGCGGCGCGGTGGCGAACGCCACGGCCACCACCACGAACTGTCCGGCGGTGAAGACGATTGCTGCGGGGGATTCTTCTCGCGTCAAACCGGGAATGAAGATCATCGACATGGGACCGTTCCATTCAAATCTCACATCGGGAGATGGTGGAGGATATGGACCGTGGATCTCGAAGGGAACTGCCGAGAACATGAAGTTCACACGCTCGGACGACATACGTTCCGCGTTCTTCGTGTTCAAGGGCGCGAACGCGCTCTTGGGCCATGATGGAATGTATCACAACTACCACAGCGCGGGACTCCCGCGCGGAAACATTTCCATCCAGCCCATACAGTGCACACCAACCGACCCTCCTGTGAGTCTCACCCAGAACTACTCCGTATTCATGGGCGAACCGTATTATTCGCGGATGTTCGTAGAGGGCGCGCGGATAAATGCGGCGACGAACAATCTCGAAAACGAATACAGCATCATTTCGCTTAGCACGTTCTATCTGCCGATACGGACGAGCGCGTTCGCCTGCGAGCACTACAACAACGCCGTGGGAGGGCAGGAGATCGGCGAAGTGATGCTCTACACGCGCTGGCTGCCGGATTCGGAGATCAAGAAGGTCGAGGCGTATCTCAGGAAGAAGTGGTATGGTCTTGACACGCCCGGATCGCGTTCGGCTTCGGCGGACGCCGTCGAGGTGGTGTCCGGCGCGACGCTTTCCGTCTCGGGCGGTGCGCCGTTGGCTACGGCGGGCCTCGCCGGCGGTGGAACGGTGGCGGGCGACGTGGTGCTTGCCGCAGGCGCGGTGATCCGCGCGATGGTGGACGCCTCCGGCGAGATTGCGGACACGCTGTCCGTCACGGGCAGCATCGACTTCTCGCGCGGCGGCACGGTCGTGCTCGAGGGTGATGTGTCTAAGATCAAGCCGGGCGAGTGGGCGCTTGTCGCGTCGCCATCCATCGTTGCGGGGAACGCGGCGGGCTGGACGTGTGCGAACACTTCGCGCTACACGATGCGCGTCGTGGCGCGCGACGGTGCGCTTGTGCTTCGTGTCGCTGCCAAGGGCTTGTCCATCAGCATCAGGTGACTTCCACCCTTAGGGCCCCACAACCCATTGGTATTGTTCACAAATCACAAATTTCAATTTGTATTTGCGGTAATGATGGCATTCTTGGACAATTGGGAGGAAATTAGAAAATTCGTGATTCTGGCGTTACCGTGCGCATGTCTATGGTATAATATGCGGCATGGAGAGGAACGCAAAGATAGAAGGCCGTAGAGGGAGGCTTCTGCCGCTGCCGGTCGGGAACAGCGACTGGGCGCACATTTCGTCTAGGTGCTGGTGTGCGGATAAGACGCAGCTCATATCCGGGCTATTGGAGCGCGAGACCTCCGTTGCGCTCTTCACGCGTCCGAGGCGCTTCGGCAAGACTACGGCGATGAGGATGCTGAAGGCGTTCTTCGAGAAGACGGACGGCGACGGCGCGCGTCTCTTCGATGGCATGAAGGTTTGGCACGACTCGGAGTGGCGCGCTGAGCAGGGCAAGTATCCAGTCATCTTCATCACGCTCAAAGATGCGAAGGGCGGAACATGGAGTGACGTGATGGCGTCCATCGCCGATGTCATGGCGGAGGAGTTCCTCCGCCATGAGAAGGCGTTTACATGTGACGAGTGCCCGCAGAAATGGCGCAGGGACTTCGACGTGTTCCAGAACAAGGCAGCCGATCCATCGACGGTCGAGACGTCTCTTGGAGTACTTGCCCGGGCACTCCACGCCCACCACGGCGAGAAGCCGGTCATACTCGTTGACGAGTACGACTCTCCGATCAACTACGCCGCGACGCACGGTTTTGGTGGGGAGGCTCTTCAGTTTTTCCGCAATTTCCTCTCCGCCGCGATGAAGGATGGCAAGCATTGCCGCATGGGGATACTCACCGGCATCCTGCGCGTCGCGAAGGAGGGCGTCCTTTCAGGGCTCAACAACCTGAAGGTGTATTCCGTCTTTGACGAGGCGTTCTCGGACTGCTTCGGATTCGCGGAGGACGAGGTGCGCGAGCTTTTGACGTATTACGGGCACCCAGAGAAGATGGACGAGGCGAAGGACTGGT
>Ga0310696_10011301_pt1 | contig 10189 bp, 6 predicted proteins | sample AusTroGonzalo_MG_4_FD_203885 | JGI IMG/M metagenome (GOLD analysis project Ga0310696, IMG submission 203885) | Bovine rumen microbial communities from tropical cattle in Woodstock, Queensland, Australia - Gonzalo_02 (v2) (version 2) | ecosystem: Host-associated > Mammals > Digestive system >... | reverse complement strand
TGGCAACGATGCCTTCCGTGGTAGCGAAGAGATTGACGTAGAGCAGTTCATTGCCGTTAAGGGCTTCAAGGCCAAGGGTAAGCGACTCACCACCTGGCAGATAGCATCTATCGAAGAGCTGGAGCCCACACGTTTCCCGGAGATTCCGGAAACTCCGGATAATCCGGAAGATTCGGAAGAAGAGAATCTGGACCCCGATGCAGGCAAGAGCCAGCAACAGGTGCTCGACGAGATGACCGGACAACTGAGACTATTCCCAGATGATGAGAATTAATCATATTTGGCTTCTGGCTTTTAGCTTCTGGCTTTTGGCACTTCCTGCCAATAGCCAAGAGCAGACTGCCAATAGCCCAAAGGTGATTACACGCAGCACAATGATCGGAATTGGCGGTACCAATATCCTTGACACCTATCTCTCTGACGAGCACTTCAAGGGTACGGGTATCAGTTTCCTATCAACCATTGAGCGACAGAAGGAAAACTGTCGCTGGTCAACACTAATGGAGCACGAAGCCAACCTGTCATCATGTAAAAGCAGGAATGCCCAACATGAGTTGGAAGGTGCCTACAACTTCTATTGGGGCAAGCTGTATCGCTGGCAGCTCTTAGACGGAGCGCTCAGCCTGCAAGCAGGTGGACTGGTGAATGCCTCATTAGGATTTATCTACAACACCTCTAACGGCAACAATCCAGCACAGGCGCGAGCTCATCTGAACATGATGCCAACAGGCGTTGCCAGCTATCGCTTCCAACTATTCAATAAGCAGATAGTAGCACGCTACGAGGTGAACCTGCCACTGGCTGGCATCCAGTTCTCACCCAACTACGGACAATCATACTACGAAATATTCAGTCGTGGCGACTACGACCATAATGTAGTACCCACCACCTTTGTCTGCGCTCCTGAATGGCGCCAACAGCTGACACTCGACGCTGCCATCACCCGCAAGATAACTCTCCGCATCGGCTATCTGGGCAATCTCCAGCAGTCGAAGGTGAACAACATCCGCCAGCATGTCTGGACTCACCGTTTCCTGATAGGTATCACCAAGCGATTCAGCATCACTCCTCATGGCCTATGAAGAAAGTAATTGTCTATCTGGTAACTCTACTATCACTAGTATCTTTGGCATCCTGCGTGGATATCGAGGAGCGTGAGGATACGCCTACCGGTAACTTCGAGGCGCTCTGGAAGATACTCGATGAGCATTACTGCTTCTTTGACTACAAGCAGAAAGAATATGGGTTGGACTGGAACGACGTCTATGCCAAATATAAGGTACGCGTAAATGACAACATGAACACCACCCAACTCTTTGAGGTGCTATGCGACATGTTGAGCGAACTGCGCGACGGCCACGTCAACCTGTCAAGTTCAATGGACTACGGTCGCTATTGGAAGTGGCAGGAGGACTATCCAAAGAACTGCGACGATTTACTCATAGACAAGTATCTTGGGACAGACTATAAGATAGCCAGCGGAATGCGCTATCGCGTATTAGACGACAACATCGGCTATATCCGTTATCCTTCCTTCGAATCAGCTGTTGGCGAGGGCAACCTCGACGAAGCGCTCTCTTATCTGCTACTATGCAGAGGACTCATTATTGACATTCGTGATAACGGAGGTGGCAATCTGACAAATGCAGAGCGACTGGCAGGACGCTTCGTTCATGAGAAGACACTGGTGGGCTATATGCAGCACAAGACAGGAACGGGCCATAACGACTTCTCAGAAATGAAGGAGATGTATCTGGAGCCATCCAGCAATCTCCGCTGGTACAAGAAAGTCTGCGTACTGACCAACCGTAGCGTATTCAGTGCTGCCAACTCCTTTGCAGTATGGATGCATTGTCTGCCCAACGTCACACTCGTTGGCGACAATACTGGAGGTGGCAGCGGAATGCCCATGAATAATAGTCTGCCCAACGGATGGACCGTTCGTTTCTCTGCTTGTCCTATATACGACAAAGATAAACAGCAAACAGAATTTGGCATAGCCCCTGATGTAGCAGTCGATCTCAGCTGCGATATCAACATTGACGAAGGTCGTCGCGACGATATCATCGAAGCGGCTCGCCAACTTTTAGTCAAATAATTTGGCGAATTCGGCAAAAAGCATTACCTTTGCATCCGCAAATCAGCGAAACCCTTTCCTACAAATCCTTAATAGGGGATTGACAAATCGTCAATTAGCGCCTGTGGCGGAATTGGTAGACGCGCTAGACTTAGGATCTAGTGTCTCGCGACGTGCAGGTTCGAGTCCTGTCAGGCGCACCCACAAAAAAAGCGACCATTTCTGGTCGCTTTTCCTTTTATTATTATTGCTTTGCTTTCGGTGTATACCGTACGGTGAGTGTTGGCGTATAGGTATTTTCCAGAAGAACGGAAATCAGACCATCACCCGTATCAAAGTTAGCCTCCTTATGGTCTTCCTTGAGAACAGGGCAATCAGGCCATGCATTCAGCTCTTTCTCCAAGCCATCACGCAACTCCTGCCACATCTCGCGTGTGCTGTCGTTGGTAGACAGATTGTAAGTTTCCTGAATAGCCATCAGCTTCTCGCCTTTAAAGGCTGCCAGCACACGATAGTGCTCAGCAGGTGATGCCAGAACAACCGTGCTACCACTGTCTGATGCTGCTGAGTCAACGGCAAAGCCGCGAGCAATCATAGAGTCAACAAACTGGTTGACTGGTAGCGTCAATGCCAGTCCACGATAGTTGATAGGCGTGGTAGCTTTCTCACAAGCCCATAAGGCTGTTACAGCCAGTAGCGCTAAAAATAGTTTTTTCATATTTGTTATTGTTTAGTTAGGGTTATTCTGACAACATGGTTACCTCTACACAACGCTTAGCATCCAACAAATATTGTGCCATACGCTGAATTTGTTGAGGTGTCATCGCCTCTACCATCTCACAGTAGTCCTTATCGAAGTCAGCGTCATCATCCAACTCATGCCAGATAATGTAGCTCCAATAATCGTTGGTGATGGCAGCCTGCTGATATTGTTTTACCAGATACTTCTTTACCTTATCCACACTGCTGGCAACAGGTCCCTGCTCAGCAATATTACGCAACTGCTGATAGATAATTGGATTCAGTTCCTCATAGCGCTTAGGATCAGCATTGTATGAGATACGCAGGAAAGCATTGGGGGTATCATCCTTAGTCAGATCAAAGTCTACACTGACACCATAGGTACCACCCTTCTCCTCGCGTACTGAATCAGTATAAGCGATAGAGAGGCAACGCTTCAGGAAGTCGAGTTCCAGGTCGCTCTGCGGAGTAAATGGTACATCGGCAGTATAATAGATGCTGACATTAGCCAATGGAGTGGCCATCTTCTTGCTGAAGCGACATACAGTAGAGCCCTTCACGATTTGTGGTACATTCTCCTTGACAACCTGCTCCTGCTTGTGAGTAGATGGCAGCGTAGCCAGATACTGACATACCAGCTGGCGCAACTGCTGTTCGTCATAGTTACCGATAATCACCGTCTTGAAGTTAGAGGCATCAGAGAAACAGTGACGATAGATTTCCAGCACACGGTCGTAGTCTACCTTCTCGAGAGTTTCCAGTGTTGTTGGCTGAATACGAGGATGGTGATCATAGAGCACGGCACGGATAGAGTCGTTATAGTCTACCTTGGGTGACGCATTACGATTCACCAAGATGCCACGACTGCGACTCAACAGGCTGGCAAACGTCACTGTATCACGACGTGGCTGGGTGAAGTAGAGATAAGCCAACTCAAACATGGTGGGCATATCCTTCCGTGACACGCCACCACTGATAACCTGATTGCGTGAGCTGATAGATGGCTGTACACGGACAGACTTTCCAGAAAGCATGCGGCGCAAGTTGGTGGCATTAAACTGACCAACACCAGCGTCAGTGATAGCACTATTAATAAAGGAGAAGTTAGGAATGTCCTCATCGCCAAATACAGAGGTACCGCCATCGGCCTGCATGCGCATAGAAACGGCATCAGCACTGTAGTCAGTCTTCTTTACATAGACCTTCATGCCATTCGACAGTGTCCACTCCTTGAAATCATGCTTATAGGCTTTCTCTGCAACAATAGAGCCAGGCTGAGGCAGATTCTCAATGAGGTGCTCAGCCAGTTTCAGCTCTGGATAAGGAGCATAAGGCAACTGCTGGGCTGTCGTGATAACATTCTCAATCTGCTTCTCAGTAGGCAATACCAGTCCTTCCTTGTCAGGAGCATAGATAATAGCGACCTGATTCTTGTCGGTAATCAGTTCACGAACGGCTTGATTAACCTCTTCAAGCGTTACCTCTTTGTCAAAACGACGAGTCAGTGCTAACTGGTCATCAATAGAAATCAATGGCTCACCATTCAGGAAGTTCTGGACACATGCTGTAACGAACTTAGAGTTCTTACGATCATCACGCTCACGGTATTTGCGCTCATCGTGATTCAGCTTCAGACTCTTAGCACGCTCCAGCTCGGTAGCAGTAAAGCCATGCTGACGAGCACGCTCAGCCACACCGATAGCAGCTATCAGTCCGCCAAGCACATTATTCTCTGAACAGCCGACAGCCATTGTGAAGGCCTCTTTCGTACGGCTCAAGAAGAAGTTTGATGCGCGACCAGTGGCACTCTGATAGGGAGGATTAGCCTGCATACGCACCTCTGCCAAGCGGTCGTTGAGCATATTACCAATCAGGTCGTCAATATAGCTGCCACGCAGATACTTGGCATCGTTCTTCTGATCGTCGGGAGTAGCATCACGCTTCTGATAGAGATGACATAGCACGATGGGCTGCTCAGCATCCTTCTCGATATCCACAATCATCTTCTCATTATCGTTCACGGGATAAATCTCACGCTTAGCGGCATTCTTAGGCATAGGAATCTTAGAGAAGAGTTTCTTCACCTTCTTCTCCATCTTATCCACATCAATGTCACCAACAATGATGATAGCCTGCAAGTCGGGACGATACCACTTGTGGTAGTAGTCGCGCAAATCCTGATAAGGGAAGTTGTCAACGATATCCATCGAACCGATAGGCATACAGTCTTCGTACTTTGTGCCTTTATATATCTTAGGCATAGCCAATTCCTGCAGTCGAGCTACAGCCTTACCGGCACGACGTGTGCGCCATTCCTCATGGATAACGCCACGCTCCTTGTCAATCTCCTTGTCTTCCAACAACAGATAGTGACTCCAGTCGTTCAGAATCAAAAGACAAGAGTCGATAATTCCCTCACGCTTCAGAGGCACTGAAGATATGTTGTACACCGTCTGCTCCACGCTGGTATAGGCATTGAGGTTGGCACCAAACTTCACACCGATGCTCTCACACCAGGGCACAATACCCAACTGCTTCCCCTTACCAGGGAAGTGCTTAGTACCATTGAAAGCCATGTGCTCCAAGAAGTGTGCCAAACCACGCTGACGGGGTTCCTCCTGAATAGAACCTACACGCTGGGCGATATAGAAATCTGCCATTTGAGGTTCTTTGGCATTATGACGGAGATAATAAGTTAAACCGTTCTTTAATTTACCTGTCCTGAAAACTGGATCTTTTGTCAACGGCTGGGCAAACAAAACCACAGTCGTCATGAATAGCATTGCTACTGTTACTAATCTTCTCATATGTATAAATGTGATTTTCTGGGCAAAGGTAATAAATTGTATGCAATAATAACCTATTAATTAAGAATTATTTGCATAGATACCTATTGTTAGGTATTGGAAAATTAGCAAAATATTCGTAATTTTGCAGCCAATAATACAGACTATGCACAAAAGGATTATCCTCTTACTTCTCTTGATAGGATTTGGGCTGGCAACAGCGCTGGCTCAGCAGGTTACAATTGCAGGCCGAATTATAGATGACGATACGCAAGAGCCCATTGCCTTTGCTACCATTCTGATGAAAGAGAATGGATACTGGGCCATCACTGGCGATGACGGTACGTTCAACATGAAAAACATACCCGTAGGCAAAGCGACACTGACCATACAGTGCCTCGGCTATGCCACTCGCCAACTGGCACTCAACATCACAAAGAACATTCCACGACTGCGCATCACACTGAAGCAGGAAACACTGAAGCTTGACGAGGTAACCGTTACTGCCCAGCGCAAGAACAACGAGTCGACCACCAGCTACACCATTGACCGCACAGCACTTGACAACCAGCAGATTGTCAGTGTCAGCGACCTGTCTACGCTACTGCCTGGTGGTAAGACCATCAACTCAACGCTGATGAACGACACACGTATGGCGCTACGCAGTGGCACACAAGAAGGTGGCAATGCCTCATTTGGTACAGCTATAGAAGTTGACGGCATACGTTTAGACAACAATGCCGCAGCTGGTGAGACCGCTGGTGCATCAACACGCAGTATCAGTGCATCGAACATCGAATCGGTAGAGATTGTTACCGGCATCCCCTCAGTAGAATATGGTGACCTGTCGAATGGTGTTGTCAAAGTCAACACCCGCAAGGGTAAGTCGCCCTTCATCGTAGAGGGAAAGATGAACCAGCACACCAAGCAGATAGCACTGAACAAAGGATTCGACCTGGGTCCCCAGCGTGGTATTCTCAACGCCTCAATAGAGCATGCACGCTCTTTCAGCGACATTGCATCACCCTACACCGCCTATCAGCGCAACATCTTGTCGCTTCACTACATGAACATCTTTATGCGCGAGACGACACCACTGACGCTGAATATTGGTTTGACGGGTAACGTTGGCGGATATAATGCGGAAGCAGATCCTGACAACGAAATCGAAGACTATAGCAAATCGCGCGACAATGCCCTGCGCGCCCACTTCGAGTTGAACTGGCTGCTCAACAAACGATGGATTACCAACCTCTCGCTGCGTGGTGCATTCTCCACATCAGATCGTACCTCAGAGAGCTATACCCATACTAATAGTGCTACCACATTGGCCTATATCCACGCCATGAACGAGGGCTACTATATTGCTACCGACTACAATACGAATCCTGACGCTCCAGTGATTCTTGGTCCTACAGGTTACTGGCACGTCAAGCAGTTCTCAGAGTCAAAACCCATGAACTGGTCGCTACGCCTGAAGGGTGACTGGACACGACGTTTCGGAGAGGTGATGAGTCGCATGATGGTGGGTGCAGAATATACTGGTAGTCGTAACAATGGTCGTGGCACCTATTATGATGATATGCGCTATGCACCTACATGGCGTGAGTTCCGTCATGATGACCAACCCACACTGAACAACATCGCTCTGTATGCTGAAGAGAAGGTTACCGTAAAGACTGGCAAGCTATCGAAGATGGAGTTGACAGCAGGTCTACGTGATGACATTACCATGATTAGCGGTTCTGACTATGGTACAGTCAGTTCGTTATCGCCACGCTTCAACGGCCGTTATATCTTCTGGCAGAATCGTCGCAGACAGCATATTAGCGACCTCGTGGTGCATGCAGGATGGGGCAAGAGTATCAAACTGCCTTCATTCCAGATATTATACCCCACTCCATCGTATTACGACACAGAGGTATTCCGCTCACAGTCTACAGCCGACAACACGACCATCAGTGCCTGGTATAGTCGTCCTTCAAAAGCGGTATACAACCCAGACCTACGCTGGCAATATACGAATCAGACAGACCTTGGCGTAGAGATGAACATTAAGGGTACGCGCATATCGCTATCAGCCTTCCATCAGCGCACCCACAATGCCTATATGGCTAGCACGGTCTATACGCCATTCAGCTACAACTACACGCCTGTAGCAACTTTGGAGAATGTCAGCATTCCTTCTGCCAATCGCATCTATACCATCGACCAACAGGGTATCGTCACCATCAGCGATGCGACAGGTGCCAATAGCCCTATACGCCTGGATGTTGACCAGAATGGCAACAAGCTGTATAACACACGCCGTTTCTATCAGACGAACACACGCTATATCAACGCTTCACCACTCGACCGCTACGGATTAGAATGGATAGTAGACTTCAAACAGTTCAAGGCGCTGAGCACCAGCCTGCGCTTCGATGGTAACTACTATTACTATAAGAGTGCTGACGAGACGCTCTTTGCCAGTATGCACAACAGCAATACAAAGATGACTGGCACACAGGAGCCCTATCAGTATATTGGTTGGTATCGCGGTACTAACAGCATTGGCACAGCAACGACATCAGTAGCAAACGGTGCCATCTCGAAGACGCTGAATCTTAATACCACCATTACCACACACATTCCCAAGATACGCCTTATCGTAGCACTACGCATAGAAGCTACACTCTACAACTATCGCAGAGCTACCAGCGAACTGGATGATGCTATGCGTGGCATCGTTCTCGACAGTCAGGCAGACTATACGGGCATAGCCTTCGACGGCAATACAGAGAACAAGTATATCGCTGTCTATCCAGAATACTACTCTACATGGGAGAGGCCTGACGAGAAGATACCATTCGCAGAGCGCTTCCTATGGGCTAAGGACAATGATGCTACGCTATACAACGACCTCTGCAACCTCGTGGTAAAGAGCAACACGCCCTACGTCATGAACGGCAACCGCACCAGTGCCTACTACTCTGCCAACCTCAGTATCACCAAGGAGATTGGCGAACATGTCTCGCTATCGTTCTATGCCAACAACTTCTTCAACAACATGAAGACAGTGCACTCTACGCAGACCGACCTCGAGACATCACTCTTCTCCAGTGGCTATATACCGAGCTACTATTATGGATTATCACTCAGACTCAAGCTATGAAGAAAATCATAACACTCATTGTCATTATTGTTTGTTGCTGTGTCACGGCGACCATCCTCTCTTCTTGTTCAGAACAGAGCGAGCCCTCTGTGACGCTGAAAGAACTCAGCATCCAGCTGACGGGTATCGATGACAATCTGTCTGGCCTCGATATACAACTGCGCAACATCAGTACAGGTAGCGTATTCGTTGAGACGACCAACCAGCAGGGCATAGCCATCTTCCACGTTACGCCAGGACTCTACGAAGCCTCTACATCAGAGATGCGCCCCAGTAATGGCAATGAATACTATAGTTATAACGGCACATCTGGACAGATTACCGTAACCAACGGGATAGCAGCTACTGCTTCTATCATCATGAAGCGCGCACTCGTCAGTCGTCTGGTTATCAAAGAGCTATATTGTGGTGGTTGCATGGCTGACGACGGCACCACAACATTCCAATATGACAAGTGCGTCATCCTCTATAATAATAGTGCAGAGACGGCATCGTTTGACAACCTGTGCTTTGGTATGGCTGCCCCAGCGAATGCACAAGCCACCAACAACAACTATACAGCAGACGGACACCTCAAATACGAGGGAGAAGGCTTTACGCCACTGTGGAACGGCATCTGGTATTTCCCTGCAACGCTGACTATTCCGCCCTACTCACAGGTAGTGGTTAACATTCATGGAGCCATCGACAACACGCTGACCATCAGCAACTCCATCAATTATGCCAACCCAGAATACTATTGCATGTTCGACCCTGAGAGCGGATATAATAACCAGCGCTATTGTCCCACGCCATCAGAAGTGATACCCACATCGCACTATCTGAAGGCTGCCGTCTATGGACAGGGCAACGCCTGGCCACTGAGCAACTCGTCGCCAGCCATTGTATTGTTCCAAAGCAAGGGAATTGCTCCTGCCGACTTTGCTGCCAACACAGCCAACTACTGGTATGACGGTGGTGGTTCCAATGCTGCCAAGCGCTGCATCAAGGTGCCCAACGAGTGGATTATCGATGCCATAGAGGTATTTTCGAGCGACTACTCCACACAGTGTGTCAAGCGTCTTACAGCAGATATTGATGCCGGCTTCGTATGGATGACCAACAAGAATGGACACTCAGTCTATCGTAACGTCGACAAACTTGCCACAGAAGAGCTACTTGAGAACGAAGGCAAACTCGTCTACAACTACTCCTTAGGCGTTGACAACAGCACTGACCCCAGCGGTATCGATGCAGAGGCCAGCATCCAGCAGGGGGCCCACATTATTTATAAGAATAGCAACAATGCTACCAATGATTTCCACGAACGACAGCTATGCTCACTAAGAAAATAACCATCCTCCTGTCCTGTGTATTGCTGTGTCACAGCAATACACTCAGCGCTCAAGATTCTCTCTTGTTGCGCGACTACCGCCTTATCCAAGAGTCATC
>Ga0310696_10011297_pt1 | contig 10190 bp, 11 predicted proteins | sample AusTroGonzalo_MG_4_FD_203885 | JGI IMG/M metagenome (GOLD analysis project Ga0310696, IMG submission 203885) | Bovine rumen microbial communities from tropical cattle in Woodstock, Queensland, Australia - Gonzalo_02 (v2) (version 2) | ecosystem: Host-associated > Mammals > Digestive system >... | reverse complement strand
AACCTTCTAATTTTAGTATTAACGATTAAAAATTTACAGAAATGGCTCATAAAAAAGGTGTCGGTAGTTCACAGAACGGTCGTGAATCCCACAGCAAGCGCTTAGGCGTTAAGATTTTTGGCGGTCAACTGGCCAAAGCCGGTAACATCATTATCCGCCAGAGAGGTACCGTCCACAATCCCGGTTTGAATGTAGGTATGGGCAAGGATCATACTTTATTCGCCCTGATTGATGGAACCGTTACTTTCAAAAAAGGTAGAAACGGTAAATCTTTTGTTTCTGTACAACCTGTTGCAGAGGCATAAAGTTTGTTCATAATGTTTGATTGGAAAAACCGCTCGCTTGAGCGGTTTTTTTTGTATTTTTGCACCCTCATAAATAAATAAGGTATGATTATCATCGGCATTACCGGAACGTTAGGTGCGGGAAAAGGCACCATCGTGGATTATCTGATTGAAAAACGGCAGTTTATGCATTACTCGGTGCGCAGCTACCTGATTGAGGAAGCTGAAAGAAGAGGATTGCCCATCAACCGCGACACTTTCGTGGTGGTGGCCAATGACCTGAGAGCTACCCACTGTCCTTCTTTCATCACCGACGAGTTGTTCAAACGTGCCCAGCAAAACGGCCAGAACGCCATTATCGAAAGCATCCGTACTCCAGGTGAGATAGATTCACTGCGACAGAAAGGCAACTTTGTGCTCCTGGCAGTGGATGCCGACCCGAAAATTCGCTATGAACGCATCGTGAGCCGCAATTCCGAAACCGACCATGTGAGCTTCGAAACCTTCATTGAAAACGAGCAACGCGAAATGACCTCCACCGACCCCAACAAACAGAATCTGTCGAAATGCATTCAAATGGCGGACTTCACCCTGCAAAACAATGGCGATTTTGAGGCTTTGTACCAACAAATTGATGACATCTTAAAACAAATGAATCATGAGTGAAAATACTGAACAAATATATATACGCCCGTCCTGGGACGAATACTTCATGGAAATCGCCAATACGGTGAGCAAACGTGCCACCTGCGACCGTGGTCGCAGCGGCTGTGTGGTGGTCCGTGACCGACAAATACTGGTCACTGGTTATGTAGGCTCTCCCAAAGGCCTGCCCCACTGCGACGAGGTAGGACACCAATTCAAGCGTACAGTCCACGAAGACGGCACCGTCACCGAGCATTGCGTGCGCACGGTACATGCTGAGCAGAATGCCATCTGCCAGGCCGCTAAATTAGGCATTTCCTTGGATGGCGCCACTTTATATTGCCGCATGACTCCTTGCCGCGTTTGTGCTATGCTGATTATCAACTGTGGCATCAAACGCGTGGTATGCGAGAAAAAATACCATGCCGGTGCCGAATCGGAAGAGATGTTCAAGATGGCAGGCGTACAATTGGAGTTTTTCTCTGAAGATGTGATGAAATACGACAGACAATAATTCCACAATAATTGTAGGGCTGTCATATCATGGCAGCCTTATAATATTACACAATAGACATAAAAAAAGGCGGCCAATGGCCGCCTTTTTTTGTCTTGCATTAGAATTATTTGCAAATGGTTTGTGCAGTTACTTCCTTGCCTTCAACAATAATTGAATAGGTTTGGTATTTTTCAGTAGAATTCTTCGTGCAGGCTTCTTTATTGAAAAATTTTGTACCACTTTGTTGTGCACTTGATGTCACTGCAACTTTCTTACCATCTTCATAATAAGTACAGTTACAAGTTTTACCACATGAGCAAAAAACCAATGCTGCAACAGCCATAATTCCTAATACTTTTTTCATAATATTCTCTTTTTTTTGTTGATAATAAATTTCGCACTGCAAAAATAAGCATATTTTCAACATCTCGTTGAGATTTCAACGAGATTAAGTTTTTTTAACAACCGGCATTAAAATTACTTGATGCCCAGTTTCTTCTTGATTTCTTTTGGAATACCATTTTTATGCACCACAATATTCATGGTTTTGTAGCGGACGTATGCCTTGCTGGCATAGAACATACCATCATATTTATAAACCTTGCCCCAGCTATTCTTTACCAGATAGTATTCATTTCCAGCCTGATCTTTAGCCTTGCCATAAATCAGCATACCATGGTCATCGGTAGTTTCCCAGTTGTCGAAAGCCAATTGGCGCTCCTCTTGGGTAACCCAACGCTGTGGTGTGGGATGCTCGTAAGCCTCTTTGGCACGGTCGGTCTTGCTCAAACCAGTCCAATGAGCCATGTCGCTACCACCATTGTCGGTACTTGAAGCGTCCAAATCGGGCAATACAGCAAAACCTTCACGGATACCTTTGCGGAAGCCTTCTTCGCTGACATCAGCACCCCAAGCAACGGTATAGCCATTGTCAATAGCATAATCAAAAATGTCCATCATCTCATCCAAAGGCACATTGTAGCACTGAGCCCAACGCCAGTTGTCCTGGATTTCCAACACAAATTTCTCGTAGAAAGGATGATGCGTGTAAGAAGTGATAGAAATATAATCATCAGGATTCAAACCCAGAGAATTGTAGAATGACATGGGAGTATAGGTAACACCATTATACACGAAACTTTCAGGACGTTTGCCCAAATAAACATCGTGTACAGCTTCGATAGCTTTTACCCACAACACTTCATTCTTCTTGTTGCATTGCAAAGATTTGTGGTCGCCTGTAGCGATAGCTTTCACGATAGCATCGCTGATAGCGGACAATTCACCGTGTTTGGAAAGACTGTCACCATACATAGCACCCGGACGCATTTCAGCTTCTGGCACCAAACCGAAAGTCTTCATACCATAAATCACATCGTAGAAAGAACCGCCTTGTGAGAATGAAACATCACCATGGGTACGGACAGCGGCTTTGGCACGGTCAATGTAGGTGTTGTGTACAATGTACATTTCGGAAAGGTCATACTCACCCTTGCCCATACGGAGCAACTCGGCTTCGATGAAACCCAAACCTGAGTAGCACCAACATGTACCTGCGCGAGCTTGGTCTTTCACTGATGTAACAGGGATTTCCTTCAGGTTAGTGAATACATAACCTTCTTTTTTCTCTTCTTTTTTGGCTTCGTCCTGAGCGAAAACCATGCCGCTGCAAAGCAGTGCGGCCATCGTAAGGAGGGAAACTAATTTTTTCATTTCAAATACTTAATTTGATTAAACATAATATGAATTAAAATTTTCTTCTGACCAAGTCACACAGAGCCAAATAAGCCGATGAGGTGGAATCCCAGAAATACTGTTTTTTCAGGCCTTCCATGATATCAAAAGCTTCTTCGATATTCTCGCAATTGTTCAAAGTTTGAATAGCTCTGCTGAATTCTTCACTTTTATTTTTAAATAACTCTCTGATAAACAAAAATTTATCGTTAATAGACATGGCTTTTGTCAAATCCACGATTTTTGTCTGCTGGAACTTATCACCGAGATCTTGCTTCTGCTCATTAAACAAGTCGTTCAGTGAGCGTTGCTGGGGCTTAACGGGTTCCTCAGGCTTAACGGGTTCCTCAGGCTTAACGGGTTCCTCAGGCTTAACGGGTTCCTCAGGCTTAACGGGTTCCTCAGGCTTAACCTCAGGCTTAATCTCCACTTTGGGCTCGGGCTTCGGCTCGGGTGCAGGTTCCACAACTGGTGCAGGCTCTGGTTCCACAACTGGCGCAGGTTCAGGCTTCGGCGCAGGTTCAGGAATAACAGCTTCAACCACTTTTTCAGGCTCGGGTTCTGGCTCGGGTTCCGAAATTTCTGAAATCTCAGAAACAAAACCTTCAACTACTTTTTCAGGTTCAGATTCGGGCTCAGGCATTGGAATTGGTTCAACTTTAGGCTCGGGAACAATTACCGGTTTTGGCTCAGGCATTGGTTCAGCAAACAATTCCGGTTCTTTATGGGCGGGCTTTTGCTCAACAGTGGCTTGAGATATATCTTTGATGAACTCCAAAATATCGGTATCCATTTCCTCTTCTTCAGCTTCATTTTGGACAGGTTCTTCAGTTATTTGCACCGGTGTCTCCACTACTTTTGAAGCTGGAATATTTTCTTCAATTTCTATTTTTTCAGTCGGAATTTCCGAATCTTGTTCCTCCAAAATTGGTTCTTCTTCTTTCTTTTCCTCGACTTTTTCTGCTATTGGGGCAAGCTTTGGTTCTTCTTTTGTTTCTGTCTGATTATCAGTTTTTTGCAACTCTTCGTCAACTGGACTTTGCAACACCGTCAAATAAGCTTCCCTTAAATTCTGGAGGAGAATATCCTTATCAATTTGAGAAAAACCAGTTCCATTATTTTTGATAAGCAAAAGATTTTCAATTATTTGCTCCAAAGATTCGTTAATGTTCCGCATAATTAATTTCTTTAAGCCGAAAATATCCCGATAAATTTACTAATTTTGCCTTTTGAAAAAGTGTGTAAAAATACAAAAATAATCAATATCAAAACACGATAAAAATGTTTTTAGAAAGTAAGGCAAGCAGAAGTAAAAACAAAGGGTGGATAGAGGTGATCTGCGGCTCTATGTTTTCGGGAAAAACCGAAGAATTATTACGAAGAATCCGAAGGGCCACTTTCGCGCATCAAAAAATAGAATTATTCAAACCAGCTATAGATGTGCGTTACGACGAAAACGATGTCGTTTCGCATGATGAGACCTCCATGGTCTCCACTCCCGTGCACAATTCCTCTGAGATATTGCTTTATGTGAACATGGAAACCGTCGAAGTAGTGGGTATTGATGAGGTCCAGTTCTTTGACGAAGGCATTGTTGATGTGTGTAACCAACTGGCTTCCTGCGGAATACGTGTCATTGTCGCTGGTTTGGATATGGACTATTTAGGCAAACCCTTCGGACCGATGCCCCAATTGATGGCAGTGGCTGAATACGTATCTAAAGTTCATGCCATTTGCACCCGTTGCGGCGATTTGGCACAATACTCCCACCGCATTGTCCATGGCGACAAGCAAGTGATGCTGGGGGAAAAAGAAAGTTATGAGCCGCTGTGCAGACACTGCTATAATGAGGTTACAGGGGTCAGGGGACAGGGGACAGATGATTAAGAATTAAGAATTAAAAACTAAGAACTAAGAACAATTCAACAATTCAACAATTCAACATTCTTAACTCTTAATTCTTAGTTCATTAAATACACTACCCCGCCCTTCGGGCACCCCTTCTTGAAGAAGGGGAATTAAAACTCAACAATTCAACATTCTTAACTCTTAATTCTTAGTTCTTAATTCTTAACTTAATTTGCTAATTAACTAATTTACTCATTTGCTAATTATTTTTTTGTATCTTTGCAGGTTAAAAAAATAAATCATGGCAGACCAAGGCAATCATGTTAATTTGTTCATTCCCTGTGAAATGGATTTGTTCAGTCCCTCTGTAGCACAGAGTGTTGTGCATTTGCTGGAGAAATTAGGGCTTGAAGTGCATTACAATGCTGAACAGACCTGTTGCGGGCGGTGTTTTTATTTCTCCGGAGAAGTTGAAACCGCCAAAGAACTGGGTGCAAAAATGATGTCAGAGTACGATGGCTCCAAAGTCCCTTTGGTCATTCCTTCCGCTGCCTGTGCCGGATTTATCCGCAAATATTACAGCCAGCTGCTCACCAATATCAGTGTGGTCAACGATTTGAAAAATTTTGTGACCAACACTTACGAATTATGCGACTTTATTGTCAACCGGCTGGGTGTGTCAAGTTTGAACAATCACTTTCCGCAAAGGGTTTTCTATTTCAAATCATGTGCGGCCCGCAACATGTACGAAATGCAAGACGAAGCGGAAATCCTGCTGAAAAACACAAAAGGTCTGGAATTGCTGACAGATCCTGAGATGAACGAATGCTGCTCCGCCAATGGGCGTTTTTCGGTCATCAACCCAGAAGTATCAGACCGCATGATAGAAAAAATCGTAACCAAAATTTATTCCATGGGTGCTCAATATGTCACCTCCACAGACATCAACTGCCTGCAGCATCTTGACGCCTTCATACAATCAAAAGGCATGGGACTTGAGGTAATCCACATTGCCGACATTCTCAACGCCGAAGAATAAAAAAACTATCGCTACTATGTTACAGATTCAATTAATCCGCGAAAATCCGCAATTTGTAATCGATCGTCTGAAAGTAAAGCATTTTGATGCTGAACAGATTATAGCTGAAATCACACAATTGGATGTCGATATCAGACAGAACAAGAAAACCCTGGATGACAACCTGATGGAGCAGAAGAAATTGTCTGCCGAAATCGGAAAATTATTCAAGGAAGGCAAAGCCGCCGAAGCCGCTGACATGAAAAAGCGCATCGCTGAACTGAAAGAGGTGGAAAAACAGCTGCAAACCAAAGTGGCCGAAGCCGCTGATGAAATCCAGAACAGACTGTTTTTGATGCCCAATTTGCCTCATAGCTCTGTTCCAGAAGGCAAAACCGCCGAAGACAATGAAATCGTTTATACCGAAGGCGATGCCTCCAACTTCGACTACGACGCCCTGCCCCACTGGGAATTGGTGAAGAAATATGACATCATTGATTTTGACTTAGGATGCAAAATCACAGGAGCCGGTTTCCCCGTTTACAAGGGAAAAGGCGCTCGCATCCAAAGAGCTTTGATAGACTTCTTCTTAGACGAGGCTGTTAAACACGGATTTACAGAAATCCAGCCGCCTTATATGGTGAACGAAGCTTCCGCTTACGGCACAGGACAGTTGCCGGATAAGGAAGGCCAGATGTATCACTGCGAAGTTGATGACTTCTATTTGATTCCCACCGCCGAGGTGCCTATCACCAACATCTATCGGGATGTCATTCTGAAAGAAAGCGACTTCCCCATTAAAAACTGTGGTTATTCAGCCTGTTTCCGTCGCGAGGCTGGCTCGTATGGCAAGGATGTCCGCGGTCTGAACCGTCTGCATCAGTTCGACAAAGTGGAAATCGTTGTCATTGAACATCCAGACCGTTCTTACGAAACCCTGGAGAAAATGAAAACCTACGCCATGTCGCTGCTGACCAAACTCGGATTACCCTTCAGAGTGTTGCGTCTTTGCGGTGGTGACATCAGCTTCACCTCAGCACTTACTTTCGACCTGGAAGTTTATTCCAAAGCACAGCAACGCTGGCTGGAAGTAAGCTCTGTCTCCAATTTTGAAAGCTTCCAAGCCAACCGTCTTAAATTGAGATTCAAAGATGAAGCCACAGGCAAAATGAGATTAGCACATACCCTGAACGGTAGCGCCTTGGCTCTTCCCCGTGTGTTGGCCGCTTTACTCGAAAACAACCAAACCGAAAAAGGTATCATTGTGCCCGAAGTGCTTAGAAAATATACGGGCTTCGATATGATTGACTAATGAGCTCTATGCGTCGATTCCTTTTTACCTGCCTGCTTGTCATCGTGTCTTCGTTGGTGTTTGCCCAGCAAACCCCCGACGAGCAATTGGCTATTCAGTATTACAAAGATGCTGAGTATGAAAAAGCAGCCGAACTGTTCGATAAAATCCCTCTAACGAAGAGAAACTCCTATATCTACTATTATCACTTCCAAACGCTGTCGGAACTGCGTGACTTCGACAAACTGGAAAAATTGGTCAAAAAGCAAAGCAAACTTTTCCCTGAACAGCAACGCTATAAGATTGATTTGGGATATGTCTATGAGCTGTCGAATCAACCCGGCAAAGCGGAAAAGGAATACCAGTCCGCATTGAAAGATGTGGTGGCCAAAGATTACAATATCAGAGACTTATACAGTGCCTTTCTCGCCAAAGGCAAAAGGGAATATGCGCTAAACACTTTGTTAAAGGGTCGTATTTTATTGAATGACAACAAAATATACTCCAAAGAAATCGCTGGTATTTATAGTCAATTGGGCAGAACAGATAAACTCTTTGAAGAGGCTATCGCTTTAATACAAGACAACGAAGCCAAATATCTTCCTCAATCTGAAGAAATTATTCAGAATGCGCTCGCAGATGATGAAAATCAACAGAAGTATCTGACCATAAAAACCATGCTTCAAAAAAACATGCAGAAATATCCTGAGAATGACTGCTATACCCTGTTACTGACATGGGTATATCAAGTCAATAAGGATTTTCCAGAGGCACTGATACTGGCTAAGGCTTTGGACAAAAAGAACAAGGAAGACGGCTCCAGATTGGTGCAACTGGCAGTAAGTGCTGAACAGAACCGCAGTTACGACGTCGCCATTGAAGCATTGGAATACGTGGTAGCCAAAGGAAAAGACGGTGACCAATACGACAATGCCATTAACAGATTACTGAATATCAGGTATCAAAAGATATCCTCTACCTATCCCGTCAATATGACGGAAGTGGTCAATCTGGAGAAAGAATACAAAAGTTATGTTGCAGAAAAAGGTCTTGCATCATGCTCTACTGATTTGATTTTAAAGTACTCTTCTCTTTTAGCCTTCTATCTGAACAAAACTGACGAAGCTACACAATTATTAGAAGAAGCTATTAAGAATTCCAGCAGGGAAGCCAAGCAAATGAATGAATACAAGGTACAACTTGCTGATATATTGCTTTATACCGACAATATCTGGGATGCGACTTTATTGTATTCCCAAGTAGATAAAGATATGCCCAACGATGAAATTGGACAAAGCGCCAAGTTCAAGAATGCCAAACTTTCATTTTATATCGGAGAGTTTGCCTGGGCCAAGAGCCAATTGGATGTATTGCGTGCCGCCACTTCCAAACTGATTGCCAACGATGCTATGTATTTCTCGCTGCTGATTTCTGATAATGAGGAAGAGGAGGAAGAAGAGGAAGGTGAAGAAGAAGACACATTGCTTTTTTCAGGACAAAAAGTCAATATTCCTCTGCAATACTATGCCAAAGCCGATTATCTCCTTTTCCAAAACAAAATTGACGATGCCTATTCTACATTTGATTCCGTCATCACTCTATCTCCCTTTGGCACACTGGTAGATGACGCATTATACCAGAAAGCCCTTATTCTTATTAAAAAGAAAGATTATCTGACCGCAGAACAATTGCTACGTAAAATAGAAGAGTCCCATTATACGGAATTACTGGCAGATGATGCCCTTTTCAAATTGGGAGATCTATACGAGTTTTACATTCATGATCCCAACAAGGCCATGGACTGTTATCGCAAGCTGATGCGTGATTTCCCGTCCAGTTTATACGTCAACGATGCCCGCAACCGTTATAGAGCCTTGCGCGGAGATAATTAGCCCTTTGTCATGCCTCTTGTCAAGCCCAAAAAAAACTTAGGACAGCATTTTTTGCGGAACGAAGACATTGCTCGTCAAATAGCGGAAAGTATTGTCACATTGCCTGAAAACGTGCTTGAAATCGGTCCTGGCATGGGTGTGCTGACAAAATACCTGATCAATCATCATTACTCGCATTTCAAAGTGGTGGAAATCGACCGCGAATCTGTTGACTATCTTGAGCAACACTATCCGGATTTACAGGGCAATATATTGTCACAAGACTTTCTGCGGCTGAACTTGGATTCCCTATTCACCGAATCACTGACAATTATCGGGAATTTTCCTTATAACATATCCTCCCAGATATTATTCAAAGTACTGGATTACAAAGATTTGGTCAATGAAGTCGTTGGTATGTTCCAAAAAGAGGTGGCCGAACGTGTGGCCGCTGCACCAGGTCACAAGCAATATGGCATCATAAGTGTCTTATTGCAAGCGTTTTATGACATTGAATACTTATTTACAGTAGATGAGCAACAATTCTTTCCACCACCCAAAGTCAAATCAGCGGTAATCCGTTTGATCAGAAATCCGGAAAAGAAATTACACTGTTCTGAGAAGTTATTCAAGCAGGTGGTAAAAACAGCCTTCAATCAGCGCAGGAAGACTTTACGCAACTCGTTAGGCCAGTTTGATTTTATAGAGGAATACAAGCAAAAAGCCATTTTTGGCAAGCGTCCCGAGCAATTAAGTGTACAAGAATTTGAAGAGCTATGCACTAATATTATTATGTAATATAGCACAACTTCTTTCCCTATTACCTTTCATTTAAAATAAGTAGAGACGTGTTATGGCACGTCTCTACAAAATTTATCCTTTTAAACAGGTATCCTGACTATTTCACAATAAATTTCCGGATAAGTTCGCCTGTAGGTGTATTTAATTGCAGGAAATAAATACCACTTGCAAGACTTGATACAGAAACCTTATAATTCTGAGA
>Ga0310696_10011296_pt1 | contig 10190 bp, 6 predicted proteins | sample AusTroGonzalo_MG_4_FD_203885 | JGI IMG/M metagenome (GOLD analysis project Ga0310696, IMG submission 203885) | Bovine rumen microbial communities from tropical cattle in Woodstock, Queensland, Australia - Gonzalo_02 (v2) (version 2) | ecosystem: Host-associated > Mammals > Digestive system >... | reverse complement strand
GATGTCAGATAACCCATCATGAACATGGACTGGGCGTTGCCCGAATCCGCTGAAAGCTTATAGTAGCGGATGGCCTTCTCCACATCCGCCTCCGTACCGTAGCCGTACAGATAGATGGCCGCGATCTCGGGGTAGGCCAGTTCCACGCCGTTCTCCGCTGCCTTCTCGAACCAGTATCTGCACTGCTCCTTATCCTCCGGATATCCATACGAACCTGTGTAGATGCTTCCGAGCCTGAACATGGCGGGGGAGTTCCCGGCCTCAGCCGACCTCTTGTACAGCTCGATCGCACCTTCCACATCCTTGGGTGTACCCAACCCGTTGATCTTCATCTCTGCTAAGCCGAACCATCCCTCCGAAGAGCCCAGCTCCCCAGCACGGGTGAAGAGGGCTACGGCCCTCTCGGGATTCCTCTCATAGCAATTGACGGCCTGCATACAGTATTCGGAAGGATCTTCCATGAAATCCAGAAACACTTGTTCGGTTAAAACAATCTGTATATCTACCTCAAACGCAATCCCCCTGGTATGATAAAAGGGCCTTTGGTCTACGCCGCCGTGATCCTCGCCGCACTTCTCATGGTCATATCGGCTGTCGTGATCCTGAACAGGGACCTGTTCCTAGAGAACTCGGAACTGATCATGATCGTCTCCGGAGTCGTCGCTATCGGGGTCATAATCGTCCTCGTCCTGATGTTCTTACGTATCAGGAAACATGACGCCTAAACCCTTTTTTCCGCCCTCTTTTTATAGCTACGAAAAACGAAACCGTGGTGGTTCACGTTTACAAAGTAAAGGCCTCACCTTTTATATCCTACGATATTCGTAGAACCGAATAATTTATATTTTATAGGGTAAAAACGATGGTCTTTCCGATGGGATTATGAAGGTAGGTATAGACCTCGGAACAACATACTCTGCAGTAGCAAGATATGATAAGGCGTCAAACAAGCCGGTCATGCTGAACAACTCGTTCGGTAAGGAGATCACCCCCTCGGTCATCTGTTTCCTGGATGACGGGGACATCCTGGTCGGTGAGGACGCCAAGGACATGCAGTCGAACGGAACTGGAGTCAACGCCGCGGCATTCAAGCGCAACATGGGTGACGGATCCATCGTTGTCAGCTTCAACGGCAAGGACTACACAGCAGAAGACCTCTCGGCCATGCTGCTCAAGCACCTCATCGAGGATGCTGAGAAGGCTGCAGGCGAGAAGATCGACGAAGCGGTCATCACTGTCCCCGCATACTTCGAGGACGCGCAGAGGACCGCCACAAAACGCGCGGGAGAAGCTTGCGGGATCAAGGTCCCCAAGATCATCAACGAGCCCACGGCGGCCGCCATCTCCTACGGATACAAGCACTCTGCCGACAAGACACTCCTGGTTTACGACCTCGGAGGAGGAACCTTCGATGTCACGATTGTCAGGGTCACGAAGGGAAGCATCGAGGTCATCGGTACCAACGGTAACCACATACTCGGAGGAAAGGACTGGGATGCTGCAATCGTCAAATACGTATGCGACAGGTTCGTGAACGAGTTCGACGTCGACCCCAGGGACGATCTTCCCACCAAGAACGAGCTCATCGTCGCCGCAGAGGGCTACAAGAAGACACTCTCCATCGCAGAGAGCGTCACCATCCCCATCAACTACGAGGGATGCAGCGAGAAGTACACGCTCACAAGGGACGAGTTCGAGTCCATGACCGAGCACCTGATGAACGCGACCAAGGAGGTCTGCGAGGACCTGATGGATTCGCTCGGTATGCAGTGGACCGACATCGACGAGATCCTCCTGTGCGGCGGATCCACAAGGATGCCCGGGGTCGCCAGGTTCCTGAAGAGCTTCACCGGACGCGAGGTCGTCACACACGGAGACACCGACCTGGCGGTCGCAAAGGGTGCGGCCATCACTGCCGAACTCTACAGCAGCAACGCCACCGGAATGAGGGCCACGATGCAGGTCTCCGATGTCACCGCACACAGCCTGGGTGCGCTGTCCGTCAGCCAGGACGGAAAGAAGTACGTCAACGAGATCATGATCAAGAGGAACTCCAAGGTCCCTAGCACCTGCAAGAAGCAGTTCTCCATAAAACCCGGCAACATGACCGACAAGATCGAGGTCTACACGCTGCAGGGAGAATCGAGGATACCCCTGGACTGCAACGTCCTCGCCAAAGTGGTGATCTCCGGATTCTACAACGACGGAAAGGGAGTCGTCATCGATATAGAATACAATTATGACGAGAACGGAATCGTCAACATCAGGGCGTTCCAGGGCGAGGAGCCTCTGGACGTCAAGTCCGAGCCCGTTCCCGACGACATCAGGTGGATGGGAGGAGACCCCCGCGACAAGCCCTCCGATGTGAAGGTCGCCAAGAACATCGCGATCTGCGTCGACCTGTCCAGGAGTATGGACGGTGAGCCCATCGAGGCCGCCAAGGACTCCATACGCAGCTTCGTCCGCACACTGTCCGACGAGCAGACCAGATTCTCGCTCATCGGATTCGGCGACAAGGTCAAGGTCGTCCAGGAGCTCACCAACGATACCGACATCATCATCAACTCAATCGAGGAACTGAAGGTCAAGATGCTCGGAAGGGGAACCGACGCCAGCCCGCTGGACACTGCGAGGATGGTCATCGGCGGACAGCCCGGAGTCGGCATCATCGTCGTACTCACCGACGGTATCTGGGGCAAGAGGGACAACGCTGTCGACCAGGCCCTCGGATGCAGGACCGATGGAATCACCATCATCGCCATCGGTCTCGGAGAGGCGGACACATCGTTCCTCAGACAGATCGCCACCGTCGACGACGGTGCTCTGTTCACCACCATCGACAAGCTCGGTGACACCTTCGGAACAATCGCTACCGCGATCTCTGCTGGAAACATGGGTCTCGCAGTCCGCTGAGGGGTTATCATGGCTAGCAAGACAGACAATTACTGTCAACTGCTGGGTCTCGACCCTTACAACGAGAGCAAGTACACCCTGGAGAAGATCAACGAGAAGATCGACAAGATGGAGGTCAAGTGGGCCAACGAGTTCAGGAACAAGCAGAACGACACCGGCCAGCGCTTCAAGTACCACAAGCTCGTGGAGGAAGTCCCCGAGATGAAGCGCTGCATGGCCGACCCCATGCTGAGGAGGAAGGTCTTCTCGGAAGGGAAGAAGAGCTTCGAGGGCAAGGTCCAGAGGCTCAAGCTCGACTGCATCATACTCACCGACGGCAGGTACATCATCCTCCCCGGATTCCTGGACAACTTCGTCAAGAGGCTACACTGGGACGGGATCGACAAGAAGCAGATCCTGAAGGTCGCGGGCATCTCCGAAGGAGGCGTCCCCAAGATCGTCAGCGAGAAGGTTACTAACGCCTACACCAACCTGACCACCGTCGATGCCTTCACACCCGTCGAGGTGCTCAACGTCCTCATCACGAATCCCGATCTGGAGATCAGGTGCGACCCCCTCACGGAGGCAAGCTCCCTCGCCCAGGTCAGGAACGCCTTCGATCTCTGCGAGAAGAGGGTCAACAGCGTCAGGCAGGACATCCTGCCCGACCAGGATTCGTACATCTCCGTGCTCAGGAGCCTCAAGCTCATCATCGACTCGGACAAGGACATGAAGGACCTCATCAACTACGGCAGATGCAGCAAGGCCCTGGTCCCCGTCACGGACATGATCGAGAAGGAGTACACGGGACAGCAGCTCTCCAGGAACTACATCGACGATCTGATGAACATCTACGTCAGAGGGCTCGACCAGGACATGTGCCTGTACATCCTCCAGACGTTCTGCTACAAGAAGAGGATCGCTGCCAACTTCTCGAAGATGGACAGCAGCATGATCAGGTGCCCCGAGTGTAACAACATGGTCCCCGGCGGGAAGAACACCATCTTCTGTCCGTACTGCGGTAAGAACTTCAAGATCGTATGTCCGCAGTGCAACACCGCCCAGCAGTCCAGCAACTCCATCTGTATCAAGTGCGGTTTCAACTTCAAGGACGGGGAGTCCAAGGCCCAGAACCTGGCCCTCAGCTTCCGCATGGACCTGCAGAAGGGTAACCTGACCAAGGCCGAGAAGGATCTCACGGCCCTCAAGGCCACCTATGCGACCTTCGCCGGGATAGCCGGCATGGAGGTGCAGCTCCGCAAGGAGCAGGGTACTCTGAACACCCTGAGGAACATGGTCAACGACAACCACAGGAACAACAAGTACTACGCCGCCAAGAGCGCCGGCGACACCATCGTCAGCAAGTACCCGGGCGAGATCGGGAGCTACCCCGATATCCAGCAGAAGTATGAGGAGTCGATGCAGCGCGTGCAGCATGCGGATGTGTTCGTGCATCAGGCGGAAGTCGCCGAGGACAGGAACCAGATGCTGTCGCTCTACGTGAGCGCGGCCGAGGAATGTCCCGATCACCCCTCCGCCAAGGGAGTGCTGAAGCAGTATCCCCCGGCAGGGCCCGCAGATCCCGTCGCCCAGATCAAGGACGGCCGCCTCATCATCAAGTACGAGCCTCCCGCGGACAGCAGGGGCGTCACGTACGCCATCTACAGGGAGAAGAACTCCCTTCCTAACGTCACCGAGGAGACACGTCCCATGACGGAGATCCCCGGGACGGTCTACACGGACAAGACGCTCGAGCCCGGTGTGGAGTACTACTATTCCGTCTACTCCAAGCGCTGGGGCATCCTCTCCAGGGAAGCGGCCCACTTCGGGCCCGTCATATTCCTGGCCGAGGTCGAGAAGGTCACCATCGACCAGATCGACGGAGGACTCCGCCTCATGTACGAGAAGCCCCGCGGGGCCACTCGCGTACGTGTATGGAGAGGCGACAGCACGACCGGCACGAACGTGGAGATCCCCCTCAACGGGGAGACCGTCTACGACGACATCGGCCTGACCGGCGGCCTGAAGTACCACTATCTCTTCGTCGCCGAGTACGAGACCCGCAACAAGGTCGAGAGGTCCGAGGGAGTCATATTCTCCGAGACCCCGCTGGACGCACCCAAGCCCATACGCGACATGGGTATCCAGTGGAACAAGAACGACGGAACGTACACGGCGAAATGGAAGTCCAAGAGCCCCGTGATACTGTTCTGCTCCGAGAAGAAGTACGCCATCGCCGGAAACATGGTCAAGATGGAGGACATCAGGGCCTGGATGACGGAGATCAAGACCATCCAGGACTACGATGACGGAGCCAAGTTCAGCCTGCCCGACGGTACCGTCCAGTACATCTATCCCATCATCCCGCTGGGCAACATGGGTATCAAGGGTACGGAGGTGATGGTCGCCAACCTGAAGCCGTTCAGGGACGTGGAGAAGACCATCAGCAACAAGGACTGCATCCTCACCATGAACTGGCCTGACAGCGCGATATCCGCCAAGATCGTCATATCCACCTCCGAGGTCAAGGACTACAACGATCCTACGGCCGAGATCATCACTGTCAGCCGCGAGGAGTACAACGAGGACAAGCTCATCAGGATCCCCATGGGCAAATCGCCCAAGAAGTGCATCAACATCTTCGCCACGTACAACATCAACAACGACATCCTGTACTCCAGAGGGATCGTCATCGACGTCTACTCCGCCGAGTGCAAGAAGATCCGCTACACGCTGGATGCGGGCAAGAAGGGTTCCGTCCTGGAACTGTCGGCCGACCAGACCGTCACCAGCATCCCCCCGATATGCATCGTCCGCGTGGACGTCGGCATACCCCTCCGCAAGGAGGACGGGGAGATACTGTGGTCGAGCAACGCGCCGGTGGTATTCGAGGGAGGGAAGACCAGGATGCCCATCACGCTCAGCGGAGGACACTACGATGCTGAGCACATGAGGGTGTTCTTCCAGAACGAGGAGGACTACAACCTCTACAGATTCATACACCCGCTCTACAACAAGGGGCGTGATTGAAATGGCCAGGAAAGAATCCGCATCTGCAAGGAAGGACTACGTCTGTCCCTACTGCTTCACCAAGGTGGACATGAACAACATCCACTACGTGTGCACCGGACCGACATGCGCCAAGACGTTCGCCGCCAACGCTGTCAGCTCCAGGAACGAGAAGGACATGATGTACGTCTCCAAGAACGGCCTCAACGAGATCGACAGGGAGAAGAGCCTGGTCTACGGGAAGGATCCCTACGGACCCGATGCCGTCATCGCCAAGCAGCACATCATCAGGAACACCTCCGGGTTCTGCGACATATGCAGGAGACCTGTCTACGTCCGCGTCTGCCCGACCTGCCATAACATGATCCCGCCGGGAGCCGAGGAGGAAGGCAACAAGATCTTCGTCATACTCGGACCCAAAGGGGTGGGCAAGAGCCACTACATAGCGGTCCTGATCAACCAGCTGAAGACCGTGATATCCACCGAGTTCCACGGCGTGCTCAACGCCGCCAACGACAGTACCACGATCAAGTACAGGGACGTCTACTACCACAGGCTGTTCGAGGAGAAGAGGAAGCTGCAGCCCACGCTGTCCTTCGGGAGCTCCGCCGACGCCCACGAGCCGCTGATCTTCTTCCTGAGGATACTGAACGGCGAGAAGCCCCAGGTGTTCACCTTCGCCTTCTTCGACACGGCGGGAGAGGACCTGGTCAGCACCAACAGGATGATGCAGGTGAACCTCAACGCGTTCATCTCGCTGGCATCCGGTATCGTGTACCTGGTTGACCCCATGCAGGTCAAGTACATCAACCAGAGGCTCCACGTGGACAACAAGCCTGAAGTGGGCCCGAGCGCCACAGACATACTGAACAACATCTGCCAGATAATACGCAACAACAAGAAGATCAAGGGCAAGGACAAGATCGACATCCCGATAGCGGTCAGCCTGACCAAGTCGGATGTCCTGATGAAGGTCCCCGAGAACGAGGAGGAGGCGAAGGTACTGTTCGGACTGGGATCCTCGCTCCACATACCCCGCGAGCACGGCAAGTACGACGGAGAGAACTTCGATCAGATAGATGCCGAGCTGGAGGAGTACATAAGACGGACCATCGGGCCCGAGTTCTTGCAATTGGTCCGCAGCTTCAAGGAACACTCGTTCTTCGCGGTCTCCGCGCTGGGATGCAACCCCACGGGCAGCACGCTGCCCAGGGGGGTGTCCCCGCAGAGGGTCGAGGACCCGTTCCTTTGGCTGCTCAGCAGGGAGGGACTGAGATGAACGATAGATTCAACAACTTCCTCTCCGGGAAGTTCCAGCAGGTCGATCCCCGCCAGGGGGTCAATGTGAGGGTCCCGGACGAATCGGAGTACGAGGCACAGAGAGCAGAACAGGCCAGAGAGATCGAGGCCAACGCCCAGCCCGTGGCCAAGGCCAGTGAGGCGGACGACGAGATGAAGGAGATACTCGCATCGCTGAAATCGGAGATAGCGGAGCTGAAGGCATCCGTGGAGTCCATCAACCGGACGCCGGTGGAGATGCCCGACATGTCGGCCTTCGTCACGACGAGGGAGCAGATCAAGAGCCTGACCAACGCCATCGACAGACAGAACGTGGAGATCACCAACAAGGAACTGGTGAACGCCATGGCGCAGATATCCGCCATGAGGGAGGACTTCTTCAAGCTCTGTTCGGGGATGGAGAGCAAGATCGACACCATGACGGCCAAGGAGGTCCTGGACTCGTTCAGGGCCTACGAAGTGGACATGGAGAACATATTGACGGACGGCGGGGTCTTCATAGGGCACTTCCCCTACGAGACACTGAACACGATCCATCAGCGCATAGTGGAGGTCGTACCTACCAACGACCAGGAGAAGAACGGTATGATAGCGGAAAGGCTGTCAGACGGTTACAAACTGGGCGACAGGGTCCTTTTCAAGGAGAAGGTCTCGGTATGGAAGTACGTGGAGACCCCGCTTACGCCTGAAACGCCTTCACAGGAGCAGCCCGCGGAGGAGGCCACTGCAGCACCTGCAGAGGAGACCCCCAGGGAGGAAGCCCCGGCGAAACCCGTTAAGAAAACCTCTTCGAGAAAGAAGAAGACCAACGTTAAGGAGGACAAAGAATGACAGAATATAGCATCGGTATTGACCTCGGTACGACATACTCGTGCCTTGCATACATTGATGAGGATGGGGACCCGGTAGTTGAGAAGAACTTCGAGCAGGAAGACACAACGCCTTCAGTCATCCTCTTCAACGAGAACGGAGAGATCATCGTCGGATCGCCCGCAAAGGACATGTCCGTCATGTACCCGCCCGAGAGGGTCATCACCTCGATCAAGAGGCAGATGGGAACGGACTACACCGTCAACATCGACGGCGAGACATACAACCCGATCATGCTCTCCGCGGTCATACTGAGGAAGATGATCAACGACTTCAACGAGAACCACGGCTGCGATGTCAAGAAGGCAGTCATCACCTGCCCCGCATACTTCGGACAGAACGAGAGGGACGCCACCAAGACCGCAGGAACCATCGCGGGACTCGAGGACGTCACTGTCATCAACGAGCCCACCGCGGCGGCCATCTCCTTCGGATTCGGAACCGGAGCCGAGGGGAAGAAGAGGGTGCTTGTATACGACCTTGGAGGAGGAACCTTCGATGTCACCATCCTCGAGATCGACGGAACATCGTTCACCGCGGTCGCCACCGACGGAGAGAGGTTCCTGGGAGGAAAGGACTGGGATGCGGTCATCGCCAACCTCATCAAGCAGAAGATCTCCGAGGAGACCGGAATCGACAAGGACTCCCTGGACGAGAACGAGGATGTCAAGCAGGCCCTGATCAACGACTCCGAGACCATCAAGAAGAGGCTCTCCACAGCGGAATCCACCAAGGGAACCCTGACCGTCGAGGGACAGAAGGTCGTCTTCACCGTAACCAGGGATGACTTCGAGGCCGCATCCAGCGGACTCATCCAGACCACCATCGAGATCATCGACCGTGTGCTCGAGTCCAAGAACTTCACAATGGCCGACATCGATGAGGTCGTCCTCGTCGGAGGATCCTCCAGGATGCCCCAGGTCAAGGATAGCATCATCGCCAAGTACCCCGCGGCGAAGATCAACCTCTACGACCCCGACCAGTCGGTCGCCAAGGGAGCTGCGATCTTCTCCAAGTCCAACTCCATCATGCCCGAGGCTGCTGCGGCCGTTGCTGCAGGGGAGGCGGCACCCGTGGAGGGAGCTATCAACGTGCACAACGTCCTGTCGAAGACCTTCGGAATCAAGGCGGTGTACGAGGACGGATCCGAGATGATCTCCAACATCATCTTCAGGAACGAGGTCCTGCCCATCGAGGCCGTCAAGACGTACTACCCCGTCGACGACGGACAGAACACCATCATGGTCGAGATCTACGAGGACGCTGCGTTCAACGACGACAACGGAAGGAAGACCGAGATCATCGAGGGAGCGCCCGTCGGAAACTTCATGATGGAGCTTCCCGTGGACGTTACCAAGAACACCCCGATCACAGTCAAGTTCACCGCGACCAACGAGGGTATCCTCATCGCGTCCGTGGACTGCATGGAGCAGCACTCCGACTACCAGATCGAGAACGAGATGACCATGTCGGCCGATGAGATCAACAAGTCCATGGGCCTGATGGACAAGGTCACCAACGCGAACTGATCACGATCGATCAGGGCGGGGCGGAAGCCCTGCCCTCAAACCCTTTCATTTTACTTGACAAAAACAGGCGATAAAACCGCATTTCCTTGCTCTCCGTTTATAGCTTACGCTGGAATAATCCCGCATCCGACCCACCGATCCTGTTATGCGAACGCAATTTACTATGGACGGTCCGGATGGCCGTAAGATGACTTTTCGAGCTTGGTCCTCGGTCGACTCCGTAATTTTTATGAAGGCGGTCATGGCCGCAAAAGCGAATGACGGCAGAATACCTCGGACCTTGCATCCCATATCGGCATCGGATGTCGGGAGTCAAGATCGAATCGGTCATCGATTCAAGCCGCGAGCCTGAAGTCCGATCCGGACTTCAGCATCGCATAGATTACCGACAGCATCTTCCTGGATGCCGTTATGAGAGCCTTCTTGGTGCCCATCTCCGAGCACTTCCTCCTGTAGTATTGGGTGACGGACGAGTCACAGTTGCGTACGTGCGATTCCGTCACACGTTCCATGATCGCCCTCATCATTTTGTCCCCGTTCTTGGTCATGCGGCCGTGATGTTCCTTGCCTCCGGAATCCCTCACCCTCGGG
>Ga0310696_10011295_pt1 | contig 10191 bp, 10 predicted proteins | sample AusTroGonzalo_MG_4_FD_203885 | JGI IMG/M metagenome (GOLD analysis project Ga0310696, IMG submission 203885) | Bovine rumen microbial communities from tropical cattle in Woodstock, Queensland, Australia - Gonzalo_02 (v2) (version 2) | ecosystem: Host-associated > Mammals > Digestive system >... | reverse complement strand
ATAGCAACAATTGAAGAAGCGTTTCGGGAGTTGTTTGCATCCTTTGAAAAGATACTAATACTATGCGTCTCATTTTACACTAAATTACCTCCCAGCTTCCACCCTTGTCAGGTCCATTTCTCTTAATACGACCCTCGGCCTTTAGTTTTGCCAGTTGTTTCTCAATGGCCTTCTGAGTGACACCAATCTCCTCAGATAGTTTCTTGGCGGAGTATTCGGGATAGACTCTGAGCAGTGAAAGGATTTTCTCCCTACTTATCTGCGAAAATATAGCGTTTTCTCCCTATTTTCTCAATATTTTCTCCCCACTTTTTACAAAATGGCACCAAAGGTGACGCAAAAGGGTCGTTTCGTTTTGCGTCACCCCCCCCAGCAACCCATTTTTTGCTACATTTGCCGCATGAAAAAGATTCTGGTTGCGATGGTTCTTTGCGCCGTGAGCGTGTTTGGGGCGGCGCGGACGGTCAGGACGGTGCGGATGGGTAATATCTCCATCGGCAAGGCTTATAACGGGTGCATGGCGGGAACTCACAGGTCTGATACGCTGTACTCTTTCATAGTTCTCAGCCCCGGCAGAAAGAATCAGACGGTCAGCATTCAGCTATCGGCCGATGCAAATGAGTCCATCTCTATCCTGGACGGCATCAGGGCGGCTTATCACGAGGGTGATACCATATCGGCTCAGAACGTCAGGCTATTGTGCCACAAGGGGAATGTTTTCCAGGTGCTGGACATGGGCCCTGAGCGTAAGCAACCCGGGGAGGGTGAGTTCTGGTTCACGATCAGAAATATTAAGCGTGAGATCAGGGTTATCCGTAGGAATAAGTAGAGTCAGAGGAGGGCAAAAGGGACGGTTCCGTTGGCTCCCCTTTTCACAAATTAAAAAGCAGTGAAAGTGTATGCCTTCACTGCTTCTTTTTGGGTTACTGCAAGAGAGCCAAACGGAACCGTCCCCTTTGGCCCCCTGCAGCCCCCTGCGGGATGAGTTACTCAAGAGTAAACACTATCTTTTTGGGATACAGTTCAATCTCAAGATTGTCCTTTCCTGCCATATTTACTGAAGCTGAAGGAGTGCCCGTCCATACAAATGAGCAATTGGAAGAGTTCCAGGTCCAGCCAACAGGACACTCAGGATTATCAGAAGAATCCCAGTAGGCATCAAATGCCTCAATTTTCTTGATTTTGCCTACAGAAGATGTGAATGTCAGCACAGTTGATGCTTTATACAAATATATATCTCCGGAATAAAAACCGTCATCCTCTTCATCACCAGCAAGAGTAACCGTGATACCATCCTTGGAATTGTTCATTAAGATGACGTCGCCTTCATCATCTATATAAACATCAATTTTATTGCAAAAATTCTCATCCAGAGTGACAGTTTTGCCTTTTACATCATCCTTCTTGTCATCATCACTGCATGAACCTAAAAAAAGAGCCAGTGCTGCCATGCACAAAACATTAATTGCTTTCATTGTCTTAAATAATAATTAGGATTAAACATTAGTGTGTTGATTGGGGCAGTCGCCCCATGATTGTATAAATGGAATAAATCCATTGTCAGCCAGGATGGCCTCTCAAAGTCCTTTTCATATAGTCCCTTTTTAGTAAAAATGATTAAAATATCAGGTTAGCTTATTGACTAACATCGCAAATGTATATATAATGTTTCTTAATTAGAATTAATTTCATTTATTTTTTTGCGTTTTGTGACGCAAAGGGGTATTTCTTTCAGTCGCTTCGCTTGGTAAAGGTTTAGCTCGACGGCCCCGGAGGGGGGAAGTCAAAGCGTCCCTTCGGGTCGAGCGCGTTTTGCGTCAAACGACGAATTTGAATTAAGTATAAGTTTCTGGATACCAGATGATTCCACAGATTATCACGGTACGTATGATTATGGTCAAATGTATCCATCCGTATATGATAAAACGGATTCGACATATATATCACTTTTCAGCGGTTCGTTAACAATCACAAAAGGTGCTGATGGAGATGAGATTACAGGTGCGTTACTGGGTTGGAATAATACGGAATATACACTTGACCTGAGGACAAAAGTGCCGGCAAGTGTAGGTATTATCAGCACTGCTCCAAAAAAGAAGGCTGTCAAGCGCTTTTTAAACGGTCAGATCATAATTGAAATTGAAGGTAAGTCATTCAGTTTGACTGGTGCTGAGTTACAATAAGAAAGGGGGCCTGAGAGCCCCTTTTTTTTTAGCCGTTTTGAATCTTGAGATAGTTACAGGTCAGTATCTTGCCCTCACCGTCACGCAGATGCATAGCCCCACCCTGGCAATATCGCCATGCCTTGCACTTGGCGCATTCATCGGTCTTCATCCATTTGCGGTCGCGGTAGGGTTTGAACCTATCCTCCCAGACCTGCCAGAAATCATCCTGATGGATGTTACCCTGATGATAGTCGCTGCGTATGCTCAGGCAGCCCGATATAGATCCGTCACTGAGTATGGAAGCTACGTTTACACCTGCCACACAGCGAAAAAGATGGTCACGAACAATGTTCTCATATGGGCCCAGGAATCCCTCACATGAATAGTTAAGCTCTATCCTGCCTTCGCGGCGTACCGCCGCTATGAAATTCATAAGGTTTACGTACTGGTCATCGGACAGCAGAAGCTCGGGATCGCTTGATGCACGCCCCATGGGAGCAACCGTAAATATGCGCCAGCGTCTTACTCCACGGCTTATGAGATACTCCTTGAGCCGGTTCAGATCAGCATAGTTACGTTGGTTCACGCAGGTAATAAGATCCCACATTAGTCCTTTTTGCTCTTTAAGGTAGTCTATGGCAGCATCGGCACGTTTAAAGCTCAGGTCACTGCCACGCATCCAGTTATGCTCATCCTCAAAGCCGTCAAAGCTTATTGCAACGGTATCAAGACCGGCATCTACAAGCTCATTCAGCTTATCACGGGTAAGCAGCATCGCGTTGGTAACCATGCCCCAAAGGAATCCACGTCTCTTGATCTGTCTGCCTACCTCAACGATATCATTCCTTACAAGCGGTTCTCCGCCGGTGGTTATGACAAGCAGCCGGCCGCGCTCCACTGTATCGGGACAACTGTCAAGCACGCCCAGAAGATCTTCTACGGGAGGGTCAGGAAGACCGGCAGTCTTACGGCAGTCACTGCCGCAATGTCGGCAACTAAGGTTACATCGTAATGTGCATTCCCAGAACAGCTGGCGCAGTTTATGCTCAAGCACCTGCGTACGGAAGGCTGCACGGCCTGTTTCAAAAAGCAATCTTTGCGGGAGAGAGATCTTACAATTCATCTGTTATCTTTTTTGTTGATTCTTTCTATTTCAGCATCCAGAGAATCAATCTGGGCACGCATCCTCAGGTTCTCCTGTGCACGCCGCTCCATGAGATCGGGCGGCCCGTACATAAGTGCCCGGGACCTTTGGTCAAGCACTTTCCTGATAGAGTCTGATTGTATAACCATATCCCTGAGCCTCTGCTGCTCATCTACACTGGAAACAACACTACCATCGGCAACAACAGTTTTCTTGCTACGGCAGGAGCCCAGCAGCGTCACTGTCAGTACCGATACGGAGCAGACTGCAAGTGCCCATACCTTTGTCAAAGATATCCAGAATCTGCGGGTTTTCATATAATCCTTCTTATTCTTTATACTTAACCTGATTAGGGGTTACGTCAATATAATATGAGCCGATATCCCTGGCATCATATATCTCTGATATATCATATAACTCCGGAATGTTAAATGACTTAAGTGTGGTTGTGTAGAGTTCCGGATCACGTTGCGGAAGCACAAACGGCTTTCCGATAGTACCGTCGGGGCCAATATAGGCTATGTAAGGACGTCCGTAAATCAGGTCATCACGCTTGGAGGCAAAGACCACCCAACGGCTGTTGCTGCTCCAGCTGTGATAGGTATCCGCACCGTAGGCATTCAATCCCGGCAGTATGTTGATTGTATTGCGGGTAAGGTCTATCAGCCAAAGGTCACTCTCCTTGTGCCATACGGGGAATGTACCGTACTGTGCCACGGTTGCCATAAGCCAGTGACCGTCGGGCGATGCCTTAAGAAGGCTGAAGGAATAGTTGTCATTGACCGATATAAGGGTCATCACCTCATTGCCCATCTTACCTGTCTCGCGGTCAAACTTAACAGCCGATATGTCATAATGCATATCTCTTATGCTGTCAGGTTGTGTATGATGAGGCGCACGGCAAAAGAATATGTACTCACCGTTGGCCGAAAAGCACGGGAATGTCTCCTGATACTCGTCACCGCTTGTAGCAGGGCTGTCTGTCACCGTGAGATTGTCCAGGTCCAACACCACCAGGTCACTGCGTTTGTCATAGACCTCCATCCTGAGGTCGCGGCGGCTGTGAAGCGCAAATGTGACATCGGCAGTGGTAAAGACAGCATAACGCCCGTCGGCCGATATGTCACCGTAAACGGTGTTGCCGGTCTTATCGGTCTTGGTGTTCAGTTTTGTTATATGTCCGTTCCTGTTAAGTATTGTACCGCCGTTTGCGCCACGCAGATGCATGAAAGATGTTCCGTTCCTGTTTGACGTATGGCAGTTCATGCAGCAGTAACCGGCATTACGGTTGTTACCCAGCAGTTTTGTCTTGAAACTCTCAATATCCCTCTGCTCTATCTGCATGCTCTCCCAGACCTCATATGCGGGCTCTATCAGACGGTAGCTCAGATATTTGTCAATACGATCCTCCATAACGGTCCAGCTGAAAGAGGTAGTGAACTCATCCTTACCGGTTGCGCTGGCTGTAACGGTAACATTCAGCACTCCGCCTTTCTCGGCCTCAAGCATTGAACGCCAGCGTTTTAAAGGAAACTTTATCAGACCTTTACGGCCACTGAACTGATAACTGTCATTCTTACCTTTTACCGTAACCTTGATCCTGTCCGATCCGGGCACACGGAAATTCAACGGGGCGATGTTGCAGGGTATGGTGACATCGGAATAATCGGGGGCTATACCTTGAATTGTGCTTTCATCGGGTTCAGAACATGAAGTAATTGCTACCGCTATTGCCGCTATGGCCCAAAATAATCTGTGTTTCATTCTATTCCGTATATGTTTCCAGGGTTGTCAATGCATAATACCAATATGTCTTATGCAACTCTCTATGTACTCTAAGTCCGCTCACGTTACGGCTTCTAATCTCCATAAAACTGTAGAATCTGTTAAGCACGTTCGGTGATATGCGGTATCTGTTCACTATCTGGTTCAGTGACTCCTCAGAGTCAGCGTCCAGGAGCAGCGCCTCCTGATAGAGTTCAGGAACGGCAAAGTAACGCTCCAGTCCACCCAGCCAGAACCTGTCATACAGGTATCTGAAATTATCCATATCCTTATCCAGAAGGCTTGCGCACATCAGATAGTCTATGGCACATCTGTTTGTCGGGTTTGCCGATGAAATCACATATAATGATGAATGGACATCGCCCAGATCAAAGAAACGGTCACTGTTTGCCGTCCTTGACCTGAGCACCAGATACTGCTTAGGGATACTGTCTTTCCCAATGCACTCCATAAGGTTATCGGCCCATTCTGAGTGAAACCTTGTCTTGGAGAGTATGTCAAGATATTTTGACGCCACCCCATAATCTCCCGTTATGACCGATATCTCTGCAAGACGGCGCAGAATACGGGTTGAATAGTACCCCGGTGTGACGGTCTGTGCCAGCAGGGCGCAGTCAGTAGCCTGTGACACATCACCCATCTCAAGCAGCGCATCGGTGAAATAGAACTTGGATAGGTAGGGGTCTTTAATAGTAGTGTGCAGGAACAGTCCGTCCGACAGAAGTCCCTGGTCACACCCCAGCAGTTCATCGGGCAGAGTACCCTCACGGGCATATGAGAGATTTCGGTAATACAATCCGTATTGGGTGTCAAGATTTTTATTTGACAGTTCTCTTACCGCATCCCAGTCTGACCTGTATGCAAGGGTTCCCACCTGGACTGAGAATTCCAGGACATCATCATAGATTTTTGTCACAAAGAATATGGAGCAGGCTGCCGATATTGCCACTGTAAGGATATGCCTGCCAAAAGATGAAAGCAGGATACAGGCTGCCACACATATAGGCAGCAGGTACATATTCACCAATCTCGGTAACATATAACCGATTGTAACCGGGTAAAGAAGTATCTGTTTAAAGGGAAGGTTGTAAAACGATGACAGCAGGACTGTTATGAGCACTCCTGCAGCCGCAGCTATCAGGTCAAACCTTACCTTACCTTTTTTCTGAAACAGACAAGCCAGAGCAAATACCGTAAAACTGCCCCCAAACAGCACAAAGGCCAGAGGAACTCCAAGAATGATTGATACCATTCTCAACGTTCGGTTATTGAAATGAGCTAAGAGACAAGCCATCCAGACCGATAAGACTACCCCTATCAGGGCTGACAGCGGATAATGTGGCCATACTATGAATGAAGCCACTATCATTACCGGCAGTAATGATAAGGTATAGGCCGGACTCTTGCCACGTACAAGACGTGAAAGCCTTAGCATACCCAACCACAAAAGGGTCAGAAGCAGCAGGGTTATTATCACACCGCAGGTGTTGAAGTAAAAGAACTGGGTCAGCCAGTCACCTGCTATTGATGACAGGACAGCCGGATTTGACAGATACCACAGTAACCGGTCATGGCTCCAGTAAAAGATACCTATCTGTTCCTTAAAGCCAATCCTGTACGGAGCCATAAAGAACACGGTAAAAGACATAACCGCAAACAGGAATAATGCTATTCCTGCATCGGGAAAAGGACGTTTTCTCAACATATTTGGAATCACAAGCGCGCAAAATTAATTAAAACGCCCGTAGATACAGGGATTTTGACTATTTTTGTGATTTGCAACGCACGCACGCGCACACACGATGGCAGGAAAACTATATCTGGTACCCACACCGGTGGGAAATCTTGAAGACATAACCTTAAGGGCATTACGCATCCTTAAGGAGGTTGACGTCATTCTAGCCGAGGATACCCGTACCAGTTCCGTGCTGCTCAAGCACTATGACATACATAAGCCGCTGCAGTCACACCACAAGTTCAATGAGCATGAGACATCAGCTCTGGTGGCAGGCCGCATACAGGCTGGTCAGTCTGTAGCGCTTATAAGCGATGCCGGCACCCCGGGCATATCGGACCCCGGATTCATGCTGGTACGTGAGTGTGTCGCTCAAGGGATAGAGGTGGAGTGCCTGCCGGGCGCCACAGCTTTTGTTCCGGCGCTCATCAACTCAGGCCTGCCCTGTGACAGGTTCCTGTTTGAGGGATTCCTGCCCCAGAAGAAGGGGCGTCAGAGCCGCATAGAGGCTCTCAAGGATGAGCCGCGCACAATCATCTTCTATGAGTCACCGTTCCGTCTTGTCAAGGCGCTTGAACAGTTCATGGAGGCCTACGGTCCTGAGCGTCCGGTTTGCGTATGCAGAGAGATATCAAAGATCCATGATGAGAGTGTCCGTGGTACACTTGCCGATGTGCTGGCCCATTTCAAGGCTCATGAGCCCAAGGGTGAGATAGTGATTGTACTTGGCGGAGCTCCCGGTAAGAAACACAACAAGGAAGAAGAATGAAAGAAGAGTTTCAAGTCATAACAGAGAAGAAGGCCGAGACCGCGATACTGGTTGGTATCATAACCCAGGATCAGGACGAGCGCAAGACACAGGAGTATCTTGACGAGCTTGAGTTCCTGGCCGATACCGCCGGAGTGCGCGTGATGCGCCGTTTCACCCAGAAGATACCACAGGCTCTGGCTGCCACCTATGTAGGTAAAGGTAAGCTTGAGGAGATGCGTGATTACATCAAGCAGATGGAGGATCTGGAGGATGAGGTTGGTATGGCCATCTTTGATGACGAGCTCACTGCCAAGCAGATGTCGGCCATTGAGAGCGTGATAGGCGTCAAGGTGCTTGACCGCACATCACTCATATTGGATATATTCGCCATGCGTGCCCAGACAGCCCACGCCAAGACACAGGTGGAGCTGGCACAGTACCGCTATCTGCTGCCCCGCCTGCAGCGAATGTGGACTCACCTGGAGCGTCAGGGAGGCGGATCCGGTGCCGGTGGCGGTAAGGGTACCGTAGGTCTTCGCGGACCTGGTGAGACCCAGCTGGAGATGGACCGCCGTATCATCACCAAGCGCATAAGCTGGCTCAAGGAGCAGCTGGCCGATATAGACCGTCAGAAATCCACCATGCGCAAGAACCGCGGCCGTCTTATCCGCGTAGCACTGGTAGGATACACCAACGTAGGCAAGTCAACCCTCATGAACCTGCTCTCCAAGAGCGATGTCTTTGCTGAGAACAAGCTCTTTGCCACCCTTGACACAACGGTGCGCAAGGTGGTGGTTGACAACCTGCCGTTCCTGCTCTCCGATACCGTAGGATTCATACGCAAGCTGCCCACTGACCTTGTGGAGTCATTCAAGTCAACCCTGGATGAGGTACGTGAGGCAGACCTTCTTATACATGTGGTTGATATCTCCCACCCCGACTTTGAGGACCAGATGAAGGTGGTTGACAAGACCCTGGCCGACCTTGGTGCCGGCGACAAACCCAAGATAGTGCTCTTTAACAAGACCGATGCCTACACCTGGATTGAAAAGGAGCCCGATGACCTCACTCCCGCCACACGTGAGAACATCACCATCGATGAGCTTAAGCGCACCTGGATGGGCCGTCTTAACGGTGAGTGCCTGTTTGTATCGGCACTTAAGAAGATTGGCGTGGAGGATATGAGAAAGACTTTATATGATAGAGTGAAACAGTTGCACGTACAGAAGTACCCGTATAACGATTTCCTCTATCCCGATATGGATAATTCAGAAAATCAGTAAAATATAGACTATATGGCAAATTTCAAGTATGCCCCGATGTTCCAGTTGGGCAAGGATGAGACAGAGTACTATCTGCTCACCAAGGATTATGTAAGTGTAAGTGAGTTTGAGGGTAAGCCCATTCTGAAGGTTCAGAAAGAGGGTCTCACCAAGATGGCCAATGCCGCATTCCGCGATGTAAGCTTCCTGCTGCGCCGCTCACACAACGAGCAGGTGGCCAAGATACTGCGTGACCCCGAGGCATCAGATAACGATAAGTACGTAGCACTCACATTCCTGCGCAACGCCGAGGTAGCAGCCAAGGGCAAGCTTCCCCTGTGCCAGGATACCGGTACCGCCATCATCCACGGTGAGAAGGGCCAGCAGGTCTGGACCGGATACTGTGATGAGGAGGCTCTCTCAGAGGGCGTATTCAAGACATACACCGAGGAGAACCTGCGTTACAGCCAGAACGCTCCCCTGGATATGTACAATGAGGTGAACACCAAGTGCAACCTGCCTGCCCAGATTGACATTGAGGCTACCGAGGGCATGGAGTACCGTTTCCTCATGGTTACCAAGGGCGGCGGATCAGCCAACAAGACATATCTGTATCAGGAGACCAAGGCCCGCATCCAGAACCCCGGCACTCTTATCCCCTTCCTGGTTGAGAAGATGAAGAGCCTGGGTACTGCAGCCTGCCCTCCCTATCATATCGCATTCGTAATAGGTGGTACCAGCGCTGAGAAGAACCTTCTCACCGTTAAGCTGGCATCAACCCACTACTATGACAGTCTGCCCACCACCGGCGATGAGACCGGCCGCGCATTCCGTGACGTTGAGCTTGAGAAGCAGCTCCTGCAGGAGGCTTACAAGATTGGTCTGGGTGCACAGTTCGGCGGTAAGTATATGGCACACGATGTACGCGTAATACGCTTGCCGCGCCACGGCGCAAGCTGCCCCATAGGTCTGGGCGTAAGCTGCTCTGCCGACCGTAACATCAAGGCCAAGATCAACAAGGACGGTATCTGGATTGAGAAGATGGATGACAAACCATACGAGCTGATTCCCGAGGAGCTCCGTCAGGCAGGTGAAGGCGATGCCGTAAAGGTAGACCTGAACCGTCCCATGGCCGATGTCTGCAAGCAGCTCTCACAGTACCCCGTTAGCACACGTCTGAGCCTTAACGGCACCATCATAGTAGGTCGTGACATAGCCCACGCCAAGATCAAGGCACGCCTTGACGCCGGTGAGCCCATGCCTCAGTACCTCAAGGAGCACCCCATCTACTACGCAGGTCCCGCCAAGACACCTGCCGGCATGGCTTGCGGCTCAATGGGCCCCACCAC
>Ga0310696_10011290_pt1 | contig 10193 bp, 4 predicted proteins | sample AusTroGonzalo_MG_4_FD_203885 | JGI IMG/M metagenome (GOLD analysis project Ga0310696, IMG submission 203885) | Bovine rumen microbial communities from tropical cattle in Woodstock, Queensland, Australia - Gonzalo_02 (v2) (version 2) | ecosystem: Host-associated > Mammals > Digestive system >... | reverse complement strand
TCACGATGATGACCCTTTTTTGCATGACTCTGTTTGCAGAAAAAGTCTACAGAAGCGACGGAACATTTTTTGAGATGAAGAGAAACGGTAACGTTTTCGCTGCGAAACTCGATGCGGCTTCACTCAAAGCACCTGAAAACTACAGAATGAAATGGGTTTCAGGCAATGAATTTATCGTTATCGACAAACATCAGAAAGGAAATCTGCCGGTTTATCTTGTCGGAATGAATATTGTGGTCGCTGATTCAAAGTTGTTTTATCAAGGCACAAGAAGCATTGAATTTATTGAGAAAAAATACAGCGTCAAAGCCACGGAAATTATGAGCGGATACAATCTCATAGAGTTCGACGGCGCGGCTGACAGCGTAAAAACGGCTCAGCAGATCGTCGAAAACGGCGACGGTTTCGCTTTCCCGAACCTTTATAGAAGATACGAGCTCAAAGCCGTAAATCCGGTGAAGTTCCCGATCAAGGACAAATACTACACTGAAAACTACCAGTGGTCGCTTAAAAACACCGGCAAAGCGATAGGCGTATACGGCGACGAGATCGAGACCCTCAAAAACGCCGATGTCAGATTCGAAGAGGCTATGGAGTTCATCCACGACCAGATTGAAGAGGGAAATCTTGAAGGTTTCGACGAAAAAACCAAGGTTGCAATCATGGACAGCGGAGTCGATTTCAACCACCCCGACCTCAAGAACAAGCTTGAAGACGGCTTCAACATGGTTCACGAAGGTGAAACCGGAAATCCCGGCAAATACGATCCCAACGATCCGAACAATGCAATGTACGGTTCGTCGGGATATTCGCACGGAACAAACTGCGCAGGTGTCGCTGCCGCTGAAGGCAACGAGATTGGAACAGTCGGAATATGCCCGTGGTGCGGAATCTACCCCGTAACCTACATGGAAGGCGGCATGGGAACTGTGGAAAGTTCCAGCGACAAAAAACTTATGGAAGTCTACACGAAATATGCCGAAGATCCCGAAATCGTAGCAATCAACTGCTCTTTCGGTCCGATGGCCGGTTTTGGTGACATTCCTGCTTCGGAAGGCGAAATCAAAAGCCATAAGAAATTCATGGAAGAAGGAAGAAACGGAAAAGGCGGCGTTATCGTCTATGCAAGCGGCAATGACGGCGTTGATGCAAGCTACACCGGTATCCTTTCATACAAATTCAAAATGAAACGCGGCGAAGAAGATGTAGAAAGCAGCGTTGTAACGGTCGGCGCAAGCTCAGGCTGGGATACGCGAGTCACCTACTCCAACTACGGCGATATGCTCGATATCGTTGCTCCCTCCCTTTCGATGAGACCTACTCTCGGTATCGCTACAAGCTACCTCACCGGCTACGGCGACATGAAAGACAAAGACTACACGAACCAGTTCAGCGGAACTTCTTCGGCAACTCCGGTAATCACCGGTGCATTCGGCGTTATCTTCTCTGTAAATCCTGAACTTACACTTGAAGAAGCGGTCGAAATCCTTCACAAAAGTGCCGATAAAGTCAATCCGGAAACGGGTTTCTACAAAAAAGACGGACACAGCGTCAAATACGGTTACGGCAGACTCAACCTGCTCAAAGCCGTAAGACTCGCAATGGGAAAAGAGATGTGTGAAGAGAGCGGTGACGAAACGGCAGACAACCTCGACAACAACTGTGACGGCAAAGTCGATGAAGGACTTGCAAAAGACATTTCAAAAGTCACTGCAGCATGTAAAGAAGACAAAGAGTGCGAAACAGCCGATTTCAAAGGCAAAGAAGTCGAATGTATCAGCGGCAATTTCGGAAAATACAACCTCAAAAACGGCTACTGCGTAATAAAAAACGACGACTTCACATGTCCCGACGGCACAGCGCCGACAGACGACTACGGCTCAGAATGTCTTCTTGAATGCAACAAAGAAAATCCGTGTCCTGAAGGCTTGGCATGCACAGATGAAAAACTCGGATTGTGCTTCCCTGAATGTAAGGATGACAGCGACTGCGATGAAAGCAAAGCTTACTGTGACAAAAAAGCAAAACTCTGCCGCATGAATCCGTCTGAACCTATGGGACCGTGCGAAACGACCGAAGACTGCAAATACAATGCAACGATGTGCCTCACCGAAATGCCGGACGGAATCTGCCTCATCATGTGCAGAAGCGACGGTCATTGCAACGACGATGAAGACGGCACAAACAAATGCGCTGAAGTCAATTTCGGCGGTTACAACATGAATCTCTGTCTGCCGGGCTGCGAAGACGACAGCCAGTGCAGATCGTTCGGTTACGGCTACAGCATGATCTGTCACAAACAGTATAACGGAAAAACCAACATCTGCGGAATGCCGTGTGAAACCGAGCTCGACTGCCTTGACTACGACGACGAAACAAAATGCGTTGATTCAAGATGTGTTCCAAGAAGCGAACCCGACGAACCGACGGACAGCGACACAGCTGCTGACGAAGAACCGGCAGACGATTCCGATGACGACATGACTCTTGACGATGACAAGCCGGCTGAGAAAAAATCAAGCGGCTGCGCAATCACAACTCTTTAAAATCCTGAAATTTTACGCGGCGGTTTCAGACCGCCGCTGTTCGTTTTTTCCGTTATTTCGATTTGCCGTTGCGCGCATGTCGCCGTGACGACGTTACGCCGTTACGACGTTACGTTGATGGAAGCGCGCTTAAGAGAAAACTAAAAGATCTGGCTTGATTATCAAAATCAAACCCAGCGTGAGCATCAGAAGTCCGCTCACGAGTTTGAGCTTTTTCGCGTGTTTTTCCTCAAATCTGTGCTTGCCCATCGTGACGACGAAAATCAGCACGATTATCGCGAGAGGAACAACGTAGTAAATGTTGTAAAGCGCCATGTAGAGATATTTTTTGAGTGTCGAGACATTCTGGATAGAAAGGACTCTCGTGTAGATCGCAGGAAGCCCGATCGTACAGCCGAGCTCGATCAGATTTACGAAAAATGCAAGGGCGATCGTTCCCAGAATCGATAAAAACATATTTTTGTTGTTGATGACTTTTCTCATTTTCTCGAAAAGTTTCGGTTTTACTTTGTCAGGGATCATCAGGCTGACACCTTTTTTGAAGAAGAAGAATTCCTTCATGTTGATGAGTCCCATGACGAGTGCAACAACACCGAGAGCGATCGTGACGTAAGTCGTCATTCCCATGAATGTGAAAATGTTGAGCCATGCCGTCATGAAAAGGAAATAGACAACACCCGATGAAATTACGAAAACCGAGCCTATCATGATGACTTTTTTCCTGTTTTTCGCAGCGACAAGAAGGGTGAGCAGAAACATCAGAACCCACATCGCGCACGGATTTACGCCGTCAAGAAGGCCTATTATGAAGGTGAAACTCGGAAGTTTGACAAGCTGCGCGTCGATTTTTCCAAGAACGGGAACGTCGATCACGTTTTCCTTGCACTCCTGACACTGTTCGCCGCACGATTCGCCGTCCGCTTTGTTCATTTCTATCATTTCACGGATAAGCGCGTCATGGTGACCCGACTGGAAACCGACGATGAATTTTCCGTTGAAAATGAATGTCGGAACTCCGCCGCCCTGAATACCGAGCTTTTGCGTCATTTCTCTGAAAAGTTTCATGTTTTCAGGAACTTGTAGAACTTCCAGTTTTTTGAAAGTTATATCTGAATACTCTGCTTCAAGAGCTGCGATAAAAGGCTGAGCCTCGTGGCAGTGCGGACACTTATAGGAATAAAAGAAGTAAAAAACATTGTCTTTCTGCGCTTCCTGAGCCGAAACGGCAAACGAAAAAAGTGCCAGAAGAAGCAGAAGGAAAAATTTTTTCATAAAAACCTCCAAGTTACAAACAAAAAAATCCGGCAATCATAGCCAAAAACATTTTTTTAACAAAAAAAGAGTGAATTTTATTCCGATGCTACTTTGCAACCGCTGGAGCTGCTTCTTTTTTGTTTTTTTCGACAGGGGCTGGAACCGCTTCTTTTTTGGGTTTTTCTTTCTTGTCGGGAACAGCGTTTTCAGCAGGTTTATTGATCATTGCTCTGATCTTTTCTTCAAAAGCACCTTTTTTGAATCCGACAATATACTTGTCTCTGAAAACAAAAGTCGGAACGCCGCCGCCCTTAATGCCGAGCTTTTCAACTTTTTTGTTGAAAATCGCCATATTTTCGGGAGCTTTTGAAAGTTCAAGTTTTTTAAATTCAATATTAGGGAACTCTTTTTCCAACTCCTCTACAAAAGGCATCGCTTCGTGGCAGTGCGGACACGAATCGGAATAGAAAAAATAGAATCTTTCGGTTTTCTGAGCTTCTTCGGCTGAAAGCGTCAGTGAAACCAGCGCAAAAACCAGCAAAAACAAAACTTTTTTCATGTTTTCCCCTACTTAAAATCGACAAAAAGCGGACTATTATACACTGTTTTTTCTTTAAAACAACGAAGCCGGCATAAATAAAAACCCGCCACTATTTTGACATAATATCAATATCGTGCTAAAAAGAGCGGTTTTTGTGGTGACGGTTATGAAAATACTTGTTATTTCAGACACTCACGGCGAAATGCCGCTGGACATTAAAAATATGGATTTTGACACTGTGATACACGCCGGAGATATCGGAGACGCCGCTTTTTTCGGCGCGCTGGGAGCTGCTGCTGGCGAAAAAAATATTTATGCAGTATACGGCAACACCGATTTTATCCTTTCCGGATATCTGCCTGAAAGTGTTTCTGCTGAAATCGGCGGAATAAAATTCTTCATCGTCCACAATCTGACGGCTCCGCACAGGATTCTTCCTGCAAACGAAAGCGCGATAAACGCAGCAAAAGCCGGAATCGTCGTTTTCGGTCACACGCACACTCCTCTCGCTGAAGAGCGCGGAGGAAAAATTTTCATCAATCCCGGTTCGCTCGGAAAAGTCGGACTTACAGGCCGAAGATCTTATGCAGTTGCTGAAATAACAGCTGCAGGTGAGATAGGAGTGGAAATTTCAGACATTGATGCAAAAGAGATTTTTATTTCAAAAAAGTTTAATAAAATCAACGGTTTGTTTATGGAGATCTAAAAATGAAAAACCTTTCATGGTTAATTTTTGTAGTTTTTTCGCTTTTTTTCTTCGCTTCGTGCGGAGGTAACGAAAACGAAACCGCCAATGAAGAAGAAGGCGACAACGTTGCAGTTTCGTTAAAGGTAGCGCGTGACGGCGGCTGCACGGGTATGCAGCTTGAATGCCTCGGTCAGGACCTTGCAGCCATTTCATTTCAAATCAGAAACGGCAAGGGCGAAACAGTCTTCCAGCAGTCGGTTTCAAGAAACGAACTCAGAGATATGAAACTTACGGGAATAAAAAATGCCGAAAACGCAACCCTGATCGTTTCTGTTTTTCTCGGAACGGATATGAACACTCCGAAATGGCAGGGAAAGGCCAGCGGTCTGAAATTTGAAAGCGGAGAAACAACTCATGTAGAAATCCTGCTTTACCCGAAAGACGTTCAGAAAACAGAGCTTAACATGCCTGAACTGCTGGGCACACCGAGATTCGGCCACACTTCGACAGTTCTTATCGACGGCAGGGTTCTTGTTGCCGGCGGTTTCACCGAGTGCTATTCAAACGGCAAATGCTCTGCAACCAAATCTGTTGAAATAATCGACATGGAATCGGGAAAAGTTGAAAAACTTACCGATATGGCTGAAGAAAGGGCTATGCACACGGCAATAGCCTTGAACGACGGAAGCGTCCTTTTCATAGGCGGAGTACACAGTCTTGAAACCGATTTTCAGGGAGAGGCATTTGAAAACTATCCGCCGATGAAATACAGCCCGTCGAATGTTTCCGTAAAAATCGAACAGTATATGCCCAAATACCCGAAATATAATATGGGTCTCAACAATCTGGGCACGCCGATCAGCAACATTACAGTGCCTCTCACTCCAGTCATGGATATTCCTTTCGCCCCGTTCCAGAGCATTCTTGCAAAAAGAATTTCCGACACGCAGACGGACGTATTTTTAGTCGGCGGACTTGACGAAAACGGAGCACCTTCCAAAAAATCGTATAAATTCACCGTTACCGAAACGGATGAAGATACACTTATAGGCAGTGTCACAGAACTTGCGGAAAGTTCGGAACCGATGCTCCTTCCGGCTCTAGCATACAGCAACGGTTCGATTCTCGCCGTCGGCGGAAGACCGACCGCTTCACAACATGCTGCATCGATCATATCTGAAACCGGCAGTGAAGATTTCGGCGAAGCAAAAGACAACATATTTTTCACGCAGGGCATTGATTTGAACGGAAATTTCTTCACTTTCGGCGGCTATGAGGTCGATCAGGCAACAAATTCTCTGATAAGTTCCGCGGTAAAATACGATGAAGACGGAAACGAACAGAAAGAAACCAGACTCAATAGAAACAGAAAGTGGAACGTTTCCGGCAAATCGGTACAACAGTTCGATACACAGCTTCGTACATACAATGCAAACGTAACTTTCCCCTATGCGCTTCACGATTCGAAAAACAACAGATTCATAATCATCGGCGGAACGGATGCTGCCGACATTTATCAGGTTATAAATTCCGACAGTCTCATCCCGTACGATCAGCCGATAACTCACATCATGTCCGACAAAAGGATTATGTCTTCAGCAGCAGTAGTTCCTGCCGGCGTTATCGGCGACACTCCGATCATCGTAATAACAGGCGGCACAAGCGCATTTGACGGCACAGGTACGATAGCTTCAACCATCAAAATCAACAATCTCTGATCCACTTTTCTCCTAAACTTGTTTTATTATAACATATAAATATAATTCTCCGTTTTAAATTTTTGTTCTATGGCGGCAGGTAGAAATGAGAAACTTAATTCCTGATCTAAAGCAGCTTGGTTATTTCAATATCGATTCCGATAAAAAATCGGGATCTGTAGAAGCTTCCGTTATGTTTGTGGACATTTCCGGTTTCACGAACATGACAAGACAGCTGATGTCTCAGGGAAGCGACGGTGCGGAAACTCTTTCGGTGTTCATGAACACGATATTCAATCCGCTTATTGAAGCAGTATATAACCAAAACGGTTTTATTCTTAACTTTGCGGGCGACGCATTCACCGCAGTTTTCAAAGATGACAACGGAAGACACGCGCTGACGGCGGCATTCAACATCCGCAAGTTTTTCACTGAAAATCCTTCGCTTTACCACAGGGGACAGGCTTTCAAGATTTCTGCAAAAGCCGGAATTTCAATAGGGAAATTCAATTGGATTGCGGCAAAAGGAGAAGAAAATCTGAGACATTTCCTTTTCTTCGGAGATGTGGTTGACGAAGCTGCAGAGGCTGAGCATCACTGCACGGCAAACGACATCTGCATAAACGACAAGGTCTACACTCTTCTCAAAAAAGACTGCTGCACACACATTAAAGAGGGTGCTTACTTTGTCGACGAGCTTCTAACTCCGGAAAAAGAAAAACCGACGGCAGCGGAACCGAAGATAAAAGACCTCGAAATTTTCATTCCGCACACTGTTATCGAGCAGGAAATTCCCGGAGAGTTCCGCGAAGTCGTATCCCTCTTCATCTCCTACCAGATTTCGAAAGAGATGTGCGAAATCGAAAAAATGCTTGAATATCTGGCAAGTTACGTTCAGAAATACGGCGGTTACATAAGCGGTTTCGACTTCGGCGACAAAGGTGCAACACTATTGGCTCTTTTCGGAGCTCCTGTAAGTTACGAAGACAACCTTGAGCGGGCTATAGACTGCGTTGCCGAAATCAGAAAGAACTGCAATACCGAGCTTAGAAGCGGAATCACGCAGGGTGTCGTCTATGCCGGATTCGTCGGCAGCCCGAAGCGCGCGGCTTACACGGCTCTGGGCGACAACGTAAACCTTTCGGCCAGAGTTATGATGAAAGCTCCGTACGGCGCAGACTGGATAGCAGGAAAAGCGGCGGAAAAGGCAAAAAGCGTCTTTGAACTCGAAAGCAAAGGCGATTTTGCATTCAAAGGAATCGACGTTCCGATCGAAGTTTTTGAAATCAAAGGACACCTCAAAGTCGAAGAAGAAGCGTCATTTTCGACTACTTTCACCGGCAGAACGGCGGAACTCAAACAGCTTTTCGAAACACGCGACAAATGCCGCGAAAACAACAGGCTTTACTGCTCCACGATTTACGGAGAAGCAGGTATCGGAAAATCGCGTCTGATTTATGAAGTCAGGAAAAATTCTAACAATGATTTCAGAGTCTTGACTTTAAAAACCGACACCATTCTCAGACAGTCTCTGAACATGTTCACAAACTTCTTCCACACGCTTTTCAACCAGAATGAAAACGCCTCGACTGAAGAAAACCACGCAGCTTTTGAAAAAGCCTGGGCTGCGTTTTCGTCTGAAATTATAAACAAAAAAGAGGCTTTTGAGGCCTCGAAAGCATACATCGCCGCTCTTGCCGGAATTTTCTGGGAAGGTTCGGCTTATGACCTGCTCGATGCGAAAAACAGATACGAAAACACGATTTATGCAGTATGCGACTTCTTTTCCGCAATAGCCGAAACCAAGCCGCTCATGCTCGTTCTCGACGATATGCACGCGGCCGACAGCGATTCACTCACAATCGCAAGAGCTCTGGTAAAGGCTCTTGATGATTACCCCGTTGCACTCTACATCATGTCGAGACTCAACGACGACGGCACTAAACCTGAAATACTCGTAAACACCGACGAAAGATTCAACGTGATCGTTATCGACAAAATGCAGAAAAGCGACATTCCGATGATGATCAAGAATATTCTCGGAGAAAAGGGAAACCGCGAACTCAATGACTTCGTATTTTCACGCACCGACGGCAACCCGTTCTTCATCGAACAGCTCGTTCTCTTCATGAAGGACAAAAAATATATTCAGAAAACCGGGAAATATTATGCTCTCACGAGCAATAAGGCCGAGGTTCCGAGCGGTGTCAATTCGCTGCTCGTCAGCCGTCTCGACAGACTTTCACAGCATTTGAAAGACCTCGTTTTCAGGGCTTCGATTCTCGGCAACAATATCGATCTTCTGGTTTTGAACGACATAGCGCAGGATCAGGATAAACTCAACATACCGAATCTGCTCAAAGAAGGCGTCAACGAACTAGTCTGGAACGAAGAATCTTCCCTGCTCTACTCTTTCAGGCACGCCCTTCTGCGTGATGCGGCATATTCGATGCAGCTCAAAGCGCGTCTCAAAGAAATTCACAAAAAAGTAGCTCTCGCCATAGAGAAGAACTACAAAGATGAAGAGAAATTCTTCTCAACTCTCGCTTTTCATTACGAAAAAGCCGAAGATACAGTAAACGAGACAGTTTATCTAAAAAAAGCTGCCGACTATGCAAAATCGCAGTATCATAATCAGGAGGCCGAGAAAATGTACGAAAAACTTCTGACTATCCTCAAAGACAACAGGGAAATCATAAAAGTCGGCCACAGTCTCGCGAATGTATACAAGATTGAAGGAAAGTGGGATCTCGCCGAAAAAATATTCAAAGAGAGTCTGGAACGTTCCCAGCAGTCGGGCGACGAGCTTCTTATAGCTATAAGTATGAAGAAACTTGCAAACATGATGCTTGAGAAGGGACGTTATGACGAGGCTTCCCCGCTTCTGGACGAGGCGGAAAAACTTTTTGCCAAACTTGACGACACAAAAGGAAAATGCGACGTCGAAGGTTATCGCGGACTTATACATTATTATAAAGGCGAACTTGACGATGCAGTCGAACATTTCACCGAAAAGCTCCGTCTTGCCGAGATCATCGGCGACAAAACGGCGAAAGCCCTTTCTTACCGCTATATGGGCGGCGTTGCATACTACCGCGGTGACTATCAGAAAGCACTTCAGCACTACAAAAACCAGCTCAAAATCTCGAAAGAAAACGAAAATCTACTGGATGTTGCAGTCGCTGAAAACAACATAGGTCTTGTATACTCATACCTCAACGACTTCAAAAATGCGGCGAAATTCTACAGACGAGCACTCGAAACATACAAGAAAGTCGGCATCAGGCAGTATATATGCTACACGTCGAACAACCTCGGAGAACTCAAATACTGGCTCGGCGAATACGAAGAAGCGAAGTCGCTCATCGAAGACCAGCTTGCAATCGCTACCGAACTCGGAATCCGCAGACATGTCGCACTTGCTCACCTCATTCTCGGTAACATCGCGAAAAAAGAGGGGAATTTCG
>Ga0310696_10011288_pt1 | contig 10193 bp, 3 predicted proteins | sample AusTroGonzalo_MG_4_FD_203885 | JGI IMG/M metagenome (GOLD analysis project Ga0310696, IMG submission 203885) | Bovine rumen microbial communities from tropical cattle in Woodstock, Queensland, Australia - Gonzalo_02 (v2) (version 2) | ecosystem: Host-associated > Mammals > Digestive system >... | reverse complement strand
TGATCTGCGCGAAGTACTCGTCCTCCTTGCCGTCCTTGCGGGTCTTCACCGTACCGTCCACGCGGGCGCCGTTGGCGTCGTAGTCGTCATAGATGTCCACCAGGTCGGAGGTGACGGAGTAGTTGCCCCACGCCTTGTTGGTGGCCGTCTCGTGCGCCTGGTTCGGGGAATAGGTGATGTCGAAGGAGTTGTCGGCGTCGGTCTGGCCGTTCTTGTAGCTCTTGCCGAAGATGAATTCGCAGTCCTGACGCTCCAGGAAGAGGTTGGTGAGGTTCTCCTTGGCGGTCGCCACCGACGTGGTCGCGCCTCCGTAGAGGGAGAAATTGCCGGAATTCATGATGGCCTCGCAGGCCTCGATGCACTTGGCGTAATAGGCGTCCGCATAGGAGGCTTCCATGTAGGTGAGCTTCTGCTGCACGGATTTGTAGTTGGCCGGGATCGCCTCCTTGTTCCAGTACTTGCTGACGGATGCGGCGTAGAGGGCGACGCGGGACTGAAGTCCGAGGGCGGCCCACCTGGTGGCGCGGTATTTCCCGTCCTTGCGGGATTCGGGCAGCAGCGCGGCGGCCTTGTCGAGCTCCGAGATCACGAAATCCCAGGTCTCCTTCTCGGTGCTGCGCGGGACATAGAGCCCTTCGTTCTTGTCGCCGTCATAATACTTGTCGAGCGGTTCGGTGACGATGGGCACGCCGCCGTAGCGCCGTACCATCGCGAAATAGCAGTATGCGCGGGCGAAGACCGCTTCGCCGAGCATAGCGTCGCGCGTAGCCTGGTTGATGGCGTTCTTCTGCAGGGCCACGTCCACCAGCTGGATGAAGTAGTTGATCGAACGTATCTGCGTGTAGTTCCAGAAACCGGTCACGTCGACGTCGTAGTCGGCGCCCTTGGAGTAGGTGGCCAGGGTCGTGTTCATGTCCTTGGTGTTGAACGCATCCATCGGGATGGCGGTGTACACATCGGAGAGAAGCTTCTCCAGACCGGCCTGGCTCGCAGTCATGTCCGTCTCGGACATTCTGGTGAGGTCTCCCTCCAGGCTGTCGAACAGCTTGTCGCAGGAGCACAGGCTGAGGCCGAGGACGATGGCCAGGGTATATTTGAATATCTTTTTCATTTCTCTGTATGTTTAGAAGCTGAGGCTGAGTCCGATAACATAGGTCCTGAGGAGCGGGGCGCCGCTGGCGCCGCGCCGTGAACTCTGATAGGTCTCCGGATCCCAGACCTTCACGATCGGGTTGCAGAACGTGAGGAGGTTGGTGGCGCTGAAGTGGACGCGGGCGCTCTTGACGTGCACGCGGTTGAGCAGCGTCTTCGGGATGTTGTAGCCGATCTCGAGGCTCTTCAGGCGGAAGAACGAGTTGTCCACCCAGGAGTAAGGCTGCGTGTAGCGGTAGGTGGCGTTGGAGGTGGCGTCATCGGCGCCGGTGGCCGGTGCCAGGGCCGGCCAGTAGCCGGGCACCCAGACGGACTGCGGATCACGCGGGTCGGTGTAGCCGTCGGCAAGCCGGTAGTGGTCGAGGTGGTTGACGAAGAGGGTCTTGCTGTGGCCGTAGCCCATACCGCCGGAGAGCTGCATGTTCTTGTGGCTCAGGGCTGCGCCGTTGAAGGTGGCGCTGAGGTCAAAGTCCTTCCACTCCAGGAAGATCATCAAGCCGAACTGGAGCGGCGGGTTGTCCTCCTTCCAGGAGTAGTAGCGGTCCTCGGAAGTGATGACGCCGTCGCCGTTGCGGTCGTCGATCTTGTACATGCCCGGCAGCATCGCGGTCATATTGCTGTTCTTGCTGCTGGTGCTGTAGAGCACCGGGTAGTCGAAGATTTCGCCCCAGCCGGTGAACTGGCCCTGGCCGTTCCACTCATAGTACTTGCCCTCCAGCGCGTTGTCCCAACGGCCTTCGGTGTGCTTCTCAAAGTAGTTCTGGGCGGAGGTGTAGATGGCGGAGCGCTCCGCTTCCTGGTAGGTGTCGCGCTCGCGCGTGAACGTGGCGGTCGCGGTGATGCGGTAGTTGAAGTCGTTGAAACGCATCCGGTGCGAGAGCTCGAGGTCGATGCCCACGTTCTGGGTGGCGTCGAGGTTCAGGTAGGGAAGGTCGATGCCGTACATGTCCGGGACGGTGGTGGAGGGCTTCGCCTGCTTGCCGGTCTGGGTGCGCCAGAACCAGTCGACGGAACCGCCGATGAGCCCCTTCTTGATCTCCCAGTCGAAACCGAAGTCACGCATGTAGGTGCGGGTCCAGGAGATGAGGGTCTGGGCCACTTGGGTACTGCTGTAGCCCATGACCGGCGAGTTGTCGTCGAACATATAGTTCTTGTCGGTCTGGGTGTAGCCGAGCAGATAGCCGTAGGCGGAGCCCTGGTTCTTGCCGGAAACGCCGTCCGACCAGCGCAGCTTCAGGTTGGTCACGGCCGGAAGGAGATTCTTGAAGAACGGTTCCTCGGAGACTCTCCACGCGACGGAGTAGGAGGGGAAGAAGGCCCAGCGGTAGCCGGGAGCATAGAAGTTGGAGCCGTCATAGCGGGCCATCACCTCGGCCATATACTTGCCTGCGTATTCGTAGTTGACGCGGGCGATGTAGCCGGCCTTGGCGCTGCTGCTCCGGGTGCCCCGGTTCTCCGCGGAGGATTCGATGGCCTGGTCCAGGATGTCGTGGGTGTAGAACGCGCCGTATTCGCGGTCGCCCCGGATCTCTGCGGCCCAGCCCATCGTCGTCTCCGCGGCGAGCATCGCGCCGATGGTGTGGAGGCCGAAGGAGGTCGAATAGTTGGCCTGGATCTTCCCGTACAGGGTCTGGCGTTTGTCCCACCGTTCGGTGAGTGCGTTGGAATCCTTGTTGTAGCTGAGCAGCTCGTCCGTCTGCCAGTCGTAGAGCGGGAACGCCAGGGTGAGCTGGCGGGTCTGGCGGGTCTGGAAGTCGTAGGAGACCTGCGCCTGGAACTTGAGTCCCTTCAGGAACGGGGCGCTGTAGGTTGCGGTGAGGCTGTTGGTGAAGGAAGACTGCTGGGTCTTGTCATAACCGTTGGCTCCGTTCAGGGCGCCGATGGCGTTGCGGCTCTCGTTGCCGGGGTTGTAGGTCCAGTGGGTCGGGTTGCCCGGCACGTTCCACGGGATGTAGCGCTCGGAGTAGAGGCCGCGGGTGTAGAAGTTCTGGGCCGCGTTCTGCGGCGTGCTGGTGCGGTCGTTCCAGGTCAGCGAGGACTGGAAGACGACCTTGAGGTCCTTGGTGACGTTGGTGGTCACGTTGCCCTGGAACGAGAAGCTCCTGTATCCGAGATCCGGACCGTTCAAGATGCCTTCGTCGTTGTTGAAGGAGCCGCTCAGGTAGTATTGGGTCTGGTTGTTGCCGCCGTTCACGGACAGCTGGTGGTTCTGCTGGAAAGCGAATTTCTTGTAGAACTGGGAGTACCAGCGGTTGTCTGTCCAGCCTGCGTCGCCGTTCAGGTAGTGATTGATGATCTCCTGGGAGTACATCGGTTCCTTGCCCACGTTGGCGCGCATCTCGTTGGCTTCCCTGAACCAGGTGAGGATGTCCACCTCGTCCGGGAGGGAAGTCGGTACGCCGAAGGAGAATCGGTTGGAGTACTTGACCGTCGGGGCGCCTGCCGCGCCCTGCTTGGTGGTCACGAGGATGACGCCGTTCTCGGCGCCCATGCCGTAGATGGCCGCGGACGCGTCCTTCAGCACGGAGATGCTCTCGATGTCTTCCGGATTGAGCTGGGCCAGGACGGCCGAGCTGCTGTTGGTGTAGGAGTTGTTGTTCTCCTGGCTGCGGCGGGGGGCCGTACGCACGAGGCCGTCCACGATGACCAGCGGCTCGTCATAGCCACGGAGCTTGAGGTCCGTGTTGAAGTCGCCGGCATCTCCCGTCCGCTGGCGGATGAGCAGGCCCGGGACCTTGCCCTGCAGGGCGGCCAGGACGTCGTTCTGCTTGGTGGCGGTGAGCTCCTCGTTCCGGATGTTGGAGATGGCGCTGGTCAGTGAGGCTTTCTTCTGGGTGCCGTAACCGACCACGACCGTTTCCTCCAGCAGTTCGGAATCCTCCTCGAGCGTGACCGTCAGGTTGTCCTGGGCCTTGAGGCGGATCGTCGTGTAACCGATACAGGAGATTTCGAGCGTTGCGCCGGGCACGACACGGAGGCTGAAGTTACCATCCAGGTCGGTCGTGGCACCATTGGTTGTGCCGGGCTCCATGACGGCTGCGCCGATGACCGGCTGTCCGCCGGTGTCCAGCACCTTGCCGCTGATGGCGCGCGTCTGGGCGGAGGTGTCAATTCCTCCCCCAAAAGTGCAGAATATCAATAAGATACCTGCGACTCTCCGAAGTTTTTTAAACATAAGGATCGCTTTTGATTAGAAAAATTGGTTGTTGGTTTTATGTGTATAAAACAGTGTGTGCGGTCTTAACAAAGATAGCAGGAATCGTGGTCGGAGACTGCCAGGATCACGGCAAAGTGTTTTGTAAATAATGCGTATTCAGGCGTTTGGGCGCGGTCGGATGTAACATCGTGTTACAAAAGAAGGATGGCTGCAAAGCCCGTCGGACTTTACAGCCATCCTCATTGGATTTAAACCGGAATTTGCGGCTTATTTCTTAAAGTAAGGGAGGTCGCCCTTGGCCCAGTTGGTGCCGGGGCCCCAACCGGGGTTCTGCTCGATAGCGCCCTCGGTCAGGATGACTTCGCTCTCCGGAATCTTGAAGAAACCACCGCCCGTCTCGTTGTAACGCTGCATGTAGTCGTTGGTGAACTGGTAGGTGCCTTCATATTTCTCGTTGAGGATCTTGTTGCCTTCCTGGTTCTTGACGATCTCGGCGACATCGCCCCAGCGGCGGAGGTCGTTCCAGCGGATCGCCTCGAAGCAGAGCTCATAGCGGCGCTCCTTCTTGAGGGCCTCAAGGCTGTAGGCCACGTCAGGCAGCTTGGCGCGTTCGCGGACGGCGTTCAGGCCGCTCTTGCCATTGTACACGACGGCACCGTCAGTCAGCTCGGAGTGCATCAGCAGCACGTCGGCGAAGCGGAGCCACACCAGGGACTGGGTCAGACCGGTCTGGCGGTTGTTCTCGCTACCGTAGTATTTGGCATAGCTGAGGTAGCGGGCGCTGTGGTCTTCGTTCCAGGCCTCGCAGCCGATGTACTTCTTGGCGAGGAGGTTGGTGTTCTCGACTTCCTTGGCCTTGTCGCCAGGGTAGTCCGGGATCTCGACGAGGCGGTCGCAGATGGAACCGACGCGGCGGTAGTCGCCGGCGTAGTCCGGATCCTCGGCCCAGTCGGTCCACAGCTTCTCGCAGACGGGACCGTTGGAGTAGCCCTGCACGGAGAACGGGAAGGCCGCTTCGGTCGTCTTGCGGAGGCCATAGAACTCCACGATACGGTTGTGACGGATCGTCTTCTCGTCATAGCTGGCCTTGTTGCCCATCTTGACGGCGAACATGCTCTCGACATTCTCGTCGGTCTCCCAGTTCAGGCCGTTGTCCTGGTCGTACTTGTAGTCGGCGGCCGTGTAAGGGTTGGTGTAGGGCCAGAGGTTGCGCTGGTCGCTGACCAGGGCGTGACCGCTGTTCTTGATGCAGTCCTCGAGCCAGGCGGCAACCTGGGACTTGGAGATGGAACCACCCTCGGCGAGCGGAAGCTCGGTCTTGTGGTAGAAGCCGGTGTAGAACAGCCACACGCGGGCCATCATACCCTCGGCCACCCACTTGGAGGCGCGGCCGATGCCGCACTCGGGATACTTCGTGTTGGGCGCGACTTCGATGGCGGCCTTGAGGTCGGAAGCGATCTGGGCATAGACCTCGTCGGGCGTGTTGCGCGGAGCCGTGACCTCTTTATGAGAGGCGACACTGGTCTTGAGGGCGACGCCGTTGAAGACCTGGGCCAGGTTGAAATAGTACCAGGCGCGCAGGAAATAGATCTCGCAGAGCAGCTGGTTCTTCTTGTTGGGAGAGCTCCAGTCGGTGATGTTGTCGATCGTCTCCAGCGCGAAGTTGCAGCGGAAGATACCGCGGTAGCGCTGTTTGTAGACCGGCACCATCCAGTCGGTGTAGGAGTTCATCAGACGGTCCACGCCCTGGGCGCCGATGTTGCTCTGGCTACCGCCGCCCAGACGGTCGTCGGAAGCGATGTCGAAGATGAAGAACGGGTCCTCTTCCGGATCGGAGAGGTTGCTGTTCATGACGACGTAGATGCCGTTCACCATCTGGATGGCATCCGTCTCGTTGACCGGGAAGTTCGAGTCGTCCTTGCCGACCAGGTTGACCGTGTCAAGGAAACTGTCGCAACCCCCGAGCATAAGCAGGCACAAGGCACTTGCTAAGGTATATAAGATTGTCTTTTTCATGGCTTTCAGGGATTAAAAGGTGACATTCACACCGATCCGCCAGGAGCGGGAGGAAGGATAGTAACCGTTGTCGATACCGGACGCCCAGCTCTCGCCGTTGCCGAAACCGACTTCCGGGTCCATACCGGAGTAACCGGTGAAGGTGATCATGTTGGAGGCGTTCACGAACAGGCGGCAGCGGGCCACCGGCAGGTTCTTGACCAGATGCTTGAAGTCATAGCCGATGGTGATGTCGGTGATCTTGAAGAAGTCGGCATCCTCCAGCCAGACGCGGGAGAGCTCGGACATGTTGACATGCTTGCCGTGGGTGAAGCGCGGATAGTGGTTGGTGCTGCCTTCGCCGTTCCAGTACTTGGTGTAGACGTCGGTGCAGTAGTTGTCGTCCGGGTGGTCGGAGAACTGGCGGTAGCTCTTGGCGACCTGCTGGCCGAAGGCGCCGTGGCCGCTGAGCGCGAAGTCGAAGCCCTTGTAGCCGAGGTTGATGGACAGACCCACGGTGACATCCGGGTTCGGGTCGCCGATCATGGTCTTGTCGGCCTCGTCGATCTTGCCGTCACCGTTGCGGTCAACGAACATCACGTCGCCGGGCTGGATGGAACTGCCCTGGAGGCTCTTGGAGGCGTCGCCGCCGAAGTACTTGTCCAGGTATTCCTGCTTCTGCGCCTCGTTCTGGATGATGCCGTCCATCTGGTAGCCCCAGAAGTAACCGATCGGATATCCGACCTGAGCACGGTAGAGCTCGGCGGTATTCTGCGCGATGGCGTTCAGGGCTCCGTGGAAGATACCCTCGGCATTGCCGATCTCGGTAACCCTGTTCCGGTTGTAGGAGAAGGTGGTGTTGATGCCGTAGGAGAAGTCGCGGTTGACATTGTCATTCCAGGAGAGGAGGAGTTCGACACCCTTGTTCTGGACAGCGCCGGCGTTCTTGTACGGATCATTGGCACCTGCCGTGTATGGAAGTTTGTCTTCGATGAGCCAGTCCTTGGTGGTCTTGATGTACCAGTCGAAAGTCACGCCGAGGCGGCTCCGGAAGAAGCGGGCGTCGAAACCGACGTTGAGCTGCTCGGAGGTCTCCCAGGCCACTTGCGGATTAGGCACATTTTCCGGATAGGCACCGATGCCGGGGTTGTCCTTATTGTCGAAGTAGTAATCGGAACCGAAAGCGATGTTGGCCTGGTAGGCGAATCCCTTGATTCTGCAGTTACCGTTCTGGCCCCAGCCGCCGCGCAGCTTGAAGAAGCTGAGCCAGCTCTTGCTGAACTCCATGAAAGGCTCGTTGGACATCACCCAGCCGGCGGACACGGAGGGGTAGTAGCTCCAGCGGTAGCCGCGGGCGAAGTTGGACGACCCGTCGGCGCGGAACACGGCCGTGAAGAGGTAGGTCTCGTTGTAGTTGTAGTTCACACGGCCGAAGAAGGAGGCCATGGCACCCTGGGTGTTGGGCGAGCCGCTGATGCTGGTGTAAGCCGGATCGACGATCTTGGCGTTCTCGATGTAGGCGTGCTGGAAGGAGCCCGGGAACAGGGAGTTGGAGTTGCCCACGCCGACGCGGCTGCCATAGCCCCACTTCTCGAGGGACTGGCCGATGAGGGCGTCGATGTTGTGGTTGCCGAAGGACTTCACCCAGTTGACGGTGTTGTCCCAGGTCCACTGCATGCTGTAGGACTGGTCCTGGCGGACGTCGTCCTCCGGGTTGGAGGTCTTGGTGCTCAGCTGGTACACGGGGACGTAGCTGCGGCTCTCGCTGTGGTTGTAGAGCCAGCCGGCGCTGGAGCGGAAGGTCAGGCCCTTGATGGGAGAGATCTCCAGGAAGAAGTTGGACTGCAGGCGGAAGCCCTTGTTGTAGCGGTTGTTGCGCTTGTAGTAGATCTCGGCGAGCGGGTTGGCCATCTCGGAGCTGAAGTCCCAGTTGTCGCGTACGATGTCGTCGTATTCATACCAGTTGCCTTCTTCGTCGCGGATCGGCATCAGCGGGCTCATGGCCAGCATCGTACGGATGTTGTTGTCGTAGATGCCGCCGATGGAGAGGCCCTTCTTGTTGGTGTAGGTGAAGGTCACGTTCTCGCCGAACTTGATGATGTCCCGGTTGTTCTTGCGGAGCAGGGAGTAGTCGGAGTTCATGCGGACGGTGGTGCGGTCATACTGCGGCGTGGCGGGATAACCGATGGTACCGGTCTGGGAGAACTGGCTGAAACCGAGGGCGAAACGGGCGACGTCGCTGCCGCCGCGGATGTTGACGGAGGCGTTGCTGGTCGGAGCGTTGTGGACCAGGGTCTCCTCGAGCCAGTTGGTGCCGTTCCAGGTACCGGCCTGGATCTGGGCGTACTGCTTGGGGATGAGGCTTGCCCAGTCGTACTTGTTGACGCCCTGGATGTCGTAAGCCTTGTCGTTGATCTCCATATATTGCTTGGCGTTCAGCGGGGTGACGCCGTTGGTGTTGGCGTTCTGCCAGCCCATGTAGCCGTCGAAGGTGACCTGGATGTTGCCGGCCTTGCCCTTCTTGGTGGTCACGAGGATGACGCCGTTGGCGGCACGGGAACCGTAGATGGCGCTGGACGCGGCATCCTTGAGGACGTCGATGGACTCGATGTCGTCCGGGGAGAGGGCGGTGATGTTGCCACCTGCCACACCGTCGACGACGTAGAGCGGATTGGCGTCACCGATGGTACCCAGACCACGGATCGTCACCTTGAAGCTCTCGCCCGGCTGGCCGGAGTTTTGGGTGATGGTTACACCGGCCGCCTGGCTCTGCAGGGCGCCGAAGGCGTCGACCGCGTGGGTCGCGGCAAGCTTTTCACCGGACACGCTGACCGTCGAACCGGTCACGAGTTTCTTGCGCTGGACACCGTAGCCGATGACCACGGTCTCTTCCAGCATGGTGGCGTCGTCCTGGAGGGTGACGACCATGTTGTCAGCCGCGGTGACGCGACGGGTGACATAACCGATGCAGGAAACCTCGAGGGTGGAACCGGGTTCGACGCGGAGGTTGAAATTACCATCCACGTCGGTGGATGCGCCGGTAGACGTGCCGGGGACCAGGACAGCGGCACCGATAAGCGGTTGTCCGTCCGCATCGACGACCTTGCCGAAGATTGCCCGGGGCTGGGCGGAAGCCTGGACAGACCCCGCCAAAGTGAGGAGTATCGTCAGGATGCCCGTCACTTTCAGTAGTTTTTTCAGCATTTTACAAAAGAATTATGATAATGGTTATAGTTGGGTTATAGCTTGGTATTCTGGTTCAGTTTGCAATAATACAAAAAAATTGTATCAAATTGTATCATTAATGTCTCATTTTGCGGATTTTAGGTTTCAAAAAACGAGGGTATTGAAACTTTCCGAAAAAAGTTTCATCTTTGTTTTCATGAAACTTTTCCTCATCGACGGCCACGCGCTCATCTTCAAGATGTACTATGCCTTTCTCGGGCGCCCGATGGTCAACTCGCAGGGGGTCGACACCTCCATCCTGTTCGGATTCACGAAATACCTGCTCGAACTCATCGACCGGGAGCGTCCGACACACATCGCCGTGAGTTTCGACCCGCCCGGAGGCACCTTCCGCAACGAGCTCTATCCGGCCTACAAGGCCAACCGCGGGGAGACGCCCGCGCTGGTGGTCGAGGCGCTGGACCCGCTGACGCAGATCGTCGAGGCGCTGGACATCCCCGTGCTGATGGTTCCGGGTTTCGAGGCGGACGACGTGATCGGCTCCGCCGCCCGGCGTTTCGAGGCCGAGGGGTTCGAGGTGTGCATGGTCACGCCCGACAAGGATTACGGCCAGCTCGTCTCGCCGCGGATCCGGCAGCTCAAGCCGGGCAAGAGCGGCGCGGAGAGCGAACTGCTCGGCGTGGCGGAGGTCTGCGACAAATGG
>Ga0310696_10011286_pt1 | contig 10194 bp, 5 predicted proteins | sample AusTroGonzalo_MG_4_FD_203885 | JGI IMG/M metagenome (GOLD analysis project Ga0310696, IMG submission 203885) | Bovine rumen microbial communities from tropical cattle in Woodstock, Queensland, Australia - Gonzalo_02 (v2) (version 2) | ecosystem: Host-associated > Mammals > Digestive system >... | reverse complement strand
TATCTTGTAGTCGTAACGGGCCTTCTGGTTTGATATGTCGTTGTCGGTAAATGTAGCAAAGAAGTCTGCCTCCGGATTTGCCTTGGCACTGACAGTTCCATTCGCCAGCTGTGTCCACTCGCTGGAGCCCTTCGAGGCGCGCCACACCTTGAAATCAACAGTGTTTGCCGATACCGGCACACGTGTGTACTGCCACTTCAGTTTTACCTTGTCCTTCTCGTTCTCGTCCTGTGCGAAGTTGAAGAAGTTCATCGAGGGCTGTGTCGAAATGATATCGCTCTCGATGTATCCTATGAGTTTCAGGTGACTGTCGGCGAGCTCGTTGAGGTTGGCGGTCGTCTTGTCGTCCAGCTTCACCTTGGAGTTGTTCTCCACGAGCCAGCTCTTGGGTATGTTGACAATCCTGTATTTATAGTAGCTGTTCGCGCTGAGGGTCGAGCTGTTGTCGGTGTAGGTCATCTGTCCCTGCGTCCCCACTTCTGCCAGTAGTTCCTGGTTCACTTTCGTCCACTTCTCGCCACTCTTGGCTTTGCCGTTCTTGTCGGTCGTTAATCGGTAGATAAAAGGATAGGTTTCCCCGATGTACTTACTCGTAACAGCGCCGATGGTCGTGTAAGGCTTCCAGACAAGTGCAATTGCTTTGTCGAACTGGTGATATTCGGAAACCAGTTCCGTTGGTGTGGGAACGGTGGGCTCCAGTTCCTTTTTATTATAGGTATAGGTGTAGTTATAATAGTATTCGCCCGAGATACACTTATAGCCGTCGGTCGCTTTCACTTCCATGTCCACGTTCCAGAAGTTTCCCACCTCTTCGGGGATGGCGATGGTATAGGTCTTCGAGCTGCCTATGCTGCAGTCCATCGTCTTGCGTTGTGTCACCTTGCTGCCGTCATACAGCGAGTAGGTGAAGGTCACCTCATAGGTGTTCACCGGCCACTGTCGGCCGCTCACCTTATCGATACCGGCAATGCCCGCCGGTACGGTAAACTCCAGCTCCTTGGCGTTCTTGCGCTTGCAACTGTAGTTCTTGGTTGCAAGTGACTGCCGTCCCAGCATCGTGGGACAGTTGGCCGAGCCGAGATAGTATTTGATACTCTTACTGTGATAGCCCGAGATGCTACCTTCCAAGTAGAAGTACCAGGTTCTGCCACCCAGTTTCGGACTCCAGTAGAAGTCCACCTCTGCTCTTGGATAGTTGTTGCCGGCGGGTACCCATATCGGGCAGTTGTCGTAGCCGCCATAGGTGTTGTTGTGCAACGTTGTATTTCCGGTACCGTTGGTGATAAACGCACTGGCGCCAGTTTGCAGCACCACGCCGAAGATGCGGTGGCTGTTGGTGTTGCTCTGGTTAGCGGTGTAGACGTCTACCAGTTCGTAGCATATTCCCGTACCGTTCGAATTGGAGTATGCTTTCACGTGTCCGCTGCTCAGCCAAGTGTCACTACCGTCAAGGTCGGCCATGAGGATGCTAAACGTAAGGTGGTCATTTGCCGAACTCATGTAGAACTTGTTAGAGTTACACATGTAGTCCTCGGCCATTGCCTGCTGTGGCAATAGCATGATGGTCAACAATGTTGCCAATAGTTGGAAGGATAGTCGCTTATTCATATTCATTACATTTTTAGTTTCTTTTTGTAAATCGGATAGTTATTTCCCGAGATGACCGTTCTTTATTGAAGAAGGTTATTTTTGCAAAATTACTAAAAAATTGTTCCATTTGTTCATTTTGCTCGTCTTTTTTGCCATCCGTTAACTTTTTTTATCATTCGGGGAGTTGTTTATGAAAACTTGAAACATAAGACAATAAAAGGGTACATGCCTGCGTTATTTGTAAGATGAAAGGCGTCTACAGACTCCTCGTAAGTATGGTACTCTTGCTGTTGTGCCTCGCGGCGCGGTCGCAGGAGTTTTTCGACAAGCGGAATGACTTGGTCGACTTCTTCAACCTGACCGCTCAGGAAGTCAGGATTGACTCCGTCTTGCCGCTCTTCACCTATACCCGTGAGTTGGGGGCTGGCTATGCCGACTCCGTCTATACAGTCAGCATTGACTACCCGGAGTTTATCGATATGTCGGCAGCCGACGTTGAACGTTGTCGTAAGATAACTGACAAACCGCTGCCTGAGATGCCCGAGGTGCAGCAGTATATAGGTGTTTCACGAAAGCGGGGAACACTCTATGTGGCTTTTGTGCCCTTGGTGTTCAGGGACGGGAAGTATCAGAAACTGGTCAGTTTCAAGCTGACGGTACATAGCTCAGGATTACCTTTAGCCTCGCGCCTCGAATCTCGCACCTCGCACCTCTCACCTCTTACCTCAAAACGCTACGCCTCCCACTCCGTCCTGGCCACGGGCCAGTGGGCGAAGATTCGCATCCCGGAGACTGGTGTCTACCAGTTGACGAGTGACCTGGTGCGCAAGGCAGGCTTTACAGATATCAATAAGGTGAAGATTTACGGTTACGGCGGTGCCATGCAGCCCGAGAAGTTGACAGCTGACTACCTCGCTGAGACCGACGACCTGAAGGAAGTGGCGACGTGCAACGTCGGAGGCCGCCGGCTCTTCTATGCCGTAGGACCCGTCAACTGGAGTAGCCCGACGGCCAACACCCGTAGCCGCAACCCTTATAGTGACTACGGCTATTATTTCCTTACGGAGTCCGACGAGGCGGCGCTCACCGTCAGCGAAGAAGAGTTCAAGGCGGACTGTTATCCGTCAGCCGCAGACTATCATGCACTCTATGAGGTTGACGACTTCTCATGGTATCACGGTGGCCGCAACCTCTACGACAGCCGTCTTTTCGGCGTTGGGGTGCAGCGCAGTTTCACGTTGACGGCCACTGAAGGAGCCAAGGGCAGTCTGATGGTGATGCTGAGCTACGACGGGCCTTTCTCGGCCGACGTCACGATGAACGGTCGTTCGTTGGGTACGGTGGCCTCTACCTCGTCGCCCGACCGTTACAGCAAGGCGGCAGTCATCACCAAGAGCTTTACCCTGAACGATTCCCTGCTGACCGACAATCAGGTGACGATTCGCCAGAACGCGGGTTCCAACCTGCGCCTCGACTACCTGTCATTGCAATTTGATACGCCCCGTTCGTGGCCAGACCTCTCGACGGCTACGATACCCGTTCCAGAATACGTCTATAACATCACTAATCAGGATCATCATGCCGACACGGCCGCCGACATGGTGATTGTTATTCCCACGTCTCAGAAGCTGTTATCGCAGGCACAACGGCTCCAGGCTTACCACGAACAGCACGACTCGCTGCGGGTACGTATTGTTCCCGCCGATGAGCTGTTCAACGAATTCTCCAGCGGCACCCCCGATGCCAATGCTTACCGCCGTTACCTGAAGATGCTCTACGACCGTGCAGAGACGGATGCCGACATGCCCCGCTTCCTGTTACTCTTCGGCGACGGTGCCTGGGACAACCGTATGCTGACCACCAGTTGGAAGAGCTATTCACCTGATGACTTCCTGCTTTGCTACGAAAGCGAGAACTCCTTCAGCGAGACCGACTGCTATGTCACCGACGACTATTTCTGTCTGCTCGATGACGACGAGGGTGGCAATATGCTGAGCAGCGACAAGAGCGACGTGGCTGTCGGACGACTGTCGGCTCGCGATGAGGCCGAGGCAAAGGTGATGGTAGACAAGACGATAGGCTATCTGCAGAATGAATATGCCGGTGCCTGGCAGAACACGCTCTGTTTCTTAGGCGACGACGGTGACTCGAACCGCCACATGAACGACGCAGAGACCGTTGCTTCTATGGTGAGCAGCCTCCATCCCGCCCTTAACATCCGGAAGATATACTGGGATGCCTACGTACGACAGTCGTCGGCCACGGGCTTCAGCTATCCTGACGTCACCCAACTGCTGCGCCAGCAGATGCAGCAGGGAGCGCTCATCATGAACTACAGTGGCCACGGAGCCGCCTACACGCTGTCGCACGAACAGGTGGCCCATCTTGAGGACTTCAATATCAACGCCTCGCAGCGCCTGCCCCTCTGGCTGACGGCATCCTGCGACATCATGCCCTTCGACGGTCAGGAGGAGAATATCGGCGAGACGGCCATGCTGAATCCCCAGGGCGGTGCGGTGGCTTTCTATGGTACCACACGCACCGTCTATGCTCACTATAATGGTTATATGAACCGTGCCTACACCCGCTATGTCTTAGGAAGCGATGACGATGGTCGCCGCTATACCATCGGTGAGGCCGCCCGACTGGCCAAGAACCTGCTGATGACACCCACCAGTCAAGGAAACGATATTGGTATGGACCAGACGGCCAACAAGCTGCAGTTTACCCTCTTGGGTGATCCCGCTCTTACGCTGGCTGCTCCTACGATGCAGATTGTCGTCGACAGCATCAGCGGACAGCCTGCCGATGCGAAGACTCCTGTAACGCTGTCGGCAGGGCAGCCCGTCAGCATTGTCGGTCATGTGGTCGGTGCCCCTGACTTCAAGGGCATGGTGACGCTGACGGTCAAGGACGTGGAGCAGGAGATTACATGCCGCCAGAATGCGGCCGACGGCACCGATCCTTTCGTCTATAAGGATCGTCCTGTCACTCTCTATACCGGCAGCGACAGTGTGCGCAGCGGCCGTTTCGCCGTTCGTTTCGCATTGCCCAAGGATATCAGCACCACAGACGGTACGGGGTTAATGACACTTTACGCCCTTTCGGCCAATAAGCATTCGGAGGCCCACGGTTACTGCACCAACTTCACCATGAGTGCCGACACCGCAGCCGTGACCGACGGCATCGGTCCTAATATCTATTGCTATCTCAACTCCGAGTCGTTTGTCAATGGCGGCAGTGTCAACCCCACGCCCCTGTTCCGTGCCGAGCTTTACGACAAGGACGGTATCAACGTGTCGGGCAGCGGTATCGGACATGACCTGGAACTCGTCGTTGACGGACAGATGTCGATGACCTACGTGCTGAATGACTACTTCCAGTATGACTTCGGCGACTATTGCAGCGGTTCACTCAACTTTACCCTGCCCGAACTCAGCGTCGGACAGCATAAACTGCTGTTGCGCGCCTGGGATGTCAAGAACAACTCATCTACTGCCGAACTGCAGTTCGAAGTAGTCAAGAGTCTGCAGCCTTCAGTCTACAGCGTCGGCTGTACCAAGAACCCTGCCAAGACCTCCACCACCTTCTACGTCAGCCACGACCGTGCCGGTTCGCAGGTCGATGTTCAGATTGACGTCTTCGACACGTCAGGTCGTCAGCTTTGGCGTCATCGGGGCTCGGGAGTGTCAGCTGGCCAGACCTATACTGTTGACTGGGACCTCACTACTACTGGCGGTCACCGGTTGCAGACGGGTGTCTACCTCTATCGTGTCATGGTCAGCAGCGATGGCAGTTCGGAGGCCTCACAAGCAAAGAAACTCATTATATTACGCAATAATTAACGGAGTTATGGCGTTATTACGTTATAACGTCATAACGTCATTACGACATCAACAATGAAAACAAGAAAACTACTATTACTCACCGCCTGTTTGCTGTGCTGTGGCGGTGCTGTAGCCGACGACGACAAGATTACCACTTTCAATCCTGTGGAGCATGCCGTCATCAGTGAGACCATCGCCCCCGATGCCCGTGCTGCCGGTATGGGCGATGTCGGTGTGGCTACCGACCCCGACGTCAACTCCCAATACTGGAATCCCGCCAAGTATCCCTTCTGCATCAGCCGTGCAGGCGTGGCACTCAACTACACCCCTTGGCTCCGCCAGTTGGTCAACGACATCGACTTGGCTTATCTGTCCGGTTATTATCGCATTGGTGACTACTCCGCCATCTCTGGTTCCCTGCGTTATTTCTCGCTCGGTGAGGTTTTTATCGACTATGGTAACAGCGACACGACGGTACGTCCCTACGAGATGTCCATCGATGCAGCCTACTCGCTGATGCTCTCCGAGAACTTCTCGCTGGCGGCTGCCATCCGTTGGATCTACAGCGACCTGCGCTTCGACTATAGCGAGGACTCCAAGCCCGCCTCGGCCTTTGCCGCAGACTTGGCCATGTACTATAATAACTACGTCATGCTGGGCAGTCGTGAGTGCCAGTTGGGACTGGGTTTGAACGTCCGTAACATAGGTTCCAAGATCAGTTACTATGGCGACGAGGAGAGTCAGTTCATACCAGCCAACCTCCGTCTGGGTGCCTCGCTCATGGTGCCCGTCGACGAGTACAACCGCTTCTCGTTCTCGGCTGATGCCAACAAGTTGTTGGTTCCCACAGTTCCTCGTCAGAATGAGGGTGAGAGTAATTCCGAGTATCAGGACCGTGTGCGCCGTGAGTACAGCGATGTCGGTAGTATCAAGGGTATCTTCCAGAGCTTCACTGATGCCCCTGACGGTTTCAAGGAGGAGCTGGACGAGATTCAGTGGTCTGTTGGTGCCGAGTATGTCTATCACGACCAGTTCTCACTCCGTGCCGGTTATCACCATCAGGCTGAGTCGAAGGGTAACCTGAAGTATTTCACCATTGGTGGCGGCTTCCGTATGAGCGTCTTCTCGCTCGATGTGGGTTACGTCATTTCTACCGCCCGTACCAATCCCCTCGACCAGACCCTCCGTTTCACCCTGGCCTTTGATATGGATGGCCTCAAAGATCTGTTTAAATGATGCGCGTAGGTTTTGGCTTCGATGTCCACCAGTTGGTTCCCAATCGTGACTTGTGGATGGGCGGCATCAAGATAGAACATCAGTTGGGATTGCTGGGCCATAGCGATGCCGACGTACTGATTCATGCCATCTGTGATGCGTTGCTGGGTGCTGCCAATATGCGTGATATCGGCTACCACTTCCCCGACACTGCTGCCGAGACGGATGGTATGGACAGTAAGATTATTCTCGAGAAGACCATCGCCCTGATAGCCACCAAGGGCTATCGCTTTGTCAACCTCGACGCTACCATCTGTGCCGAGCGGCCCAAGATGAATCCCCACATCCCTGCCATGCAGGAATGTCTGGCCCGAATCATCGGCACCGACCCTGATAATGTCAGTATTAAAGCCACTACTACCGAGCGCCTCGGATTCACCGGTCGTGAGGAAGGCATATCAGCCTATGCTGTCGTTTTGATAGAAAAATAGAGGTGAAACGTTAAAAAGTTCACGTTTCTTTTCCATTTTCCACTTTTTTTCGTAACTTTGCACCCGCTTTTCAGCAATTGGACGATGGTGTAATGGTAACACTACAGGTTTTGGTTCTGTCATTCCCGGTTCGAATCCGAGTCGTCCAACTCCTCTGACAAGGGCTGTTTGGCCCTATATGATAAGGTACTTTATTCAATTGTAAAGATATTCCGGAAACCGCTCATGCGGAAGATGTCTGCAACGTCTTCGTTCATGTTGATGATGCGAATCTTGCCGCCTTTAGCTTCGGTTTCGCGCTTGAGTCGCATGAAAAAACGCAAGCCTGCAGAAGAGATGTATTCCAGTTCGCTACAATCTATCACCAGAGCCTTGTCAGCGATGTCCAGTACTTGTTGCAGTTCGTCAGCCTGTTCGGTGGTGGCAATAGTGTCCAGTTGCCCGATGAGTTGAACGGTAGTCTCCTGTCCGTTCGGTTGAATGTTAATTTGCATGATTATATGTTTTTAATAATTGTTAGTTCGTTTTGTCCGTCTATGCGGCGGTACTGTATTTTGTCTGCAATCTGCCGCAACAATGCTATCCCCAGTCCTCCTATCTGCCGTTCGGCTACGGCCTGATCGGTATCTACCTCCGCTTGTGCCGTGGGGTCAAACGCCACGCCATTGTCGGTGAGGGTGATGGTGAGGGGTGACTGGAAAAGGGTTAATGAGATGTACTCTGCCTGCGAATAGTTGATGATGTTCACTACCGCTTCCTCAAACGCTACGATCAATTTCTTAAGCGTACGCGCGTCCATGCCTGCGCACATACCATATTCATAAAAAACGGAGCGCAATGCTGGCCATTGGTCCATCTTGTTTTGCACACGCAGTACGACAGGCTGCGTCTCACTCCTCTTGCAGATGGTCAGCAGCGTAATGTCGTCCGTCTGCTCAGCCTCACCTATAAATGTCTTCACATTTGCCAGCAGCTTTTCGACGGGTATCGGGTCGTCATTCGGAAGCGTCTTTCCGCTTTCTACCATCTCCTTCCACTTCTCCATGCCCAGCATTTCGCGTTTCACGTTGCGTGCCTCGGTGATACCATCTGTATAGAGGACTATTGTGTCGTCCTGCCCGAGCATCATAGCCTGTTCCGCAAAACTGAACTTTCCCTCGTAGCCTAATGGGAGGTTCGGTTCAATCGCAATCTCTCTGATGTTCCGTGTTCCATGTTCAATGACCAATGGTGGCAGGTGGCCCGCATTACAGTACCACAGTTGCCCTGTAGGCACATGCAGCCGTCCGATGAGGGCGGTGACAAACATCAGGCTTGGGTTGTGCTCACTCAGCACACCGTTCACCTCTTCCATGATGGCCTTGGGCGATTGCAACCGTTGGACGGCAGAGCGGAACAGGTTTACCGTCGCGCTCATGAACATCGCCGCCGGCACACCCTTGCCGCTTACGTCGCCGATGATGAAAAACAAGTCCTCACCCTTGCGGTAGTAGTCGTACAGGTCGCCGCCTACCTCATGCATTGGCACCAGCACCGCCTGCACCTGGGCCTCCTCCGACCTTCCCACTGTTGTAGTGGAGGGTGCTTTCAATATGTCTCTTTGGATTTTGCTGGCAATCTGCAGCTCTTGCTCCATCAGTTTTTTAGCGGTCTCCACGCGGGCATATTCCGCCTGGTCGCGCCATATCCTGCGTATCAGCCAGCCCGCAATGAGGATTCCCATCAGCAGCACCGTCAGCGTCAGCAGCGACATGCCGCGCATAGCCTTCAGCACGTGGCTTTTCGGGACACCTATCACCAGCCGCATGTTGGTGGGCGAAAGTATTTTCTCCATCACAAACATGCTGCTCTTCTTGATGTTTCCGCTCTCGGCAATCAGCGTTCCCTTGGCGCTGAACAGCTGGCAGGCGGCATCGTCGTAAGGCTTAATGTCTTCCAGCATCCGCTTCGTCCATGCCAGCGTGTAGTCAGCTCCCGTTATGCCTACCATCCTGCCCTTATCGTCGTAAACCTTCCGCGAATGGGTGAAAATGGGGTCCTCATGCACACCGTCATTATACGGCTGGCTCCAGTATCCATCGTTATCGCTCTTCAGCGCACCGGTGTACCATTCACGCTCCAGGTAATTCACCTTGTCTGTATAGTCGTGGGCAACAATCGAATCACCGTTCTCGCGGAACGCAGACGGCAGATACGGTTTCCCTTTCTTCAGCGAATATTCGGGCAGGAAGCCCACGTAACAGCAATAGAGGTCCGGGAAACGTCCCAGAACGGTCTCCACCATTGAGAACAAATCGCTTTGATTGGAGCAGAACTCGGGGAAGAAATGTGCAATCTCGTCCGTCACCTCATACATGTCATACACCTCGAACATGAAATCTTGCTGTGCCACCTCCATCCTGTCCTCGATATGATTCACGAGGCTCTCTTTTTCACGGTGGTACGACACGGCAGACAGAATCGCCATTGCAATGACGAGAAACAACGCACTTATTATGGGCAGGATTTTCATTTTCATACCTGACCGCAAATATATTGATTATTTCTGGCACGCGCAAATAATTTGCAATATTTAATACTATTGAACAAGCGGAACCTATCAATTTTTGTCTGAAAGTATATCAATCTTGTCTGAAAAAGTAAAAAAAATCCCCAAACTGTTGTGGAATAGACAATTATTTTGTATTTTTGCACAACAATAACTAAAAAAAACGCAGAACTGAAACATAAATATGATGAAGAGAATATTGTTAGCTCTATCATTTATTATTTATCAGTTATCATTTAGCTATGCTGTGGCGCAGGACTCCCTAAGCTTCGGAGTGAACTTCCTGACGCATGGTGAGATGGTGAGGGGCGGTCTGCCCGTTGACGGTGACAACGAAAACGAGGAGCGGTCCAACTTCCTGCTTGGTCGCACACGTTTCACGGCAGGCTACAATAGACCGGGCCTGGAAGCCCATGCCGTGATTCAGAACTTGGCCGTGTGGGGTTCCAGCGGCAACCAGGCGCTCGATCTCTATGAAGGTTGGGTGAAGGCGACGTCCCGCAGCGGTCTCTTCGCTCAGGTG
>Ga0310696_10011285_pt1 | contig 10194 bp, 12 predicted proteins | sample AusTroGonzalo_MG_4_FD_203885 | JGI IMG/M metagenome (GOLD analysis project Ga0310696, IMG submission 203885) | Bovine rumen microbial communities from tropical cattle in Woodstock, Queensland, Australia - Gonzalo_02 (v2) (version 2) | ecosystem: Host-associated > Mammals > Digestive system >... | reverse complement strand
TGTACTGGTTCAGCATAGCAATAATTATATTATTGTGTTAAGTTTATTCAAGACGAGGAAAACTTTATGGAAGCAAATCTTTTCAAAATCATGCACATGAGAATAAAGAGAACTATGGATGCCCTTGAGAAGAACAACATCAAGGCTGTTTATGTTCCCACGGCCTCTGACGCCCGTGCCCTTCTTGAGACAATGCTTGTTGAGGGCGAGACAATAGGTGTAGGTGGAAGCGTAACCCTGAACCAGCTCAACGCCCTTGAACTGCTCAGAAGCGGAAAGTACAACTTCCTTGACCGCTATGCACCGGGCCTTTCAAGAGAGGAAACCCTGCAGGTCCAGAGACAGGCTCTGCTTTCAGATACCTTCATCACAAGCACAAATGCAATTACCGAGCACGGCGAGCTTTACAACGTTGACGGTAATTCAAACCGTGTAAGTGCAATGCTCTTCGGTCCCAACCGTGTAATTGTTATTGCAGGTCAGAACAAGATTGTTCCGGACCTTGAGCACGCTGTGGTACGCGTAAAGACAACAGCTGCTCCTGCAAACTGCATCCGCCTTGACTGCGACACATTCTGTGCCAAGAACGGCCAGTGCCTCAGACCTGTCTGTGATGACAAGTCGCTCATGGCAATTCCTGCCGGAAGCTGTGAAAACACTATCTGCTGCAACACCGTTGTAATGGGAAGACAGCGCCGTCCGGGCAGGGTATTTGTCATTATTGTAGGTGAGGACCTTGGTTATTGACTTTGGACATAGGCGTGTTCATAATTAAGGTACTTGTCTAAAGGAGATTGATTTATGGATAAGTATCAGTGTCCAGCCTGTGGCTACATCTATGATCCTGAAATTGGTGATCCCGATTCAGGAATTGCCCCCGGAACACCTTTCGAAAGCATTCCGGATGACTGGGTATGCCCGCTTTGCGGAGTATCCAAAGATATGTTTGAGAAGATGTGATTCTCAAAGTATCGCAAACGATTAAAAAGGACATTTGCCTTGGAAGATATTGGCTTCCAAGGCTTTTTTTTATATGGCGCCCCGGCGCGTCATATATAACAAAAAAAGCCACAACGTTTCCGCTGTGGCTTGATTTGTTTGATTGATAATCAGTTCTTGTGTTCCAGAGCCAGTGTAAGTGTTGTCTGGTCGCAGACCTCGGCAGGGCCGAAGTACTGGATTGCACCGGGATAGAGGAAGTCTGTCTCGACTGCCCATTTCTCTCTGTGAGCCTCGAAGTACTTGAACGGCTCTCCGTCCATCTCTACAAGGGCCTTTCTGATAACGGGCTTCTGTGCACCGTGGCGCTGCTCCATGTTCATCATCATTGTGATGGGGATGCCGCCTGCGTTCCACTGATCTGCCGGCTTTGAAAGGTTGGTTACGCTTGAGAGGTAACCTGTAAGACCTGCAGAGAGGAGGAAGAATGCATTGTAGCCAAGGCTGTAGCAGTAGTCTGCATCGAAGTTGGACGGGAATGCACAGCGTCCCTCATAGCCGAAGAAGTGGCTCTGCGGTGTGAACTTGCCGTTGTACTTTCCTTCCTTTGCAAGAACTGCAAGGCGCTTTCTGACAGTCTCGATGAAGAGCTTCTCTGTTTCAATCAGGCTGACCTGTACGTTTCCGTGGGGGTCTCTGTCAAGCAGAAGCTGGCTTTCGATTGACTGGGGAAGGCTGTTGAAGACCTTCTTGGAGTCGTCTGTAAGAAGACTTTCAATGTAGGCAATCTTTGAAGCTGTTGTGGGAAGCTTTGAGAATTCCTTCTCGTTCTTTGCAACAAGGTCGTTGATCTCGGAGATAAGAATCTTGAGAGAGGGAACGAATTCGATAAGACCTTCCGGAACAAGGCAGATACCGTAGTTGTTGCCGTTGGCAGCACGTTTTGCAATTACGTCTGCAATGTAGTTTGTGATGTCCTGGATGCTCTGGTTCTTGGCCTCAACCTCTTCACCGATAAGACAGATGTTGGGCTGGGTCTTGATTGCACATTCAAGGGCAATGTGGCTTGCGCTTCTTCCCATAAGGCGGATGAAGTGCCAGTACTTGCGAGAGCTGTTGGCGTCACGGCAGATGTTTCCGATAAGTTCGGAGTAGGTCTTTGTTGCAGTGTCGAAGCCGAAGCTTGTTTCAATGCTTTCGTTCTTCAGGTCGCCGTCGATTGTCTTGGGACAACCTACAACGCAGATGGGCTCGCCTTCGGCCTTGAAGTACTCGGCAAGGATTGCTGCGTTTGTGTTGGAGTCATCACCGCCGATAATGACAATGGCGTTGATGTTGTGCTTGTGGCAGACATCCTTACAGACAGCGAACTGCTCCTTTGTCTCAAGCTTTGTTCTGCCGCTCTGAATCATGTCGAATCCGCCTGTGTTGCGGTAATCGTTGATGATCTCGTCATTGAGGACGATGTAGCTGTCCTCGAGGATGCCGCTGGGACCGCCGCGGAAACCGTAAAGTGTGTTTGCGGGGTTTGCCTTCTTAAGGGCATCGTAAAGACCGCAGATTACATTGTGTCCGCCGGGTGCCTGTCCGCCTGAAAGGATAACGCCAACGTTGAAAACCTTTGAAACGTTGGAATTGCTTCCCTTTGCAAAACTGACTTTGGGCATTCCATATGTGTTTGGGAAGAGCTCTGAAAGAGCCTTGCAGTCAGACTGTGACTGGGTTTTTTCTCCCAGAACCGGAACAATGTCAGCGACATTTCCCCTCAGTACCGGGGGAAGCTTTGGTGAATAAGCGTATCTGGCAATCTGTAAAGGTGATTTTTCCATATAATTCTCCATCAGTTTTAAGTTTATTGTTTTGTTGCCTAATGTTCAACAATGAATGTATTATTAGACCCATGTTCGACATGTATGTTGATGCGGATTCCCTGCCAAGGGCACTCAGACCCATAATCCTCAAGGCTTCTTCCAGAGCCGGAGGTCTTTGCGTCTTTGTTGCCGACAGACAACTTCCCGACATTGCAACTTACATAAACACAGACACCCATGAAAAGCGTGTTGCCGCAGGCGGTGACAGGAGCATCAAGTCGAATGTGAGGATGATTGTGGTCAAAACAGGGGAGAACAGTGCTGACAACACTCTGGTGGAAATGGCCTCAGCCGGAAGCCTCTGCATTACACATGACATTCCTCTTGCCTCAAGGCTTCTTGAAAAGGGCTGTATCGTGCTTGATGACAGGGGCTCTGAGTACACTGCGGATAATATAAAATCCCTGCTTACAGGCAGGGAGGTGAACAACACTCTCCGCGAAGCAGGGATTTTCTCCGAACAGCAGAAGTCCCGCAGCACAAACACTGTTAAGGACTTTGCCGATAATCTTGACAGGGTTCTTACAAGAATGCTCAGGCTTTCTTGAGCTTTGCCTCTTCCTCTTCTTCAAGAACTCTGTAAGCAACCTTTCCGACAAGGGTCTTGGGAAGCTCTTCCCTGAACTCGATATCGTACGGGACTGCCCATTTTGCAATCTTCTTTCTGCACTCGGCAAGAATCTTTTCCTTGATCTCGTCGCTGGGCTGGAGACCGGGTGTAAGAACAACAAAGGCCTTTACCTTGTGCATCTTGTAGGAATCCGGGACTCCGATACAGCAGCTCATGTGAACTTCATCAAGGCTGTCGATAATGTTCTCAAGCTGTGACGGATAGACGTTGTAACCTGATACAACAATCATCCTCTTGATTCTCTGTCTGAAGAAGATGAAACCTTCGTCATCCATTGTTCCTACATCGCCTGTGTGGAGCCAGATGCGTCCGTCTTCATGCTTCTGCAGGGTCTGTGCATTCTCTTCTTCATGGCCGATGTAACCGAACATGACTGACGGTCCGCTCAGGCAGATTTCGCCTTCTTCGCCATAGGGAAGCTCTTCCTGTGTGCCGGGCTTGAAAATCTTGTAGTATGTGTCGGGGAAGGGAAGTCCGATTGAACCTTCTTTCTCCTTGTTGTAGGGAGTAAGACAGCTTGCTGTGACACACTCTGTTGTGCCGTATCCTTCACGTACACGGACCTTTGCGTTGTGATCCTTGAGGAAGGCATCGAGCTTCTTCTTGAGCTCGATTGAAAGGCTGTCTCCGCCGGAGAAGACTCCGAGCAGACATGAAAGGTCAACACCTTCCATTTCCTGGTTTCTTGTAATTCCTTCATACAGTGTGGGAACACCTGCAATGAGGTTGGGTCTGGCTGTCTTGAGCAGCTTTGAATAACCCTTTACGCTGACCTGGGGAACAAGGTAGCTTCTTCCGCCGAAGAACTGGACTGTATGGATACAGACACCAAGACCGAAACCGTGGAAAACAGGCATTGCTGCAAGCATTGTCTTTCCGGAAATTTCAACGTTGGACATTGTTCCGGTCTGAAGTGCAAGTGCGTTGAAGTTCAGGTTGGTAAGCTGGATACCCTTTGAAGTACCTGTTGTTCCGCCGGAGAAGAGGATGACAGCAATGTCGTCTGCCTTCTTGGCAACCTTGGGATCCTTTGTGCACTTTTCAGCACCCTTGAGGAAGTTGTTCCATCTGACTGTTACCCTGTCCTCTGTGAACTTGGGGAACTTGCGCTCTTTGAGAAGCTTGTATGCAACAGACTTAATCGGTGTAAGTGCATCTGAAACGCGGCAGATGACAATATGCTCAAGGTCTGCATTCTTCTGAACCTCGGCAATCTTGCCGTAGAACTGGTCCAGTGTGATGATTGTCTTTGACTTTGCTTCCTTGAGGTAAAACTCAATCTCACCGACAGCTGAAAGGGGATGGATCATTGATGCAACTGCGCCGATTGAGTTGATGGCGTACAGGAGCATGACTGCCTGGGGAACGTTGGGAAGACAGACTGTAACAACATCGCCTTCCTTGATACCCATTGCGCTCAGGGCCTTTCCAACACGGTCAATCTGCTGGTGCATGACCTTGTAGCTTGTGTCCTTGTCCTGAAAGCAGATTGAGGGCCAGTCAGGATGCTTTTTTGCTGTCTCGACAAAGGCCTGGTACATTGAGTACTCGGGGTAGTCGAGGTGGAATTCTACTTCGCCGTAGCACTTGAGCCACGGTGCATTGACTTTATCATTGTAGGGTTTGAATTTCATAGTCTGTCCTTAAGCTCTTCAAGAAGAGCATCGTAATCAATTTTATCGCATGCGGGCTTATCAAGAAGCTCGGGTTTGAGCAGCAGGGCCTTGAGAATCCTGAGGCTCTTTGCATAGTAAACGCCGTCGGCGATTCTTTCATCCAGGGTAAGGGATATGGGGAGGAACTCCTTCAGTTCAAAGGTTCCGTCTTCATGGAAGACAGGCTTCTTTTCCTTCTGACCGACAATGGCAAAGATTGAGTTTGTGCCGAAGTTGATCAGGTGGTGATAGGAAGCGTTCAGCTTGATTGAACCGAGGTTTGAAATAAAGCAGGTTGCGTTGTACGGATTTGCCTTTACGAAGGACTTGGGCAGTCTTCCGTGTCTGTCCAGTGCCCTGATGATGGCGCAAACACCCTTGAAGATGAATCCGGGAAGCTTGAGCAGGGAAGAGATGATCTTCAGAGTATCGTCCTTGCTCTCCTTGGACTTTCTGATCTCTGCAACTATCTTGCAGGTTGAAAGATGCATCTGCTCCATGGGGCTGATATCGCTGTCTCTTTTGTAGTTTGTGATTACAAGGCCTTCCTCAGCTCCGTCAATCTTCTGCTTCTTTGCAATGAAGGCAAAGGAGATCACCTTTCTTTCCCAGTACTTCTTGTTTCTGACAAAGTAGTTCAGCTTTGGTCTTTCTTCAACTGTTCTTGCAAGTGCTGCAAGGAAGGCGTGGAAGAAGGTGTATTTGAAGATGGGATTGGGGTTGTTGTCGTTCTTGTCTTTGACGTATGCAATAAGAGCATCCATCTCAACATCCATATGGGCAACAGCCTCATTGTCTGTTCTGTCACCCATCAGATAGTTCATAATTCCCTGAAGCGGATCAAGGTCTCTGACAAGCCAGGCATCATATCTGTCGCCAAGACGGTTTTTTCTTTGCTGTTCCATAAAATATCCTTACGCGCAATTTATAGCATTTTCAACTGATTTAGGTCAATAAACGTGATAGTTAATTGTAACTATATGTGCTATTCTGTTCATATGAAACTGGTTTCCTGGAACGTAAACGGCCTGAGGGCTGTAATGAACAAAGGTTTTCTCGAATACTTTGAGAAAACAGATGCAGACATCTTCTGTCTTCAGGAGATAAAGCTGTCCGAAGGTCAGCTTGATTTCAACCCTGCCGGCTATCACTGTTTCTACAACTACGCCCAGAAGAAGGGCTACTCAGGAACGGCCGTTTTCTCCAAGAAGAAGCCTCTGGGAGTAAGGTACGGTGAAGATACAGAGGGAAGGGTGCTCTGTCTGGAGTTTGCCGACTTCTTTGTTGTGAATGTCTACACCCCCAATTCCCAGGACGGACTTGCACGCCTTCCGTACAGGATGGAATGGGACAAGGAATTCAGGGCCTATGTGAAGACCCTGGACAGTGAGAAACCCGTTTTCATCTGCGGTGACATGAACGTTGCCCACAAGGAAATCGATATCAAAAACCCCAAGACAAACATACACAACGCAGGTTTTACAGTTGAGGAGAGAAACGGCTTCTCAGACCTTCTGGAAAGCGGTTTTACAGATACATTCCGTATGTTCTACCCGGATCTGAAAGATGCCTACAGCTGGTGGAGCTACCGCTTCCATGCTAGGGAAAAGAACGTAGGCTGGCGTATTGACTACTGGCTTGTTTCAGACCGCTATGCAAGTAATGTCAAAGCAGCGGGAATCGATGCTGAAATCACAGGCAGTGACCACGCTCCTGTCTATGTTGAAGTGCTTGCCTGACGCGCGCGATGTGAAGTAAATTATAAGGGTGATACGTTTTCATCTTAAGAAGGCCTTCTTCGACGGCTGGGACCATGTGGTTCCGCTTATGGTCATAAATCTTCTCTATCTTGTAATTCCGGGAGCTCTGGTTCTCGTTTACATCAATGAGCCTGTAAACACACCGCTGGGGATAGCTGCAATGATGACGGCCCTTCTTCTGAGCGTATTCTTCTACACAGGAGTAAGCGGTATCACATTCCAGTGGAGCAAGTACAACAGAACCTGGGTAAAGGACTTCTTCCAGGCAATCAGGGAAAAGGCAGGTCATGCCCTTGTACTGTTTGTTCTGCTTGCAGTCATGACTGCAGTGTTTCTCTATGTACCGTACTTCCTTTCACTTGGAAATGTGCTGTACATGGGACTGACAATGCTTGTTTTCTGGATTTTCTTCTTTGCACTGCTTGCTCTGCAGTTCTACCTTCCGCTTGCCTTCTACATAAAGGCTGACGGACCGGTAAAGACACTTAAAAAGAGTTTCATCCTGCTTTCGGACAACATAGCATTTTCTGCATGGATGTTCGTGAAAACCCTTGCCGATATAGCTCTTTCCGTGGTTTCCGCAACACTTGCACCGGGAATCTGCGGTATAAGCCTTTCACATATGGACGGCCTGAGACTTGTCCTTATCAGATACAACTACACGGAGAAACATCCGGGTTGCAACAGACGTGAACTTGACTGGAAAGATGTCTTTTCAGCTGAAGCAAGGGAACTGGGACGCTAGGAGGTCAGAATGGGATTTGAAGTTGAAATAAAGGCACATGTCCCTGAGCAGAAGGTGGATTCAATCCGCTCTTTCTTTGACAACCGTGAGGGCACATCTTTCTGCGGCTGCACCGACAAACAGGATGTCTACTGGGCAAAGCAGGAAACAGACCCGCCCATGTTCAGAACAAGACTTGAGAAGACCGACAACGGCACCGAGGTTCTGTTCACGTCCAAGCCTCTGAAGAAGAAGGACTATCTTACGGAGTACAACGTTGAAAACGAATTCACCGCAGACTGCGACCAGTGGGAGAATGTTCTGGAATTTGTATCAGGTCTTGGAATGAAGGTCTGCAGAAGAAAGTGGAAGAAGGGCTATGCCTGGTTTGCAGATCAGGACGGCTTCAGAATCCATGCGGAGCTTCTCGAGGTAAAGTATCTGGGCTGGTTCCTGGAGATGGAAATCTGCAGTAAACACGAGGAAGACATAGACAAAACAGCAGCTGAGGTTGCACTTTTCAAACTGCTTGACCAGGCAGGTGTTTCCAGGAGCGCAGTGGAACCGATAGGATATAACAAACTGCTGGTGGCTGCCGGTCATGAGAGGGGTTGATATGGCAAAGATTGATATTTTCACAGACGGCGGATGCTCGGGCAATCCCGGTCCCGGTGGCTGGGCCTTTGTGGTTCTCAGTGACGGCCAGCTTATTACAACATCAAGCGGCTCAAGCGAGCATACAACAAACAACATCATGGAACTCAATGCCGTTATCAATGCCCTTGATGCCTGCACAATCATGGGTTTTACAGATGTTAATCTCCATACAGACAGCCAGTATGTCAAAAACGGCATCACAGACTGGATCAATTCCTGGAAGATGCGCGGCTGGAAGACTGCTTCCAAAGACCCTGTGAAGAACAGGGAACTGTGGGAGAAACTTGATAATCTTAACTCCCGCCTCAATGTTACCTGGACCTGGGTCAAGGGCCATGCGGGAATAAAGTACAACGAGATGTGTGACTCTATGGTCCGCTCGGAGATGCAGAAGTACCTATGATCTACCTTCAGCTTTTTCTTGCCTTTGCAAAAGTGGGTGTAATGACGTTCGGCGGCGGCATGGCCATGCTTCCGATGCTTCAGCGTGAAATTGTAAAAAACAGGGGCTGGGCCACTGATGAAGAGATGCTGGACTACTATGCAATAGGCCAGTGTACTCCCGGAATCATTGCGGTAAACACAGCAACCTTTGTCGGATATAAGCAGAAGGGTGTTCCGGGTGCAGTAGTTGCAACCCTTGGAATAATCTTTCCTTCAATTGTCATCATCACGGTTCTTGCCGGTGTTCTGACAATGTTCAGCAGCAACCCCTATGTTCAGAAGGCTTTTGCCGGAATCAGAATTGCAGTAAGTGCCCAGATTCTGGTTTCCGTCTACAGGCTTGCACGAAAGGCAATTGTTAACGTAAACACCGCTGTTGTGGCTGTTGCTGGCTTTGTGCTTCAGATTCTGCTGGGCGTTTCTCCCATTCTGATTACTGCATGCGCAATAGCATACGGACTTTTTCTTTACTTCATAGGGAGGAAAAACGATGCTGCTGCTTAATCTTTTCTGGGAGTTCTTCAAGACAGGTTTGTTTGCAATAGGCGGCGGAATGGCCACCGTTCCCTTCCTCTTCAGGATGGGTGAGAATACCGGCTGGTTCAACGCCCAGATGCTGGCTGACATGATTGCCGTCTCAGAGTCCACACCGGGTCCGATAGGGGTCAACATGGCCACCTACGTAGGCTTTACTGTTGCACAGATTCCCGGGGCGATAGTTGCAACTCTGGGACTTGTTGCTCCGTCGATAATCATAATCCTGTTGATCTCGGTCTTCCTGTCAAACTTCAAGGATTATCCGGTTGTAAAGACTGTTCTGACTGTACTGAGAGCGTTGGTAATCGGTCTTCTGTTTTTTGCCTTCTACCAGATTGCAACAATTGCACTGGTTGATGTGAAGACTTATATCATGTTTGCGGTGTTTGTTGTTCTGGCTCTGGTTCTGAAGAAGGTTCATCCGATTGTATGGATTCTTCTCGGGGCGGTTCTGGGACTGCTTCTGCTTTAGTTTCCCTGTTCAGAATTTCATACAAGGCCTCGTATTCAAGAACCTTCACAGTATCTTTGTTAATCGTTCCCTGGTTCCACAGAACTTCGGCGTGGAACTTTGCCCTGAGGGTGTTGCCTTTCTCATGGAGCAGGTTCATCAGTTTGAGCCTTAAAGTGGAGTTGTAGGGGTCCAGAACAAGTATTTCCTCCAGCTCTGTGCAGCATTCATCAATCATGCCCCCGGTCTCAAGGAAGGAGGCAAGGGCGGTCCTGAATGCCATTATGGAGGGGAATTTCTCAATGCCTTCACGGCAGATTCCGATTGCCTGAGGATATCGGCCGGCGGCCGCAAGGGTCATGGCCTTGTTGTACAGAATCCTGTAGTCCTCCAGCTGTGACCATGCGCGGTCGTAGACATCTATTGCGCTGTCGTAGTCGCCTGCCTTTGCGTAGGCAGTTGCAAGGTCGATAGAGGACTTGAGGATTTCATTGGCGTTTGAATCGGCAGTACGGCATGAAACAA